>Ga0209434_1001070_pt1 | contig 12543 bp, 6 predicted proteins | sample ETNvirnome_2_300_FD_184068 | JGI IMG/M metagenome (GOLD analysis project Ga0209434, IMG submission 184068) | Marine viral communities from the Pacific Ocean - ETNP_2_300 (SPAdes) (version 2) | ecosystem: Environmental > Aquatic > Marine > Oceanic | place: Pacific Ocean | collected 2013-06-22
GACACAGATGAGTATAGAGATTTAATGTATACTACTAGTGGTGCAACTATTAATTTCTGGACATACGTGCCTGGACTTCATAATCAGCTTGATGGCTTTTGGGAGCATCCATACAATACAAGTGCTTTTGATTTTAATTTTAGTTCCACTGGGGGGTCATGGGCCAATGCTCATTACTATAGGGTTCTTTTAGGCTGTGAGAACACAGGAGGGGTTAGTGGAACGGATGCTACATCCTCAATAACCTTAACGGACTCGTCTAATTTCGTTAAAGGTATGCTTATGGGGTGGTCTAGAGACCCAAGAATGTACTTTGAAGGAAGCGCAGTGCCCCCAGGAACAAATGATTTTAACCCTAGAGAAAATTTTGGTGCCATTATAGATGATATCGACCCTATTAACGCTAAGAGTCATTATTATCCAACCAAATCTACTGGGGTTTGGGTGCTTTCTGCTGGGACTGGGGAGGATGCGGGAGTACCTACTACTTATGAGTACCCTATAGCTTATCAACAAGCTAGTGGAACCTTCTCTGTAGCCACTAATAGCAAGATAAGTTATAAAATTTCTTACCCAGGGGATGGATATGTCCCTTCTTCTGATGGAGCAGACGTATTTTTATATACCTCTGGTGCAGACGAAGATGGGGTAGCGTTGACCTCTTCAGGACTTTCGGCTACATTAGGCATCTCTTATTACGCCGCTGCATCGGAGCGTACTTTAAATATAGGAACTCCCTCAACAGTATTTTTCGTTGCACCTACTAGATCTTACAATACAAGCTCTGTAGGGTTCGCTAAGTCTTTTGGTTGTGAGACAGAGGAGGGGGAGATACTTAGATTTGTTGTATCTGATAAAACTACAGTAAATGGAAATAGTTTAGCAGACTGTATTAATAACTTTATTAATATAAGTGTTGTTTTTGATCCACCTAAAGATGAGATAGTATTATATGTTAATGGATCTCTTATAAAGAAAGCTCCTTTAGGTGCTTTATTTGGTAAAGACAAGAATGGATCACCACAACTTCCAACTTTTATAAGCCCAAGGACTTCTACTACCAGCAGTTTTGAGTACAAAGAAAGTACTGTAAACCAAAAGGCTGGAGTAGACTTGTTTGATACAGGACCCCAAAACAATACTTTCTTTACTCCGTGGATAGTTGGAGGAGGCTGGACGGATGGGAGGCCAGTTGATCTTGCTACTTCGTCTGGTGGATTCCTTGATACTGGTGCTGGGCTTATAAGTTCGTATAATGGGTATGTAGGAAGTTTAAAGATTTATTCAAAAGCTCTAGATAATAGTGAGGTTTTAACTAATTACACTCATCAGAAAACATTCTTCGAAAATATAGATTTATAATGGCTTTATACGGCAAACTACCTTCCCCACAAGTTCAACACGAAGTTATAGAAACTTCTGTTAAGAATATTATTGGGTTATCTTGGCCTACTGGGGGGGTTGCAGGACAGCCGTATTTTAATAAGGCAACCAGTAACTTTTTAATCAAAGGCCAATTAACACAACTACTTCTTACTAACCCAGGAGAGCGGGTAATGTTACCTGATTATGGGGTTGGATTACGACAATACTTGTTTGAACCATTAACATCTGATTTAGCAGAGGCTGCCGCAGAAGAAGTAATGACCGCTATTAATAAATATGCCAAGAATATTAAAGTTATGAGTATAAGATTTTTTCAAGACGAGAATTTAACTGGATTTGGAATGCCAGGACTAAAAATACAATTAAGTATAATTCCTAAAAATGGAGACCAACTATTAGATGTTGATATAGTAATATGAGTAATTCTACCCAAACAGTACCGTTTACAGGTGTAGGTTCTGATTTCATGAAGTTGGTGTCTTTTGTGGATAATGAAAAATCAACACTTATAGATTTTACAGCCACAGATTTTGCATCTCTAAGAGCAGGTCTGCTTAATTATATGAAACTTGTCTATCCCTTAGATTATAATAACTTTGTAGAGTCTGATTTAGGACTAATGTTAGTAGAATTAGTTGCATATATGGGAACTGTTATGTCAATGAAGGCTGATATGCTTGCTCATGAAAACTTTTTACATACAGCTAAGGATAGGGAAAGCATTAGAAAATTATTTCAATTAGTAGGGATCTCAATGAAAGGTCCAACTTCAGCGCAAGCGACAGCTAACTTATCAATAGATGGAGAAACAGGGGAACTAGATGGCACTCTTACCATTCCTGTAGCTAACAGGGTAGTATCTGTAATTTCTCCCCAAGACCAACAACCACTAAATTATAGTTTGTATAAAGCTACTAATGGTATAGTAGACTACCTAACAACGTATGGAGCAGATATATCCTTTGATCAATCTAATTGGTTTGGGGATAGTAGCAGTATTTGGGAGGCTGTAATGCTTGAAGGGGCTTTTGCTACCCAAACAGGTATTTTTTCTAATATAGATACCGCCCAAAGTATTACACTAGACGAAGGGCCTGTTATACAAAACAGTGTTCAAGTATTTGTTAGTGGTGTAAACAGCACTACTTCAGGGTCCTATAGGCAAGTAAATAATATTTATCAAGCATCTTCTACTAATGATAAAATATTCCAAGCAGTTTATTTAGATAATTATAAAGTTAAGTTAGTATTTGGGGACGGAAGTAATGGAAAATCCCCTACCCCTAAATCTAATTATTATGTTACTTATAGAGTAGGGGGAGGTACAAGAGGTAATACTCCTGATGGATTTGTTAATGCTACCTTGGATGGCCCAACTTATGATGGGGACTCTAGTAGTGTTCGTGTAACTCAAACTCAATTAGCAACTGGGGGGACTGGAGCCGAAACAGTAGCTCACGCTAAGAAATACGGACCTCTTTCGTTCAAGCAGCAGGATAGATTAGTCTCGTTAGAGGATTATACTGCTTTTGCCAGTACCTATGTAGGTCCTGCTGGCACGGTAGGTAAAGCTGTTGCTTCAACTAGAAAAGCATATAGCTCTGCTAACATAATTGATATTTTTATATTAGAAAAAGCTACCGACTTTCAGTTACAAAAAGCTTCTTTATCCTTTAAAAATGGATTACTAGAAGCCATGAGTTCTAAAAAAATGATAACAGATGATGTGGTTCTCTCTGATGGTCTTATAAGAACTTTAGATTTAGTTATGACAATTCATGTAGATAAATCTCTAAAAGGTATGGAAAGCGGTATAGTAGCAGAAGTATCCCAAAAAATACAAAAGTATTTTTTATCAGATAAAATAGATTTTGGAGACTCAATAGTTTTTTCTGATTTGATGAGAGTAGTTTTTGAAACTACCGAGGTCAGATTTTCTGAAGTAGATAATTTTAAAGAAAATATTTTAGTTGATTTTAATGAAGTTGTTCAATTAAATAACTTAGTGATAAATGTTAGTTACGTCTAATGGCTAAAAGAAATTTATACAAAAGAACTTATCTTGAGGATATAAAAAATGTAATTCCTCAAGTCTATTTTGAAAAAGACTTTTCTATAAGTGGTATGGAGAGATCCATATACGATGAATTAATTAATAGTCATATTAACTTTTGTATAAAGCAGTCTTCTTTATTTAATATATCCTCTACAACTAATTTTTCAGCTATGGGTACTGTAGAGGGTCTTTCTAGGTGGTTTGTAAAACAAAATAATTTAACTGATATAACAGCTAGACAACTTAACTTAAGGCTTTTCGAGCCTATGGGGTACAGTGCCAAAGAGTATACTACTTCTGCCTCCTTTAAATCTTTTTTAGAGACTGCAATTCTTCCTAAGATAACACTTAATTCATCTAGTTTAGCAGTTGATACTTCTAGTGCTTTTGCTGACACTGCTAGTGGTACTCACGAACACTTAATTAGCTTATTGGGGTGGGGATATTTCTTAAATACCTCAGGATACACTACTAGTTCCTATTCCCCATCTTCATATGTAGCTAGTGCTTTTACAAATCTTTACTTTAATGGTGAGGAATTTGATACTACTAAAGGTATAAAGGGACTTTCACATTATATATGGAAAGACTGGAAAGATTTGTCTGGAGTTTCTACGTCTTTACTCCCCCAAAATCTTGTACCAGGAACCACTACATATACCAGTGGGGTCCAGAATAGAAATACCTTAGAAACTTTAGTAGATGTAGTTTATAGTAATCAGTATGCCGATAGAGGGGATACATATGTTAAAGATGCGTTTTCTAATTACATAACTAATAGTACTTTTTTAACTAGTGAGGAACAGGCAGGACCCTTCTCTAAACTTATAAAGGCATTTTCGTATTCCTTTTTCGATACTAATAATAGCGTAACTAAGTTAGCCTCTATATTTGATATTGAAAATTGCCCAGATAACCAACTCCCCTACTTATCAGATTTAATTGGATGGAAATTATACGGGTCTAGCCCGTCAGCGTGGAGGAGACAGTTACGAAATGCAATTACTTTGTATAAACAGAAAGGTACTAAAGAAGGGTTATACAATGCCTTAACGACTGTACTACCCAACACTTCGTTTCAATCGTCTAGTATATCAGAATTTTATGAGTCTTATGTCCCTAATCTTATTTATTATTTACTGAAAACTGAGACTACAGTTTTCAGTAGTTTCAAATCATGGACACAAGACATGGCAAACTGGTATGCGGGGGGATATTATGATCCTTCTTATATGGACACCAATGTACGTTATGTAATAGATACTATATTGTTGAAAGCTGTTAAGTTATTCCCCGAATTATTCTATATAAAGAAATTTGCGTTTGATTTAAATAACCCAGAATTTGTATTTTATTATAGAAATAGAAATTTTCCTATTCCTCCTTGGGAAGAGGAAAAGTTTTATAAGGATTGTGAGATATCAGAAGAGTTAACGGCATTTTTAGAGAGAGAATTAATATGCTTAGGTGTAGATGCTGCTACAGTATCTGAATTTCGATCTTTTATAGAGTCTAATACTACTGAAGGAAGTATAGGCCCTAAGTACTATAATAATGGATTTTTCTTTTTAACAAGTTCTATACATCAGCCCCCAAATAGAGATTCCCTGATAGATAACTTTGAAGTGGATAAGTATGATTACTTCCCTTTATGGAATGGTAAATCCTCTCATTTTGATGTAGATGTATCTAGTACAACCTTTAGTGGAACTTTATTTCTATCAAAGGATTTTTTGAAGGATGATTTTTTGCAATCTCTTGCGGTGGTAGATGACTTCTCCCCAGCAAAATCTATCCCTAGAGTTAGGGTTAATTTGGATGCTTTAGATTCTATTTCTTTACATGAGTATACCTGTCCTTCTGTAAGGTACTGGATGTATGATACCCCAGTGTCGGGGATGCAGTCGGGGGCTTGGGATCAAGGAGTGGATATAACAAAGGTTCCTGGGACTATGGGAAGTAGCTATACTCCTCCTGCTAACTCCAGCAGAGCTACGGTAGATCATACTTATAAACCTGTTTTTGATAGGTCTTTTATAAATAACCCTATAGACAAAATTAATTTAATGGGTTCGGGAACAGGATCTCCGCAACTGCTAGACGTATTTAGAAATAATTTAAGACGGAGAAATTTTTCTAAAACTCTTCAGAAGGGTGGTCTGTATAGTAGAACAGGGTTTAATATGCCCTCTTATTTTAATACTAGTGATGCGGGAACTAATTCAAATGTAGAGTATCAATCTCTTGGGTTATTAAATATGATATACAATTATCATAAGGTTATTAATCCTTTAGATTTGTACGAAGTTTCTGCATTTCCTTATAATTTAGATGTATGGACCGAGTGTTGGGATTTAAATTCCGATAATGATATGAGTGGAATAGCTGCATCGTCTACATTCCCTATACGAGGTTTAACCGCTATAACCTCTGGAACTTGTAATCATTATGTAGCCAGGGATAGAACCCCTGAGTTTTATGCTCTTGTTCATGATTTTATAGATTCTAAAATAGAAGCAGAAGCTAATTATTTAGCTATAAAAAATAAGTTTCTATTAGATGTTTCTTCTTATCTAGATGCGTCTGCATCTTTGAAAAGTGTATTATGGAATCAGTATGAATTTGATTTAGATGAGATTTATGATATAGTTTTGGGCAAGAGAGTGATGAGTAGAGGATCAAAAGACGGTATACAGAAACTATTTTTAGATTACATAAAATATTTCTCTAGTCATGGAGTAGGTAACTCTACAATAGAGACTATTGAGGATGGGGGTTTGAATATATTAGCACATACTTTTGGACCGCTCTTGTATAATGCTAAATTTACAGTTGATGGGTCGGGTGTAAATACTGGAGTCAGTTCCCAGCTAATTAACAAGAATCTTCAGAATATAAAGTCTTTTGCTGTAAAAGATATATCTGCATTAAACAATAAAACAGCAAGTGCAGTTAGTTTATTGCCTGTACAGGGAACTGAGTATAGAAACCCTCATCTATTATCGGGTGTAGAGTTTGTAGACTCTAGTGCTGGAACCTCAAAGTTTACTATAATTGATTTAGATCCTAGTACAGCTTCCCGTGGTAGCAGTAACTATTTAATAAATAATAATATTATTCTTAGTGAGCCTACGGGGGGGCTCCCTAGACTTAGATTTAGTTTAAAAGATTATGGGAAGGACACTAATTTATTAATTCCAGAACATGCGTTTGAAATAACTTTGAATGCGGCTATAGGAACTAAAGATTCTAATCTACTAGGTGGAGGAGCTTTCGGGGTGTGGATACATACTGCTCCTGAGGTAGATGAACATGGGAATAGTGGTTTTTGGAATTATATGCCTAACGGAAAATGGGTTTACATTCCTTCTTCTGCTGTAGTGTCAGGAACTAATGCTACTCAGTACGTTAAACAAAATTTAATTCATACTTTAGACTACTCTGAAACTTATCCCGCTAACTCAGAGGAATCTTGCTTCTTAACTAAATCTGATAAAGATGTTTTATTAAATATAGCAGAAGAGGATTTTAGAGCAACTACTATTTCTTTTAACACTTTTAATCAGCCTATTAAAACTCCTCTATTCTATTACAAAAAGTTTAATAAAGTTCATCGAAGTAATCAAAATTATATCTTTGAAATTATAAATTTAGGAACTCAAATCAATAAATATAGTATTATAGATTATATCTCTGTTAAAGATTCCAGAGAAGCAGATAGGGCACATTTACGTCATTCTTTTGTCTATAATAATTATGATAGGGCTAAAGAAGCTATGAGTGATAATTTTAGATTTATAGATAGTCGAAATAATGTAGTTTCTAGCAATACTACATTATTATCCGATAGTTTAGGAAATGTATTTACTAAAAATGGGGAGAAGGTTACTTTTCAACAGGCTCAAGCTTTTGGATTTAGCCAATCTAAAACAGTATTATATTCTCAAATAAACTTATATGACGCAGCCAAATGGATGACGGATGCTAATAATATTGATATACTATTAAACAAAATTCCATATTCAGGACCCTTTACAGTAGGTATAGATTCGATTATTGCTCCTAACAACCTAACTATAACAGGAAAAACAAAAGGTTCAAATATACGAGGATCAGGAGTAATTCAGGTTCCTTATACAAAAAAACAGGTAATGGGGGTGCTAAGAGAGTTTAATAGGCTACAACAAGATCTGGGGTCTAGACAATTTTCTATTAGTGCGCCTAGGTTTGGTCCTTTAGGTGGTAGTAGATTAAATTATAAGGTGGCTCCAATGTGGGTTCAAACTTCTAGGTATCCTAATTATTTATCAAATAATAATCAGTATGTAGAGTTAAATGTGGAGAATTAATGAAGGGTTCAGTTAAAATATATGGAACAGCTAGTAGTGGAGAAAAACACTTATTGGTTCAGCAGGACAATCTTACCACAGTAGGGTTCTCTGAACAGATAACTAATTTATTAACTACCCCCTCATCCATCAAATTCCCCACATCTACAAATACAGCGTGTTTGGATTCTTCTAATTATGAGATACAAGCTATTTCTATGTCTAAGAACAAGGAGCATTTTAAGAAAAATGCTCATAGTTATACTACGACTAATATCCTACATAACTCTAATTTAAAGGATACCTCTAAGTATGTTTTAACTGATATAAGTATTTCCGCTAATATGGTTCTTGGTTTTTCTTCGGAAGTGAGCGGTTCTTTGTTAACTGCTTATACTTCTGGTGGGGTACTTTCGCAGCGTATTAAGTATAATAATGCTGCTGGTGAGTTTTCTGCGGGTTTCTTTAGTGGAACTCAAATGACTGCATCTATTGATGTAAAGTTTAATAGAGACAACCCACCTGTTCAAGTATCTTCAGGTGCTACTGGTGGTTATATGGGCCAGTCAGCATTTTCTCTTTTTCATGGTAATCGTACTGCTAGAACCTTAATCATGTGGGATTCCTCTGGGAGAGCATCTTTAGAAGATGACAACTCCTCTGCGAGTTGGACGGGGGGGATTAGGGATTTAGATGGTGGTTGGTATAGAGTATTTTTAACTACTGATGCTGCCACAACTGCTGACTTTTCTATGTTTTCGATATTTCCATCAATTGGTATGGATCCTGAGGCTGCTTATGGTTCTACGGCTCAAGTTGATGGATCGGCGGGATCACTTTATATAGCCAGACCCCAATTAGAGTTGGGTAAAGTACCTACTAACTATGTTGAAACTTCCTCGTACCAGAACCCCAGAGATAATACGTTAGCCTTCTCCTTGCTTAATGGCACTGAGCCGTATGGTATTTATGTACCAACGGGTGCGCAAGAGTATAACTATTATATTGCAAGTGGTAGTGGGGGATTATCTATTAGTGCTATTTATGGGGAGCAGACGAGTAACAAAGGAACTTCAGCGTACATACCCTATACATCTTCTGTTACGCCCTCTCCACATCCAAATGATAGAGAATTAACTACAGGTGCTAGAACTTCTGTAGAGGAAGCTCTGGGTATTGAATTTACTAAAGGGCAGAATGTAAATACCTTAGACTTGGGAAATACATTACAACTAAGTTCTTACAATACTAATTGGTCTTATACAGATGAGTATACCTCGGAAATAGGAAGGCATGTGGCTTATATGGGGTCCTTTGGGGTTAAGACACCCGAATATCTTACTAATTTGATATTTGTTTCCGCGTTAGACTTTAATGGGTACAATAATTTCACCAATTACACTCTACATTATAATGGTATAGGAAGTTATAGGACAGATAGATTTGGTTATATAGAATTATCCCCACCGCTTACAGTGGCTCCACTGCCAGGAGGAGCCGATGATTTTGTTAAAATAGCTAACCCTGATTTTTCTTCCACGGGAGAGATTACATACCAGCTTCATCTAAGGTCGAATGCGGGAGGAAACCAGAGGTCGTTAGGTTGGTTAAATGCTTTTGGCGGGGTGGATACTTTAGGTTTGTGGGGATTAGATTTAGTTAAGATGCGAGAGGATAATATTAATGTAATACCCCCCTATTCTTCCCCAACAGGGCATGTTGATTCAAGAGAGGACCCAGAAAGAAGATATAAACTTTTTAATAAACTTGTTCTTACTGATAGTATCGTAACTATGCAAGGTAAGAACCTTACTCAAGGAGTATTTGGTAATTATAAAGATTTGGATATATATTGGAAGGTGAAGTTCCTATGATAGGTAAATTCAAATTAAAGCAGATTAATAAGGAGACTGGAGAATCTACAATCCTTTTAGAAGAATCTAATCAGATAGCTCAAGGTATGAAACATGCTATGGTAAATATATTGTCTGGTAAAGGGTCTAGAGAACTAGAGGATTATCAGTTTAGGTATTTTCAGTTAGGGACGCAAAATTATAATCTAAGTACTTTTGATATATCAGCAGATGTCCCAGCCGCCGACTTAAAGAGTAATATGTGGACTATAAAAAGCCCTATGACCCCTTCTTTATATGGATCAGATAGTGTAATAGCTATAGTAAAGAAAAATATTTATGGGTTGGGTTCATTAAGACCTAGAGATTCTGTTAAATTTTTTGATAATTTTATTGACCCTCCCGACTCAACTAAATTATCCTTAGGGTATACAAATGATTTTAAGTCTGCTCCTTACAGACCAATGCCTGCCAGCGGAAACCCTACAACATGGAACCCTGGTTGTGCTAATGCGTGGGAAGGCGAAGAAGAGAATTATTTTTTACACCCACTAGAGTTAAGTGCGGATTATACCGTGTCTGGCCCTACGTTCTCTCCCCCTACTTGGAGTGTAGAATATCAAAATGATAGTGATGTGCAAGGAATAACAAGTTGCGTTAGAGCCAGTACTGAATATATTTATGCTGACGGAACTAAACCTTCTGTTTGGAATGTAGGAGGATCTAACCAGACGTATTCTATATATTATTCAACTGAGTATTATGCATCTAGTTTATCAACTTCTTCAAGTACTCCTATAGGGGGGGCACTTCAGCTATATAATAGGACAGCAGCGGTTCTCGCTCAAGTTAAAGCGGGGCAGAATAGGGTCAGCTTTAAATACAGATATAATTTAAAGAAATCTTCTTCGGACCCTCTAGCCGAATGGTATCCCCCCCAAATATTAGGGTCATATGATGGGTATACTGCTTGTGCTGCTAATTCAACCTGCTTAGGTAAGTGGAATGCAACTTATGGTTCTGATGTTAGCGGGGGTGGTGTTTCTGGAAATGTGTTCTGCCCCAAGGGAGCTATTTATACACCAGCAGATGCGGAGGGTGGCTATGTTACTCAAACTGGCCCAGGAGCAACCTGCTACAGCACCCCCAACTCCGGGTTTGGGCCTAGTGGAAATTTTTATAGAGTGTCTGTTTCGTGGAATAATGTCCCAGAGAGATTGCAATCTTATGACAATGGTGTGGTATCTGGTCTAGCCCTACAGGTGTTTAATTACCCCTTATTATCGAGCTTATCTGGGGTGCATTCTCCTGATTCGCTCCCAGGAGGAACTACTTCAGGGCATACGGTTCATAATTTAACCCCTAGAGAACAAGCTTATATGGCTAACGCCCAGTTTGAATATAACCCTTCAGCTACCCCATATCAATATATACATGCAGAAAAACCTTACTACATAACTTCGGCTCAGGATTTTTTAGTTATTCCTAAGGGGTATGTAACTTCGTTGAATGATAATACTGCTAATGTAAGATTACTAATAGATGAAAATCTAGCTAATAATCAGACTATAAAAGAAGTGGGATTATTCTTAAAGAATCCTAATGGTACTGCTGGGATTGATAACCCATTTCTTAGTGCCTATAAAGTAATTAGTCCACCACTTGCTAAAAATAATGAATTTTCCTATATAATTGATTGGGAGTTGAGCCTGATAGATTCGACTACTACTTAAGACTATCCTATATAAATATAATGAGTAATACTACTGCACTAACACCTACGGGGCATTTACAAATTTCTAAACTCTATGAGAATGGAGAGGAAGAGATAGTATTTGATGATCACAATGTAATCACCTCTGGGATGGGTGTTGGATTTTCCCATCTCTTCGCTGCTTCTGGGGGAACTCAGATAATGGACTATCAAATACTTAATTTTTTAGTAGGTTCTGGGGGAAGCTTTACCAATTATGGAGCATCCACTTATACATTAACCTCCCCTATCATTACAGCGGCTTCCTGGGGTGTGGATACTACTTTATTTTTAGAGACTTTGTATACTTTAGAGAATAGATTTCCTGGTGCTGGTCCATATCCTTTAGCTAGAATACGATTTAGTAATATACATAAAGTTACAGATACTTCAGTAAGATATACTTTAGTATTAGATAGAGGGACTTTAAATAATGCATCCCTTAGTGAGGTAGGTTTATATATGAGAAATCCGTGGGGGCAAAGCCCCGCTATCCCTATTTTAGTAGCATATCGACCGTTTATTTCTATAACTAAGACTAGTGATTTTAGTCTAATCTTCCGCTGGACCCTACAGTTCTAATGTTTAATTCAAGTGATTTATATAGCACATCTGGTGGGGTAACAATATTTGATTATTGGAACCCCTTCGTAACTAAGCACGATACTTCTTCTTTCTATAATTGGGAACAAGATAACCTTCCTCTATATGATTTAGAAGAGAGGACTCTATATCTCTGGGAAAAATTTGGTTACCCCCTTTCTAGTATTCCTGGAATGGCTTTAGTAGTATCTGCTACTATCCCCGATACCTTAGCTACAAGTGCTAATGTCTTTACTTCTGTGTCTGCTGCGATAGCATCCCTACCAGAAATAATTAGAATGCCTACTCTCATTGAAGTAGCTGTTTCAGGGAACATGGGAGAATTAAACCTTAATAATATTAAGTGTGAAGATGATGGGCTTTTAGAGATTATTAATAGGGCAGGGGCTCCTCTGGCCTCTAATTCTGATAAGACCTTTATTCATACTGCTAACTCAGGGAGGGCTCCATGGGATTTCCCAGGGCAACTATCGGCCACTCAAGTATTCGGCACCCTGTCTAGTATGAGTGCTATTTCGGTTTCGGCATGTACTTCAGCAGTATTCTATAGCGCAGTAGATGCAG
>Ga0209434_1001071_pt1 | contig 12541 bp, 10 predicted proteins | sample ETNvirnome_2_300_FD_184068 | JGI IMG/M metagenome (GOLD analysis project Ga0209434, IMG submission 184068) | Marine viral communities from the Pacific Ocean - ETNP_2_300 (SPAdes) (version 2) | ecosystem: Environmental > Aquatic > Marine > Oceanic | place: Pacific Ocean | collected 2013-06-22
CCGCCTACAACTAGCAAGCGACATGGGAAGAACAAAGACTTCCCGTGAAACAGTCGAAAAGTTTATTAAGGGTGAAGACCTTACCACCGCGCAAAGAGAAACCTTAGAAAGGGGAGGCTATAAAATAGAACCAATGGAGGTCTTGGAGCCGGGCTACGCCGACACCATAGCCACATTGCCGGCGAGTGCTAATGAAGCACGGCGAACCATGGTAAAGACAGCAGCAAAAAGAGTGCTGGGCTATCTGGGTGAGGGAGGAAAACCAGAAGTAAGAAGCTTCTTAGAAAGAGCGGCCGAGGCTACAATAGACCCTCATACAGGCGAACTGGTAATATCCGACGCCTTTGGCGATAATGTATTAGCTCCCGGTGAGACGCTCAACCGGTCCGAGATAGAAGCATTAGAACTAATAACAGATGAAGCATCTGCTGACTTAGCAGCGCATACTGTAAAAAGGCTTGTAGAAGAAGGAAAGGGTATCCTCCCAGCCAACCTAGTAATGCTAACCTCTCGTATTGCTTTACCTAAAAAAGCAGTCAAGGAGGTAATAAAAAATGTTAGGAATAGCACGATAGGCAAAACACTCGCGGACCTTCCAGGAACCGAGGCAGCCAGAAGTGTATTCGCTGGTAGTGATGCGATACCCAATATAATAAAACAACTTAGAGCACAAAACATCCCCGAAATGGGTGTTGCTATTGGCCGACTAGAAGAACTCCACGGCAAGGCTGACCCGGGCCGAGTAATAAGGATGGCTACTGACTTGCTTATTGAGGCAGAAGCAAGACGCTTATTCCCAAATGCTGCTATTGATATTGCCGAACTAGAAACTATGGCGACTGGCGCAGTGGCCAGGGGCGGAACTATACCACTACACCGTGTCGATAAAGGGGGGCTCTCAAAGGCGGCGAGAATATCCAGGGAAAACTTAGGCCGTATTGAGGACCTACTAACACCAGAAGAACTTCGTAGGAGTAGAGTAGGTAAAGCTTTGGCCAGAACTAAGGACTACTACTCGGGCCAAACTTATACTCCCTTCTACAAAATACAAATAAGAAAACTAAACTCTCGTCTGTCTCAACTCAGCGATGAGGTGATGCTTGGTGTTGAGAAGCATGCCGGCAAAGGCAAACCATACCTAACAGCGGTAGGTGAATACTTACAGAAAGACTTTGGTTGGACACCACAAGAACTAACTAAGAGACTTATTTATGCCGGCTATGGTGTGGTTGATGATGTTGGAACTGCCTTCTCAGGCGCTAGTGGGAAACAGGGTAATACTATTTTCACCAACCAAGCAAAGGTAGGCGAGGTTTTAGATAGGGCTATGAGCAAAGAGGGTGGGCTACTTTGGCACATTATGCAGAAGATGGGAAAGTTTGATACATTTACACCAGAGTTCTTCGAAGAACTAAATGGTTTTGTTTATGCTTTACAGGGCCGAACTCTTAATGACCTAAGTGACTGGGGCCAGTTTGCCGGAAGGGATATCCTAGTAGATAACCGGTTTAGGCTTAAAGGAGACAAACAACCAGAAAACCTTACTAATGTTATTATGATGGGAGCAAGAGAAAAAGTTTTAAGAGACTTCTCAGAAGAAATATTAGATACTATGCCCGAAAGCTTTATGCGAAGCGATGAAGTCGTTGATAACATCGTAAAGATAGCTGGAACCAAACCGGCAATAAGTAACAACATTATTGATAATGTTGTCGGGCCCTATCATTTGGATGATGTTGCCAAAGCAGAAGTAAAGACATTAGCAGAAAACAAACTAGAAGTTTTGTTGCAAGATGAGGCATCCATAGTCGACCTAATAGGAGCGGCGTTCATGGATAGGATGCTGATATGGATGGGGTCCGGCCCGGCCGTAGTAAAAGAAAGGATAAAAGACATAGCAAGTGAGCTTCCTCCTGGTGCCCTGGGCGGCGGAAGACTAAACACATTAGCAGAAAGCGCAGCAGAAGCTCACATCTTTTCCACTGCGGAATACAATATTATATTTGATGAAGTATGGGGTAGTCGTATGGGCCGAGGGGTCAGTGGTCGTGTGTTGTTTAACCATCTTGTGGCTTTCCTTGATGTATTACATAGTAAGCCGGCCAAGAAGGTGGGCTTAGACAAAACTCCTGGTGGTATGGACGCTGCCCGTCACCGCCGCTTCATTGAGAGTGAGATGCTCCACAAGCTGGATACGGAGATGCCCTCAAAACCAGTAAGAGGTTCTCCTATTGAGGAAGCGTATGCTGTCCCGGTTAACCTATTGGACCCCACAGCGAGCCTCTCTAAGGAGGCTAAGGAAGTTTTCACAACCAACCAAGGTGCTGTTATGAGGTTCCAACTCGCCGGCGATGAGTTTGCTAGCAACGCAAACAAAATAGGAAGTCAAGTAGATGAAGCACTCCCGCGTATTCCGGGCGAACTGCCGGCAGGTCAAAAGATACTATCAGACGAAGAGTTTAACTCACTTATCGAAACTCTCATAGAGAGGATGAAGAAACTACCCGACAATGAAGCGGGTGCGTTGGTTGGTGCTAAACTTTCTAAGTTCATCCCAAACATCGTAGGCGGCGGGCTGAAGAGGGTAGCCAACCTTACCAAGAACGGCGTGCTAGGTGGTGCTTGGCTAATATTTAATACCACTTATCATACGATAAACCTACTATCAGCGCCTCTTATTGAGCTTTCGACACTGGGTATTAAAGGAGCCATAGGAGGGATGCGACCGGACAGCCTATACAGCGCAAGTAGAGTAATGCTAAACCTTTATGGATATCGTTTAGGCCTTTATGGATATGGTAGGTCTGCGATAAGCCCAGAAAAAGTATTGGTTACTACACCAAGTGGGAAAAGATATACCAACAATGAACTCGCTGATATAGTTAGAAAAAATGGTATTACTGCTTCCGAGGCCAGTATTGAGCTACGAACAGATATGTATGCTGACTTGGTAACCTGGACGGGGAGAAACTGGAAGCAGGCAGGTGTGACGCCGAAAGCAATGGCCATGGGGAAAGCCTTTTTAAAAGCAATAGGAACAGAAGGAAGGACACCTTGGTCTGAGTTTGCTAATGCTACCGACAACCTTTTTAGAACCAGTGTCTTAGTCAGCGCTCTAAAAAGAGGAGCCACAGAAGACCAGGCCTTAGCATTAGCCCGTGAGGCATTATTTAACTATGGTGCTATTCCTCCGCTCTTAAAAAATAAACTCAACCATGCTTTTTGGCTGTATTCTTTTAGGTTTCTAAACGATACCAAGGTGCTAGATAATGCTATCAACCACCCAACTAGACTACTCCAGGGATATAAAGCACAAAGAGGGTTCTTCTACGACGATGGGGAAAATGATACATATTTTCCACTTATGTCTAAATACAACAAAGACCGTATGTGGTTAGGTGTCTATGAAGACAAAGACACTAAAAGAAGATACGCATTGTTGGGGCCACAGGTTCCCATGATAGATGCGTTTGAGGAAATAGTAGAAGCCGGCAAGGCATTTGCTCGCATTGGTAATGCTGTTCTCAATAAAGACCCACTCGGTGCGGCAGAGACAGCCGCAGCAGAGACAGGAGAACTGGCGCTTGATGTAACCCACCCTCTCGTAGAGTATTTGACCCTCAATATTGCTGGTTATGAAAAGATATTTGGAGACATTGATGAGGCAGGGGGATACATTTCTCCTGGTTTTATTCAGTTTCTAATAAATAGTGGGCAGTGGGAGAGTTTTAAAACTATTTACAATATCCAACCAGTAGAGCCCAGAGGTGGAAGACCAACTTGGGATGGCTATGAATACAGAGTGCATCCCAAAGATAAAGCAGCCAGGCGAAACCTTCTGATATATCGCAAACGGATGTTGCTACTCGGCGTTGAGCGGTCGTCCCGGGACTATAGTGAGTTGGTTATTGACGACAAGGGGCGTCCCACGATGGGTCTAGGAATAGAAGCACTGTTTGGTAGTAAGGCCGGCAGGATGGAAGTCATCCCCAGCCGTTCAGACATAGAGAGAGAGGCTCTCTACGACATTACATCGGAGATAAAAAAATGACTTTTTCTTGGAAAGCAGTTTCACTAAAAGATATTGTATTGATAGGAGGCCTTATGCTAACTGGTTGTGGGTTTTATTACAATACTTCATGGCGACTAACGGCATTAGAGGCTAGTGCCACAGAAGGTTTCAGTGAGGTTGATACCCTTGATGGCTCCTTAAGGACCATCTCAGAGCGACTTGTTCGAATAGAAGAAAATGTAGCTTCTTTGAGAGAAGATGTATCTAGGTTAGAAAATATTATTTTAGATAAGCAATAATGAAAATGACATTTCATTTTAGACATAGGAGAGTTAAAACATGAAAGACTTTATCAGCCGCTGGGGCATTGGTATAGCCATCTCGGGGACAGTCATTATCCTTAGTGGGTTTGGTGTTCGGTGTAGCTATGACTACATGACCGGTGAGCCAGGCGTAAGCGCTAACCCAGTTGAGGTTGTAGAAACATTTAAAGGGGACAAAGAATAATGGCTGTCGTAAATGTAAAAAAAGAAATAACAAAGAGCAGCTTCACCTGCACCGCAGCCACAAGTATTGGAACCTCTTATGATAAAGACAAGGCTTGCACACTAGCTATCAAGCCCGTTGATGAGGCCATTTATTTAGAGCCCGTATTCTTACGCCTCTTACTCACAAGCGTGAGTTCCGCAACTAAAATAACAATGCGTGTGACCATCGATAGTGGTGGCGACGAGTGTATCTTCCCAGACACACAGGCGACCATTTCCACTGGTGTTACCACGGCCGGTGATGGGATGGTTGGATACTCTATTAGCGTCCCCTGGCTCGCTACTGCTGCCGCTGCGGAGACTTGGTATCTTATGACCAAGACTGATGCTGGAACGGTGACAGTCGCAAGTGCGGACCTCTATTCATACGAGCAGGCGGAATAAAATATGTCTATCATCCCCCTTAGTATGGGCGATGTGGTTGCTCCGTATAGTGTAACCCCCGTCAATACCTCCTGGAAGCATTTGCTTGCCAGTGAAATAGCAAGTGAGACAGGGCAGACCGCTCTCAAAAGTTCTATTACCGATACAGGAAGCGAGATAGTCTTTGTTGGTAGTGTCTCTGCGGCAGGCACACCCACGGTTCAGACTTGTTATATTGCTCTGTGGAACATCATCAACCCTGATACTGGTGCTGATGTCGACTGGGCTGACGGAGAGTTTATGGGTGTTGAGGTTCATTACAAGTTTGGAACAAACAACCCCACTGACGCAAACAAAAGTGCATGCTATGTTGGGGCGTATGGGCCTTCCAATACCGTGATGTCTGCTGGAATATACAAGAAGTCAGGCACCACCTATTTGGCCTCTGCTGAATACTCATCCAGCGATGCCAACTCCATCACCTACAACGCAGCCAACTCATTTTATGGGAGACAGGTTATTTTCCCCACCTCGTCGGCGACAGATGTTCTCTTTGACTATGGGGATGCTTTCCAGTTGGATGATGCGAGCACACCTGTTCGTGTCCAGGGATGCCTAAATGAGGCGGCGACGACCGTTGCTGGTGCGGCCCTAAGTATTATGATGGCTATCGCAGGCAACTGTGATGTTGAGGCATACTATCGTCTCATCAGGGTTCCTAATGACCCGTCAGTCAGCTTGACTGGATGAAACAGGCCATAGACAAAGGACTAAATAAACTAGTTTCTCGCAAACTACTTGTGTGGGCAACGGCTACTGCCTTGGCTGCTGGTGGTTTTCTTACCTCTGCTGACTGGGTGCTTATCTCAGGTTTGTATATCGGTGGCCAGAGTGTAATAGATGCGATAAATAAAATAAAGTCGTCTTAACAAACTAATGATACTATTTATTATATGACCCGAACTTACCCTTCTAATACAATGCGACCTCGCAGAAAAACAAATACAGACAGACTAGAAGCTTGCGAAACCTGGCAAGAAGTAGTCGACTGCCCTCTTTATGATGACTGGATAAAAACTGTGCCTACAAATGATAGTTGGTTAAATAGCTTCCCTCTACAATACAACCCCAGGGAAGACCCAGAAGCAGAACAAAGATACGAAGACCTAGTTGAGCTAGCCAAGTCTATTCTCACAGACAGGGAAGCGGATATCTTTTTTGCTTATGCGGAACAGGATAAGTCATTTAGAGTGTTGGGCCTAGAACATCAACTTTCCCACGAGTGTGTGCGCTCAATATTTAAGAGCGCCCGTTCTAAAATGCAGGCAGCCATTGGCGCGTAATAAAGGAGGAGGCAGGAAGGTCAAAGAGAGCACCTTCTCCACTCTTCTCCTCAACAACTGGATAGATAATACCTTACGCCAACTGAAGTGGCGACAGGACCACTTAGAAGAAAATGTTTTAAAGAACATAACAGTAAAGATGTTTCATAACATCGAAAAACAGATAAGTCTTGCTTGTCTGTTTGACAATATGTTTCATATTGTAGAGGACACTGACTTGTCTATGAAAGACCTACAGACCTTGCGGCAACTGAACAGTCTATCAAACAACCAACAGGAAACCCATAATGAGTAAAAGACATGGCGGCGGCGCTATTAGAGAACTGAAGAAAGGCAACTATGAAAAGTCTCTCACTCTCATCATCGCTACGCTAATACAACATTTCGAAGCTAACGACTGGAAGGGGGCGCGTGTAAGCGACCTTATCTCAATGTTAGTTCTACTCCGAGGAACTCAAGTCAAGTCAGAGAACGGAAGTTCGCCCGTTGATAACTGGCTCGTCTCTATTCAGGCTGCTTTGCCCAAGAGTTCCAAGAAGAGTGAAGACGAATAAAGAAAAAAGAAACGCAGCATTAGCTAAAGTCTTTGAGGACCCAGTATCTTTTATTAAGAGGCTGGTAATAAAGTCCAAGGAGGGTAAGCTTATTCGCTTTGGTGAGGTCATAACAGACGAACAAGTTTCTGTTATTAGAGCACTCCAAAAGCATAAGCGCGTTATCGTTATTAAAGCTAGACAAATGGGCTTGACTACCGTTTGTCGGGCTTTTGCTTTTTGGGAAGCCTATACTGCTCCTCACTCTATTAATAGTGTTATTATCTCTAACAAGTTGGGGTCGGCTGTCGAACTCCTAAACATTGATAAGCGTTTTCATAACACTCTGCCGTTAGAACTACAGCGTAAGAGCACAGTGAGGAACGACAAGCTTAGATATCCTACCACTGAGACGGTCTTATCGGCTATGTCTGCGCGTTCTGATAGCCAGAACCGTGGTCTTACCTACAACACAGCACACGCCTCTGAGTTCGCTTTCTATGACGACGCTGAGAACTTCCTGGCTTCCCTCTTGGCTTCGGTCAATGAGGGTCGTGTTGTCTTGGAAAGCACGGCCAACTATTACGGAGACGCTCTACATAAGATAGTTCAGGCGGCTCAATACAATGGTAGTTGGCATGTTATTTTCTTGCCTTGGTCTTCTTTCCCTCAGTATTATGTAAAGCCTCCAAAAAGTTTTACACTTAACCCTGATGAAGAGAAGATACAAAAGAAACATAAACTCTCAATGGGTCAAATGTTTTGGAGACGGAAGAAACTATTTGAGATAAAAGATATTCGCTTGTTTAAAAGAGAGTATCCCCTCACATTAGAAGAAGCCTATGCTAACACAGACGCCAACTTCTTCCTCGATACACATTTTGAGTTTGTTGAGAAGATAACAGTTGGCTCTAACACCGTCAATGTCTTTACTGAATACGACCGAACAGACCAGTATGTTGTTGGGGTTGATGTAGGCGGTGGTTGCGAGCAAGACCATAGTGTAGCCATGGTTCTTTCTAAAACAACTGGAAGTCCAGCGGCTATTCTTGCTTCTAACAAAATGTCTATACACGACTTCACTGTGGCTACTATGAACCTCGCTAAGAAGTATCGTGCTATGATATGTTTTGAGGTAAATAACCACGGGCACGCTTTTAAAGAAGTGATGGACGCTAATAGTTGGACTAGCTATCGGCCCTTCACTACCACTTCTAAAAGTAAAATAGCCATCTATGAAAACCTACGCAATATGTTAGATGAAGGTTTTATAAACTACCTAGATGACAAAACCCTTACTGAACTAAGGGGACTAGTCAGACACGACAAAGGCTTAGCACCAGTTCATCCTAATGGTTTCCATGATGACCGGTGTATTGCTTTGGCTATTGGGTTGTGGTATCTAAAAGATATTGCTTTGCCGAAAGCCCACTATGATAAATGGATAGAGAGGACGGTAGCTAATAACAGCAAGGTCATTACGACTACCCATCCTCTAAGAAACATGAAATACCGGAGATAAAGATATAATGTTTAAACTTATTCACGCTGACTGTATGGACGCGTTAGACAAAATGGAAGATAATAGTATTGGGTCCTGTATCACTGACCCCCCTTACCTCATAAACTTTATGGGAAAGAAGTGGGACACTGAGAACAGCCCAGCAGGAGACGATAGGTTCTGGGAGAAGGTCTTAACGAAACTGAAACCAGGAGCCTATTGTGTGGCCTTCGGTCATAGCCGTCAGCATCACAGAGTAATGGTTGCGATGGAAGACGCGGGCTTTGAGATAAGAGACTGTATGATGTGGCTTTACGCTCAGGGGTTTCCTAAGTCTCACAATGTAGGAAAGGCTGTGGATAAGTTGTTGGGGAAAAAAAGAGAAGTAGTAGGCAAAGGTCAGCATACCAACATCCACTCCTTTACTAACCCGGACGCTTATACTGGGACAGACACAAAACCAGACATAACCAAGGGCAATAGTGAGTGGGAAGGCTACGGCACAGCCCTCAAACCAGCATACGAGCCCATCATTATTGCTCGCAAACCAATAGAGAAAAAACTAACCGTGGCTAAAAATGTTTTAAAGCACGGCGTTGGAGCCATCAACATAGATGGATGTAGGGTAAGTGCCCCGGGTGAAGACTTCTCCGATGTTAAGCCAAGACAAATACAGAAACTTCATAGTCTAAACCACGATGAGAACTCCGTGACTTACAAGGAAGCAAAAGAAAAACTACAAAACATAGGTAGGTTCCCTGCTAATGTAATGCTCTCACACCACCCTGACTGTGTTGAGGTAGGAACAAGAGAAGATGCTTATGTAATAAACAAACTGGAAGAGTGGTCTGGCTTTGGCGAGAAGGAGTGCCCAGACTATCAAAGCACAAAGATGAGAACGGTCACAAAAGTTTATGAGTGTGTTGATGACTGCCCGACAAAGATACTGGACGAGCAGGCACCAAAGGTGGGCTCACTCTTTAAAGCCAAAAGAAAGAAAGATACAAGCGGAGGTTCAGGTATTAGTTGGACCAACGGAGGCAACAAAGAGGGCGAAGACAACGGACTTTACGATGGACTTGGAGGAGCCAGCCGTTTCTTTAAGTGTGTTGGTGGAGGAGAGGACCTCAAACCAGGATACGAGCCCATCATTATTGCTCGTAAGCCTTTGGAAAAGAAGCTAACCGTGGCTAAAAATGTTTTAAAGCACGGTGTTGGGGCCATCAACATTGACGGTTGTAGGGTAGGCAGTGAGGCTATCACCGTAAATGGTGTTGGTAATAAGTGGGTGGAGAACAACCCGCACGGACAAAGAACAGGTAAGTCAGTCAAGGGTGCGAACACAACAAACATAGGTAGGTTCCCTGCTAATGTTATCTTATCCCATAGCGACGGCTGCGTAAAGGTTGGAGAGACAGAAGATACATTTGCTGCCAATGATAAAGATAAAGGCTTTTTCGAAAAACCTTCATCGATGCTGTTTATGGATAAGAACTACAAGCATAAGAAAGCAACTACCGTTAGAGAGGTTTATGAGTGTGTTGATGGCTGCCCGACAAAGATACTGGACGGGCAGAGTGGAACAACAAAGTCGTCCAAGCGAGGAAGCAAATATAACAAGAAGACTGAAAACAGAGAAGGCTACACACCAGTCCAAAGCGACTACCGAGAAGACAACACTTATGGCGACAAGGGTGGAGCCAGCCGTTTCTTTAAGTGTGTTGATGACTGCGCTGTAAAGATACTGGACAAACAGGCACCGAAGACGGGGCAGATACACGGAACGACCGGTAAAGAACCGAGTGCCTCTAAGCCAAACGCCATCTACAACGACTACTCTATGGTAGAGGGCAAGGCATCCACACCAAAGGATAAACTTGGAGGAGCCAGTCGTTTCTTTTACCACGCCAAGGTCGGCAAGAAAGAACGCAACCTTGGATGCAATGGGTTGGAGACGAAGACCTCCCAACTAAACGCTGGTGGGTTGGGCCGTAAGACGAGCGTAGAGAAGCGCAAGGAGAACACAGGGACCAACGCTCCCGTAGCAAAGAACATCCACCCCACGGTCAAACCAATAGCCTTGATGAGGTATTTGATAAAGATGTATTGTCCCCCTAATGAGACGGTGCTTGACCCCTTCACAGGTTCAGGCTCAACAGGTATGGCTGCTATGTATGAGGGGAGAGACTTTATTGGAATAGAAAGAGAAGAAGAGTATTTAGAAATAGCAGAAGCCAGAATAGAATACGCAGAAGAAGATATGTCTAGGAGGACTAAACCATGAATAACAGTGAGATAGAGTGGCTCATTTACCAGCACAAAGAGTATTGGCAGGTCCATAGAGAAAGGATGAGACAATACACACGGGCCTATCTGGGAACTATGTTCGCTGATATGAACGATGCTTACCACACCGGTCAAAACATTACTATCAATACGGCTGATGCCTATGCTTACATCGAAGGACTTGTTGCTAGCATCTATGCTAAGGCACCTGCCGTTTCTTGTGGAGCAGACATCAAAGGTAAAGGCGACCCAGATATGATGGGTGCTATTGTTAACCGCTTTATGTATGACCGCATTGAGGAGTTTGAGAAAGGCTTACGATACAGTTTCATTTATCCTTACTCCTTCTTTAAGCTGGGACTAAAAGAAGCCGACAGCGTTATGGATGGTATTGAGGTTCGGCCTATTCATCCCTGGGATGTGGTCGTCGACTTTGATGCTGATACCTGGGATAGGTCCAGGTATGTAGCACATCGTTATTACTTACCATACCACGAAGCCAAGAAGAGATACAAAGGTGTTAAGTTTGACACCATCGTAAAAGAAGAATACCTGGAAAATGTTGATAGCTATGGCTCAACCAAAGAGGGGTCAAGCACAGCAGCCGCATTGGATGGTAGCAACCTCCTGTCTTATGTGGAAATATTTGAGTTCTATGACCTTATGGAAGATGAGCTTATTTTCTATTCGCCCTCTCTTAAGAGAGCAGACAAAACCTTAGAGCGAGTAAGTCCTATTCCTTTCCGTAAGGCAGACAATAGTCCTTGTCCTCCACTTGCTCCGCTCTATTTGTCCTATGCGCCTGATACTCCGTTGAGAGGATACAGCACACTAGGTCGGGTCTATGACCAGCTATGGGAAATAAATAACCTAAGAACTGTGTGGGCCAATGGCCTGCGTAGAGACGCGCGTATCTATGTGACTAAGAAGGGAGCCATTGATGAAGAAGGCAAAGCAATACTCGCAGAGAATAGGGACCAGTCCATTGTGGAACTTGATGTCCCCCCTGATGTGGATGCTCGTAACTGTATTGTGCCTCTAGCCGTCAATACATTTTCACCTGACTATCAAATATACAAAGCAGAAGTAAGGGCTGACCTAGACAGAGGTTCGGTGCTTGCGCCTTTCACCAGGGGTATTGCTACTAATGCTTCCGCTACAGAGGTGTCTGCTCTTACCCAGTATTCAGCTAACGAGATAGGAAGAGTGGCTCGCTTCTACCATAGGAGTATTGAGCTAGTCGCAGAGATATACCAGTCATTACTCTTACACCTTGTTATGACTGCTGAAAAGGAAGTCAAAGAGACTGTGCTTATTGAGCACGAAGCTATTGTTATTACCGCAGAGAAGTTGAGTGGAAAGTTTAAGTATGCTTTTGCGGACCAAGCTTCTACCCCTATCGCAGGAGCCATCAAGCGCGGGGCGATAATGCAACTACTCCCCACACTACAAGGTTTAGGTGTTCCACCACAGACCATCTTGGACTATCTTGTGGAAACCTTTTCACTACCGCCCGAGTTCCTAGCCGATGCTAAGAACGCTATGGAGATGGCCCAGGCACAGGCCCCTGTGTTAGGCCCAGGGGCATCTGCTATGACTGAGCCGTCGCAGATACAGGAGCCAGCCCTCCCACCAGGCGGGGGCAAACTGGCTGCCGAGATAAGAGGTCAAGGTCAAATGACTATTGATGAAGGGTTGGTGAAAGGATAATGCCCATCTATGAGTTTCGTGGTATTGAGACTGGCCGTATCTATGAGTGGGTCGGCCGATACGAAGAGAAGCCGAGGATGTTGTATGACCCTGAGACCGAGGAGGAGTTCCGTCCTATTGTGTCGCGGCCCTCGTTATTAAAGTCCAACCTCAGCGACTGGCAGCGTGGGCTAAGTGGGGCAGGACAGCACGACAAAGCACTCAACCAAGTCGTGTATGGTGAGCGTCACCGTGATGAGATACTA
>Ga0209434_1001072_pt1 | contig 12541 bp, 5 predicted proteins | sample ETNvirnome_2_300_FD_184068 | JGI IMG/M metagenome (GOLD analysis project Ga0209434, IMG submission 184068) | Marine viral communities from the Pacific Ocean - ETNP_2_300 (SPAdes) (version 2) | ecosystem: Environmental > Aquatic > Marine > Oceanic | place: Pacific Ocean | collected 2013-06-22
GAGTCTTTTTGGTACCGGGTCCGTCGAAGACTCGGACGAATTGGATGTCCAGGGAAGTATCTCGTTGCGTAACACTTTAGGTTGTTTTGTGGTGATAGGCTCACAAAGTTTGGCCGGGATGAATTCCTTTCTTAATAGGCTTCCAACTAGTATAGAGCCGAAAGAGGCGCTTAGGTTACAGGCCAGGGCGACTGATTTTTCCGGAAAATTTGGCCATCTGAGATTCTGGTCCAAGGCCCTTACGGAAACTGAGACCGTCGAGCATGCTCGAAATTTCAAATCGCTGGGTGTAAAAGATCCACTAACAAATTTTAATTTTTCTACGACACCCTCAGGATCATTCGGCAAATTGCGACTGAACATATCCACTGATCAGTTTGTGACTAAGTCAAATTCCAGTGGTGAGCTTACCTTGATCGATTTCTCACAGCAGTTTCATGCATCAGAATCAATTAGTTCACATAACCAGGCAATTGTTCCCGGGATGGCAGGGTTGGAACCCAGTTTCAGGATAATAAAGCCGGCTCATTTTGCATATAGTTTTTTTAATCCTATCTTTGATGAGCGTGGTACCACAAACAAGGTGAGAATTAGGAGTTTTCAAGAGGAGGAAAATATTAAAAGGCTTGGAGGAATGCCAACACCGGTATATGAGGTACCCCCGAGTGAAGTGATTGCCGACGATACTCGCTTCAGTATTGAAGCCTCAGTATGTCATGCCTTGGATGAGGACATCATTAAAATTTTTGCAACTTTAGAGAAGTTTAATGATTACATTGGTCGGCCTGAGCTATTATTTTCCGATAATTATCGTGACCTGCGAAATTTGCGAAATGTTTACTTTAATCGATTAACAGGAAAAATTAACATAAAGGCATTCTTTGAAATTTTCAGATGGCTTGATGATTCATTTGGAATGCTAGTTGAGAGATTGCTTCCTTCAAAGACTAACTTTTTAGGAATGAATTTTATTATTGAGTCCCATGTATTGGAGAGATCCAAATTCAGATACAACTATATCGGTGCCGAAATGCCGGCAAATTTAATAATACGTAAATTTAATTCACAGACAGACACCACGGATGGGGTGTATGGGCAGGACCAGAATGCATACGCATTCAGCGGAAATGAGAGTAATACAGATTATGATACAGATCCCAATACATTGGACCTAATCATTGTACCAGGATGAGTTTTAAAAGATGCCTTCAGAAACTACACTAAGTCAGTCAATCAACTTTTTTCGTCAAGGTGTTTCAGTCCGGACGCCTAGGCAGCTATTTGGTTCATCACTGGCTCCAAAAATATTTTCTAGTAAACCCTTTCGTTATATTGCTAGCGGATCAAGTTACAGTTATACAATATTCGATGATGAGATTGCCGGTGTAGGCCCAGGTAGACTGGGTGGGAAAAATACTGTCACACAAATATTCTATGATCTGGAGAAGTCAAATTATGGACAGCCAAGTGAATTTGTTGAAGGTGTGCCATTTAAGGATATAGATAGTCAGTATGTATCCGGGGGCGCCGGTGCCACATTTTTGGGGGAAGTTGATAGTTTTTATAAGGAATCGCGATATCCGAACGTTTTATTTAATAAGACCTTAAAAAATCCGGCCCAAATGGACGGTGTTATTGAGCCGCTCACAATTCGTAGGGAGATAGAATTTTCGGCCCTCGAGGGTAGTGACGTTTTCCATAAAATTCGTGGTGCACTGGTGGGTGATGTTGATCTGACATTTAGGGGGAGTACTCCAATCCTACAACAGGTGGCATTTTCACCTAGGAGAATAGAGCCATACTTGGATGCTCCGGAAATTTTTGGATCTTCATCTGATGGAATGATATCACTTCCCGGGTTGGTAATGGAGGCCAGTAGTAGTGCTACTACACCCTTCGTTGATACTAGTATTGAAATATTCCAAATGCAGGGACTGCCAACAGGGTCCGGACATGACTCGGACAACACTGTGATAAGAGATGCAGTGGGTGTTATGACGTCATCAACGGACTCAATGTTTATAGACGGTTATCGATCCACCGGTGCTGGTTTTACCTATACCAATCAGAATAAGTACGGAACAGATTCAATCACCTTTGGTGGCCTCAATAAGTTAGAGCGGGCACCTATCCAGGTCATCCCACAGAAATACGGTGGATATGAGGGTGGTGTACTCCTCCCCGCTGTGCCCCATGGGATTGGGGCGACTTATAATCTACTCGACTCTTTTGCAGGATCGAGATCACCACGTAGTGTTTATACCTCCACTGCTGCTGGACTGCTCGCAATGTGGCTGCAGGTGACGCCTGGCGGCGATGCTGCCGAAGGCACATCCGGACCCACTTCGTTAGCACCATGGGTAAATGCAAGAGGTCAAATGCCGGCACTTTATCAGTGGGCAGGCTCCGACATTACCCCACCCCAGCATACGAAAAAGATTCTAACCAAGGGTGATTTTGCACGAGATACGGTGATACTAGGCGATCACATTTCATCATATTCATGGAGCATCAGAGCCGGCGGGGGCGGCGATGCTGGATCCGGTTTTCCGCAGAAGTACCTTTCTCCCTCTTCCGTGGGTAATAATGGAACACCCACCTCTAGCTCGGACTTGGAGTTTTCCGCTAGCATCTGGATTAATTTTGAGGATCTGCGCGGAAGCCTAGAGAATATTTTCTTCAAAGCAGCCACACACGATGGCTCAACAGTGTGGGAGTGGCATCTAAAACATGGAACCGACAATAAGTTTTTATTTGGACTCGGGGACGGTGAGAACTCATGGGCAAAGCAGTCTATTGCTAGCGCTGTCGCACTGACAGGGGCTGAGTCGGAGGCGCTTACTAACAGTTGGCACCACTATGTGATTACGTACGATGGCAGTGGGGGCAGCAGCGCATATGCCGGACTGAAAATATACATTGATGGTGAACTTCATACCACTGTGGTAGAGGATAACGATTCCGGATATGTTGGAGTAAAGCCTGACTGGGATCAGCCCCTTTGGATTGGAGCCAATCAGGGTGGCGCAGTAGAGCTAGAGGGTGAGGTGGCAGAGATTGCGTACTGGTGGAATCATGAGCTAGCTGAAGGTGAGGTACGTGCAATATACAATAGGACTAGATACGCTAGGCAAACGTCTGGTTACATCAATAATCCGACTCGATTACTTTTACAGGATCGTGATAACGCGCTCGGCCGATATCCTACAATTGCTAGGACCGGCGACCCGGACTTTCTGGGCAAGTTCCCGGTCCATTTCGATGATACTGAGACGTTAATCTTCAGTGCATCCAATTATGCAGATAGTTTAATTTATCCCGGTCTATTAAATTTTAAAAGGAGTGAATTAGGTTCCGATCCCATTGTTGCAACGCCCCGCATGAATCCTATCACCCTGACTCGGGCAATGGTGGCCGGTGTCTCTGATGATCTCATAGACATCAACCAGAACAACGTACCTGGACAGACCCTAACACCCTTCAACGAAACTCGAATTCACGCTTCCTCTTCCAACGGTCTTCGCGCACAGGAAATTAAATTTTATGCAACAGGGACAGGGGTGGATATCCTACCTGGCTTTACATCTCCCCTCCGCGATAAGACGATAATTGTGGTGACCGGCTCATTTTCTCCACTACCGGAGGATCCTACCGGTACCTATTCCCGTAAGGCAGGCACCTTTGACGTCTTCTTTTCAACCGGCAACTTGGCAAACACAACCTATGCGGACAGTGACGTCGGTTGGCAAAAGGGGGTGAATTCCGGGATTGCCTACTTTAGTTGGGCAAAGTCGCAGTGGGAACCGGTTGGTGATTTCACCACCGGTAGTAATATCGATTACATGAATAAGCAGATGCATATTGTTACCGCATCCTGTCTGGCTACATATCCTGCGGCATATCCTAGTGTAGCCACACCTGTCTCGTCTCTCCAGCAGAAAGATACCACTGGATTGCCGGTGAATACCTGTGGGTTTCCCTGGGGTCGAAAGTTCAACGCCACCGGATCGCAGCTGTTGGATATGTCACAGTTTCTGACACACCCATTTCTGTTGGAGAAGGTGAGCATAGAGATTTCTGGGGCATTTGGCGGACCAGGTTTCGGACATGCCTCGGGTGATGCAGGCACAGCGGATCCCTATAGGGAGGTGGCAACGACTACATTTATGTTATTGCGCCAGACGGACGTAGCGCTGACATCATCGTACCCACCAAGTCTCGAGACTGGTCTGTCAACAGTGTCGACAACTTTCAGGTGTTATCGTTATCCCGGCGCCGGCGGCGGCGGTGCAATGCAAGACCTGAATGCTTTTTATTCTGCCTCCAATCCTCGTGATATTGTCTGGTTCGGTCGTGTCGCATCCTATAGGCCCCAGGCTACCTACGGATTTTCAGGGGGTGAAAGCGAACTATCATCATCGTATTCCGCATTTTGGAAGGGGTCTGATCTGTGGTTAGAGGAGGGACTGGGCCCCCGAGCATTCACGGGATCAATTCGACTCGAAGCTCCCTGTCGGGTTGGTGCAACGGCGGCCTCCTATGGTAATGCATTCCTTCCGCGGCGCAAATGGTCCGATCCCACATTCCAGTATAATTGGGATCTCATGTTTTTTGGTAATCCACTTGGAGGCAGCAGCCTCTTTGGGCTACCGGACGGTCGTAGGTATGTGGGTGCGACGGTTGGTGGTGCAGTAATAGGTACCGCTGCGGCTGTAAATGCCGGTAATATATTAATGCCAGTGGTTGATCCAATCCAGCGCGTGTCCCCATATGTTCTCATGCCAAATGATAAGCTGGTGCTGGCAGTTGTCAAGCAATTATATGATGGGGCGGGTGCAGAGTCGAAATCAAATGATCTGACAACCGAGGACCAGATTCAGAATAAATATTCACTCCGTTTGGCACCATACCCATTTAAGGTGACCCTCTTTGGATCACTCATAAAAGATTCACAGGAGTATCACGAGACCCTGAATCAGCCCCTCACCAGCAATGCCATCCATGAAGCGCTGCACTCTGATAATCCGGTTGTCGATCAGTTTGATGTTGAGATGCCGGCCGCATATGCCCGAACATTTAGTGACGAAGTGTACTCCGGTTCAATGACAGATGTCAAGGCCAGCTCAATTGCCGATTCAATTGCCGGGCACATGCGTGGGGTGGTGGGACGCACTTCTGAAGGTACCCAGGGTTCCACCGGTTCTCTCAAGCGCACATTCAGATCCATCGAGAAGTCAAACTTCTATTATGATTCGTTAATTCCGAATCCGGTTAAGGCATATGAGTCGCTAGGTGGAAAGAATATTCGAATTAAGGGTAATAATACAATGTTGCTCGGGTTCCTATCACAATCCGCTACAGCCGGCACTAATACATATGATGATTATGTCGCATGGGATTTCATTCCCAAGGCAGCCACACCCTTCGATTCATTTGCAGACATAGATCGGATCCTGCTTAATAAAGCAACACCTAATATGTTCCAGACGGCATTTTCTGCCGTTACCGGGACTGCTCCCGGCGCGAATCAACTGATGTCCGCAATTGCAGTTACTGGGACATCAATGTTGAGAGCTGGGACAAAAGTTCGGGGAATTCCGGCCATGTTGACAGAGGGTGGGACTGTCAAAAATTGTGACCCGTCAACCTTCGCCCGGGTCTTATTCGGTCGTGGTGATGGCCTCAGAAATTCCATATTCTCAAAACCTCTAGAGGTTGCCGGTTCCACCGATTTTTATGATAATTCGAAAGAGATGCCACTAAGGGGATATGGGTACGGGCTTAAGAATGTGACGCCTACCAGCCCCAGTATAGTATCACGTAGAGATAAATATGGCCAATTGAGAGATATGTTGGAACAGAGAAAGGACTCCAGATTTTTCAATCATGAAGTTGACGGAGGTAATTTGAGTGACGCTCCAATAATGATTAATTTTGTCGATCAGAATGACAATCCAGTCGACGCACAAAGTACGACTTCACAGAATTTGAGTAAGTTTTCAACCAGTTCACTACCCTATAACGATGCCGGCCCAACCGCTGTGGATAGAGAGGGTTCCGGCAATAATGTAGTGGTAATTGATACGGAAGGGGGGTCTTGAGAACTCAATGGCTGAAGAAACAGGACAAAAACAGAGTAAAATTCAGAATTTATTGGAGCTTTTACAGAAGACGTTTCTTACAGTCCGCGACACGATAAATAACCAGGTCAAGAAACATATTAGCCTTCCAGACCTACAGATTGGCCTGGAGGACGAAAAATATCCACCCCGAGGAATTATATTTCCATCCAGGACCGCACCGAGCACTACTACTAATAAATTGTACAATGAGAATGGTGAACTAAAATTTGCTGACAGTAGGCTAGTTAACATGTGGCACCCCGGACTCGGAATTGCCGACCCGTTGGTTGGCTCCACCCCCAAGGATGGAATGTATACGACCGGGTCTGTGGGTATCGGTCGGCCCTATGGACCCTCAGAGGGACGAAAGCTCCAGGTCTACATCTCGGAGGAGGAAAATACGGAATACAACGCCAACACCGGGGGTGGTCTCGGGGCCTTATTCATCCAAAACGATTCAACTATATCGGGCGAACACTGTGTGCAGATTTCATCTGAGCAGCTGGGAGCGACGGTACTAAGAGTCCAGGGAAAGTACGTCGCCATTTTCGTTCAAGATGTGTCAGACGGGCATGGCCTGAATGTGAGGAGAAATATCAATGAGGCCGGCTCCAACCCGCTAGTGGAATTTAAAGATGATCATACATCAAATACCCAGACCACACTCCTGGTCCAGCAGGACGGTACCGGTGACATTCTCAATTTGTTCGATGGTGCCACAGAAGTCTTTACTGTTGCTGACGGTGGCGAAGCGGTCTTCGTTGAGGGCGGTGTGGACGTTCGAGATCAAAACACCCTCCGTCGTAGTTCTGGTCGATATTATTTGGAGGAGTTCTTTTCAAAGCGGCCCCAGATAAATGCCACGATAAATGGAACTTGGAATACGGACTCCGTCCGGGCCTGTAACCAGCTCTTTGAATTACAGGGAACAGGAAAGGTCGACACCGGTGTTGATTGGGGTCCGAGCAGGGCGGGACTGTTATTGATTACTGATAACAGCGCTGATGACCAACAGATTATTGCTCCGCATGAAGATCAAGGCGCGGATTCCCAATATGATAGTGCGTGGCGTGGTGTCCTTTGGGGTACTGAAAATCAGGTTGAGTGGGAGACTGCAATTATGACCACAGGAAACATTAGTAGCAGGGGTTTTTGGGCCGGGTTAAAACAGAGCAACACTTCCACTATTAACGTGGATGCCGACCAGGCTTATTTCACGTACTGTTCGGATGGCAGTACATTTGGAACGCTAGCCGCTGCCGCCAATTGGAACTTTGTCTATAGCATAAATGGCACCCACTATATTACCGATTTAGGCCTAGCAGTGGCAACCACGACCATTTATCGCTTCAGGATCAGCATCGACTCCAGTAGACAGGTGAGTGTCTTCATTAATGATACCCAATACGGTCTTACACAGACCGGTGGTACAACTGGGACTGTCGAGAGTGACTCGAGGCAAAAATCAGTTGCTCTGAAAGATGGTGAAGACTTTATTCCCTATGTTGGCGTACAGACGCTGACCACATCCAGTGCTTATATGTATCTTTTTTATGAAAAAATTAGTAGGATTCTATATGAGTGATAGTGAAAAAGAACTAAATTATGACAATTTAAATTATATAATGATTCAACCTCAAAATAGGAGACAGGTAGTACTTAGTTAAGATGGCTGGAATTTTAGACAAGAAATCGCGAATAATGGATACTGTGATAACTCCGGTTGGCCTGGCACAGGCGCGCGCCGGTCGGTTGCGCTTTGAATTTGCCAGCTTTACCGATCGTCATTCATTCTATGCTTTAACTGGCTCAGCAACCGGTACCCTCAATGTTGCTGAAGATGCATCAGAACGACTATATTTTGAGGCTCCCACACGCAGATTTCAAGACCAGATTTGTCTAGAGGTTGGTGAGGAAGGACAGATGTTATTGAGCTCTCCGTTTCCAGTGAAAACTGTCCCCGGTGAGAGTAATCTATTAAAAAATATACCTGATGAGGCCAATTTTGTTGTAATTACTGACCCGGCTAATGGACAGGGTCGCGTTGAGCTGGGGGGTTCATTTGTAAAGGGCGACCGACTAGAGGCAACGGGTTCATTTATTGCCAGACAGAGCAGAATGAATTTTAAAGACCAGATGATCATACATGATAGAGGATCAGTTTTTGCCGGAGAATCTCTACAATTATCGACGGGCTCACTAAAATTTGAGATCAATAAAGATACAGTAAAAGGAGGGGACCAACAAAACGGCCTGACTTCGGTTGAGTATCTTACGAATATGGATCCGTTTCATCTAGACCCTAGGATGGCTGGGGCCCCCAATTTCGCATATTTACCCCCTATTAATAAGGTACCCCCCGGAGTTGAATTACACAGGGTTTGGCCCTTTATATTATTGGGTTCCACTTTAAAGGATCTAGGAGACAATGAAGCCGCGGCCCGGGCAGAAGGTGCTCCACCCCCGGAGTCCATCGATAATATTAAGTCGATGATCCAAGCCATCCCGGAGTTTGGGTCCAGTCAGAATGTTGCGCCGGCCGGTACAACCGATCCGGAGAATTCAGACACCAACAGTATGGAGAAAAGAGAGATTTTCTTTGGTGGAATTTCAGAAAAGCCCCTTCACTTACAGTTCGATATATCGCAATTGACATTGGTTGATTATGAAAATGCTAAAAGGTGTCTTATGTATGTTGGTCCACGTTCACCTACTGGAGATCAAACGACAAACCCACTAGCAAACTTCTCAGTATATAGTGAAGAGCACCTTAATGATTCATTAGGTCATAATGTAAGACTGGTCAAATCATCCAAGAACAGTAATCTGCTCATTCAGATTTTTGAACTTTCCAATAGCGGAGCTCCTCCATCCAGTGGACTAAAAAAACTATCAGTTGTTGATTACGGCCTTTTCCAGGACGAAGATCCTACCACACCAGGCAAGCGTGTTTTCTTTATTGGAAAGACTTATTTTGATAAATCCGGCACCAGAGAACTTAAATTTGCGAATATTTTTACGGTGGTTTTTGAATAATGCTAAAATTAAACCTCAACAAGGATAGTGCACAGGAAATCTTTGGAATTCCTAGCAATCCAATTGCGTTTCTTGGTATAGATGCTGGACTTGAGGGAGTTTTTCGAGTATCTGTAGTCATTAATCCTTTCAAGGCTATGATGTCAATGATATCATCTTTAGATATAGAGGTATTCCCGTCGCCGAATTCACAGACTCAAACTACAACATTACCTGACGACCCGGGTGAAGCTATCAATAATATTATCGGTCGTTTTAGTGAAACAGTTTTGACACATCAGCTTTTCGAAGAAACAAAAATAGCGGAGACATCTCTAGATATAACTGCATTTATAAACAATGGTCTAGGAATGTCAACTCCGACAATTGGTGGAAATATCGTTGCTCCAGTTTTGACACAGAACCTAAGGGAGGTGAGTGTAAGAAAAACTAAGACATATACCAAGGTAGCAGATTCAAGTGATCAGATCCACACGGACTCTAGGCCAATTGTATCTGTTATTAGGTCTAGCGTTACCAACAACATAATCGCCACTGCCGATATAGCCACTAACTGTGAGGCAATTATTGCAGCTAGCCACACCGATCCAGCTGCCATACTCAATTTTGATTTTCCAGCATTATATGAAGGAGAATCCGCAGGAGGTACCATAGGTGCGGATAATAGAGGGGCATTCAGAATGATTGGGTCTCAATTGGAACAAAAAATTCGGGCACCTACTTCTAGGGCATATAATCACGTACACGCATCACTTGATGGGCTGATAGGTTTGGGTAGTTACCAAGATAGAGGGATGAATTTTAGAAATTCTTTATCAACCATATCAAGTATGAGCCCGTCACCTGAGGTTATAATTCGTAAGTTTATACGTCCAAAATACCACACCATGTCGGCAATATTGAAAATTAGATCGTCTCAAATAGCAGTGGGTCCTCTGGTCTATGTCAGGTTTAGATGTAAGAGTGCCAAAGGTGTACCTATTCAGGAAAAATTTTACCAGCTTAATATAGCTACATTTTTCCAAGATAAGGAGAGGCCAGAACTTCCACCTACTATTCATGTAGCTAACAATAATGGCGGGATTATTAAAATACGCGTAAGTCAGCAAGATCCTTATGGCGAAAAAATTATTGTATATAAAAGGGTCCTACAAAATATTGCCTCTGCTCCCCTAGAATATGCCTCGCCTATGCAGGTATTGACGACAGTCGTTAACAAAAAATCTGATGGAGAAACACAGATTATTGATGAGAATGGAGCTGGAAAACGAATTCTGTATCGTGCATATGCTTTAGGAAAAAACGGGATACAGGGCAGAAATTTTTCAGGAACAGTTTCCCTACCTGATACCTCCAATTTAGGTTCCAATTTAGGTTCCAAATTGATAAGGGAAAGAAAGGTTGCCAAGGCAGTTTTTTCAACCACAGTAGGGTCAGTTGGAATCACTGTTAAGGTAAGGGCTTTTTGTTATAATGCACTGGCATGTTTTTTAGAGGCAAGAGACATAACTGGGCTCACCCAACCTGATATTTTTAGAATTGCTCCTAGAATTGTAGGGTCAACCCCTCATGATCAGCAGCGAACGGTACGTTATAATGATGAGTTGACATTTATAGATAATGAGGTACAATTTGATCGTAAATATCATTATTCATTAGTTGTAATAAAGTCAGACAGTACAAAAGTTGCTCTTGTCGGATCAATAATAAAGACATTCACTAGGCCTATGCAAGGTTTTGATATTGTGATCGCCGACCAGAAAACCTCACCAAGTGTGACTGAATTTAATCTGGGTATTAAATCGTCCACCGCGGGACTTGAGGGTATAGTGGAGCAACTGAAAAGAATTGGCGCCGACGAAAGTTATATAGACGACATCAAAAATTCTAAGACTGAGTTTTCATCCCTTTTCAGATTTGCAGTTGATAGAGCTGACATGAGTACCGGAGTTATAGAACGAATGGGTGTGTTTTTACCTGGAACATTTATAGACAATGCTACACTTGCCGGTATAAGGGGTGTGTCCACAACGATCCCAGGTCATTCATATGATTATGAAATTACTGCGTTAAGGATGGATCCGTATACGTTACTATTTGGCTCAAAAATTGAGGATAAGGATGAAACTACGTTGAAAAATTTTACTCGCGATATGAGAAAATTTCGAAATCCTCGTACTTTAAAAAATGCGACACTACCATCAAACCAGTCTCTTTTAAAGGCAATTGATAATCCGGATTTCAGTATAGATGATCAATTTTTAGAGGGTGACACCGGCGTAGTTAAACATATTTTAATATCAGTTCCGACAAAGAGTGTGTCTTTAGGTCAAGTTAGTGTGGGGACAGATGCAAGCGGCGCAAATATTATCAGTTGGCCAATTTCCGGAAATGGTGATTTAATCGATTACTTTATAGTCTTTTGTGATGTTGGCGGGATTAAGGCACCTATAGGTACTGTAGTTAATTTGGGTATAGATGATTTGTTCTTTTTCAGAGATGATAAGACAGCTGGGATAGTAGGTACTAAGACATATACGGTGCTGCCTATCTTTGTGGATTTTACTTCCGGAAAGGAGAGTGAAGGTAGAAGTATTACTAAGTTAGCCAATTTGTCTGAGATTGAAGCGAGAGAATAAGAATGACACTATATGGTAAAAAATCCGATACACCCGGTCTTACAAAAAATCCCCGGGGGTCTATATCTTCGACACGGGGAGTCTATAAGGCACCACCTCCGCCAAACCTTCATGAACACTCTGCCGAAGAGTCCAATTCCGGACTAGGTACCTGGAAAAGGAACGAACACGGAGCCTGGGAATTTACTCCCTCCGGGGGCGCAGGTGAGGGGTCCTCCGATTTGGGTGTAGCAGGCAATGAAGGATGGCAGGGGGCAATAATATTTGACGGCGGCTCAGAGGAAGTAGAGGATATGGGGACGGTGGAAGATGCATCCTTCTTCCACGCTCTTGATTCACCCCCAACCTCCGGAGAGGATACTGAGCTTGCAGAAGCCTACCTGAACTTAAATAAAGCCGATCCGGATGCGGAGTCATCCTCCGGGGCAGTTGCCAACCCATATGGGGAACCATCAATTAGTGATAATTCATCAGCAGGAGGGAATATTGTGGTCCTGAAGCAGACTGCGCCTGGTGGGACACCTCCCCTTTCACTTCCTGATGAGGAATTAGACATCACAAATATTGCAACTAACCTGTTGGGTGGTACAGGCTTAAGTTACCTGCGACCAGAAATTCTTGCAGTATTCAGGAGTGCTTCGCAGGCCGTAAAGGTAACATCCGATGTACCTCTAGAGAGTGAACGTGACATGCTCACACTAAGGATGAGACAGGGTGATGTGGCTCATGCTGATGTCTCTAGGT
>Ga0209434_1001076_pt1 | contig 12524 bp, 16 predicted proteins | sample ETNvirnome_2_300_FD_184068 | JGI IMG/M metagenome (GOLD analysis project Ga0209434, IMG submission 184068) | Marine viral communities from the Pacific Ocean - ETNP_2_300 (SPAdes) (version 2) | ecosystem: Environmental > Aquatic > Marine > Oceanic | place: Pacific Ocean | collected 2013-06-22
GCTGCCCGGACTCAAGATCGAGTTTGACGGTATCGATGCCATTAACGGTAGCGCCATTTACCGGGTTGATGGTCATGTCTTCGTCTGGAACTCCATGGAAGGTGCAAATACGGCGATTCCGGTAAAACACGCTACTACAAGCCTCTCCGAGGCGGTCTCTGCGGGTCTGCGAAGTGCCGCCATAGGCACTGTTCCAAGCGCCCCGTTCAAGGACACAAAGGCGTGGACCTCCCTGGCGGTCAAGCACATCATGCGAACAGCCGCAGATGAGGGCTATGACGGCGTAGCTTTCACAAGTGGAACGGCGGTCCGAACCATTGACGGGATTGGCTTAAAAGAGAAGGCGGCGAAGGATTTTTACGACGTAATCGTCCCATCTGTGGTCAGACAGGCGATTGGAAAGAAGAATGCAAGGTGGTTTGGCAAGACGCGGATCGATCTTGGTAAGGCGCCGGTCAAAACCCTCGACAGGTACGGTCTACCGCTCATCCAACGTGCAGAGCTACGGGAGTTCAACCTTGTCGAGCTGAGTCGCGAGGTCACGCAAGAAGTCGGGGTGTCGAGACCGCTGTTCCAGACAAGGAAGGTTGATGATGATGCTCTTATGGCCAAGGCTGCCACAGAGTTCATCAACGATGGGAGGGCCTGGATCTACGCCCTGGAGAACGGGGATGTCTCGTCCATCATCCACGAGCTTGGTCACATCTTCCGTCGAGACCTCACGCCAGCCGACATGGACGTTGTCACGACGTGGCTCAAGACCGAGCACACTCTGGATGTCACCCATGAGGCTGGTAGGTTCCGTGGTTCGGACGATGCCATTGAGAAGGCCGAAGAGCTGTTCGCTCGCGGCTTCGAGTCCTACATTGCCAGCGGTAAGGCACCAACGTCGTCTCTGACGTCTGTGTTTGAGAAGCTCAAGAACGCAATGGTTCGTATCTACCGAGCCATTCGGGGTAGCGACATCGACGTCAAGATGAATGACGACATGCGCATCCTCTTCGACAAGATGTTGATGGACTCGCCGCCTGACGGACCCCCACTACCGCATGCTCTCGACATGGTGGGTAAGAGCCTCATGGGCGACCTGACACCTGCCGCGTCTGTCTTTGATCACATTGCGATGGAAGCTCAGCGACTCGGCATCAAGGGTACGACGGCAGCTCGATTGCAAGACATCTACGAGTCACAGCCAGAAGGCCAACGTGTCATTCAGCTACCTCAGAAGATGCTTCATGACTGGCGAAAGGGTGGTGTAGATGAGCTTACCGAGGGCGACCTTGTCGCCTTGCAGTGGAAGCTCGACAATGATCGAATGCAGTCTATGGCTGCGGCTGCACCGTCTGTACCCCTGAAGCGGGAGGCTCAAGCAGTGTCTCTTCAAGAGACGCTACCCTCTGAGCGAATCATGAACTGGGCCAGCGAGGGCGGCGGTCTGAAGAGCGTCTTCGCCGGAGCCACCAAGCTGGTTCTTGGTGGTGACGCCATGGACACACTCCGGTTGATGCCACCGCTGATTCGTCAGTCCATCATGGCAGGGGTGCGGCCCGTCAAGCAGGCATACGCCGAAGCCATCGCCATTGTTGCGGATCGCGACTGGGATCGAATCTATCGCTACCTGGGTGGTGAGGTCATCGACTTCGCCGGTGGTGGTGGTCGAGAGGTCACCACGTCTGGCTGGAACGCTATGAGCAAGCTCATGAGTGGGATTTACGACGATCTCGCTACCGCCACAGACCCGATGAAAGGCCCCCTAATCGCTGAGCATATGGATGACTTGCGCTACGTGGGTAAGCACTTCGGTCCTGGCCAGAATGCGGCAATGAATCTGTCTACCATGAAGAAGATAAAGGGCCCTACTGGCGCACTCCGCAGGGATACGACAGCGCCCGCTGTGATGGCCACTCTCTATGACCCCCCAGGTGACTTCTACAAGAACCTCATCAAGGCTGTGGGTGCGCCGTCCAAACAAGCAGGCGATCCGCCCAACCTCAGGTACTTCGAGTACCAACTGGCCGAGAGCTTGTTGTTCCACACAGGGATTCTGGAGCGGGGTGGAAAGCTGTTTGAAGGTACCGGAACCCAGATGGCGAAGTCCTTTCTTGACGACATTGAAACGATCTACGGCAAGGACCAGGCAGCTCGGGTAGCTGTTCTGGTTGCTGGTCACGGTCACGCACTTCGAGGCCGGCAGGTCTGGTCTTCTTTGGGTGTCAGCGTAGAAGAGAGCACCGTGAGGGCATTCGAGCGGTGGCTCAATGGGGAGGCCCTGGAGCCGAAGCAGCTCAGAGAGGTCAAGGCCATGGCTCGAACACATGGCCTCAATGCTGGCAAGTTCGACATAGCTCCCGTATTGGGCACGAGGTACTACGTGCCGAAGGCGGCACGAGAGCGGATGAGCGAAGCTCTGGCCATGGGCATCATGCGTGAGCCCAAGTCGATCTTTCTGAAGAGCGAGCAGACCACGACAGGTCGAGCCTCTATGCTCATGCGGTACATGAAGCTTCGCATGACTCGTGGCTTCTTCGTCGTGCGTCAACGCTACTTCATGATGAACACCTTTGATCACTTCACCCAGATGGGCATGACAGCCGGATTTGGTCCAGCCACAGTGTCTACCGCAAGGATGGTCAACCAGAACCTCATGGCGTTCCCCGGCTTCCTCCATGTCCAGAAGGCTTTCCAGAAGGCCGGTGTGCTTAGCCCCAAGGCTCAAGAGAACGTGCGGCGGTGGCTACAGAGTGGTGGTGACTCGTTGGCCGGTCAGCTTGGCCGCTTCATGAGTGACGCCAAGTACAACATCAACGTCAACAAAGTCTTGGAAGGTCACTCTGGCACGGTCAGTCTCAAGGGTCGGATCTACACCTACAAAGACATCCGCAACATCGCTATCGAGGAAGGTGTCTTCGCCAGCTTCGATACGGCTGCCTTGGGTAAAGTCATCAAGAAGGTGAGGAAGTCTGTAGAGAAGAGCGGTAAGAAGGTCAAGCCCGGTAAGTTTGTTCCAGAGGGTGGATGGGGAGAGAAGTTCAACGATGTCCTCGCTGACTGGACAGACGATCTCATTGGAGAGATGTCCGAGGCATGGGCCGAACGAGAGCGGCTGGGTGCAATGATCACCCTAATAGAGTCCGGTATGGACCCCCGGTCTGCTGCCCGAATGACCATTGGTGCTCTGTATGACTACGCTGGGTCCATGAGTAAGGTAGATCGGGCCTGGTGGGTCAGTATCCTCATGCCGTTTTGGGCATACCAGAAGAACGCCAACCGACAGGTCTTGGACACGATGTTCAGCCCCGCAGGTGCGTGGCGAATGGGCATTCTGCGACGGGCGCAAGAGCACGGGACGGAAGCGATCAGCGAGATTCTCTACCAGTCCATGGTAGACCCCTATGGGGTAGATCCTACCGAGATGCCCAAGACGACCGCAGATAACTACTGGGCTTTACGCACTGCTCTCGAGAGCGGACATGGTCCGATAGCGAGGATAGACAAGAACGTCCGTAGGCACCTCGAGGCTCAGCTGGAGAAGAAGCTCGAAGACCTGGATGACGAGGCACGGAACTTTATAGAGAACGGCTATGGCGGTGTTGGCAACGTGCCACCAAATGTGCGTCAGGCCATGCACATCATCTTTGCCGAGAAGAACGTCAGTCTCATTGAGGGGCGCCTGGTTCAGCTCGACTACGTGCTGAACGAAGCTCGCGGCAAGGCCAAGGCCATGAAGACGGGCGGGTTCATCATTCCCAGGCCCGACAAGTCAGGTCTGCCAGAGTACTACCGTGATCGCCCAGCTCTCAGTATCCCCCACCCGCTCAAGGAAGCTACGCGCCTCTACTACGGGCTCCTCCAAGAAAAGTACCCAGAGCACCCGTACACTGAGCTGTTTCTGCCAGACTCCACGATCCACGCGGGCATGCGGTACATAGCGAACGCCACAGCTACCTACATCATGCTGGGCGGTTTTCTGGGATCGGTAGGGGTCAATGCCGCCGAGTACATGACAGGGGCGAAAGACGAAAAGGGTGAGCCAGAAGACATCGGGTTCGAGTATGCATGGGGACCGTCGATCATAAACACCATGCGGAAGGTGGTCGACGTTCAGCGAGCCCCGCTCGTAGCTCCAGGGCTTGCGGGTTATGGCATTGGTAGCCAATGGCCGCGCCGGATTCACCCAGCACTGGTGTCTATTGTTGAGCACACATTTCTGTCCAACCTGGTTACCGTGCCGGCCATTGAAGACCCCTTTGCTCGTGACGAGTTGCTGAAAGAAGACAAGGCGCTCAGGGCTGCTGGGAAGCTCACCGGTGATCGGTTCTACATGGAAGCGGGCCCGCGCCTGCTCTTCTTTGACAATGCCGGGTTAGGGGAACTCAACCGCATGCTCATATCTTGGGAGAAGACGCCACTGGAAGAATCCGGCAAGCGTGGTGAGTTACTTCGCTGGGCTCGGGTCATTCTGGGAGCCGAAACATACGAGGTATGGCGGCATCGTCAAGCTCGACGAGAAGAACCCAAGTGGCCGATGATGTCCACAACCCCACCTAAATGATAGACTGAACCCACCCGTCTCGGTAGGAGACTCCCATGCCAGGAACCTTGTATAAGCGTGCCGGATTCTCGTACGCGAACAACGTAGCGTTGACTACGACATTAACCGCGTTTGCGTGTACGGCTGACACCACTAACTCGCCTGAGTCGAACGTCTTCCCGCACAACTGCAACATCCAGTCAGTAGAGATTTACATCGCTTCTGGTATTGATGGTGCCGGCTATACCGTCCAGATGTACTTGGCCCGAGACTCCGGTGGCTTGGTCCCCATCACGCCCGGTGTCACAAGTGGGGCTACTCAAGCCATTACCTACACTACCGGTACCACCGGCGGCGGTGTCGTGTTCAATGTTGATAATGACTTCCACTTCGACAGCGGAGTCACCAACGCGACCAACGGTACGATCTATGTGGTAGCCAAGATCAGCACAGAAGCAGCAAGCGTGCCAGCTGATATTCGCGTCAACTGGAGGGCGTGATGGGCGGCAGTGTATTCGATGACAACTCCCGTGAGACCATTTTGGCCGGCGGCATCACGGCCGCGGAATACGCCGACGGCTGGCGATTGTTGCACATCAGAGATTGGCGCACACCGGCGGGTGATAACGCAGCCACCCACAATGCGCCCGTTGGAGGCGCCACAGACGCCACCGGGATCAACGAAGGTATCAAATTTTGGTCGTTTGGGGATGGGGACGGATCCGTCCGTGACTACATCGTGTCCGGTGATTTCTCTGGTTTCATTTGGTTGCCCGAGGGAAAAAACACTACGGCCCGTATACGGTTTCTGTGGGGCCACCGGACTGACGGGCGGGCAGGCCTCACCAATGGCGTGGTGTGGATTTTTGGTGCCATGCAGCCCGGCGTTATGGCCGGCAACTATATCATTGGCACCGTCGCACAGGGAACGCTCGACGCGCGCGTGGAGAGCGCCGCGTTGACAGAGCCGGACGCGAAGCGCGGCTACCGAACTGATACCCTGGACCTGACTCTCACGGGCTGGACCGCAGAGCCCACCATGTTCTATTTCGGTCGCGACCGCAACAACGTTGTTGCAACGGACGACATGAATTGCCCCGCCATTGTCTATGGCATCCAGGTCCTGGTGAAGTAATGAGCTTTAACTTCAACGACATCGTGTTCTGGTATTGGGACGGCTCAAACTTCACCACTACCGCCCCCTAACGGTGTTTAATGGCCACGGTCACACGAAGAGCGCTGAGCGGTTCCACCAATGGTCGGGGCATCAAGGTCACCGGAACTACCATTGCTGCCGCAGTTACCGTGCATACAGCTGTCGCTGGGACCACCGACTTTGACGAGATCTGGGTGTGGGCCCATAACATCTCATCACGTAGTGTTAGACTTACGACGGCCTTCGGCGGCACTACCATCCCCGATGATCTCATCGTTACCACCCTCCGCCCAAGAGAGCTGACCTTGATCTGTCCTGGACTCGTACTACAGAACGGGCTTATTGTTAAAGCGCGGGCAGGACTGGCCAATAAGATCACCCTTCACGGCTACGTCAACCGCATCGATTATTAGGGGCACCCATGGCTAAAACCAGTTCTCAATACCATACCGCTGCGGCGGGCAACGTAACGCTTCAGACGGTGACCAACGCCACATATACGGTGGCGAAAGCGGGGTCTTCTGCTTGGTTCGGAGGTAAGGTCGACAATACGGCTAACTCCGCACCTGTATGGGTCAAGTTTTACAACAGTGCAACACCATCGGTAGGTACGGACGGTGCCGTTATAATCCTCAAGTTACCCGCTGGTGTGGCACGTACGTTCATTTTGATGCAAGGCAACATTACGTTTGGCACTGCACTGTCCTTTGCCTGCACCAAGACAAGCGGCGGCGTCTCTGGCACGGCAGACCCCGATAGCGGGGTTAAAGTTGCGCTGGCTCACACGTAGGAAGAAACGATATGGCAAAAACATCCCTCAATGTCTCGCAGCTTGACCGGAAGATGCTGGTGGATACCGTGGTTACCGGTCCGATTGTCAACTTCACCGACGAGGACATCAAAGTCTTCGGCTTCGAGGTGTACAACAACGGCACCTCTGGTGCTACTCACTTCCGTATGTGGGATGGCGGGGGGAAGTCCGCAACGGATAAGTCCGACTTCCTGTTCCAAGTCCCAAACAACGAGCGTTGCACCATCATCATCCCACTCGGTATTGAGCTGTCGGGTCTTTCTTACAGCTCCACCACGTCGTCTTTGGACGGGGCTGCGGCTGCTGCCGGTGGGGGCACCGTAGAGCTTCGGCTCATCTACTCTTAGGAGACACCATGGACAAGCTCAAATCACGCAAGCTCTGGCTCGCCCTACTGGGTGCCCTTCTTCCTGTCGTGGCACAGGCCCTGACTGGAGAGGTTGGCTGGAACGAGACCATCACAGCCAGTGTTGCTATCATCATGTCGTACATTCTCGGGCAAGGCTACGTGGATGGTAAGGCTCTGGAAGGTACCGTACCCGCATCCCGAGAGGCCTCCGAATAGTGGACTGGCTTCACCTGGCCGGCGTTGCCCTGCTCCTCACTGCGGTTCTTCCTGTCGTGTACTACGTGTGGAGTGTTGTGAGCCAGAGACGGCACGGACCTATGCCCGTTGTACCCATCGCTACAGAAGCTCGACCCATTGAAGTTCTGCGAGAGGTAACGGACGAGGAGTTCGAGGAGCGGGCGCAGTCAATCCTTGATGCTGTGCAGAGCCCAAAGCCTGCCAGTGAGCTGGCGAAGCAGGGCCGGTCGAGAGAGCGGTGAGTGCCTTTGCGCTCGCGATACTCGCCTCTACGGCGAAGGCAGCGGACCCCCCTCCGCGACCCGACGTACCAGAACCTGTCGAAGGTCAGTGTGCCGAGACTCACGGCCTTGACCGTGGTGACCCTATCCCTGGCTGGCTGGTCAGTAGCTCTGGCGGGGCAGCATGCTCTGCGATTGTCGTCCCGCTTAGCAGCTACGAGGATCTCCTCCTCACCGAGGCGTGGGCAGAGCACGTCGCGAAGCGGTACACGCTCGACACGATGGCGCTCGAGTGGAAGCTCGAATGGTACCAGGCCGAGCTTACGCGAGCCTCGGAACCTACCCCCCTCATTGAGCGTACTGGTACAATAGTTGCCATGGGCGCTGTCATCGGCATAGTAGGGGTCATGTCTTCCGCTTGGGCACTACAAGCAGTGGGGGAGTGACATGGGATCGTTCTGGGACACCATCCACAAGGCTGTGTCTGCCGTGATGGCAGCCGCGCTCATCGGCATGTTCAAGTTCTACGTGGACGTCAACACGCAGCTGGCCCTGCTCAACCAGCGGGTGGAGTTTGCTAACGAGAAGGCCGAAGAGATCCTTGAGACGTTAGACACCATCGCGCCTCGACGTACCCACCCAACACCGTAGGAGTTCATCATGGTCGCAACCCTTCTGCTTCTTTGGGCCTGCGGCGATGTGGAAGCTCAAGCCGGTGACGCTGTTGCTATGGAGTTCGACGACACCGCATTGGATATCGAGACTCAACAGCTCAGCGACAACATGGAACAGATCCTCGTGCGTCTGCAAGCTATCGAACAAGAGACTGGGCCGGCTGGACTCGAACCAGCATCTCTTGAGTAACAGTCAAGTGGGATGCCAGTTACCCCACAGCCCATCAAGCCAGGATAGGGTCGCTGGCGAACATGGCTACAGTGCGCCCGTATAGCTCATCGATAGAGTCTACCGGGTGTCCCAGGTCTGCAACCGCCAGGCAGGTGTCGGCTACATACAGGTAGTAGCGATCCTCCTCGTCTCGGAAAACCCGAGCTTGGATGCCAAAGTTAGCGAGGCTGGCGATTAGGTGCTCCGCACCGCTGTCTGCGATCTCACGAGCAATCTCAAGGCAGTCGGTACACGAGTCGTCGTCCTCAATCGCTCGGTCGTAGTTGAAGAAGGGGACATCGTTAGGCATTAGAATCTCCGGGGGGATGGTAGAACAGCCAAATCGTAATGAGTACAGCGAACACGAGTAGCGTGTCGGTGACATAGTTAGGCGCGTAGCCCATGGTGCCCTCCTGCGGCACCAGGCTTAGCATACAATCAGTTCATACTTTTAGGTTTTGCTCGAGCATCTACTCGCGCACGCTCACCCAGATCAACGAGGAGGCTGGCCCATCCTTCATGATTCTTCGGCTCGCTACTCGCATCGTTAGGTGCGCTCGAGAAGGCCTCGGCCAGGCCCCGTACGTGACGGAGGGTAGGTGTGCGAACGCCTGCTTCCAAGCGGCTGATCTCTGGTTGGGTAAGTCCAGAGCGTCTTGCCAACTCGGCAATGCTCCAGCTTCTTGCCTCTCTGTGATGTCTGATGAACCTTGTGAAGCCACTTTCAGCCATGACTGCTCCTCTTTGATACGACCCCATCGTAATGCCACGCTGTCTCATCGTCAAGCTATTTGTTGACAACCTGGTAGGGCTGAACTACGCTCAAGAGTCAGGAGAAACATCATGTGGGATCAGCCTCACTACGTCTATTGCATACCTGGATCTCCCCATCCAGTCCTTGATCAACTCGAGACTCTCGTGCCTGGCAACCTCGTCTACGCACGAGGCGGCACCGTCAACCACCCTTGGCGCTCGCGCCTGGAGAAGATGGATCTGTCAGACCGAACAGGCATAACAAGCTGCGAAGTGCTGTCCCCGGTGCATGGTGCATGGCTCACCGAGAGTTGGCTTCAACACAACGGACTCGGATACGAGGTTGAAACTGTGGATGTGAGCGGTTTGTCGTTCTGGGACGACAGTGTCGAGAATCGACGACATCTTGAAGCAACGGGTCGGTCGCTCGTCGCAGACATGGTGAGCCAGGGTACGGTCCTACCCCACGTCCCTGACATCGCTACGCCCTACCAGTTCATGGCCGCAGCCTGGGCTGACCATAGACCCTGGGTGATGAACGTGTGGCCCTGTGGGGGCGGCAAGACCTTAGGGTCGCTACTCGGAGCCCTGACCAGGCGAGGCCCAATCCTCGTCATCTGCCCGGCCAAGGCCCGCCACGTCTGGTGGAGCCAGGTCCAGGAGTACACCACGCTCAAGCCCTATCGGCTCAAGCCACAGTCCGACATGAGGAAGAAGGACATCACGCTCGATGAGTACCTCGGTGAGTGTCGCATGGAGAACCGCCGCCCCTTGGTAGTCATCGGAGCCGAGTCCCTACCGGACCACTTGGATGAGGCTCGCAAGGTCGACCCCACAGTGCTGATCCTCGACGAGCTTCACACCCACGGATCGAAGTCTCGGTGGAAGGCCATCCAGCAAGCCGACGGTACCGTCTCGTTCGAGGCAAAGAAGACCCGAGCGAGCGGGCGAGACAGCAGCCGAGTAGACCGCAACACGCGGGCAGTGGCCATCATGGAGGCCAGCCGACTACCCAACCTATCCCTCCGCATCGGCATGACAGCTACTCCCTTAGACGACGGGAGACCTCGACGGCTGTGGTCCCAGCTGGATCTGCTGCTGCCCGGTGCGTTCTCCTTCAGCTACTCCAAGTTTGCTAAGCGTTACTGCGCAGCAAGACCCAGCCAGTGGGGTGGCCTGGACGACAAGGGGTCGAGCAACATCGAAGAGCTACGCGCTCGATGCGCCTTGTTCACCCATGAGGTTCCCTACTCGGAGAGCCACTCGGCTCTACCCTCTACACGGGTACAGGTCGTCTACCTGGACAACAATCAACTCAACAGGGCTGACCGGTGGAGCGACCAGCGCACCTTCGGCCAGGAGATTCGACGCATGGCTCAGGAGGCAGGTGGCAACCCGCTGGCTCGAGAGATGTTGATCGAGGCTCGCTTGGCCGAGGCTTGCTCCAGGAAGCGTCGGTTCATTGTGGACGAGGTGCTTCAAGGACTGCGGGGCGGTGGCAAGGTGGTCGTCTTCACAGCGAGGCGGCGAGAGACCGAGATGTGGGCACACGAGATACGGCGTGCTGCCTCAAGGGGTGACGAGCAGATGGGCGACATCCCTGTGTGGATGGGGCACGGTGGCGTGAGCGAGACAGACCGCGACCGCATGGTCGACGCGTACCGGTCATCTCCCGGACCCTGCTGCCTGGTCGGTACGGGACAGGCGTTCGGTACTGCCGTTGATGGGATGCAGACGACAGACCTGGCCATCTTCGCCATGCTGCCGTGGAAGCCGGGTGACTTCACCCAGTGGAAGGGCCGGTTCGACAGGCTCGGTGGGCGGGCCACCCTACTCAAGGTGCCCATCGCTGTGGGTACTTACGACGAGCGGGTCGTCGACATCCTCGTTGAGAAGTTCGGACCTATCCGAGACTTCCTCGATGCAGACGAGCTTGAGGGCATGGATGACAAGCTGCTTGGCCTGGAGGATGAGGGGGCCATTGTACAGAGTGTCATCTCTAAGCTGGTCGAGCAGCTCTCAGCTTAGTATGATGGGGTATCCTGGAGGATGCCGTGGCTAACTACTACGACGCTATAGGCACTATGAAGCGAACGGCACAGGAAGATAGTGCCCGTGCGCTCCGTGAGGCCGACCTTGGACAGGACGTTGTAGATCCCACCCTTCCCGAGAAGGGGCCGTTCGAGCCGGTGAAAGGCTCCGGGCTTGCTGAGCCTGCCGATGCCAAAGTCGACGACGAGTCATGGCGCCAGGTCAAGTTCAAGCCCGCTGCCGATAAGATCAAGGTGGAACCAGCAGCTGCCCCTAAGGCTGACCAACGCAACCTCGACTACTACACAGCACTGAAGCAGGTCTCCGACTTGGGGCTGACACCCGATGTCCCGAAGAGAGAGGGCGAACGCTGGACTGCCATGGAGGGCGCAGCGCAGAAGCTAAAGGCTGCCCATGACGCTGGCGATCTCGAACTGGACGGTACGCAACTTGCTGCTGTTGATCGCCTCTTGAAGTTTGTGCAGCATTACGAGAAGTCCAGCCTGCAACCGGTGGCGCGACGCGTCGGCGCTGGCTGGGTTTCCCCCGATCCTGACTACACTCGAGAAGCCTTTGGCTACAAAGAAGCTGGTCACAAGGAGACATGACATGGCCACGCCTAACTACTACGACATGATGGACGCCGAAAATCGGCGGCTACAGGCTGAACAAGCCGCTGCTTTGAAGTCAGATGAGGGGCTACCGGTGGGGATTACCCCGACCCCGTCCGTAGTGACAAAGGGGGGTATGCGCGTACCGGCAGAGGGTCCTGTGCCAACCGAAGGGCTTTTGCCTGTTGCCGAGATTGCTGCTGGTGAGCTGTACCCACCTTTGGGTATGGCCCTCGATGCCAAGGACATGGCGAAGGCGGTTGAATCCAGGGACCCAATAGCGATGGCCATGGCTGGTGTTGGGTTTCTGCCCTGGCTTGGGGGTCCCTTAAAGGCGCTCTTCAAGGCTATCCGTGGGGGTGACAAGTCCGCTGAGACAATAGCTGCTGCCAAGAAGGCGATGGACGAGCAGAAACTGGTTGACCAGATGGCCAAGTACATCGATGAGGGGCCCACCCCGCGAGAGCTGTCGGCTCAGCGAACATGGAAGGAGGGAAACAAACTGGTGCGGGAGGGCCGTATTCCTAAGCCTACAGGCGAAATCAACCCGGCCACCGGTAAGGAATGGAGCCTGGAGGATTGGGAAGAGGGCTCTAAGCTGGCTACACCCGCAAAGAAGAGAATGATCCAGGGCCCCTCACCTCACGCAACCATGCCTGAGGACGAGGCAATGTCAGTGCTTGATGCTGTGATTGGGCGAGATCAGAATATACATAAACAACTTTGGGACTACTGGAACAGTGCTGCATATGCTCAGGGCTCGCTACCGAAGATTGAGGGGCTTGATCCTAAAGTGGCTGCGGCGGCTCAATCGTTTAGACCATCGCTTACCCACCAACTTCTCTTGCTAAACATGCTAAACAAGTAGCCCAGCTACAACTCCAGGAGCGCCCCGCCTTTATGGCCACGCCCGACTACTACGACATGAAAGACCCGATG
>Ga0209434_1001077_pt1 | contig 12524 bp, 17 predicted proteins | sample ETNvirnome_2_300_FD_184068 | JGI IMG/M metagenome (GOLD analysis project Ga0209434, IMG submission 184068) | Marine viral communities from the Pacific Ocean - ETNP_2_300 (SPAdes) (version 2) | ecosystem: Environmental > Aquatic > Marine > Oceanic | place: Pacific Ocean | collected 2013-06-22
TAAAAAAAAAATATGATTGTAAATATTTTAATGATAGTTCGTATATTGAGGAGCTTCAAAATTTTAATCAACCAGATTGGATTTTCTTTTTTCACTGGTCGAGTCTTATACCGGAAGAAATATATAAGAATTATCGTTGTGTGGTGATCCATACTGGTAATCTACCTCAAGGTCGCGGCGGCAGCCCAATTCAAAATCAGATTTTAGATGGCGTTATAGAGAGTCGGGTTAATGCAATTACCGTTGAAAGAACAATAGACAGTGGGGATATATATCACTCTTTGCCAATTACTTTACAGGGAAGTCTTTATGACATATGGATGGTCATAGCTCATCGCGCATGCTCATTAATAAAAAAATGTGTTGATGAAAATTTAACACCCACCCAACAAGTTGGAGAGGTCCAGACATACAAAAGAAGAAAAGACAACAAAGTTCCATTTGAAAACACAGATAATATATTTCAAATATATAAATTTATACAAATGTTGGATGCTGATGGATATCCCAACCCTTATTTTAAAATAGGGAATTATAAAATAGAATTTAGTCGTGCTAAAATAGAGAAAGATAATATTTTGTGTGATGTTAAAATTAAAAGAGAAGAGTATCGTACATAATGACAAATTTAGAAAGAAATGATGAAACTAGTAAAAAAGTTTTAGTTTTAGCAGCCCACCCAGACGATGAAACTCTTGGCGCCGGCGCGACTCTTGCGCGATTAGCACAAGAGGGATACTATATTAAATTAATAACTTTTACTGATGGAGTTGGTGCAAGAGAAGACTCAAAAACAAATAGAAATGAAAAGTTGGATGCTGTTTGCTCTGTGCTCGGAATCAGCGATTATGCTTGTGGAAAATTTCCAGATAACAAAATGGATACGGTGTCATTAATAGAGGTGTGTAAGTTTATTGAAAATAATGTGGATTTTGAACCAGATATTATATTTACTCATCACCCGGGCTGTTTGAACATCGACCATTCAATTGTTTATAGAGCTACTATAACTGTCTTTCGCCCCCAAAACGGTAAAAAAGCAGAAATTTATTCTTATTATGTTCCCTCTTCTACTGATTATAATCCATTGGCGCGATTCAACGGAAATGTTTATTTTAATGTGGAGGAGCACGTTGATAAAAAGATGGAGGCATTAAGAGTTTATGATGAAGAAATGCGGGATTATCCTCACACGCGCAGCTATGAAAACATTATAAATCTTTTAAAAACAGCGGGAGCACAGGTTGGATTAAAGTATGCTGAAAAGCTTCAGCTTATTCGGAGTATTAAATGATAAAAGGAAAAAAAATAATCTTAGATTCGGTAGAGGAAAAACACCTGCCATTATTATTGGAGTGGAGAAATGATCCAAATTTTCGACAATACTACCGAGAATATAGGGTTTTTACAATTGAACAACAAAAAAAATGGTGGGTTGATAAAATTGTAAACGATAATTCGTGGCAGTATTTTGTTGTAAAGCCTATAGAAGAACCAGAAAGAGTTATTGGTGCCGCTGGTTTAACTTATATACACCCAATATATAGAACCGGTGAGTTTGCCATCACTTTAGGTGATACAGCATATCGTGGCAAGGGATATGGATCAGACACACTAAGAACTCTTATAGATCATGGTTTTAATGATCTTAACTTAAATAAAATATGGTGTGAGGTTTATGAAAACAATAAAGCTGTTGAAATTTATAGAAAAATTGGATTTAAGGATGAGGGTGTTTTACGCCAACATGTTTATAAGAATGGAAAATATTTAGATTCTTATATTTTATCAATGTTGCGGAGTGAATATGAACCAAACAGTTAAAGAATTGCACGAAAAAAGGTCTAAAATGTGGGAGGCAAGTATTGAAAATCATAAAAAATACTTAAATCTAGAGACGGGAACTTTTTTAATTAAATATGTTGAAAAAAGAAATTGCCCTGTGTGTAATAGTAAAAATGAATTAGAAATGTTTTATAAGGAGGGGGGAAGATACGTTAAGTGCCAAGAGTGTGACATGGTATATCTTAATCCCGTGTTTAAGGATTCTACTTTGATAGAGTATTATCAAAATAATCACACTGTACAGTCTGAAATTGTCGATACTGACGAAGATGAATTTTATGTAAACCTTTATAATAAGGGGTTAGAAGGAATTATAGATGCTGCACCAGGCGCCTCCTCTTTGTTGGATATTGGATGCTCATCAGCCACCTTTTTAGATTTAGCAAAATCTAAAGGTTTAAAAACCTACGGGGTTGAATTAAATAAATCTGAATTTGAGTTTGCTAATAAAAAAGGGCACCGGGTATACAATGATTTGTTAGAAAATATTAACTTTGATACAACTTTTGACGCGATAACTCTTTGGGATGTGTTTGAGCACATTAAAGATGGCGAGTCTTATTTGAAACAAATCAAAGATATTTTGTCAAAAAATGGAGTAATATTTTTACAAATTCCAAGTTCAGATTCTTTAGCCACTAAGATTATGAGAGAAAAGTGTAATATGTTTGATGGACTTGAGCACGTTAATTTATATGGAGTAGAAACTATTAAGAGGTTAGCAACAAAGTGTGGTTTAGAAGTTTTAAGCATTCAGACGGTTATAACTGAAATCGGCGTTTTAAATAATTATCTTAGTTACGAAGATCCCTACTTTGGAAACACAACAAACAAAGAGCATTTATTTAGTTTAATGGATGAAGAATTGATACATAAAAAATTGCTTGGCTATAAACTACAAGTGATTTTAGGAGTAAAAAATGAAGTTTTGTAAGAAGTGTGTTATGCCCGATACAAAACCTGATTTACATTTTGATGAACATGGTGTCTGTGACGCGTGCAGAACACAAGAAATAAAAAATCAAAGCATTGACTGGGATCAGCGTAAAGAAGCTTTTTTAAATTTAATTCAAAAACACAAAAAACATCCAGATTATGATTGCATAATTGGTGTTAGTGGCGGCAAGGATTCTACGTATCAGGTGATAAAATCTTTGGAACTTGGATTAAATCCTTTGTGTATTTGTTTTGAACCAACAATTCCAACTGAAATTGGTAGAAAAAATTTAAACAATTTGAATAATCTAGGGGTAGATTTAATTCACATTAAACGTAATCCGATTGTTTACAAAAAATTAGCGAAAGAGGCATTCATACGAACAGGGGACAATGAATGGCAAAATCATTTAGGCATTTTTACTACAGTGCCAAAAATGGCTGCTATTTTTGGCATACCTTTAATTATTTGGGGCGAAAGCCCACAAATGGAATATGGCGGCCCAGCCGCTAGCAAAACAAGAAATGTTCTCGATAGGCAATGGTTAGAAGAGTTCGGCGGCCTTTTGGGGAATAGAGTGTCGGATATGATAGGCGTCGATGGTCTAACACAAAGAGACTTGTCGTTATATACATATGCGAGCGACGAAGAAATACGTAGAGTGGGCGTCACCGGTCTATTTTTGGGTTATTATTTTAAATGGGATTTGAGAGATGTATTAAAAAAGGCTAAAAAGCATGGTTTTTCTGTAAGCGACCAAGCAGTGGAAACCACTTATGAAAATTTTGAAAATTTAGACTGTTACAGCAATCATGTACATGATTATCTAAAGTACGTTAAATATGGTTTCGGCCGTGCGACCGACAATGCGTGTTTAGATGTTAGACTTGGATATATTACAAGGTCTGAAGCCGTTCGTTTGGTAAACAAATATGACGGCACCCCTCCAGAAAAAGCAATAAATGAGTATCTTGAGTATACGGGATTTGCTAGAGAGGAATTTGATCAAGTGGTAAACTCTTATACAAATAAGAGAGTTTTTAAAAGAGATGAATTTGGTAATTTTATACGGGATATTGATGGCTCATTAGTCCGAAAGCAGGAATATATTGTTAAATAATAATGTTGCCATCATAGATTATAATATGGGTAATATAAACTCTGTACAAAAAGCCTTTAAAAAAATTGGTGCAGACGTAGTTATCACCAATGATCATAAAATTATTAAAAATTCCTCTAGAATAGTACTGCCGGGTGTAGGATCTTTTAAGGACGGCATGAAATATTTGCAAGCCTTGGGGTTGGTGGAGCTATTAAATACTGAAGTTTTAAAAAATAAAAAGCCATTTTTAGGAATTTGTTTGGGAATGCAATTGATTGGAACAAGAAGCTATGAGATTGAAAAAACTGCTGGATTAAAGTGGGTTGAGGCAGATGTGGTAAAATTTGATTTTAATAAGTTGGACAAAAAATTGAAAGTACCACATGTCGGGTGGAATAACGTGTCAATGATTGGTGATAGTCTGCTTTATGAGGGCATTGAAAATAATAGTGATTTTTATTTTGTACACTCATATTACTTAAAAACAAATGAAAAAAATGTTATAAAGACTGTAACTGACCATGGATTTGATTTTATATCTTCTGTACAAAAGGATAATATTTGTGCATGTCAATTTCATCCCGAAAAAAGTCAAACTAATGGTTTGAAGTTTTTAGAAAACTTCTTAAAAATTTAATTTTAAAGAAAACAGACAATGTTAAAACATAGAATAATGCCTTGCGTTTTATTAAAAGATTGGCAACTTGTAAAAAGTATTAAGTTTGGTTCATTCCGAACAATAGGACACCCAATCACAACTGCAAGTGTTTATAATGCAAGAAATGTCGATGAGTTGATAGTTTTAGATATAGACGCGAGTTTGAAAAATGAGCCTATTAATAAAGAAATGATTTCAGACATTGCGAATAAGTGCTTTATGCCCTTGACCGTTGGGGGCGGAATTAACAATATTTCGGACATATACACCGTATTACATGCTGGAGCAGATAAAATTTCAATTAACTCAAAGGCGTTAGAAGACGTTAAATTCATAGAGCGGGCGTCTTCAATCTTCGGATCTCAGTGTATAGTCTGTTCGATTGATGTAATAGAAAAAGACAATAAATATAAAGTCTATAACAAAAAAAGAGGGGTTCTTGATCTTGATCCGGTCAGCTTGGCACAAATATATCAAGAAAGAGGCGCGGGGGAAATACTTTTAACATCGGTGGATCGTGAAGGAACAACATTAGGATACGACACAAAACTTATGAAATTGTTTAATAATAAATTAGAAATCCCCGTCATATTAAACGGCGGCATGGGAAAACCAATACACGCAGTCGAGGCAATCGCTGCTGGTGCAGACGCTGTTGCTGCTGCATATATTTTTCATTTTTCTAAGTATACTCCTGAAGATATTAGGATAAAAATGGCAAAACACAATATAAACGTAAGAGGGGAAAATTGTTATGCAAAAAAGAAATGAAATAAATATTATAAGCGAGGTTAATATTTAATGAAGTTACATGTAGGATGCGGAAAACGCCATATTCCTAATTGGACTAATGTTGACATATTGAAAAATTCAACTGTTGATGTTATTGATGACGCAAAAACACTTAAAACAATTGAAGATTCATCCTGCGATATGGTCTATGCGTGCCATATTCTTGAACACTTTGGTCGTCATGAATTTAAGGATATTTTAAAGGTGTGGTATACAAAGCTGTGTAAAGGAGGAACACTAAGATTATCTGTGCCGGATTTTGACAAGGTTATAGACGTATATAAAAAAACTGATGATATAGAAATGTTTTTAGGATTTTTAGTTGGTGGCCAAAAAGACGAATATGATTTTCATAATATGATATTTAATTATAAACTATTATCCGAAGTATTGTTAGGAATTGGTTTCAAAAATATTAAAAGATGGGATTGGAGGACAGTGGAGCATTCTGAAGTTGATGATTACAGCCAAGCTTATTTACCTCACATGGACAAAGAAAATGGAACATTGATGAGTTTGAATATAGAGTGTACAAAATGAATATATTAGTGACTGGAGGCACAGGGATGGTTGGCACTGCCATGAAGCGAATTCTTCCAGACGCTAATTATCCGGACAGGCAGAAGTTCTATTATATGACAAGGCGAAAGCCGTTTTTTAACGAATTTGCCAATAAAAGTGTTATACATCTTGCAGCTAAAGTTGGCGGAATTAAAGCAAATACAAATGAATTAGCAGACTTTTATGTGGAGAATTCTGTGTTGAACGAAAAATTGTTATTCGCTGCAAACCAGGGGGGTGCCAAAAAAGTGGTGTCATTGCTTTCAACATGCATTTACCCAGATGGGCCATACGTGACTTATCCTTTGACTGAAGGTCAATTGCATATGGGACCTCCTCATCATTCTAATTTTGGATACGCATATGCCAAAAGAATGGTTGATGTAATGTCTCGCGCATATAGACAGCAATATGGCTGTAATTTTATTACAGCTATCCCAAACAATCTTTACGGCGAGAATGACAATTTTGATTTAGAAAACAGTCATGTCATTCCAGGATTAATGCGTAAAATATGGGAAGCAAAAATAAATAAGATGCCATCGGTTGAATGTTGGGGAGACGGCTCACCCCTCAGAGAATTCACTTATTCTGAAGACATTGCTCACATCCTTCTTTTCCTTATGGAGCATTACAACGGTGAGCATCCAGTTAACATTGGGAATACTGGTGAACACTCAATTAAGGAAGTGGTCAATCTACTTTGTGAATATTTGGAATATGATGGAAAGATAATCTGGAATACAGAGATGCCTTCTGGGCAATATAGAAAGCCAAGTAGCAACGCAAAATTATTAGAATTGGGATGGAAGAAAGAAAATTATACACCATTAAAAAAGGGATTAAAGAAAACTTGTGAATGGTTTATAATGAATTATCCAAATGTTAGAGGATTACAATAATATGAAAAAAGCTATTATAACTGGAATAACTGGTCAAGATGGAGCTTATTTGGCAGATCTTCTCTTAGATAAAGGTTATGAGGTTATTGGAGCAAAAAGAAGAACTTCTCTTATTTGTACTGAAAGAATCGATCATCTTCACAAACATCCTAATTTTAAAATGGAATATTTTGATCTAAATGATGTAGGAGGTATTTATCGTCTTTTAACTAAATATCAGCCAGATGAATTTTATAATTTGGCTGCTCAATCACATGTTAGAGTTTCTTTTGAGGTTCCGGAAAATACCGTTGATGGCATAGCGATGGGAACTTTGAGAATTCTAGAGGCAATAAGAAATATTCTTCCTTCATGTCGTTTTTATCAAGCATCTTCCTCTGAAATGTTCGGAGATAATCCGAATTACCCTTTTGATGAAGAATCCAGATTATTGCCGGCATCTCCTTACGCATGTGCAAAAGTTTTTGCTCATAATTTAGTAAAAAATTATCGTAATAGTTATGGTTTATTCGCTTGTAGCGGAATTTTATTTAATCATGAATCTCCGTTAAGAGGAGAAACTTTTGTAACACGCAAAATAACTATGGCCGCCGCAAGAATAAAAATGGGTCTTCAAAATAAATTATATCTTGGGAACTTAGAAGCTAAAAGAGATTGGGGTTTCGCAAAAGATTATGTTGAGGCGATGTGGCTTATGCTACAAGAAGATAAGCCTGATGATTTTGTGATATCGACTGGTGAAACTTATTCTGTTAGAGAATTTTTAGAATATGTTTTTGAACTAGCTGGCTTGGACCCCACCAAATATGTTGAATTTGATCCGCGATTTATAAGGCCACATGAAGTTCCTTGTTTGGTAGGAGATTCCACGAAGGCTAGACAGGTTTTGGGGTGGAAACCCAAAGTTAAGTTTAAGGATTTATGTAAACTTATGTTGGAAGAGGATATGGACTATTTTAGTACTAAAGTTCGTATAGATTTATAGAATGAAAAAAAGAACAGTTATTGGTATTGTAGGTCAGGGATTCGTTGGAAAGGCCATAAAAGAGGGGTTCAGCAGGGATATATTTCTTGTTGAAACTTATGATAAATATCAAAAAAACAAGTCTTCATGTGAATCTTTAGGAGAGTTGGTTGAAAAGGCGAAAATTATTTTTGTCTGTGTTCCAACACCGATGAAAAGAGATGGTTCTTGTGATTTGTCTATTGTTTACGATGTTATATCTCAACTAGATCAGATGAGTACATCCTCACATGTGGTAGTTTTGAAGTCTACAGTCCCTCCTGGCACAACAAGCACTTTGAATAATACGTGTGAGAACATGCAAGTTGTTTTCAATCCCGAGTTCCTCACAGAAGCCAACTATCTTTCTGACTTCAAAAACCAAAATTACATTATAATTGGAGGACCCCGCCCAGCTTCGACATTGGTTAAAAACTTATACAGAAAGGCTTTTAATGAAATACCGATTATTAAAACTAGCTCTTCTACTGCAGAGACAGTAAAATATTTTATTAATTGTTTTTTAGCCACCAAAGTATCATTTGCAAACGAGTTTAAACAAATTTGTAACCAGTTAGATACCGATGTCGATTATGATAAAGTATTAGAATATGCGTTATATGATGGCCGCATTGGAAAAACACACTTGTCAGCCCCGGGGCCCGATGGAAAGCCCGGGTTCGGCGGCTCTTGTTTCCCAAAGGATATTAATGCATTTTTAACAGTCGCCAAGGAAGCGGATGTAGATCCGAAAATATTACAAGCAGCGTGGGATAAGAATTTAGAAGTGAGACCAGAGAAAGATTGGGAAAAATTGATAGGCAGAGCAGTCGCAAGAGAGGACGTTGAATGAGTGGACTGTTTATACAGATGACTGGATTAAGCGGAGCGGGTAAAACAACACTAGCCAATACAGTTGCTTCTAAGTTGAGAAAAGATGGTTTTAGAGTCGAGGTGATAGACGGGGATGAATACCGCAAGGGATTGTGTTCTGATTTGGGGTTTTCCAAACAAGATAGAAATACAAATATTCGTCGCCTAGGCTTTGTTGGTAAAGTTCTTGCTCGGAATGGTGTTGTTGCGATAATGTCCGCGATAAATCCTTATGAAGAAACACGCCGCGACATTGAGGGTAAAATTGTTTATATTAAGTGTTGCTTAGACACCGTAATCAAACGAGACACCAAGGGGTTATACGCCAAAGCTCTTTCGGGTGAAATTGAAAATTTCACTGGTATATCAGATCCGTTTGAAGAGCCGAAATTAGCTAGCTTAATTATCGAGACGGATAAAGAAAAAGAGGAAGTTTCGATTGATAAATTATATAAATTTATTTTACAAAATATGGCATGATACAAAGAAAAAGACATATAGCAAAAACAATGTCATGGAGAGTTGTGGCCACTCTTTCTACTTTTGTGGTGACTTTGGGCATAACAGGAAAAGTAGAATATGGGCTAACAATTGGGGGAATTGATGCAATTATAAAATTATTTTTGTATTATGTACATGAACGAACTTGGTATAAATCCAAATTTGGAGTTTTAAAAGGAGACTAAAATGAGTGATGAAATGTATTTAACTGATCAAGCAGTGGGTGCTGTTATGATGGCGCTTCAGAAAAGTTTGTTAGAACAAAGCGACATTGTTCCAGTTATAAAGGAGTTTAAGTTTAAATTGTCGCAGAACGGACTAGTGGTGCTAAATCCGCCCCTGGTTAAGTTAAACGAAGAAACGGCGAGTTCTTTAGAAGAATCGGCACAAGAAGAATCAGCAGATGCCTAAATATGCCTATCGATGTGACAGGTGTAAAGAGGTTTTTGAAGTGGTTCATTCAATAAAAGAAAAATTAGAAGTCTGCGAAGAGTGCAAAGGACTTTTGATTAGAATTCCTTCGCGCACTTTTATCAATTCAGGACAAAAAAAGGAGTCTTCTCCTGGCAAAGTTGGAGATTTGGTCAAAGATCATATTGAAGAGTCAAGAAGAGAACTTCGGAAAGAGCAAGAAAGAATAGGCTCTGAGGAGTACAAATGATTATTGCATTATCTGTATTGTTGTTATTTAGTGTCGCGGCGAATGTACTGTTGATATGGTATATAAAGAAAATGTTAAAAGAATTGCTTTTTACTTCGGATAATATTGTGCAAATGCAAGTTTCTCTAAGTGATTTTACTGTTCATTTAGAAGGGATAAACGAGCAAGAAACATATTATGGCGACCCCACGATAGAGGGGCTGCTCAAACACTCAAAAGAAATTGTTGAGGAAATAAAAGACTTTGAGGACATCTATTCTATAAGCCGTGACGAAACTCGTGAAGACCTGATTGGCGAAGAGAAAGATGACGAAGAAAACTAAAAAGAATTATTATTTTACACAAGTACATGAAGACGCCATAATTCAGTATGCCACTTCGCGTTGCCTAGAAATTAGAACACAATTATATGTGAACTATATTGGGCCAGCCTTTAGTGAGATGGTGGATAAAATAATTTATACTTATAAATTTACTAATCTTCCGAATGTTGACGTTTTAAAAGACGAATGTAAAATATGGCTAACCACTATACTGGAAAAATACGATCCGAATCGAGGGTCAAAAGCATTTTCATACTTCAGTGTAATTACAAAAAATTGGTTCATTCACAAGGTTAAAAAGAATTCTCAGCAAACCAGGCGTGAAGTCAAGTATGATGATATTGCAAAGGATTTAGAACAGGAGCACTTATCTACTCACAATCCGTATGAAAAAGACAGGGAAGATCAAGAATTTTGGCTTTACCTCTGGAAAGAAATTGATCGGTGGGAAGGGGAAAAACTTAAGCCAAATGAAGATAAAGTATTAAAAGCGGTTAGAATTCTTTTAGAACATTCTGACGAAATTGAAATTTTTAATAAAAAGGCCGTTTATCTTTACTTACGAGAGCTTACGGGTTTAAACACCAAGCAAGTTGTCAATAATCTAAATAAGCTACGCATTAAATATCGACATTTTAAAAAGAATTGGGTTAACGGAAAGATATAAAAAAGTTTCTTTTTTCCTATTTATGGTATGAAGAAAAAACTTAAAAATCTAGATGCCTACCTTGAAGATGCAATACAAAACATCCAAGAAGACAGAGCAGTCACAAAGGCGCTGCTTTTAGATGTTGTGCAATACGTAAAAAATTCAAAAGATAATCATAAAGATATTGGTCATATAGCTGCTAAATATGTTGAAACACTCCAAAGATCTAATGAACAATTGGTAAAAATTGCTTCGTTGTTGCAAAAGAGAAGCGCAGAATCACAAGACTTAACCGACAAAGACAAAACTAAATTATTTGATATTATTAAGGAAAGATAACAAATGGCAGACCCACCAGCACCACTAGGGCCGCAAGACAATTTAATCAATGTAGGTTTTGGAACACTTAACGATGTCACGAAACCTATCGGAGGTAATCGGGAAAGACAATCATCTGAGCATAGCTTTATGGATGCCGTTTCCAGTGTCGCTCAAAATCAATATGATGTTAACGCTTTCGCCAATACGGGGCCCTATAAGGCTATTGTATTAAGAATTGAAACTCCCATGGGAGCCTCTGAAATTCCAGAAGCTGGTAGTTGGTTGTCGGCGCTTTTTACTAGTGGGCAGCCTCTTTTGCCTGCACCTCCCGTGCTTGTCCGCGTGAAAGCGAGAATTCCAGAAGTACATGCTGCATTACCAGTTCCGACTGGTCGGGGTGATGTAGAGGGAGACCATCAAAAAATTATTGATATGTATCCTACTTTTGTGGCACAAACAACTGCAATAATGCCACCTGAAGTAGGTGAGATTATTTATGTTGATTTTGGAAACAAAAATAAATGGACTGACCCGATAATAGTTCAAAATTTGATTTCCAAGGATCCAAATGCCGGCGGAGCAGGCGGTGCAGGAGCCTGTGGAGCTTTCACCGGCGGCGGTGGCGGAGGACTTTCGCCTCCCACGGGAGATGCGTTGCCCGGATCCAATAAGGCTGCTGTGAATTCTGGCCTGCCGCTCCTTCCAAGAAAAGCAGCGAGTGTTGAATCGGGTGAGTATAAATTCCTAAAAGGGGAAAAAGGCGCCTATATCAATAATGGTGCCAACTGGGAAAAAGCCATTAAAGCTGCTAAAATAGCTGGCAAATTCTGGCTCGGATATTTAGATGGGAGAGGGGAGGACGATAAACATAAGTCAGAAGATAAGTTGCCGGATACTATTATATTTGTTCCGAATGTGACCGATGTAAGCTTTAAAGAGGCAAAAGTAGAAGTTATTGTTTATTTACACGACTTTAATGAATATAGTCTTCAATCTTTTACAGAAATCGCCAATACCATTAAGAAGATGGCTGTGGCAGGAAGAAACTTTGTTCTTGTAATGCCGGAACTTCCATGGAGTTCTAACACAGAAACTCCAAATGGAAGAACAGGCGAAGAAATGAGCAATTATAATACTTGGTGGGACTCGGTTTTAAAAACATTAAAAGAGATTACAGGTGCTGCCTTTGATGATGGATCTAAGAACTTATATGTTTCTGTGATGGCTAAAGAGGCGGGCGCTTTTATTATCAGAAACGCAATTACAGGAGTGGGTAGCGAGTTCCATGGTAGTGGGCCCATGGACGCCGGCCGAGTTATAATGTCACTACAATCTGGCACCGCAGAAGAACTAGTTGATGAAGTGGCGGGCACAGGTGGTCCTGATGTAGAAAAAA
>Ga0209434_1001078_pt1 | contig 12522 bp, 18 predicted proteins | sample ETNvirnome_2_300_FD_184068 | JGI IMG/M metagenome (GOLD analysis project Ga0209434, IMG submission 184068) | Marine viral communities from the Pacific Ocean - ETNP_2_300 (SPAdes) (version 2) | ecosystem: Environmental > Aquatic > Marine > Oceanic | place: Pacific Ocean | collected 2013-06-22
ATCTTTGTTATGAAAATCCAACAACACTTCTATCGCTTCATCAACATATTCATCGAATCTTTCAATTAATGCTTTTTTTGCTTTATTTTCTGATAGTTTCTTTAAACTTGCTAATTCTAGGTGAGACTCGTCAATAGTGGTTGTATATTTGGTTATTATTGGAATTTGAAATTCACAAATTTGTTTATTTAAAAACGGCTCAAAAGGTGCAGCATTCCATTTTGGAACCATTGCTGCCGGATCTTTTGTGCAATCAGGACATACTTTTGCTGGAGGAATAGAAACAACATCATCACATGCATCGACTAAGCCGTTTCCATCTTTATCTTGATATTTTAAAAATTGTGATTCTGACATCTTAACTCCAACTACAACTATGTTGCAAACACATGTCTACTACAGATATTCTTATATCCATAAGGCATTAAATAATACTGTTCCCACATTAACTTTGAAACTCTAGTATTCCATAAAGGACTCATTGACTTAGCGATATTCCCTAAAACGTCTGCCGATCCTTTAGCAGAAACTGAAGCCCACATAGCCAACCCTGGCACTGCTGCAGTTGGGCCGGCCGCGGCTGCAATTAAGCTATTATATACCATCTGTGTTTTCAAAAAATTATCCAACGCTGCCCAAATATTATCAATCATTGCACTTAATTCTACAATACAATCTCTAGTATTATCCCCTAGGGCTACTGGTTGTAAATATCTAACCAGTTCTTTTTGTCCGGTGTTAGGGTTAAGATACTCCAACGGTTCGTTAGAGTTTCCCGCTATTAACTCAATTGGTGGGGCGGCGTATAATTTTCCTCCGTGAGAATTAGTCTCACTAGTACCTTTAGCTTGTCCTGTTACTATCTTTATTCCCTCTCTTCCTATCACTCTCACGATATCTGCTTTTACAGCTATCCCAGAATGGCCATCTGTGGTTGTTGCTGGAACTCTACCATCAACAATTCCAAAATGTTCATCGATATTTGTAGATTCACATATATATATCCTCGCAGCATCAGCAATAAAATTATTTCCTGTTCGTATGCGGTTTCTGGGGCCTTTTCCTTCATTAACAGAGGCGAGTCTGCCGACAACGATATCAATCCTATTAGCACCTTGAGCGCCGGCTCTACCTAAACCGTCTGTAATATCTCCAGGTTTGTCGGTACCAAGAGTTATCCATGCATTTTTCTTTCTTATTACCCTTTCATTTATAGCACGTTTATAAATAACTCGCTTTTCTGGAACATCGGTACCGTATAGTCCACTGTTATCAGGGACATAATTGATGCGTGCATTTGACTCCATCATTTCTTCAACCATTGGCTGCACTTCAGACTCTTGGAGGTTCCATGGATCATCGAAGCCTTCGGTGCGAGTCCCAGAGGCGAATGATTCTTTTGTGTATATTGGTTTATCGGTTGCCATTTTTATTTCCTATTCAGAATACGATGCATATAACTCTTCCATATCCGTGTCGGTAATATCTGTTTCAGATACTTGATCGAGTTCTGGTGATTGTTCAGATTCACCCATTCTTTCTTCTTCCGTCATGGAACTAATATCTGTTTCAGAAGATGTTGGAGTTTCACCGCTAGTATATGATAGTTCATCATCAAAAGAAGATGGCCATGACTTAAAATCACTACCATACGTGTCATAAAAAAAACCTCTGCATTTTTGTTTTAATTTAACAATGGCGGATTTACCTGTTTTATGAGAAAAATGTACTCTATCTGGCGCGCCTGCCCATGTAAGATTATGTTTTTTAGCAATCTTTACAATTGGCGCCCAAAGCGCATCTATCGACTTACTATTAATGCCTTGCCCACTAGGAGACGTAGCGTTCATGTCTATCGCAAATCCATATTGATGTTTAGAATTGCAAGGAGGATCTGGAGTTTTTACAACTGGGTTATAAGAGGTGTCTGGATATGGATCATAACATCTTCCGGGAAAATGTAAACACCATTGATGTTTCACACTTCTTCGAACAGAAGTTATCACTGGTTTGTAATTTGCGGCTTCCAATGCAGCAAAAAAAGCTTCAAAATCAGAAAGAACAGATGCATCTAAAGCACTGAAACTCTTTGGATATCTATGGAAGAGTGCAGGATATTCGTTGTTCCCATATGTGACAGGGCTAGTTTCAGCGAAATTAAGCTCACTAATGTTCGCGCATATCGGGGCGGGTTTCTGGCCTCTGGTCGGGGTTATCTTTCTCACATACTCACCCCCCCGAATATCATATGTCCCATCATAATTCTTTGTCAAGTTTACTTCCACAACATCGCCTATCTTGAGATCGTCGGCGGGATTCTCTTCGGTATCTGTAAAAAGCGTATGATTGGAAATAAGAGCCATAGTCTGAACAGGAGTGCCTGTAAATGCCGGATCACATGGATCATCCTGCCAATCATGTAAAGATGGATCTCCTTGTAATCTTCCATAGAAAGCTTGGGGTTGTTTTCCGCCTCCGAAGAATGCAAATATATTTCTAACAACAGGCACATCGGAAAATATATTACCTGCAGGTAACCGGAAGGGCCCTTTTAACACAACTGCCTTAAATGGTGGCTTGAAAGCATCATAATCAGCAGAAACACCTTGCCTAACTGAACAGGCGAAGGCGTCTATTCCTGTTATATCATCTAGATTACGACTCTTTTTCATATTATGTCTCCCCTTGTATCATATCAAAGAGACTATTTTTATCTTCATCTGAGAACTCTATTGTTTGTGTGTGAGTTTTTTGTCTCAAACTAATAATTTTCACTAGCTGTTCGTTGGAACGCTGCATTGTTTCAATATGCTTTGCCGCCACAGGACTAAGATATTTGTTTTGTTCTGCATCAGACGCTATCTGATTTGCGATTTCATTTAGAAATTCTCTTGCTACTTTTCTATCGTTGCGAATATTATCGAGTGCTTCGTCAATAAGAACTTCTAAATCTTGCTTACTCATGTGCCGTGATTCTCCCAATCACTTCGAAAAGTGCCGTATTTCTTTCTAAACTTCTTTAGTGAATTAACTATCTGCTTAGTGTTCAATCCGGTAATCTCTCGTAGGTATAAATAAATAGCTTTCTTGTTAAAAATTTCAATATCATCTTTTGATTCGAAAAGAATATTAATTGCTTGATATACCTTTAAATCATTTTCTTTCATCTGCGAAACATCCCAAGACTTAAGTTCGCCATAGAATGATTTCCAAAACTCATCTTCTTCACGATGAGTAAGATAAGATTCATTTGTTGATAAAAACTGTTCTTCATGCACTTTAGAGAGATTATCATAATCTATCTCTCTATAGTTTCGCTTTTGCTGTCTTTTAACTTTGTGAATAAACCAGTTCTTAGTAATCACACTAAAATACGAGAAAGCAGCAGATCCCTTTGTGGGATCAAACTTATCTAAAATCGTCACAAGCCATATTTTACATTCATCTCTTAAATAATCGATATTAGGCAAGTTCGTGAATTTATACGTAAAAACTATTTTATCAACCATCTCACTTAGCGCCGGCTCAATAAGCTTCACGTAAAGTTCCGTTCGCTCTTTAATGCAATCTGTGTTTGAATATCTGACTATTGCGTTTTCGTGATCAATGGTGAAGTAATAATTCTTCTTCTTCTTCGCTCTCTTCCTCTTCTTCGGTTTCTCTAGTTTTATTATCATTCGATTGGGTTTCCTCTTCTGTTAAGGAGTAGATATATTCGAATGTATCAAGTTGTTCATTAAACGACACAGCGTGATCAAGTAATCCCCGTAACGTTTCATCTCCATAAAACATATCTAACTCATACACCGCTTTCAGGTGTGTAGCGAAAGCATTTACCATTTGCTGAAAATCTCCTAACTCTTCCGATATTGACAATAAACGTATAATGGCGCCCCTCGTATATATTATAAGGGCTACATTAAAGAAAACAGATATTGTTAATACCAAGTATAAAATTATTTCAAGTCGGTTCATGTGTAAACTCTTTCGCTTCTTCTTGTTGTTGTTTTAAAATTTCCCTGTTAGCTTCGATATATTCTTTAGTTATATCACCAACAGCATCATCGGCAGTAGAATCTTCTACCATGTACATCGGTGTAGATAAAAGTTTCTTCATCGAACCTTCAATTCCACAAAAAACACATGGGGTTGTATAGTCATCATTGATGCTATGTAAGACTATAACTACCTTATCGCAGCTTTCGCATTGATACTTATAACGAGGCATCTGGTTCAATTGTCTCTTGTTCTGCAGTTGCTGCCATATCGTCTGGAATCCTAACAGTTGGTGGATTTTTCACTATTAATCCTTCTTCTGTATCTTCAATATCGAATCCCTGAAGAATGGGTACGATATCGAGTTGGTGTAATAATGACTCCTGTAGAGCCATCATAATTGCTCCTAGAGCTTGATTTGATAAATGCATATTAATCTCCTTTACCATTTAAAATTGCGTTTATAGTGATCAACTATATTGTTAATCTCATCATCAAACACTCTCTGTGTTTTCCAACCTAGAGAGCGTAACTTATCATCATTCAAAGCATATCTAACATCTTGTCCTTCTCTTACGAAAGATAGATCTAAATATGGCGTTAAATCTCTTTTTTCTTCAAAATAACATTCACATATCTTACTGACTGTATCGATATTCTTTTGTTCAAATCCGCCAGCAACATTAAATATCTCATTCGTCACTCCTGATTCAATAATTGTAATCACCGCAGCAGCAGTATCGTCAGAGTGTAACCAATTTCTAATAGGCTCACCTTTATCGTGAAGTTTAATTTTCTTTTCTCGTGTTAGCAACTTAACAGTCACCGGAATAAGTTTTTCTGGATATTGTCCGATGCCGTAATTATTAGTTGGACGTAAAATTAAATAATTTATTCCATATGTGCGTGCCCAAGCAAAAATCAACATATCGCTAGCGGCTTTACTGGCAGAATATGGATTGCTGGGCTTTAGAGCATCTGCTTCAACATGATCACCTTCTGTGATGTCTCCATATACTTCATCTGTGCTAAAATGAAAAAACACAGGACGATCACTTACATTGTTTTGTTTATTACGAATCAAATCTAACAAATTCTTAACACCCAACACATTCGTTTGAATAAAATCAGTGCTATCAACAATACTGTTTCCAACATGAGATTCAGCAGCAACGTTGATAACATAATCACAATCTGGAAGATATGATAATTTTGCGATGTCTTCTCTGACAAATGTAAAATTAGTACTTTGGCGGAATTCATCTAAAAATTCTATATTTGCCGCATAAGTGCAATAATCAACTCCATATACCTTCCATCCTTGTCGAAGACATCTTCTTGTCACATATGAACCAATGAGTCCTAAACATCCAGTCACAACAACTAATTTCATTTAACCCCCTTTAAAACATTTGTGGTGGAGTAGTCTTTTATTCTATCAAAGAAACGTAACTCTTGTGTATAGTCTTGTCCAATTACTTCTTTACCCTTCCAATCGGATCCTATCACCATATACGTTGGAAGGATATTTTTTATCAAACTTTCTAATTCTCCTTTTGAATTAAAAACCACCACCTTGTCAACATAGCGTATACTCTCTAGAGCAAACTTCCTGTCTGCTGCACAATTGTAAGGACGATCGGTGCCTTTATCGCCGCGAACTTTACTATCAGAATCAATCCCAACAAATAAATAGTCACCTAATGACTTTGCATATTTCAACATTTCAAAATGTCCACGATGTAACACATCAAAACATCCATTAGTCCAAATAACTGTCATTTTATTGTATTAACTCCTTTCTGTTGCACCACTACTGTGGCACATTTATTCGCAAACTCAATTGATCTTCGAATATCTTTGCTATTAAGATACTCTCGCACCAATGCAGACAGGAATGTATCACCTGCACCGGTTAAATCTTTGATTTCCACTTTATCAACCGGGAAACTCTCTCCACAATACGAACACCCTGCGGATCCCAATGTCACTATCAGTTTCTCTTTTATCCATACTTTTTGGCTTATTAGGTGTTCTGTTCTTTCGAATTCTGGTTTGTTTATCTTGATGAAATTTATTTCTCTCGCCCAATCACCAAGGAGCTTCTTTGTATCTAAAAACACCAAACTATGTTTTCTAGAAATGTACTCTATATCTTCCTCTGTTAAGAATCCTTTATTGTAATCGGAAATAACCACAGCATCATAACTCTCGAACGGAATAAGATGTAAATTATCAATTCGTTCTAGGTTTTCTTCCCCGGAATCCAAGCGCATGATCATATGATTTGTCATTTCATCAATGAATCTTGTTTTTACAATCTCCTTTGTATTTGTAACAATATCACATTCTAATCCAAGGCTAGTCAGATTTTTAAACACATTTCCAGCCATGCCTTTATTGTACTTTTTTGTTTTCGAAACAAAAACAGGCACAGGAGCAGCGGGAGCCAAACGCTCACAGACACCATAATTAAATACATCTTCACAACTATCTCCGATAACAAGTACTTTCATTCGTTAATACACTCTTTCACGCGAATAGCAATAGCTAAACAACTAGTCAAACCGGGGGATTCAATGCCAACTAAGTTAATGAAATTATTATACCCTTTTTCTTCTTCATTTTTAATAACAAAATCTTTAAAATGTTCATTTTCTTTCTGTAATTTCGGGCGGATACCAGTCATCGAAGGGCTTAATGAATCATAATCAATCGGTAAGTAGCGATTTATTGCCTTGTGGAATTGTTCTTTATTGCTCTCATTTATGTTATAATCTAATTCATCAACATAATATGCATTAGGGCCGAACGATAAATTGCCCTCTAAGTCAATAACAGTGTGTATTCCCAAATGTTTACCAGAAGGATCAGGAACTGGATATATCAACTTGCTCATTGATTTATATTTGCTAGTTTTATAATACTCACCTTTACTAAAATATAAACGGTAATTGTCTATTCCTACCATTTGCGCCACCTTATCGCTCCACAAGCCTGCTGCATTTACCACAACACCAGCCTCGATGGCAACATCTTGCTGCTTGAAGTTTAGCAAATATCCTTTATCCTGTTTCTTTATCGATTCCACTTCGGTGTTATACGAGAACACTGCACCAAGATCTTGCGCTTTTTGTTCCAGCTTTGACATCAAAGCGTGGCTATCGACGATGCCTGCGGACGGAACATGCAGTGCGTGCATTGCTTTCACATTTGGCTCTATTTTGGAGATCTCTCTGGCATTGAGTATTTCAATGCCGCTTACACCATTCTCTTTTCCTCTCTCGAAGAGTCTCTCTATCGATCGAGCCTCTGCACACGATGTGGCGACTATCAACTTGCCACATCGATTATGAGGGATATTGTATCGCGACAGAAAGTTATACATCATCCTGTTACCACCAACACACATCTTTGTCTTCAGTGTGTCTTTTGGATAATAAATGCCGGAATGTATTATCTCGCTATTTCTACTTGACGTGTGCTGACCAAAAGAACTCTCTTTTTCAACAACAAGAACGCTAGTTGGAGAACTAGCGCTGCGGGAATAGAATGACAACTGCTGCGCTATAGCGAGTCCGACAACACCAGCGCCGATAACAACAATATCAAATTTCTCTACTTCTCCCAACTAATATTCCAATCCTCAAACTCAGCGGCGAGGCAATCAATCTTATAATCCTTTCTACCTCCAGCGACTTCCTGAATTTTATTCTTTGCTGTATTTCTAATCCCATTCAATCCGTGAGTGAGTTCAAGATTGCCATCACCAATACCAGCACGAACTTGTGATTCATTATGCCAGATGTGTAAATTCATCTGTGACAACACAACGATAGCACGCACAGAATCAGCCGTGAGTTGCCCCTGGTTCTCGTCTAAAATTAATTGAATGTCATGGCATATGTCAGAAATTTCTTGAGCATATTCGTCCTTGTGGGCGGGAATAAAAACTTCTTTCAATTGAGCGATAGATAGACGATCAATCAACTCTGATAATGTTGGTAAATATCTTCTCTCACTCATTTATCACCCTTGTTCATCTTCGTTCATCTTCGCCAGCAAAACGTAAGACTCTTCATTGTCTGGTTTTCTCTCTTTTGTTATGGTATATTTCTCATTAATGGAATAAAGAAGTGATTTTAACTTAGGAAGCTCGCCAGGAAATTTTGCTTCAAAATCAATCATATCATCAATCATAATTGTATGATTTTTTATATCATGATCCAAAAGTGCCTCCAATTCCTTATAAACTGGAAATTTACCTCCAATTTTAGAAATCCCTGTTTCGCCGCCCGAATAATGGCCATCTAACCAAAACGTAGCTTTAGTATTAATTCTTTGTAAAACTTTTGGCAATACCTCACAACTATCGCCACAATACATACTAATTCGCAGTGCATCATCGAGAATGATTGAAAAAAAGTCTTTTTTAATATATGTTTGTATTTCAAATTCTTTATAATTACCCAAACTTAAATAAGTTTGAAAAACAGCTAAGTTACGCTCAAAAAGATGTTCTTGAATCTCAATAGAGTGTATATCTTGACATCCACGAAACAGGGCAGAAATCACGCCATGGCCATAATGTGTTCCGGTTTCAACAAAACAGGGGTTCAAATTATTTTCAAATTGATCATGTTTGTGACGTTCATGTTGATCGGCGGCTTGTGCGCCCAAGGTTCCAATAAATTTAAGCTTTTTCATATTAATCTCCTTTAATAATTCTGTATGAGTCGCTGTCGAAATGCTGCGTTGAGAATTCAAATAACTCTGAATCTTGTAATGCTACCATCTGATGCCTCAGTCCACGATAAACATGAAAATTATCACCAGGACTGAGTATTGTTTGTTTTGCTTTTGTTAAATCATCATCATCGGAATAAAACACGATCATCAATCCAGATTGTAAATAGAAGACTTCATCTTTTAACTTATGGTAGTGCCACGAACAACGCTTGCCGTTTTCGAAAAACAAAAGTTTTCCACAATATTCTTCACAATTTACAATCCAGCGTTCCCAGCCCCAACCTTTATCAACGTGTTTCATCGGTAAAGAAGGCGTCTGCTTTAATTCCTTTGTCATCGATATATATATCTCCTGATGGTTTTCCTAAAATTAGCCTATGATATTTGGCTCCCCATTTATCTAACTGTCTCTGTGTTAAATCGTAAAACTCATTGTGCGCTCGAAAACGATTACCCAAGTGGCGGCCCATTCCACGCGCTGTAAAATAAACAATAGTGTTCCCCTTTGAGTGTAAATTATTTAACATCTCTATCCTTTCTTTGATTGGTTCTGCTTTCCTATAGTCACCATCGGTAACCACAGAGCAAATCGTTCCATCGATATCCACTACATATGTTTTTGTTCTAGTAATTTGCATACCAAGGAGAATCAATTATAGCATATGACTTAATAAGTTGTTTAATGCCATCGTCCAAGTCAAACTTACATTCGAATCCCTTTGAATAAAACTTCTGACTGCTAACAATATAATCGCGAGTATCTGGATCGGAATTAAATTCTGCTTTAATGATTTCAATTGGAATGTGTTTCTGAATAGTTTGCGCAAGTTGCAGTTTATTCATGTTAATAGAATCATTGCCAACGTTGTAAGTTTCATTTTTACAATCATCCCAATTATCAATAACAAACTTAAACGCTCTACAGACATCAGCTAAGTGTACATAATTTCTCATGAACTCACATTCATAAAGCACCAGTAAACGTTCTTTGAGTGCTTTTAGTACGAAATTATTAACCAATAAATCAGTACGCATCCGTGAACCTGGTCCAAATACAGTAGCGAGTCTGAATGTGACGTGGTTGTTGACTTTTTTGTAATCGGCTTCTGCTCCGACTTTAGTTTTTCCATACAGCGAGACGGGATTCAACGGCGACTCTTCGGTACATACGGAACCGTCCACAGACACGCCATAACCTGAATTGGTGCAAGGGTAAATAACCATTTGATCATCTGATTTATTATTCGCAATCCACGTATTAATATCTTGATTGATTTCCTGCGCTCCTCTTGGATCCTTATCGCAGAGAGGAAACCCCACTAGTGCTGCAAGGGGGATAATAACATCATTCTCCTTGATGAGATTTTCTAAAACTCGCATATCTCGTACATCACTTTTAACAAAATTGAAGTTGTCATGTTGCGTATACCGTAACAGCGATGTGTGATCGTACATCAAACTATCAATTACTGTGACTTTATTGTCGTCAATTAAATAATTGACTAATTCGCTGCCGATGTATCCGGCACCGCCTGTTATTAAAATATTCATTTGTTTCCCCTGTCATCAAAAGTATATCCAAACATTTGTAAGTCAAAACCACATGTGCGTTTGATTTCTTTAATCTCATCATCTTGATAATAATCAGAATAATGCTTATGAGATGTATGGTTAGATTTTCTTTTTAAATCTTCTATGTCGTGTTCGATTTCAAGCTTAGTAAATAACTTTGAAATTTCGTTTGCATAATTTTCAAATTTAATGAAATATGGGAAATAGAGATGCTCTTGCATAAATTTCATTCCTTCCGTACTTATTAGCGCTGGAAATGCTACCGCGAGTTTATCTTCTTCATCAGATCCTGCAGGTAGTGGCTTTTGATAAAAATAAAAATGGCTATGCGGCCAAAAGCCAGTCCGATGGGGTTTAAAAATATAATTTCTAAAATGGCTTCTATCGAATGTGCCGCCATTATGCCATATAGAATGCGACACTGCCCTTTCGAAAGGATTTCGCACAATACTAAAAACAGTATATTCTTCAAATATTTTACCCCCATATACCTCCACATATTCGCGTGCCATGGCATGTAGATTACCGCTTGCTGAAAATCTACTAAACAATTTTAACGACTCTTCATCACAATAAGGACGTAAAAAGTTACTAAGCGTATACCCTCCAGTCCTAGGCACATGTACAAAGATAAACTTTTTTTCATGTGAAATCATTTTATTCTCCTCTCTATATCATTATAGACTATTTCCAACCCATCATCAAAAGATGTTGTTGCTTGCCAGCCTATTTCTTCAAAAACACAACTGCAATCGCACCATTGAGACAATATCTTTGCTTTCTTTGAAGTGTCAAATTCTATTTTAACATCTTTGCCAGAAATTGCAACTATTTTTTGTGCTATTTCTTTTATTTTTACAATGTCGTTTGAACCAACATTATAAGGACCAACTATTTGAACATCTTTCATTTTTTCTATCATCATCTTAGTGCATTGTACGGCGTCATCAATATAACAATAAGAGCGAGTCTCTTTTCCGTCGCCCCAGATAGTAAAATCGACACTTGGATATTTAATAGCACGATGAGAAAACACTGGGATAACAGAGCCAGTTTGCAATCCGTAATCTTGATTAGATCCATAAATACCAATGTAGCGTGCGATGGCAACTGAAAAGTCTTCATATTCATGAGTAGCGCTAATAAGTTGTTTTTCAGAAATCAACTTCGCCCAGCCATATGTTAAAAGTGGATCTGCTGGATATGCGCGGTTTTCTGAAATGAAATGTGTTTTATTTGGATTATTTTGCAATTCGATTGGATATACATGTGCGCTGCTAGCGTAAAAGAATTGTTTGATATTATTCTTAATAGATGCTCTTATTGTATTTGAATCCATCACAAGATTATCGTTCATTATCGAAAATGGATTATCTGTATATACCTTTATGCCTCCCACTTTAGATGCCAGGTGGACAACAATGTCGGCATCTTTGATATGCATTTCACATTTACTATAATCACACAAATCGAATCTAATAATCTCAATATCATCAATAACATCTTGAAGAAACTCTTCTTTGCCTCGTGAAAAATCATCAATAACTGTTACTTTAGAGCCATTTAATACCAAATCACACGCCAAAGCAGAACCAATCAATCCTGCGCCGCCGGTAATAATAACCTTTTTATCTTTCCAAAAATTATCCATTATCTCTCCATATCGAAACGTAATCAGAGCAAACGCCTTATTGGAAACTTTACAAGCTTAAAGCTTGTTTTTCCCATACCAATCTATAGTTTTCTCAATACCAGTTCGAATATCAGTACCAGGGACATACCCCACAACCTCTTTAAACTTAGACATGTCGTAAAACCTTCTTGGTTGTCCATCTGGTTTTGATGTATCCCAAACAACATCTCCCTCAAATTCCGTGAGTTCTCTGATCGTTTCGATTAGTTCTCTAATCGTTGTTTCTGTGCCGGTTCCAAGGTTAAACGGGCCTGTTTCATTGACTCGTTCAGCCATGTCAAGAATCGCTTGCGCTGTATCGACTGAATACAAAAACTCGCGAGAAGCGGTGCCGGTACCCCACGCAACCACTTTGTCGTCTCCTCTCTCTTTCGCTTCAATGAATTTTCGTATCAAAGCTGGGACAACGTGCGATGTTTCCAAATCAAAGTTGTCGTAAGGGCCATACAAGTTAGCCGGCAGCAACACCACTGAATTAAAACCATACTGTTCTCGGTAAGTCCACGACTGGA
>Ga0209434_1001081_pt1 | contig 12492 bp, 8 predicted proteins | sample ETNvirnome_2_300_FD_184068 | JGI IMG/M metagenome (GOLD analysis project Ga0209434, IMG submission 184068) | Marine viral communities from the Pacific Ocean - ETNP_2_300 (SPAdes) (version 2) | ecosystem: Environmental > Aquatic > Marine > Oceanic | place: Pacific Ocean | collected 2013-06-22
GGTCGCTTAGAGGCAGGTTTACTTGCTTGGGCGCACATGTATTTGCGTTGCTTTTTGGAGTATACTTCTTCAAATATTTCAGGCTCTCGTTTTGGCAGAACGCTGCGGCCGCAGAGATAACGCGTGAGGCCACGAGAGTGCCACCTCTTTTCCGTCCACACTTTCAGTTTCTTTTTGCATGCATCGGAGAGTTCATTATAAAACACTTTCACATTCAACTGTTCTAATTTTTCGAGCAATTCACGCGCTTCCCATCTAATTGGGATATTTAATTGTCTAGCTGCATCTGGATTCTCAATATAATATCTTACTTCTTCATAAGAAACTCGCCTTTTCAACGCACACATAATTAGGCGGTGAACGTCGTCATAATGCCATTCAAAACAGCGTGGGCATGTAAACCCCTCGCACTCCTTTGCTATTTTATCAAGATCTGACTCTTCGAATGGGGGCTTCTTCCGCTTCGGGCGCGGCGTGGGCTCAGGTGTTCTTCGGCCCACGCGACCTTTTGTTTTGCATCTTCTAAGTGGAATTCCAAGGTCCCTCATTGTTTTTATTTCTTTGGGTGTCATTTCCTCCGCGCATTTTTGGGAAACGCTGCGAGGATGTTCTAAGGGGCTTTCTACGCACTCACCACTGCAGAAACCATTACCTAAATATATGGTAGGTTTAAAGTTGGGTTTATGAGAAACTAATTTTCCTTTTTCTTTGCGACACCCAGCAGAACATGGAATAGTGTGCGGACCTTCTGGTAAATCTTCGAAAGTTTGTTCAGCTAAAATAATCTCTAATTCTTCTTTAATGATTTGTTTGAGATGATTTTTTGTTAGTTTCATAAATAATCTCCGATGACTATATTAAATAGTAACTAGTTAGGGATTATTCCTCGTAGAAGTCTTCTGAATTGCCTGTGCGATCGTGGAACTTCATGATTATTTCTTCGTCCATGATTTCTAGAACTCGTTGTTTAAATTTAGGTTCTTCAAGTTTCGCTTTCCAGCCTGAGCTTTGAAATTTGTCGGACGTGCCATCACCGTGATCAAGCGTAAACCATGCACCACTGTTAGATAAGTGTTGCGAACTTTTAATCGCATCCAGCCAGCTTTCTTCATCTTGTACTCCTACTTCCTCCCCCCATAGAATTTTAAAATTACATTGGCGTCCTTGCGTACCGAAGCGGCTCTTCTCAAGCTTTACTTTGACTTCCGAACCAATCCTAAAGCCCTTGTCATCCGTGACAAAAGATGCTTTGGCCTTTCTTCCTGTAAGCCATATACGCAATGAGTATGCATAAATCATTGCTTTGCCGCCAGGAGTCATGTAAGGTGTTGTAAGTGCTTCCGAAGGAGAGCGTGTGATGTTTGTCTTAAGCTGGTTCAGCACTAGAAATGTTGATTGGCTGTTCGCGATTGGAACTGTCAGCTTTGACATTCCCTTGGCAAGAATGCGAGCCTTGACCGCCATCGAAGAAAGAGGATTAAAGTCTCCCTCGATGTCTGAGACTGCTGGCGTCAGTGCCAACGAATCCCAGATGAAAAGCATTCGGTTCTCATTCGAGCCGAGTAGCTCTTCGATAGTCTCCAGCACAAACTCTACTGAAGTCGCCTGTACATAAAGAAGGTTGTCTACATTGCAGCCAGCCTTTTCTAAAAAGCCTGGATCGATTGCAGATTCTGAATCGAAATAAACAACATCTATCCCTTGCGCTTGCGCGTTTGCTGCCACCTGTGCGCCTAAAAATGATTTGCCTGTGGATTCAAGGCCAGCGATCTCCACGATTTTTCCTACTGGAATTCCTGCTAGTTTTCCTCGACATACGATTGAATCGAGCCAACGTGATCCGGTTGGGATCCAATCTTTTACAATTGTTGGGCTGTCTTCGTTTAAATTGTGTGCAACATTCATGCCAGCTTTCTTATTAATAAGCTGGCGCATGTCCGCTATTGAAAGTTTTCCTGTTTTTGTTTTAGCTCTCGCCATTAGTTTCCCCTTAAAGGTATTAAGTTAAAAAGAAGAGGGGGCCCGGAGGCCCCCACATTCTTAACCAAGCAAATCCGCGAAGGCTTTGTCAACAGACGTGCCTCCTTCTTTCTTTGTATTATACTTGGTGGTCTCGCTAGAGTTTTCTTCTGGGTCCGAATCACTCAAAAGAAATTCATCTAGCATGCCCTGAACTTCGACCGCAGTCTTGCGACTTGGGGCGAATAGCTCCTCAAAATCTGGAATGTTTTCCAGAAGTTCGTGGCACTTCTCAGGATCATCGGGACAAAGCGGGGAACTTCGTCGTCGCGGGGTGAGCTGCGTGACTGGAAAGCTCGCACCTACCGGCTTGCCATACGCGATGGCCAAATCGATTCCCTTTTCGGGATCGGTAATGTCCCCGTACTCCGGGTTCAAAACAAGATTAAGAAGGCTTTCGTAAACTTGCTTTCCAAAGCCCCAAACACGGACACCTTGATCTTCTTCGCCGCGAACAAGCACAGGTGCGAAAAAACGCTGACGAGCGGAAAGCTTTTTGGCCATCCGTTTGCTGTCCTCAGTTCCTTCTTGCCAAAGCTGGCGGACGAAAGAATCCAACGGACAATCTTCCCCAAAGTTTCTCTTCGGGCTAAGAAAGCCAGGGTTGTCTCCAACGTTGTAGTGGAACCAATAGTCCTTGAACGGATCTCCATCGGCTGTGGGAACAATGCGAATTACTGACTCGCCGTCTGGTGGACGCCAAAATCGGTTATTAGCGCCTCCTTTGGTTTTGAGGGTGGTCATGCGCTCGCGCATTTTATCTAAATCAATTGACATTTTCTTGTCTCCTTTTTGTTAAAGTCAGTACAATAACTCTCTTGTACCGCTATTGTTATATAATACTATAAATTTAATTCTTTGTCAAGTCTAAATTTATTATTTTGTACCACAGTGCTATTCAACAAACTAAATGCATACACGTCATCGTAACTTGTTGAAAAAACCCCGTAGCTCATCTTCATTTTATCATGTTGTTTCTGCTCTTTTAACTGCTCTTCGATCTTTTTCAACAGCGTTCCATCGGTTTGAAGTGTTTTTTCAGGCACCCCATAATAATATCTCTTTTCACGTGGAATGTCAAGATCAAAAAATAGTTTCTCTTCGCCAGTTTCGTAATTTAATAGGCTAAAAGTTGACATTCGTGCCGTCTCTGCAAAGGGAGAAAATGTAGTAGCTTCCGCTTCCGAATTGTTAAATACATTCATCATGTGTACTGTATATACAATTAATTCATTTAGTTTGTTAAAGTGATCTCGGATAGGGACATCTCCAACAATTTTGGACACTTCCACGTTGTCCACTAAATATATTCTTTCAAATAAAGTGCTCCGGGCATATTCTTGAAGTACATGAAAAATAACATTATCGCTGAGCAGTTTTAATTCTGGGAGAAGTGATCGGTTTGGTCTGATATACAATATACTTATTTGGCATTTGTGCCTTATTTGTTCTAAAATTCTAAGGAGCGCTGCTGAAATAAAGCCACAACTTGTTACAAACAAAACATCGTCTTTTATGTCTTTAAAGAATCGTTTTAAGTTGGGGCAGTTTTCTTCATATTTTTCAGGATGATCATACTCAGGAAAATTATAACAACGGGGAGCTTTTTTAAGTCCCGTGTCTATTTTATATATTTTATACTGAGGGTATTGAGCAAATTGATCTGCTATGCTGCAGCCTGCTTTTCCTAATCCAACTATTGTTTGCATTATCTTACGTTCATCCTTTTCATCTCGCCAAAGCTTTTACCACCAAAAACATTCACTTTAAACTCGCCTAATTCTGTTTTTGCAAATTCTTCTTTTATTTCATTTACCATTGTCTCGTCTTTTTCAGCTAAGTCAATGACAAGAGAATCGTGTAAACAAAATGCTATTTGAGATTCCTTATCTTTAAGTAGTTCCCAAACTTTAATCATTTGTCTAAGAAACAAATCCGCCGCCGTTGATTGAATAATATAATTTAAGGCGTGGTGTGCATCTGCTTCAATCTCCCTATTAAAATGCGTCTTAACATGAGTTCCATTCCAATATTTTGTTAGGAGTTCTTCTCGATTATATTCTTGGCTTGAAAGATAATCTTTTGATTCTGGGTTGTATAGCCATGCAAATATTCTCTTTTTTGCTTCTTCTCTTGTGCCGTTGCCTTTATATACATTTTTTAAATTCCATTCATGAAGATCTTCGCTTGGCTGCTTTTTGCTTAAAAGAGCAAGCATTACACGGAGTTCTGCAGCATTGTAATCTAATTCTAAAAACCATTTATTGTTGGGCTTTAATATTGTTCTGTATTCCTTGTCCATTGTCAAGATTGGGAAAGTTTTCGATGTGAGGCGTCCAGTTTTAGTCCCGCGTATATCATATGTAATATATGGAGATATTTTATTTATTTTTTTAAGAAATCTTCGTACTTTAAATTCATGTCGCCGGGCGTCTAAAGAAGCTGGATCCATGTTTAATTTTGTATTCTTGATCTCCGTTAAAACTTTTGTGAGATTAACCAAGAATTCATAATTTTGTGGTTTTTTAAAATTGGAAAATATGTGGGCGCAAATTTTGCTCTTAATGTGCCCATAATTTAGTAAAAAGTGTGGGGGAACAAGATCAAAAAAACAATGTTCGTTAAGATTTAATTGCGCTTCGTTAACAGCCTGGTAAAAGGCTTTTAGTTTCTTATTTACATTTTCCCATTCTTTTCTTAAGTGATCGGGGCAAACTTCATTTAGACTTTGCGCGCCACAATAATACTTTGCATATTCAATGTCCATGTCTCTTAAAGTTTCAGAATAATCCCACGTTTTTGTGAGAGAGGTGGGAAGCTTATTTTTGTGAATTTTGTCCTGCGCAAAAACAGCAACACATTTTTTCTTATCATCAAAAGTTTGGAAGATCATTTAAATCAATATTCAGTACTAGTATACTTTTTTATTTCTGCCTTCTGTAGTATATCAGATTCTAAATAAGAATACAAGCCAGAACTAACGGAATCTCCAAAATAATTTATTTTGTAAGGAGCTGTTGGCGATTCTTTATAAATGTGTGTTTGATTGGTTAAGTGGCCTATATGAGCAACTGCAGCTTTTATACTATATACATTATATAAATTTAAGATTGTTCGCATTGCGGCTTTCATATCGCGGTGTTTATAATTAATATTACTTTCTATTAACCTTAATTTTAAATAAATTGGTAAAAAATATTCATCAGTATATTTTTCTTTGAAGGTGGCTGGAAGAGGTTCTCCGGCGGGAAGATCTGCATTTGCAAGATCTTCTTTATCAAAATGAAGGGGGATTGCTTCTCTCAGACCAACACCTATATTCGTTTCATATCTATTTTCTCCAACACTTCTCCAGCCGGCTTTTGTACAATTATTTACTGCATAATCAGTGCCATAAGTTTTTGAACTGGGATTACCTAATAAGGTTACATATATGTTCCAAAGACGCCCCTTTATACTTTCATATGAAAAATATTCACTTTCATAGAAATAGCTAGAAAACACACTATTATCTGCTGTTTTGATTCCAAATTTATTCATATATTTTTCAGTTATTGGAGAATCCATGTTTGTTATAATACGCCACGGTGCATTTTTATCAATGTAGAAGCCAAATCCATCAGCAGCTCTCATGTACCTATCAAAAGATGGTCGAGAGAGGAAACGACCATATTTAATAGAATCATCATCATGAGGAAGCGTTTCTAACTCGATGAAGAGGCCACTAATAGCATTTGTGCACATGGGAGAAAGAATAAAGCCTGTCTTTGTAACAGGAAAATTTTTAGATATTAAAACAGCATAATGTAAAAATTCTTTAACTAAACCTTCAAAATTTTTAATTCTTTTATTAACTTTTGGCACATTTATGTATTCGTTTGTGAATGTGTCAAAAACATTTTCAATAAAGTGATCCTGGTAAGCTTGATGAATGTTTACAGTTGCAGATTTGGGTGTAAAAGAAGAAAATAAATCACTAAAAAGCTTATTATTCGATGCCATTGCCCTTTCCATGTATCTTTTAAAATCACTAAAGGCCGCGGCAACAAAATCGTGCACTACAATTAAGCCCGGGCCAGGTAATTGTACCATATCTGCTTCAGAAGGGTAAACTGGGGTGCCATATATATTTACTTTGCCGTAATAAGGCTTTTCATATATAAGGTCTAAAGGTGTGATGTCAAAAAGGCTTGAAAAAGATTTTTGTTTATATACAAGCCGCTGCTCAAACATCTGCGGTTCTTGTAAAGAATTGGCGCCAAACGGAGCTGGAAATATGTCAGCCATTAAAATTTGTTCCTCTTTTAGTAATTAGAGGGTTCTTTACTTTAATTAGAGGGTTCTTTACTTTGTCCCTTCATTTCTTTCATAAGGGCGTCGCTAGCGGCTTGAGGAGAAAGCCCCTCTGCCAGCATTTTTTCATATTTCTCATCAGCGCTAAGAGGTGTTACTACTTCTGGCTTTTTTAGCACCTCTCCGGTTTGATCGGATGTATTTATTTGAGCGTGTACACGAGTTTCCCAAGTGCCCTCTTTGATGTAGTTTTCAACTTTAACTATGTCATAATAGCCACCATATTGCAAAAAAGATGTTGTTCCGTGGCCGCGGCTTATTAGTTTAGCGTTAACGTAAATTATTTGGCCAATCCACATATATGGATTTCCAACTAAAACCAATTCACAGCCCAGTTGTTGTGGAAAAATAAAGCCGCGCGGGTCAATAGTGCCGTGCTGGCCCGCCTGTTCAAGGAGCATCTCTTTGTATCCGGGCCAATTTATATCAGAAAATTTTATACTTTTTAATAGTCCTCTATTGGGGCCACCGACCATAAAGTGAGGAATGCCCTCTTCTCTGTCTAGTTCGGCACTTACGTGCGGCTTTCTAGCATTCATACGGCTTCGCCAATTATCATTTGCGCGGCCGGCAATCAGTAAAAGGGCGTTAGATGATTTCATAAAAGGTAGCGACTTTCTTGCTACGGTATATTTGCCCTGATTACTAAGACTAAAATCTAAAAGATAGTTTTCATGCAGCGCCGGCTCTCCCGTCATGTTGCTTACTAAAAAATCTTTGGGCATGTCTATTGAGACCATTTCTATATTAAAGTTACCCACATCTCCGCCAGCTGGTCTTACTAGGGCGCCCCCCAAGGATGTTTCTGCGACACTTGCTATTACCGCATTTGTAACAAAACCAATTAAGTCTTTAATAAAGGTATTTAAAGGATAGGTTGATTTTCCTTCGCCAATTATTTTTTTGGATATGAATTGTATAAAAACTTCTAAGGAAATAGGCAAATTGTATAAACTAGTAGTTGTAAGGTTGTTGCTCCCAATGGCATTATAATTTATATTTCCAAAAATAATTCTAAAGTCTGGTAATTGCTTTTCTATCCCTTGGCCAATGCCGCCAACATCAAGAATGGTTGATACTAGATCTCCTAGCGTAAAAAACAACATTTTGTCACCAGGCGTATATTTACCTGATACAAATAATTGTGGTGTTGCACCCAGCTTTTTAAAAGTTTTAACAAGCATTTTGTTGCTGAATGGTTGGTTGGACTTTTTACCATCAGAGAGCGCACCTTTAATACCGGCGGCTGCGTCATCTTTTGGTGATGATAAGCCGGCTTTCGAGGCCGCGGCTTTATAGTGGTTAGGAAATGCCTTTATTAACTCTTTCTCTGCTTCGGAAAGTTCTCCTATGGGTGGTGTTGTGATTCCTGCGTCTGCGTCAGCACTTTCAGAAGCCGCTTTATCGGCGGCCGCGGCCTCGGCTTTGGCTCTTTTATTGGCAGCCTCTATAGTCTCTTTGTTGTTAATCTCTTCTCTGTATTTTACCCAGCTTTGAAAAGCTGCGCCCTCGGTAGATATCCATGCCATTTTATCATCAGCCATTAGTTGTAATATATAACTAAATATATTTTTTGCGCGCATATTTCCCTCTAGAGCTAATAGCGCATTAGAAAGCATACTTTTAGATTTAGCTAACTGTTCGACTACATTCTCCCAATTAATCTTACTTGTGGGCGGCTTTGCATTGTTCTGGCTATTTGATTCGGATGGGAGGCCGCTTGCAGCATTTTCTAATGCTTTCTGCTGAAATGTGTCTCCTACGCTTTTTGTTGATGTCTCTTTATAGGCTTCGTAGTCTTTTGAAAGTTCTGGTTGTACATCTACGTAGGTATTATTTCCTTTTGCAGCTTTTAAGAGGCCATTTATTGTTTCTGCAGCCGCATCCAATCGCTCAGCAATTTTTTTTATTTGTTTTCCACTGCTTTTTTGTCCTTTTGAATCTACTTTGCTGGGGACCATCACATCTAATTTATCAAGCTCTGCCTTCACTTGGCGTACAGTCCCACTATCATCAAAACTATAGCCTTTTAATATATCCGCAGCGGGTTTTCTAGTTGCATTTTCAAATGCTCCTTCATAGTGCGCAGTTAAAACTACGGAACCATCTTCTTTAAAATCCATTTCGTGTGTTTTTATGGTCCCTATAAAAGATATTCTTCCATATTCTATAGCTTTTACAAAATCTGTACCATAGCCGCCGCCCCACATAGATTCTTTAAAAAGCGGGTTGTCTGGGTTAACATTCCATCCTAGTACAATTTTTGTCCCATAATTTTGATCGAATGGAAAGCCTTGGCCTTTGACGACGGTTCCTACTTGTCCGGTGTGTCGGATTAAATCCGAATATTGAACGGTGCGCCCACTGAAGGTTTTCCATGTTTTAAATAAAGTAGCTATGTCATTAAAAACATATTTTACTGTCACTCTAATTGCTGTGAGGCCTTCGAAGAGGGAGCTTTTACCTGACATTTCTGTATGAATGCTTTGGATCCCGGCATCTCTCCCGCGAAAGGGTCCTTTTAAGAGATTTTGAGGCGTCCAATCTCCTGCAAAATTGCTGAATGTCGTGAAGGGGAAAGGGACTTCATCGGCGTATTTGCTGTCTTTTATATAAACTTTGGATATTTCAATATGTGGAACTAATTGACTGTAATCAATTGGACGGCCATCAAAAAGATTTATAATATGACGAGGAATTGTTAATCGATTAATGACTGCTGCATGTGATGACCACGCACTGCGCGGACCTGGATTTATTAATTTCACATACTTGCTAGGATTTTGGTTTTTTACAAGCGGCTCTGTTAGAGGCCCTATATAGCTCATTAAAAATGCTTGTTTGTACCATCCTTTTTTTAGATTAGCATCTATTAATTGGCTGCTGCCATCAAATTGTTTCTTTTTTTCTTCTGGTTTACATGATGCCATTTATTTTTTCCAATTAATCAAAAAAGTCTAAAACCATATCTAAAGGTTTTGGTACGAGAACAACCGCGCCGGCATTGTAACTAGATTCCAGAGGGAGTTTATTAAACCAAGGAATAATCCACCACAGTGCAGGATCTCCGTAATGTTTCTCTGCTATTTTATAAAATCGACTTCCTACTCCCCATATTTCATTCTCAACAGTCAAAGTGGCCAATATTTTGTCAGAAGGATAATCCATGTTTGGCGTTTCGAAATGATTTATAAATTGAACATTTCTATCTGAAAGTTGTTTTGAATACTGTGGTGATGTATTGTTTATAATATTTCTTCTATTGTATCGCGAAAAAGCAAAAGCCATTTATTTATCTCCTTTTAAGTTCTTTTATGTCGTGGGCTTTGGTTCCACATGAGCGTTAGTATCAAGATCATCTGTCATCTGGGCGTTAGCAACCGCATTATTCGGGCTGTATGGATCATCGATGGGCTCCGCTGCAGTTAGCGCCGAGGACACACTTCCGATTGACGTGCTATTTGCACCGGGGGGGAGTTCCGATGATCCTATTCGAGCGCGAGTATCCATCACCCCAAACTCGCCAGCATTATAGGGAAAATTATAACCATAACCATTTGGGCTAAATTCTCCATTATACCATCCCACCAATTTATCGTGTATAACCTGAAAAGTAAACGTTACCCCGATCTCTCTTGGCAATGCTCGATAGCCCGCATCATTTCCCTGCTTTCCAAAGGCAACGTTTTTAGGAATTGTTCCTAGCCTGTGTTGAAATTGCTCTATGTAGCCTGTAATCCCAGATTCAGATTCTCCCATGAAGCCTCCACCTTGATCAAAGCTTCCAATATAATTTCCATATCTTATTCTAAAAAATGGAGGGGCCCCTAAAATAGCAGCTGGGTTTCCATTAATAGTTGTACCATGTTTATAATATGTAGGATATAATAACTGTGTAAGTATATTTATATTACGAATATTATTTATAACGCCTGATGGTTTATCAAAAATGTGGTGGGCCTGGCATTTAAAGCCAATACTCATAGATCTGGTCGTATTTTGATAAGTTACAATTGGGTCCATGCGGCCATAAGCCTCAGATTTCTGGTATTTTGGGGAAAATGATTGGTTAATAGTCAAATCTTCGACTGGTATTAATACTGCGTTAGAGCCGAGAGGCGTTCTCCTTAATGAAACGTGAAGAGGCTCAAACGAAAATACTTTAAATGGTAGCTTAAAACTTGATACATTGCTTGGCATATTTTTTCCTCCTTATGACATTCCAAACCATTTGCCGGCCGCTTTCTTCACTACGCGCCCAAAATTTACTTCATCAATGATAAGGTTGGTAGTTATCTCTGCGACCAACGGACCGCCGGCGGTGGCGGCGGCTGGTGATCCTGTTACTGTTCCTGTTGCTGTCTCCTCCACCACCGCACCGGCGTGGCCACCTTGTTGCCGTCCTTCACTCAAGCCTGCCAAATATGCCTGGAGCGCGGTTTCGGTTGGGAAGGTTATACCAGTTTTGCCGGCCACAGTCTCGGGCACGGGGCTTGCCTGGGTAGTGGATATTGTGGGTTGCGGGAGGCGCTCCTCTGTGGGGCCGCCGGCGGTTTCGGGGGCGCCAAAGAAGGCATCCCAACCGGATTCTAGAAGGTTGCCCACTTGGTCTAGGCCCATTTTACCCATCAGCACTTTATTAATGCCTGATCTCGCAAGGGACAACATCACGACAGCCATCCCGGGATTGGTTTTCATTTCTTTGTTTGCCAACGCTAGCGCGGACTGTAGGGCACCCAGTGCGGTGGTGACACTGCTCTCTATAAAAGTTTTCACTTGAGAACCCAAAAAACGAATAGTTTTTGCTACGTTTTTTACTTCCGTATCAATCATCGTAAAGGCCTTTTTCGTTAGATAAGCAGACTCTTCAGCAGCGTCTAAAGAAGCTTTAAGGGAGACTGCGTTTCTAGCGGCTCCGTCAGATAAGTTGCCGGCAAGTTCAGTATACGTCTTTGCACCAGTTTTGAAACGTTTTTTACGTGCGGTGTCCTCTGCTATTTCTAGTTTGGAGCGCGTACGCAGCAATCTTCTTGTATTTCGTAGGGAGAAGGTCGTGGCATCTGCTGCAAATTTAATTAGATACTTGGCGTTATCTCCCATCGCGTCGATATCCAATCCCGAAAGTTTTATTGCTTCTCGGATAGCTTTCATTCTATCCTTTTCGCTCATCTTGTGCATTGACAGTGCATCCAAATAAGGTCCTCTAAGCATCGCATTTAATTTAGCAACTGCGGTTACAGAGCCTTCCCAAGTGTCAAACTTACCCATCGCTTTTGTCATATCACCAACTTTTATGGCGGTTTCGGCGGAGATCAGTGATAATTGTGCAAATTCTTTTCGTGCTGTTTTTAAAGTATAAAAAGCACCGGTACTTTCCATGTATTTGTCAAAAGCTTCGGCTACTTCTTTTGGAAGCTGGTCAGTAAGGCGAGCTACATTTACTAGTTCAGTTGCTAGGCCTTTAGTTTGTGCAACAATGTTAGTTCTTTTATATGTTTTTGCAAGATCGTCTATGGTTTTTGAAAAATTAGCAACAGGTATTCCCATTTTTGAAACAACAAGCATGATGTTTGCCATTGCGTCCGCCTGTTTCTTTGATTCAACAGTTCCTCTCCCCATTAAATTTCTAAAAGTTTGTGATGCCTTCGCCGCATCAGCGAACGCTTTACCTACATCCTCTACTTTAATCCCAAGTATTGCAAGCTCTTCTTGCATTTCAACTAGCGTTTCTGCAAAGCTGCTATAATTACTATTACTTAATCTAACGGCAAAATCTGTGTTCATTACTTGGCCAGTCAACGATGCAAACTCAGTTGAAGCTTTGCTGACTTTTTGGTACATATTTTCTGCTTTTGTGGACATGCCTGTAAAAGCAGCGCTAGCTTGTTGCAAGCGCTTTTTTCCCGCATCTACGAAGGTTTCGCCGATGCTCGGGCCGCCCGGTGGGCTTGCAAAAAATGCCGCGAGGGGGCCGCCAGGGCCGCCGGTGCCGGCGCCGGCGCGTTTGGTCTGTGCTTCTAGAACAATTGCTTTTAATCTTTTGGCGCGCGCCAAGTGCGCATCTAAGTCTTTTGTTTTTTGTTTGTCGCGTGTGGCTTGTTCTTTTTGAACTTTGAGTTG
>Ga0209434_1001082_pt1 | contig 12490 bp, 18 predicted proteins | sample ETNvirnome_2_300_FD_184068 | JGI IMG/M metagenome (GOLD analysis project Ga0209434, IMG submission 184068) | Marine viral communities from the Pacific Ocean - ETNP_2_300 (SPAdes) (version 2) | ecosystem: Environmental > Aquatic > Marine > Oceanic | place: Pacific Ocean | collected 2013-06-22
CTGTTTATTCCGTGAAAGAAATCCCGGCGCATTTAAAGTGAAGCCAGAAGATTACAAATACTGCCGTAGTTTGAAAGACGGGGTGCCCAATGAATGAAAGATTTTCCACTCTTTAGAAAAAATATTCTCATTGTTACCTCTTTCATTATTATAATATGTGCCGCCACCGGCGCTTTTGGAAAAACCAAGAAAGCAAGATTTTACGATTTCAGTGATCAACTGATTAATGGTGAAATAAAAAAGCCTGCTGCCATTTACATGGAATCCAGAGCACGCGCCAAATTTGCAAAATTGCTAAAATTGAAAAAATCTTTTCGTAGAGCTTTAATTCTTAGTTATCACGATCCGCTCCTTAAATGAAAAAGTACATCTGCTTAATTTGATGTAGGTCAAAACAACCACTGAAACTATTTATATAAGCAACCATGAAGGGTATTATGAATGGACGCCGCAGGTTTAAATCAATTAGTTGAATATGGAATTTTGGGTCTTTGGACCTTATCCTTGCTTATTAGTAATCATACGATGAGAAGCAATTTTCAAAAGCGCTATGATGACCTAAATAAGAACGTTGTTGATGTGGTTAACAAGAATAAAGAACTAGCCGAAGAGAATCAAGAGAAGCTTGAAAAGGCTTTAGAAAAGATCGATGAGGGCTTGGACACCATGAAGCAAAAGTATCTAGAAGAGAAATTGAGAGCCGAACTTCAAACAAAGGAGATCAAAGAATGAAAAACTGGAAGCCTTTATTTTTTGAGAACAATAAAATACCTGTGTTGCTGTCTAAGATCGCGCCAATCAATATATTTGCTCTTTCTTTTTCCTTTTTTGTTTGGTGCCGCGCCGAGATGCCCGAGAGAACTAAAAGACACGAGACTATTCATTACCAACAACAGCTAGAACTGTTTATGGTGTTTCAATGGATAATGTATGGAGCTTTTTGGTTGTGGGGATATATCAAGTACCGTGATGGCAAAAAGGCTTATTATCAATGCCCGTTTGAACAGGAAGCTTACGCAAATGATACGGATGTTGATTATTTAGAAAATAGAAAAAGATTTGCGTGGCTTCAATATCGTGTTTAATGTGTCATCACACTAACTCTTTCTGACAACCGAGTTTCAGCTTTAGAACTTATGTCGATACTGTGGTGAAGAAGCGAGAGCAATTGTACATTTTGTACTTCTCCATCTTCGGCCTCTACGCTTTGAAGGATTTGTTCTAGAATAAAGATTGTTCCTCTTAGTGCTAAATAAAATTCACAAATTCTTTCTACTACATCATCATCTTTATCATAAAAATCCCATAGCAAAGATTTAATTTTATTTTTATGTATAGTGGCGATTTCTAGTAGCTCTATTAGACTTTTTAGATTCATTCTAATAGTTTACTATTTTTTTATAATTTGTTTAAACAATTCATCAAATTGTTTTTTATGTGTTAGGGTGGGTTTTTTAGTTTCTTCTAACTTGAAAGTTTCTTCAAATTTTTTCAAAAACAAATCTTTTTTATGTGCTTCCGGCACCAAGGACACTGAGTGTAATGATGGTGATAGAGCTATTAATGAAGCAAAAATAATGAGTACGTTTTTCAAAACCTTATTTCCTCTGTATTTATAATATGAAAAGAACACTTATGTTGTTAATATTGCTACTAACTAGCTGTGTAAATAGCTCTATTTCTAATAAAAACATTTTTTTTAAAGGAACTTTTTTAAAAGTCGAAAAAAGAATTACTTTAACGGCTTGTAATCCCCTCAACATAAATAATTGTATGACAAAAACTTATGAATCTTCTGCCTCTTCTTTTCTCGTAAAACACTCATACAATAAGTCTTATTTTATTACAGCGGCACATGTGTGTGTGGCCGATGTGGGAAAATTGGCGACACTACCTAAATTTAAAAGCACAGAGGAAGTCTACGGAATAGATTTAAAAGGAAGGAAATATAAGTATGAAATAGTTGCCGTTAATAGACTTTACGATTTATGTCTATTGTCTACTGGTCGAATGAATGCCAAAGCTTATTCAGTGGCTTCTAGGATGCCTCAGAGAGGAGAAAAGGTTTTTAATCTTGCTGCCCCTGTAGGCATTTTTGAAAGAAGGTTGGTGCCATTGTTTGATGGGTTTTATAGTGGCCAAGCTTATGGGAGGTCTATCTACACTCTACCAGCCACGGGAGGATCATCTGGTTCACCTGTTCTCAATTCGTGTGGTCAAGTTGTGGGAATGGTAAGTGCTGTTACTAAGGGGTTTAGTCACATTGTTATCTCTCCTACCTTGGCTCAAATACAAGAATTTATACATAATGAAAAATTATAACGAATACAAAAAAGAAATTGCGAGATTAAAAAAACTAATTAAAAGGCTAGAGGATGAAAATGAGTCTTTGTGGTTTTTGTTAGATGAATTTGAAAAATCCAACATTCGTAATCCAGAATACGCAGAAAAATTTACTGAAGCTTTTAGCAAACTTCGTATGCAAAATTTAATGACTAGCAATAAAGTGGAGGAGGCATAGTGTTGATTGTGGAAATAAAAAAGAAACAAAAGAGATTTTCTTCTATTGTTTTTTATTTTAGTGATGATAACAAAGTTTTATTGCTTAAAAGAAAGAAATACGATGCCATTGATTATGCCGGCAAGTGGGGCCTCGTTGGGGGAAAATCCGAAGAGGGTGAAACTCCAAAAGAAGCGGCAATTCGCGAAACAAACGAGGAAAGTGGCTTAAAGGTCTTGCCTGAAGATTTAATTATGATTGCGACAATTAAAAGTCCTCAAGGTTATCCTGTGCATGTTTTCGCTTGTAAAAAATTTCAAGGAACTGTTAATGCTCAAAATGTAGCGGAAGAGCATGATGACTATAGGTGGGTGAGCATAGACAAGGTGAATAAATACGATACGCCCGAAAATACAATGTCTTTGATCAAAAAAGCTATTTCAATGGTTTAAATCTATTTATTATAATGAAAATTAATCAAACAGCAATTAAAGAAATAATCCGCGAAGAACTTATCAAGGAGTTCACTACTACGGGTATTGATGTTCCTCGCATAATCTCTTTGAGAAGGCCAATAAAAAAGCGCTCCAAGGCTAAAGATCCATTGAAAAGAATTGAAAAGGATCTTCATACAACACAGGATGCTGTTGATAGGTTGGAAGAATTCACTAGAGAGATTTATAACATGCTAATTAAGATAGTAAGGAAGAATAAGTAATGTGGGATAAGAAAGGCGAAGACATTTCTTTCAATTGGTTTTATAAATTGAAAGAGCGACTGCTGAAAGAACAGCAAGAAGCAGAATTTAGTGGCGAGAGAGAATCCACAGAGGCACTAGCTGCACTGAGTGATGAAGAGCTTGTCAAGTACGCAAGCGCCCGGGCCAACAAGTGTAACTCTATGGGTAACATAAGTGTCGGCAATCCAGATAAAGAAAAGGTTGCGCTCGTTCAAAAGGCCCTCGTTGACGCCGGCGCAAACATCACAGACCCCGCAGGCACGTTTGGGGCGACTACTTTAATAGCAACTATTGCGGCCCAAAAACAAACCGGTGTTCGTACTGATGGCTGCGTTGGCCCAGAGACAATTGAGGCGCTAGGAATAAAAGGGGTAACCTCTGCCGGCCCAGAAGGCGCGGCACCCAGCGAAGGAAAGCCAGAAGTACCAATCGCAACTTGGTATGGAAAGATAGTTCCATCTAAAGGAAGTAGAAACTTAGGTTCAGTTAATAGTATAGTTCTTCACGACACATTAACAAGTCTGGGGGGGATGATTGCAACTTTTTCTAGGCCAAGAACTTACACTAAAAAATCTGGAGAACAATCAACTTATTTTACTGGGACTCATTTTTCTATTGATAAGAGTGGCAAAGTTAGACAACACGCTCCTTTAAACAGGGGGACTAATCACACTGCCACTAGCGGGTGGAATGGAAAATCTATAGGAATAGATATGGTTACTCGTGCCGGCGGCGTTGGCGCCGGCTACATTGGATTTGAGCCGCCAACTCCAGCACAGCTAGCTGCTTTATATGAGCTTGTAAATCAACTGACATCAAAAATTCCATCCATTAATAAAAAAGTTCATTGGATAGATGATGGCGAAAAAAATAACGCTGGCTGGCAGTTAGGGGGAAAACAATATAGTCCTTCCGATGGCGTTGTTTCTCATGGGATGGTACAGGGAAACAGAGCAGATGCAACACTTTCGTCCTATTATTTAAAGCTAAGGGCCGATGGAATGTCTCATAGTGAAGCTTATAAGAAAGCTGTTGAAGACGAAGAACAGGCAAGAGTTCGTTATGCTTCTTCGGGTCGAGGCAGCACTAAGATGAAAAGATTACAAAGGGTCGCACAAGGCAAGGGCAGAAAGGCGGCTAGGGCCAAGAGAGCATTAAAGGGTATTGAGGCAATTCAAACAAGGACTGCCTAGTGGTTAAATTATGATTGAAGTTATTATCGGCAAAAAGTCTCTAAATCCCAAAATTTGGGACGGCACTGTTTTGAAGCCAGATGTTGAAGAAGCCTTGTTGAAGATCGCCCATCACTTTGCTGAGTATTTGGACATCCCAAAAGCTCTAATCAAAGACATCATTTTTACTGGGAGCATGGCCAATTATCATTATACACCAACGAGCGACATTGATCTTCATTTGATTATCGACTATAAAGACATTGATGAGAATGTTGAGTTGGTCAGAAAGCTAATGCGTGCTAAGAAGGCGATTTATAATGATCGACACGACATTAGAATTAAAGGCTATGATGTTGAGCTATACCCGCAAGACGAAAGCGAGCCACACCATTCTAGCGCCATGTACAGCACGGTTAATGATGAGTGGTTGGTCCAGCCAGTTCCGCATTTGATTGAGGTTGATAAAGAAATAGTCGACCGCAAAGCAGAAAGCCTAGTAGATTCAGCTAAAGCAATTTTTATAACTGAAGACCCCCAAGCTAGAGCCGATAAATTACAAAAATTTAAAGAGAAAATAATGAACATGCGGAGATCTGGGTTGGCAAAAGGCGGCGAATCCTCAATAGAGAATTTGGTTTTTAAAGAATTGCGACACACTGGATTTTTAGAGAAACTGTTAAACACAATTAATAAATCTATTGACAAGAGTCTGTCCATTGATGAAATGGAAGATTTTCAAAAAGATGCTATTAAAATGAATAAACTAAATGTTCCTATTTTGCTAGGACAGGGAAAAGCTGGCGACTGGCACCCGCGCAAAAAGATTGCTAATACAAAGCCCTATGTACACAAACCAAACCCGGGCTATTTGAGTGCCCCACCCGGCGCCCCCGGTGGTTAGTACTATTTAATAAGAGGAAAGATCATGATTATTGTAGAAGTAAAAAAACAAAAAGGATGTTGCAGAAAAGAGCCGATTCAATTGAACGAGGGGATATTTGAAGACTTTCTCACTTCTAACATTGGTAAGTCCATGCGAACCTATTTGCAGAAACAAGTTGCCAAGGTTCTAGCTGCCCATCTTTTTGGGGAACCCACTCCTGCGGTTAAGATGTCGATGTCCTATAAAACTATTATGGAGACCATCGGCCAAGTTGACTTAAAAGACCTTATTGGGGTTGTTAAAGGGGAAAGCACCGCCTGCCGAGCTATTGCTGAGAACATTATGGTTGCTATTATTAAGGTGGTAAATGCTGAAATTGCCGACGAGATGAAAGAGTTTGCCATTTCTGCCGGCGAAAACATTTCGGGCGGCCCCAACCCAATTTTTAATGCTATTACCAAGACCGTATCAGGCTCAGAACAAATTATCGTCGCAATTGCCGCTGAAGAAGTAAAAGAGATGGAGGAATTAGATACTTTCGCGAACGCTTTGTGTGAACTAGACTGGTCCAAAATGTTAAAAGGTGAGTTTTCCAAGGTCCCCGGCATCGGTTTTATTATGGATAAGGTTTTTGGATAATACTATAATCCATTTAGATTAAAAAAAACTACTTATTACATGATAAAGGTTATAGATAAGTCTGAAAACAAGATTTACGACAACAACAAACACTTAATTGATAAGTTTGCAGAATTTTCAACAGAGAATCTCGGCTTTGATAAGCCCGTCACTGTTTATTTTTCTGACGATCAAGAAAATGCTAAAAATCCTTTAGGGCAAACAGCCCACTACAATCCCGATACCATGGAAATCCACATTATGGTAACTGATCGGCACCTTAAAGATATCCTGAGATCGGTTTCGCATGAGCTAATTCACCATGTTCAAAATTGTAGCGGCGACCTTGAGCATACGACTGACACTGAAGCAGGCTATGCACAACGCGACGATCGCATGCGAGACATGGAACACCAAGCCTACACCTCTGGTAACATCATGAACTTCAGGGACTTTGAGGATAAATTCAAGAGCGAGAAACCCATTATGAACGAGAACCACTTTAAAAAAAATAGATTAGAAGCCCTTCACAACCTTTTAATGGAAGAGGCCAAGGCCAGCGCAGCAATTCGTGCCGAAAGGGAAAAGCGCAGAGAGGAAAAAGCATCTACTGATGATGATGGGGTACCAGCTACTGTAGGAACGGCCCTTCAATACGAGGCCGGCCGTAGTATTTTAAAGAGAATAGCAGTCAAACTAGGTTTCAGCGCACCATCTACTGATGCGCAAGCTTCTGCTGGTGGAATGAGAGCGTGGTTGATGAGATTGGGTCCTGCTGCAATTAGCCAAATCACCACCACTGCCGGTAACATTGCCGCCTTCCAAGCACTTTCTGCAGAAGCTGGGATGGCAGCGACAGCTAGCGCTGCAGGCGCCGCAACTACAGCCGCCGCATTTGGCGCAGCAGCAGCAGCCGGCGCAGCAATAGGAACATTGGCCGGTTATTTAATCAATAAGGCAGCTTACACCGGTTTTGGTGAAGAGATGGAAGAGCGCCTTTCTAGAGCCACAAAGGACTTAAACTATGCTAAGGCTGAGATGAATTTATACTGTAAAGGAGCCGGTTCTCTTTGTCGAGACGATGTAGAGTGCTCTGGCAAACCCGGCGGCTATGTTTATGAAACGGCTGAAGGGTTGGGCATCGATGAGGGTGGAAGAGAAAAGTTTGGCGTCTTCGATAGGCGCTATCGTCAAACCCCCAATTCATTCCATAGTCGCGACGGCGCCGCAATGGTTGCGATGTTGTCGGCCATTGTTGTCCATGACATGAAAGCGGGCAGGGTGAAACTGACAGGGGGTAAAAAAGCTGAAATTGCTAATGACGCCGCCATTAAAGATTATGAAGGCTGCGCTAAACAGTGGCTAACAATGTCTTCAATCATGCTGAACAAAATAAAACAAGCTGGGCTAAAGAATCAATACGAAACATTAATGTTGGCACTTGGGTTTAAAGCACTCCCAGAAGCACCAAAAGGTAAAGGTTCTCAGGCCGGCCCAACTAAGGAAGGAAAGTGTGACAGCTACCCAGTAGCACCCGGGTGCAGCGGAACCCCGGTAGGCAACCTTGTGGCAATAATTACACAAGCGACCAAGATGGGACAGAAGGCTTACTCTGATGATAGAAAAAAAGTGGAAAACATGTATAACAGCAATGTTTATACTCCCGAAGTTTTTGAATATATTAAGGCTGGATTGGAAGAACTGTCTCCAGCCGCCGCGCAAGAATTTGTTAAAAATGAGGGCACTCTAACAGGTCAAAAAGACGATATTGTTGCTGCGTTTTTAAATAAAATTAGTAAAGAAAAAAACATCCAAGAAAACAAAGAGCCTGAAAGCCTACAAGGCAAGCGCCTGCTTGAACTAAATAAAAGATTAATGAAGAGGCTAAAATAATGTTAGAGCCGGCAGACATCAAAGCTTTAATAAGTGAAGCTCTAGATGAGATTTTAGAAGAAGAATTATTAACCGAAGGTGGTGCTGGTGGACACATGCGCCACCCGTTTGACATTATGGATGTTAAAGACGGCCAAGGTCTCATTAAAAAGTTTGAACAAATAGCAAAAGAAATTGAAGGCGGCAATCTTCCTGATACAAAAATTGATGGCACCAATACCAGCATTAAAGTGGTCAATGGTGAAGAATTCGCGATGGACAGAGGATCCAGCAAGGCAATTGATGTTGAAGGTATTACTGTAGATCGGCTCCCTGAAAGATTTAAGCCAGATCCACAATCTGGAAAAGAACATGGCATGGTCCCAGCCGGCAAAAATGTTTTAGGTATTTTTAATGAGGATTTTGACAACATTAAGCCTGAGTTAAAAGCTCTTGGCATGTTAGATGACCCTACAAAATTCTTTAACATGGAGTATGTAAAGGGGACAACCAATGTTCTGGCATACGACCATGATTTTTTGAAGATTCACGGGGTCAATCAGTTCTACGAGAAAAGTGACCGACGTGGCAATCCTGTCCGACCCGGATTAGAAAGACCAATAAATAAAGAAACAGGGAAGCCCATTAAAGACCCCTCCGTTCCAGTCCCCTACGACCAGAAGGTGATGGATAGCTTGGTTGAGAAATTAAATAAGTCAGCCGAGAAGTACGGTTTTAAAGTTTATTCTTCTATTCCATCCAAAGCTACCGGCGGCTTTGATTATAGTCCTGTTATGGATGTCAGTGTGCCTGTCACCTTATCAGATGGCAATGTCGAAGATAAAACACTTGGTGAGCGTCTTAAAGATGCTAAAAACAGAATTGGAGAAAAGGTTCAAACTGCCGATGGTAGAAAGCCGCCAGCCCAAGGAAAAGAAATTTATAAAGCTGTTCTAGGGGCCAGCGCTCAAGACACGAACGCCGACCCCCAACGTCAGGTCCCGCTCGACAAACTCCTTGCCAGCGAAGAAGACTATCAGAAGGCAATCGACGGCGCCGTGTTCTGGCACGCTACAAGGCTCTTAGGCAACGTTATCATGTCCAACATGGAGGTTGACCACCCTGCCGTGAAAGGACCCGCCACAGAGCACGAGGGGCTTGTTGTGAGACTATCTGGTGATGACTTCGATACGAAGATCACTGGAGAGTTTATTTTAGGTGGTGAAGCTACATCGTTTAGAGCAGCGGAGCCAGAAGAAAAGAAAGAGATAAAAGGCAAGACTATTGCTCTATTCCCCGGCTCGTTTAAACCACCCCACAAGGGACACCTTTCAGTTATTAAACAAGTAGCAAAAAATAAGGAAATTGATGAAATCAGGGTCATCATCTCTGCTCCCGGCAAAGATGTCAGAAGCGCGAAAGTGACGCCTGAAAAAGCCAAAGCTGTTTTTGAAAAATACATCCAAGCCGCAGGAATCACAAAACCTGTCAGCGTTGAAATTTCTAGCAGTCCTAGTCCAATTGGTGCTGCTTATGAATACATCGGCGAATTGGCCACCGCCGCCGAGAAGATATTATTGTTAACCTCCCAAGCAGACGCCGACCGCTACACTCCCGAAGCGATGGAAAAGGCAAAAGGTACCAATAAAAATGCGGAAACAATGACTGTTGATGCCTTAACTCTTCCTGCTTGTAGGGATGAGGGGTGTGATACGGCGAATAAGGTCAGTGCCAGCACTATCCGAGGAATTGTTGATAAACACCCAGACATTACGCTGGACGAGTTACAAACCGCTCTTAACCACATGCCAGAAGAAATGTCATCTCAAGACAAGTTAACAACCTTTGAAAGTTTGATTGATGCTAGCTTGGCAGATACTTTTAACGACGAAGAGTTAAACATGTTGAGCGAGTCTGTTATATTTATAATGGAAGTGATTGATAAAGCACTAGATGTGGTTAATGAGACCGTCCGCAAAACACGGGGTAAAAAACAATGGTGTGTTTTTGCCAAGACCGCTAAAACTAAAGAAGGAAAGCCTCGTGGTTTTGGATGTCGCAAGAGCCTTAAGGCAGCAGAGAAAAGACTTGCACAGGTGGAGCGTTTTAAAACTATGACCGAGGCTGATGAACTAGAAGAGTACGAGATTGTTGAAGTGTCGGCAGCGAGCGGCATGGGAATGGGATACGGGCGCCCCTTAAATAAATCAGTAAAACAGCCCACAAGTCGCGATAACTTTTCAAAGAAGCATCCCGCAATGCCAGTGGCCCACGCCGGGTTTGAACCATAGGAGCTATTTATAAATATGGAAACTTTACAAGAAAATAAGCTGAGAGCCTTTATTAGAGAGGGCATCAAAAGAAAAAAACAAAAAAGATTAAATGAGGCTGTTAATAAAATACAGAGTGATTTACGATTACGTTCAATAATTCGAAGTATTTTATTAAAAGAGGCTTCTGATGTCACAACGGATACTCCTAATCGCTCCACTGGGATCAACGTTCTCGGCACCGTCCTTAAGCTTGTTATTCCAATTGTTAAACAGGGCTATGAACAGCTAACCACGAGCTATGAGCAACGTAGATCGTATAGGGCACACATCATTCAAAACGCCATTAACATTTTAATGAGAGTCGACATGACTGCTGGCCCTAATGAGGAGCCGCGATTGGGAGACGAAGACCACGCCGTTGAAGCACCTGAAAATCCAGAGCTAGAGGCTGATGAAGAATTTGCCGGCCTACAAGACATTGAACTGGAAGACGAAGCAGAAGAAGAGGTGATGGTGGAACAAGACGAGGACATTGAAGTAGAAGTGGGCGACGACGATAAATTTATTAGTATTGACGCTGAAGAGAAGGTTGAAGAACCAGCCCCAGAACCAGACGGTGCTGCCGACGTAGCAAAACAGGTCGCCTCAGAAAAAGAATTTGTTAAAATTAGAAGCATGGATAAAACAGGGATGGAGATGGCCCAGCGCCAGTTTCCTAAAGTCGCAAAACAAATTGCTGATGGATACGCCATGCTTTCATTGAAACCAGATAAAGAAGATTTCGCTGACTTTTTAATCGCCAACTTAAAAATGTATTTTGATCAGTTTGATCAAGAAGAAGATGCTTCTCTACAAGAGCCTGAGTCCCCTGAGTATAGACAAGCTGCCGGTACCACTGATAAATTTGAGGCGGAAGCAGAAGTGGATGTCGAGGCTCCATTGGCTGAAAGTCAAAAAGTTCTAAATGTTCTAAAGAAGTTATTGCCGAATCATGAGTATTTTAAAAGAACTTCGTGAACAGCGTAAAATAACCAAAGACGTAGAAGCTTTAGTATCCTCTCTAACTGTAGAAGAGTTAATCCAATTAAAATTTGACATAGCCAGTCGCGCCATTGGTGGCGAGCCTTATGGATTCAAAGTGTGGAGTGAAATACCTGAGATAGCTAAAAAAGCTATGTTTTGTTTTGCGCGTGACCATTTTAAGACAAACAAGGCGGCTAGCCGTTTTCTGGGAATTAGTTTAAGAAACTGGATGGAATTAAAAAAGAATCCTAATTATAGTAGAGGAGAATAATAAATGTCATATCCAAATGAACAAGAACCACCCGCTGGAGACCGTTACACTGAAGAATTCGTTGATAATCAAATGTCACAAGTGGTAACTCAGTATGATAGAGCACTCGGCTTAGAATCATTCGTCCCTGCAAGAATGACGGTGCGCGGCCCATCGAACCTTCGTCAGCGCCCTCAATCTTTAGTTTACAAAGTCACAAAAGGGTGATACAATATGTTTTGTGAACATTTCGGAATTTCAAATAGGTGAATTCTACACCTTAAACCCGCGCACTCGTAAAAAGGCGCTAATGAGAATATCCGAAAATTGGGGTCTGACCTTAGTCTTAACCGATACAATAGAAATAGAAGAAAATGTGTACAAGAAAAGCTATTATCAATATTTAGGAAAAAAAACAGTAAAGATAGAAAAAAGACTTGACTCTAAGAGGAAAGAGGTCTATACTTATAGACCACATCTTATGCTATGTTTACAAACAGGAGAAATTTGTAAGGTAGCAGGATTTTACTTAAGAAATTTTTTTATTAAGTATTAAGCCAACGAAATAGGAGGATACTATGGAGGCAAACCCTCTCTACAAGCGACCGTGGGACATAGCCGGCCGCTTTGACACATTTGAACAAGCTGACAGAAAGAGAAGTCAGCTAAAAGAAAGACAAGATTTACAAGTAAAAGTTAAGAAACTTAAAGAAAACTACGTTGTAAAGGTTCGCTCTACGATTGTAGAAAAGAAGAAAGAAAAGAAGAAAGAAAAGAAGCGCGGCGAGAGCAGGCGAAGGGATAAAAGTTTTTATATGTTAGAAAACTATAAGGCGGTGAACAGTGATAGCTGATGTAGTCGTGGGCCTTCAGTATGGTGATGAGGGCAAAGGAAAAGTTACTCACCATCTTTGTAAAACCGGTGGATATACGCATGTGATTCGTTTTAATGGCGGCTGCAACGCCGGCCACACCATTTATCATAAGGGCAAGAAGTTCGTCACACATCACATTCCAGCCGGCGTATTCTTTGGAATCAAAAGCATTATTGGCCCGGGCTGTGTAGTAAACCCAAAACAGTTCTTCAAAGAGCTTGAGGAGCTTAGAGATGGTGGCATCGACATTGATGAATTTGTCTTTATTGCAGAAAATGCCCA
>Ga0209434_1001084_pt1 | contig 12478 bp, 18 predicted proteins | sample ETNvirnome_2_300_FD_184068 | JGI IMG/M metagenome (GOLD analysis project Ga0209434, IMG submission 184068) | Marine viral communities from the Pacific Ocean - ETNP_2_300 (SPAdes) (version 2) | ecosystem: Environmental > Aquatic > Marine > Oceanic | place: Pacific Ocean | collected 2013-06-22
AAGACGATAATACAAGATTAACTGTAATGCAATCTGGTAACGTTGGAATAGGAACTACGAGTCCACAAGTAAAGTTTCATGTTCAAGATGGTTCAACAGGTTTTAGTTGGTCTCCTCTTGCAGGAACAATAGGGATATTTGAACACTCGGGTAATGATAGGGCGTTTCTTTCAATAGTTGGAAAGGCTGCTGGACAATCAGAAATACATTTCAGTGATGAGGATTTGCAACAACAAGGAAGAATTAGATATGACCATACAGTTGATTCAATGGCTTTTTATGTTAACAATGGTGTAAGGGCAACGATTGATTCTGGTGGTAATGTTGGGATTGGAACAGTAACACCCGATTCTCGTCTTGAAATTTCAGGCTCAGGCACAGATGACCTTCTTAAAGTAGGAGAAACAATGTTATTTGTAAGTGGAAGTGGAAATGTTGGTATAGGAACAACGAGCCCTGCTAAGCAATTACACGTAGTGGGGGGTGATGAAAATACTATGACACTTGAGGCCTCATCAGGAGAACCCGCAATATTTTGGAAAACTTCAGCAGGTAATAGATGGGAAGAGAGAGCAGGAGATGGTAATTATGGATTATATGATTATGCAAATAGCAAATGGCAATTTTATATATCCTCCAATAAGGTTGGTATAGGAACAAACTCACCAGAAGCTACCCTCCATGTAAGCGGAGCCATTTACCAATCAGGCTTAGGAGGCTCAACATTCCTAGGGTATGAAGCAGGTAAAAATGATGATAAAAGTAATAATCACAATACTGCTGTAGGTTACCAAGCATTAAAATCCAACACCACAGGTTATTATAACACATCCCATGGTTTTCAATCATTATACTCAAACACCACAGGTGTTAGAAATACAGCCCAAGGTTATGCTTCATTATACGCAAATACCTCAGGTAGTTATAATACAGCCCAAGGTTATGCTTCATTATACGCAAATACCTCAGGTAGTTATAATACATCCACAGGTTATTATTCATTATACTCAAACACCACAGGTAGCTATAATACAGCCACAGGTTATAAATCATTACAATCAAACACCACAGGTATAAGAAATACAGCCACAGGTTATCATTCCTTATACTCTAACACCACAGGTGCTGGTAATACAGCCCAAGGTGTAAAATCATTATACTCAAACACCACAGGTCATTACAATACAGCTCAAGGTTATCTATCCTTAGAAGATAACACCACAGGTTTGCAAAATACCGCTCAGGGTATGTTTTCATTAAACAAAAACACCACAGGTGGTGCCAATACAGCCCAAGGTTATTATTCATTATACTCAAACACCACAGGTAGTTACAATACAGCCACAGGTTATGGTTCATTAGCCTCAAACACCACAGGTCGTGAAAATACAGCCCAAGGTTATGCTTCATTATACGCAAATACCTCAGGTAGTTATAATACATCCACAGGTTATTATTCATTATACTCAAACACCACAGGTAGTTACAATACAGCTGTAGGTTACCACGCAGGAAGATACCAATCAGATAGCTCCGCAAATCCCTCAGGTAGTAAATCCGTGTATATAGGTTATAATACCAAGGCAAGTGGAAGCGTAGATGCCGAAACAAACCAAATAGTAATAGGCTCCGAAGCAGTAGGTTTGGGTTCAAATACAGCAGTATTAGGAAATGATTCAATTACCACAACGGCTTTAAAAGGTAATGTCGGCATCGGCACAACCGAGCCTACTCAAAATTTAGATGTAACAGGTAGTTTACGAGTACGTGGTGCGTATTATGATTCGAATAATTCACCTGGAACAAGTGGACAATTTATGTCATCAACGGTAACGGGTACAGATTGGGTAGCGGCTCCATCAGGAGTAACGATTAATAATAATACGAATAATTATCTCATGACTGGTACGGGTACGGCAAATACAATTAATGGTGAAGCAAATTTATTATTTGATGGTAGTGGATTATCTATTAATGGATATCTTAATGTAAAAAATAATGAATACGCATCAACATCTGCATTCGGTACTGAAATAATGGTTTATCTAAATCCGGAAGAAGCTTCACAAGTATTCACATTACCGGCATGGGTACAAGATAGAATTTATATTGTACATAATATTGGTTCGTTTAGTGCTGATCTTGATGGTAATGGAAGTAATACTCTTAACGCTGGTGCCGGTAATGTAGCAGTTGGAACAAGTGAAATAGTACTCGTTCATGCAAAAAATAGTAATGACTGGTTTGTTACAAGGATAGCATAATAAAAAATTAGAAAGGAATCTGTAATGACAGAAAAATCAAGTACATTAAGTGAATTAGCAAAATCTAATATTAAATGGGTTTTTGTAATAATATTTATAATATTGGGTATGTGGTTAGATACAAGATATGAAACAACCGTAGCTGCAGAATCATTAGAAGAACGTGTAAATGAACTCGAAGATAAACTTAGATTATACATACAAGCAACCGATTTGGAAAAGGCATACCATGATGGTAAACTTACTACATTGGAAGGTCGTGTTACTAAGAAAATCGGTGTAATGAATGATAATATGGAAAAAATCAATGAAAATGAAAATACAGCAATAAGACATGATGAACGTCTTAATATATTGGAAAATTCAAAATAAATAAATTTAATATATATATATAGGTATGATAAACGAACTACTAGAATTTTTAGGAAATAACTGGGTATTAATAACCCAAATAATAAGTACGGTCTTATTAGGATTCGTATTCATAATGTTTAGAGAATTTGAAGATGAAAGTGCAAGAAATACTTGGAAGAAACCTTTTAAGTTTTTATGGTGGAAATTCTCGGTACATTGGTTAAATACAGGAACAGGTTGGAAAGACAAATGGGCATTAGATGAAAATGGTGAACTTATTCCATATACAAAAAAATGGTATCATTTCGGTGTAACACCTGATTATAAAGAAAGATTTCCATATTCATCTACGATACTTGTATCACTTACAGATGGTGAACACACTTTTCAAAAGATGCAGTTAGATGCAATATTTGGAATGTTTTTTATATGGAATTGGATAGCAGGAATATCTGCCTTCATAGGTATATACACTTTTACATTTATAAAAGAAAAGTTTTTGGGGTCAATATCATGAAAAGAAAGAAATTCTATCAAGATAAAGATGGAGATGATAGTGGAAAAAGACTAACGGGTTTTATTCTATTAGCATACGCTTTAATAGTAACAACATTAGATGGATTTACATGGTTCGATGTTGATGCTACGATTATAATAACATTATTATCGTTAGCTGCAGCAATGTTGAGTTTAGATTCAGTAACAGATATTTGGAAACAGAATATTGGTAACGGTGGTAACAAACATAGGAGATATAGAGATGACGACACGGGAATTGAAGACGAACCGAATTAATTATTATTCAAGAACAACAATAGGTGAACTTTTTGTTGAGGGTAAATATTTCGGATACACATTAGAAGATACAGTTAGACCATTTGGTGTTAAACTATACGGTGAAACAGCAATAGCATCAAATATGAATAAAGGGTACAAACTTGGTATTCACTATTCAAACAGATTCAAAAGAGAGGTACTTATAATTTATACCGAAGATGATGGTGTTACATTGGATTATGGTGGCAAATCATTCAAATATACATACTTTCATGGTATGAATACTCATGAGAACACTTTAGGTTGTGTTGGTATTGCAGAAAATCAAGATGAGAATACAATATATGGTTCACTAGAAAAAGAATTATTTGATTTAGTAGCTCCATGGATCAGAGCAGGTGATGATGTTAGGTATTTTGTAGAGAATTTACCACAATTATCGTAAAAATTACGTTTAATAAATAATTATATATTTATATACACAATGGATATTAGAAGTCTTATAGAAAAGTGGGTATTTAGGTTAAGAAAGATACCCAAAACACCAAAAGCAACACCGAAACCAAAAGGTGAACATATGTTTTTTGACATGAAAGATATTACTATTGGTAATATGCCATGGCAAGCTGGTTGGGAAAAGAATTTCGATTTCAAAACAGACCCATTATTTAGAGATAACCTACCGTGGGATCAACAAATTTCATCACCTGATAATATTATACGAGATGATGATTGTTTGGTGATGAGAATGCCAAAAGAAGAAAATTCCAAATTTGCGTATTTATGGTCAAATTTTACTATAAAATATGGTACAATTAGAGCCATGATAAAGTGTCCAGATGCACCAGGTGCATGGAGTGCATTTTGGTTATTCAGTAATAACGGTACTCCGGAACATGATATGTTCGAACAATGTGGTGGTTGTGCAAATGAGGTGTATGTAACACACCATTGGGGTTATGATTACGAAGACAAATTCGGTAAGAAATCAACACTACATAACACACGGTATAACAGAGGATTCACACCGAGAGAAGATTACTATCTCTATGATGTTGAATTAACACCGTACAAGGTAGTTTACAAGATAAATGGTATAGTAGTTAAAACCATGAGAAAAGGTATCCCAAGTGGTGACAATCGAATCCTGTTCGATATTGTTAAAGGTAACTATTGTGGTACATCAACCACTCAAGCAATTGAAAAAGATGCTATTATGAAAATAAAGTATTTAGAAATATTCAAAATTAAATAAGTATATATTTATAAACATATTAGATACAATGTTGTACTCTAATTAAAATCAACAATTTAAATGAAAAAAATCGAAATGTATGAATTCATCAAGGGATTTGATGGACTTGAAAATTTAGAAGGTTATGAATTTGTAAAAGGTGTTACAAAAAATTACAATCTTTTTAAAAACGAGCTAGAAGTGCTTGAAAAAGCAAAAAACACAAACAAAGGATTTGGTGAATATCAAGAAGCCGTACAAGCGGTTATTCGTGAGAATGCCAAAAAAGATGAAAACGGTGAGTTTATTATCGGTAAAGATGAAGCTGGTAGAGAAACTTATACCCTAATCGAAGAAAATATAACAAAAGTGAACAAAACACTTAAATCACTGGAAACGAAACATAAAGCTTCTATTACTGTTCAACAAGAAAACGAACAAAAGTTTATTGATGAATTAAATAGTGAGGTAAGTGATGATTTATCAATGATTAATGAAAATGATATTCCAAAGGATATTACTGCTAAGCAGATGAAATTGGTGTTCTCAATGATAAAATTTGATTAATATTAATCATATAAAGGTGTAACGATATATTTTTAATATTTATATCTGAACACATTGTTATCAATAAGGATATTACATGAAAATATTAATTGCAGAAGATGACCATAACACCGTATTATTATATCAGTACATCTTCAGCGAGGACGATGTTCATGTGTGTATAGATGGGGAAGATTTCATGATGCATTATGACGATAGTTATGATGTATTGATAGTAGACATTAAAATGCCTGTTAAAGATGGGTATGATGTGATATCATTCCTTGAGGGACTAAATAACACGATTCCAGTTGTTGTTATAACCGCGTGTATTGCGTATGTAACACCAGATGAATTATCAAAATTAGGAGATGTGTTGATCATACGTAAACCAGTATTAACAAGTACACTTAGAGAACGTATTGTTAAATATATAAATTAAATTGACCATATGTGTAAACTAACAGACAAGGTAGCATCTGATGCTAATAGATTAGGGGAATTAATGAACGAAACGATTAAAGAGAATCGTGTTTTACAAATATCAAATGATTATAATAGTGTTGTAGTGGAATCCAGTGATGACGTTGTATACGTTATTGACATGGAAACCAATGAAATTCTATTTATGAATGGTGAGGCACACCGATTGTTTGGTAATGTAATTGGTCAAAACTGTTATACAGCATTAGAGGGTAGAGATTACGTATGTGATGATTGTATAAATACCGAATTAACAGATCAAATAGGTGTTCCGATTAAAGATGTTGTGTATAATGAAAAGGTAAGTAAATTATATTATACTGTAAATATCGCGAAGGAGATAAATGGTAGACTTTTACGGTTCGAACGGGCTATAAACTTAAACGGTGAAACTGATAAGATAGTAGAAATGGCCAATAAATACATATTAGACCATGAATGAGGACGTAGTTAAACAAGCAATAACCGAGTTAAATGCAAGTGTGGTTGCATTGACGACAAAGAAAGACAACACATTAATAAAAACGGTAATCACCACCTTAATAGCAGCCGCTATAATTGGTGGTTTCGTATCATGGGAAACCTCAAAAGCAACAACATATACTATTAAGAAAGATATACGTGATATAAAATTGTATGATAATCATAACAATACAATTATAGAGAAAACATTAAAACTTCCATTAATTTATCACGATGATATTGATAACAACTAAGAAAATAATAACAAAAATTTATTAGAATGGAAAAAGAAATCAAGTTTACAGATGATGAAGTAAAACAAATAAATGATTTAAGAATTGAGGTTACTGGGATATTTACCCAGATGGGCCAAGTTCAGTTTCAGAAAGAAAAGAAAATAGCTGAATTTACAAAACTTGAATCTGACCTACATGACCGACATGAAAAATTGGTAACCGTAGAAGAAACATTATACAAAACATTAAACGAAAAGTACGGTGATGGTAATTACGATCCAGAGACTGGTGTATTTACCCCAAATCCCGACATAGAGGTTGAATAAACACAATTAAACGGTACATACATATTAAAATAACAGTTTACAGAAATTATTTTATATTTATATACGTAATATTACATAATAAAAATTAGGAGTAAACAAAAATGGCAGAAAAAATTATTTCGGCTGGTGTTTTCACACGAGAAAATGACCAATCGTTTTTACAACAAGGAATTGGTGCTATAGGAGCAGCAATCATCGGCCCATTCAAGAAAGGCCCTGCATTTTTACCTACAATAGTTAACACACAATCAGAATTTGAACAGATTTTTGGTACACCAGATGGATCTTATTATACAGGTTACACCGTATCGAATTACCTTAAAGAGGCTGGTACTGTAACGATTGTAAGAGTAGGACATACAGGCGGATATTCACATTTATTACCGGTGGGTATAACGGTGAGTGGTTCAGTTGGTGGGCAGAAACTGATATCATCATTATTAGCAACAGCAACTGGTGATGCAACTACAGGATATGATACAGCAAGTATAGTACTTGATTCACAACCATCAGCATCAGTATTCAACATTAGTGGTTCGGATCTCGGATCAAACGTATCATCTTCGGTACTACCATCAGCAGTGAATGATATCGCTGATGTATTTGGTAAATCAGCAAGTGGTGCAAAAAATGTATACGCATACAATTATTTTGAAAACGCAGCAACCCAACACACAACATATATAACAACAAGTGGTTCACAAGTAACAATGATTCAGTTGGCTACACAAGATTTCACAAATGATATTAGTTATGCAACAACACCGTGGGTACAATCACAATTGATATCTTCAGAGAGATATAATCTGTGTCGTTTCCATACACTTGGTGATGGTGGACTCTATAACAAAGAGTATAAAGCTAGTATCTATAACGTTAAAGCAGCTACCACAGCACAAATAGCAGCTGGAAACAGTTTCCCAACATTCTCGATATTAGTTAGAGAATATTCTGATATAGATAAAAGACCAACAGTAGTACAACAATTCAATAGTGTAAACATGGATCCTGCATCACCTAACTATATAGCTAAGGTAATCGGAGATCAAAACAGAACAATTGATTCACTTGGAAAAATTACTGAAAATGGTAATTACAAAAACAATTCTAAGTATATCCGTGTAGAGGTTGCAACTGAGGGTTCATACCCTGATGTAGCAGCACCATTTGCACACGCAGCATATACGAATCCAATCTATGTTGGTTCGAGTTTAGAATCAATTGTACCAGTTGTATTATATGCAACGGGTTCGGATTCAAACACATCATCAATATCAACTAAATTTAGTGGTATTGATTTGGAAACATCATCCGTTAAAGTAGATAATGGATACTACTTAAACCCAACACCAGCAAACGCAACAGTAGGTGCTAATACAGCATTCGCATTTGATGCAGCTGTTAACGCTATAGTGGGTGGGGTTATTTCAACTATTAATCTTGGATACACAATGAGCGGTTCAGCTAATACTGATGTAAACAAACGACAATTTACATTAGGATTTCAAGGTGGATTTGACGGTTGTGCACCAACACTAGTTGAGAACTTAGGTTCTAATATAACAGCTGGTAATTCACAAGGATTTAGTTTATCAACATCTACATCAAGTGGTTCAGTTGCATATGTTAAATCAATCAACTCAGTATCTAACCCAGATGATTATGATATTAACTTAGTATCAGCTCCGGGTGTTATTCGTAGATTACATTCATATGTATTTGATAAAATCGTAGATATGGTAGAAGCTAGAGAAGATGCATTCTTCATTGGTGATGTGACATCTGAAAGTGATACAATCGCTCAAGCAGTTGCACAAGCTGACTTGGTTGATTCAAATTACACAGGTACATATTATCCGTGGGTTAAAACAATTGATGTTAACACAAACAAATTAACCTCAATTCCACCATCAGTATTGATGCCTGGAATATATGCAGCAAACGATGCAATCGCAGCCGAATGGTTCGCACCTGCTGGTTTGAACAGAGGTGGTATTGTTGGTGCAACTAGTGTATTAAACAGATTAACTAAAGCAGAACGTGATGAACTTTATGAAAATAAAGTAAATCCAATCGCGGCTTTCCCTGGAGAGGGTATTGTTGCTTTCGGACAAAAAACATTACAAACTGCCGCATCTGCACTTGATAGAATCAATGTACGTAGATTACTTATTAAAGTTAAAAAGTATATCGCTTCTACATCAAGATACTTGGTATTCGAACAAAATACAGCAACTACACGTAACAAATTCCTAAATACAGTTAATCCGTATATGGAAAGTGTTCAACAACGACAAGGTGTTTACGCCTTTAAGGTAGTAATGGATGAAACAAATAACACACCAGATGTAATTGATAGAAATATCATGGCTGGTCAAATATTCTTACAACCAACGAAAACCGCGGAGTTCATTGTCCTCGATTTCAACATAATGCCTACGGGGGCTTCCTTCTCTGGATAACCTAATAAATTAAATATTTTTATAAAAACCACTCATTAAATTGGGTGGTTTTTTTATGCCCATACGTTTGGTAAAAATTCAAAAATGTATGGAAATTCACCATCTATTGAATCTCGTAAGAAAATGAGTGAAAGTTCTAAGAAAAGCGTCGGTAAATATGATACGGAAAATAATCTTTTATATATTTATAGTAGTATGAACGATGCATCGTTGGATGTTGGTATAAGTATCAGTTCAATAAGTGCGGTTTGCAGTCCCAATCGGATTAATAAAACAGCAGGTGGATTTATATGGAAATTAGAAAATTAACGAAAATATATTATTGTTATATTTATAAACAGTAACAATAATTAATAAGGAAAAACTATTATGGCAGAAGTTTTAGAGTTCGATCAAATGTTTTACACGAACTTTCAACCGAAGGTAAAAAACAACTTTATCATGGAAGTTGATGGAATTCCATCATACATGATTAAAACAACAGGCAGACCAAGTATATCATTTGAACCAATTACACTCGATCACATTAACGTGAAACGTAAGTTAAAGGGTAAAGGTGAATGGCAAGATATATCTATTACATTATATGACCCTATTATTCCTAGTGGTGCACAAGCAGTAATGGAATGGGTAAGGTTATCACATGAATCTCTAACAGGACGTGATGGATATGCAGATATGTATAAAAAAGATTTGAATATCTATCTATTAGGCCCTCCAGGTGACAAAATCGAACAATGGAAAATCAAAGGTGCATGGATTGTATCAGCTGAATTCGGTGAGGCAGATTGGTCAGCAAGTGATCCAGTTGAGATATCACTAACTTTAGCGATGGATTATTGTATTTTGGAGTACTGATTTAGATTGAATATAAATAAGAAATATCTAGGTAATTATCCAGATACAACTGATTTCAAAGAAATATATGAATTGATATGAAATCAAAAGATAAATTACAAGCATTGATTACAAAGGAAATAATTTCGGTACTATCCGAACAAAATCCAAAATCATTAAATGAATCAGATACCAAGAAATTTATAAAGATGGTAAAAGATGAATGGGACATGGAATCTTTGGAATTAATGAAAAAAATAATAGATGATAGAATATTCTTTGTTAATAAAATGATATCAATTGGTACACGTAAAGTAGTAAAGGGATTTAGAAAGTAAACACCCAACATAGCCTCCCGAAAAAAGACTAGTATACTAGTCTTTTTTTTTATGCGTACTACTTTTTTTATTTCTATATATTTATATACAAACAACAATAAATAAAAACAAAATGGCAGAATACAAGTTTCCTACTGAAGTGGTGGATTTGCCTTCACAGGGTAAATTATATCCACCAAAACATCCGTTATCAAATGGTACAATTGAAATAAAGTACATGACGGCAAAAGAAGAGGATATATTAGCATCTTCTAATTTAATAAAAAAAGGAATAGTACTTGACAAGTTACTAGAATCGGTAGTTGTTGAAAAAGGATTGGATATTGGTGATATTTTTATCGGTGATAAAAACGCAGTTCTATTAGCAACGAGAGTATTGGGCTACGGGCCTGATTATAATTTAGAGGTGAATGACCCATTTACAGGTGAACCACAAAAAACAACTATTAACTTGGCAAAGATACAAATTAAAGAGGTTGATTTTTCTAAGTTATCAACTAAAAATGAATATGAATTTGAATTACCAAGTAATAAAACAAAAATCAAATTCAGATTATTAACACATAAAGATGAGGTTGATATATCGGCTGAGTTACAGGCGGTGCAACGATTAAAGAAAGATAAGGATACAGGTACAAGTGAGGTAAGTACTCGTTTACGTTATATGATAACCGAGGTTGGTGGTAACGATGAAAGAGGTTATATTAACAAATGGGTATTAAATCAGTTTTTAGCACGTGATAGTAAAGCATTACGTAAATATGTTAAAGAAATAAGTCCTGATTTGGAACTAACATTTGATTTCACATCAGATATCACAGGTGAAACGGAGGCACTTGATATCCCGTTTGGAGCGGGCTTCTTTTACCCTTCCGAGTAATTATAGTCAAATGCTCCATACTCAGTTATGGGAAATGGTTAATTATGGTAATGGGTTTACATGGGATGATGTGTATCACATGCCAATTCATTGGAGAAAGTTTTATTTCGAATTATTACGTAAATCGAAACAAAAAGAAAAGTCCGAAATGGATAAAGCAACTAAAAAGGGTTTTGTTAAGGGCCCGAATGTAAGAGTGAGGAAGTAATTTCTCACTTTTTTTTATATATTATAATATGGTTAAGTTACAAATACCCAATTTTTGAGAATGAATGGGAAGAGGCTATTCGATATGATAAATACAAACATATTGATATGAAAACGTGGGTAGATATCGTCGGTAATGGTTATGTTGTTAATCACAGTGATATTGAACATATGTTACATAATGTAGATTTAGATTTTGATAATTTAGAAATGGATAAACAGATACGATTTAATGAGATGTTCGGTAAAACTTATATAGAAATGCCAATTGCACTTAAAATAAATAACAATCACTATGATTTACTTGGTGGTAATACAAGAATTGCTGGTTTGAAAAAACATAACGAACCAGATATACCTATATGGGTGATATCATATTAATAACTTTATTTTTTAATACATGATATTTATATACAACGTGTATTAACAAGGATATTATTATGAAAAAGAAAATAAATGAAGGAAGTATAGCAGGATTTATCAATAAATTTTTAGATGGCATTCAACAGGATACACAAAAACGATTTATCAAAAATGCACAAAAACGTGGTGTACCAAAAGAGGTATTATCAAAAATGTCAGATGTAGAGAGAGATATTATTGAATTAAGAAATATATTGAAGGAATTTTAAGATATGGCATCACGTAATGATTTATTACGAGAACGAATTGAGTTAGTAAAAACGTTAACTCAAATTCAGGAAGCTGAGGGTAAAGAAGCTGCAAAACTTAATAGTACTTACGTTGAAACTAAGAAACGATTAGGTGAAATACTTGAAACGTTAGAGAAAACACAAAAGGTAACACAAAAAACCTTATCTCAAACACAGGATGCAGTGAATGAATCTTCATCATTGGGGGCGGTATATAGTCGTATGACATCTGAGTTGGAAGAACAACTTAAATTACAAAAGAATATAACAGATGAAGTAAAGTTACGTAGTACACCATCAAGTGAGGCGGCTAAAAGTGCATCTACATTAACGGACTCATATAAAACGATGTCTAGTTTGGCTGTAAAAATATCACAAATTAACAGTGATGATGCTGGTTCCCAGAAAAAATTAGAATC
>Ga0209434_1001087_pt1 | contig 12455 bp, 24 predicted proteins | sample ETNvirnome_2_300_FD_184068 | JGI IMG/M metagenome (GOLD analysis project Ga0209434, IMG submission 184068) | Marine viral communities from the Pacific Ocean - ETNP_2_300 (SPAdes) (version 2) | ecosystem: Environmental > Aquatic > Marine > Oceanic | place: Pacific Ocean | collected 2013-06-22
ACTTATCACGGTAAGCTGGGCCATTTCCTCGTTTTGTGGTGCCGATTTTGCTCTCTGCGTTTTCTTCCGCAAGATGCCCCTCTGTTATTATATGAGCATTCTCGGCAATAAACAACTTTCCCGTTACATCAATGCCGCCTTCTTTAAGGTGCTCTATCTCTTCGAAGAGATGCTTTGGACTGATCACGCATCCTGGCCCTATAATCGATTTAATACCATAGAACACGCCCGCTGGGATGTGATGTGTAACAAACTTGCGTCCTTTGTGATATATGGTGTGCCCTGCGTTGCAACCACCGTTAAACCTCAATACGTGGGTATAGTGTTTAAACCTAGTCAAATAATGAGTAACTTTTCCTTTTGCCTCATCGCCATACTGTAAACCTAAAACTACATCAGCTAGCATCTTTATCCTCCGTTGTCGATGTATCTTTCTTTACCAAAGAACGCTTAATTAAATTAACTAAATTTTGTTGAAGTCTTCCCTTCCAGGGCTTCTCTTCAATTTCTTCATCAGTTAAGTTTAAGCGATCTAAAATTAACTTTGCTTCACGCCTAGACAAATATACTCTAAATAGAAATGAAGGTATCTTTAATTTTTTCTCTGTCATTTCTCCATTCCTGTTGCACTTAGTTTATCAAAAAATCTAATAACATGTAAAATCATAGTACGACCACTCACAACTATCGTCCCAGACGCACCATTCTTCGTAACATTCCTGTCCCAAATCCCACGTACAACACAACCACTCGCCATGCGCATCTTCATCACAAAATGCAGGAAGACGACTATGGGGAGTGTACTCTTCACACCATAAATAATAATCAAATATTACGACATCGTAATAATCATAGAAATTTCCACTCTCAGAAGCATAATCAACGGTAGAGTCAGGCGACTCATGAACAATACACCCGTGAAAAGACAATAAGAATAAAGCCATTAACAATGTTTTTTTCATTTGCTTCTCCATGCAGTATTTAAAACAAACCTATCCAACACAATGCTACTACAAAAAAGCATCCACCGATAAGCTTAAAAAGAAAAACATCATCGGAACTAAACTTTCCAATCTTTTTGCTACTATTATTATACATATTTAATACTCCTTGTTATAAATATTATTCAAACGGACCACACTCGAAATCAATCGGAATTGATTTAGGCGCTACATCATACATGTTGCCTAACACATTCCGGCCAATAACTTCAGGTGCCTGTATTTGTGGAGGGGGTATTTTGCCCTTCCAGGAAACAGGTGCGGGCAATGCCCCCCTGTTATCTATTTCTAAACATGCCCCTATTATAGACACGAATAATGTAATTGTCAAGAGTTTTCTCACTATTAATTCTCTCTTTTTTGAATTGTGCTTGTCGTCTCTTTAAGAGAATTCCTATAGCAAGCACATCCTGCTTCAAGTGATCTTATTTGAAGTTGGAGAGTCTCTATGTGTTTTTTAAGCTTCTCATTCTCTAGAATCATATCTTGTATTTCCTTATCGTTATTCATTCTTTGGTACCCTCGACAGGATTCGAACCTGTGACCTACGGCTTAGAAGGCCGTTGCTCTATCCAGCTGAGCTACGAAGGCTTATTCAAAATCAGGTGTCGGGATACAAGTATCAGAATCGATACTTACGTTGCCTTTCTTGTGTTCCTCAATAAATTTCTTTGCTGCTCTTGGGTTACGAAAGTTGGTCAAATAAAGCAATTGCTCCCCGGATTCCAACAGGACTTCGTAACACCCTCTCTTAGCATGATTAATAATATAATCTTCAATTTTCATATATCTATTATAATCACATTCCCGTCAATGTCAATAGTTTTTTCTTCTTCCTGTTCTTTTCTTCTTCTCTCTTCTTCCACAAGTCTCTGCTGATATTCAACCCATTCTGGGGGTGGAAGCGGAATCTGGATGTATGGACGTTCATTTTCTGACATCTTCAATGCCCTCCAACTTTTCCCTCAAGTACTTATTCTCTAAACTCAGTTCCTTTACTTTCTCATATAACTCATGAACTGCCGCTAAAAGCATTTCATTCTCTAATTTTAGATCAGCAATTATGTCTGCCGCTTTCATCTTCCCTGGCCTTTATATGGCTTCCTGTGTCGTCTTGCTTTGCTGGGGGGCGTACCACTCCGCTTACCTTTGCTGAATGATTCGCCTCCTGCTGCCGGGGTCTTCGTAAATCTACCGTTTCCTTGACTCGTCTTCTTGGGTGTTGAAATATCAATATTCGATCGCCCTTTAGCCTTCGCCATTTTTTTACCCTCAATATAACTAGGCTAAAGGGCTGATCAAAACACTAACTTTTTACTTAATTGTAATCGTTAGCGGTTTTGCCTCTGGTTTAAGAGGCACTACCAAGCGAAGAAGACCATTCTCAAACTCAGCAGTAGCATTGCTAAGATCTAGATTATTGTCGTAATTAACATAAGTCTTAGAAAAGTTTCGTCGCGCAATGCGATGAAATCCTTTCTTCTTCTCATCTTCTCCTTGAGTAGCACTGACTGTAATAGTATTCTTCTCAGGTTTAATCTCAATAGAGAGATCGTCCTTGGAAAATCCAGCTAATGCAAACTCCATTGCAGTATTTCCGCCATCGTCTCGGTAGATATCCGCTACGGGATACCCCTGCGTCGTGCGATTCATCAACGAAGGGAAATCCAACATAGAATCAAAAATCTCATCGAAGACGCCTCGGCCTAATAGACTCGGACGGTAAGTTGTAATTGCAGTACTCATAATATTTTCTCCTTTTAAAAGCAAGTTACTTAAGCGATCATTCCTTGCGGCAACTTTCGCATTATCTAAATTATAATCACCATTTTAGTGAAGTCAAGGAAAAAAATAATTTTTTTAATGAAAACGCAAAGAATAGTGTAATTTAGATAATTCTAAAGAGGTAAAAGTCCTTGCGATGACTGCTTGTTCCAGCATGACCAAATCTTTCTCAGGTACTAAAATATAATTTTGTTTCACTTCTTCATCATAAAATAAATTATAATCCAAGTTAATTTGTAGTATTCTCCATAAGTGATAGTTTGCTGAAAACGAATCACACAATAATGTTATAACTCTCGTATGGAGGGGATCCTCATCAGTTTTTGTAGACAATAGGTCGGCAATAATTTCAAGCTGGCGTCGAGATTTTTTAAGCATCGTGCGACTATAGCCTTCCTCCAGTGTGTATGATCCCGCATTCTTGTCGTCCTCAGACATTCAAACCCTCTTCCATGCGAAGATAAATAATCAAATCACTAAACCCTCCTATGAGAGTATACTGAGAATCAACCTTCTTAAATATCATAGGAACGGTTCGCCAATCATAAAGGTCTTTTATTCCTTCTAAAATATGCTGGTAATCGTCTAGAGCTAATGACCTAAAAGGATAGTTATTTTCTTCCAATAAAGATTTCGTCTTTTGGCAAAAAGGACATTCATTTTTAATATAAAGAATAAATTCGGTTTTCATTTTAATTAACACTCAACTTGGTGCCCACCACCTCTAAATTACCAATCACATATATGTGATGAGAACTATTTTGTGAACCATTACTTAAGTAGACTTTCGTAAAAATACTTTTTTGATGAAGACCATCAGGCCATAGGTCAAAATCAATCAATCGTTCTTTAAAGTCGGGGTCTTCAACCACCATAACAACAAAAGCTGGATTAATCAAAACTTCTCTCAGGGCATAATGTTTTTCCTGGGATCTCCAATGTTGACTATATTCTTTTATCTCTGTTAGCTTAACTAGATTTAACATCATATACCTTTCTTTTATCAACATACCAAACATCTCCATTCAAGAAGACGCCTAGCTTGTTGTCTTTTTCTTCTTTCACAAGAAGGTATTTAGGCTCCGGAAGCGAATATACTTGTCGTGGACTTCCACTTGAACTATAAGTAACCATACTCGTAGAAGAAGGAATATAAACCAGTTCTCCAATATATTTTGACATCATTCGTTCTCCAAAAATTCTTCCGGAATGGGAGGAACATCTACAGGTGCTTGGGGCAGCGGATTATCTGGTGTCTCTGTGTTCATCTGCTCTATTGCCTGTTTATAACCAGACATCAAAGTACCACATTCCTCAAATTTAGAATCGATATCTACCATTTTAGCTCTTAAAGAATTTATCCGACTGATGAATACATCTGGCGTAAAAACGTCTATAGATTGGGCTGCGTGACTAAATATCTCTAGTTGATCTAAACACTCCTTGTAAGCCTCTTCGATTTTAAAAGGAACTTCATTCAAATCTACAGTTCGTTGTAATACTACTTTCATATTTAAACCTCCAATATGGCGTAATTTGTAGTTATCAATGTCGAAGATACAGATACCGCATTAGTTAGGGCAACTCGCGTTACCTTGGTTGGGTCGATTATCCCAACTTCATACATATTAACCATCTCTCTTGTTCGAAAATTATAGCCATCTTCGTCTTCTCTACTCTCGATTTTATCAATAAGTAAATCTGGAGAAAGACCAGCGTTGATGGCCATTTGTCTGATAGGGGCTGAACATGCTTTTCTAACAATATCAATACCAAATTGCTCATCTTCATTTTCGGCATCAATAATCAAATTTTGTGCTGCTCGAAGCAGAGCAACACCTCCTCCCAACAAGACCCCTTCTTCTTGCGCAGCTCGAATAGCTTCTAACGCATCTTCTACTCGATGTCTTTTTTCAATCATCTCTACTTCAGTGGATGCGCCCACCCTGATGATGGCGACCCCACTTACCAACCTCGTTATGCGTTCCTGTATTCTTTCACATTCTTGCAGATCGGTCATCGACTTCATAAGCTCTTTTAGCCCACTGATCTTATCATCAACCTTTTCCCAATCAGCGGCACCACCTACTAGTGTCGTATTATTTTTTAGTATCTCTACTTTTTTACATATGCCAAAATCAGTTAATTTAACCTCGGACAACTTTTTTCCCGATTCGCGGCTAATAAATGACGCACCCACCGATAAACAAAGATCGTTCAGAATATCTCTCCTTTCTTGTCCATAACGAGGTGCCTTCACAGCTGCTACTTTCATAGTTCCGCGTACCGTATTCATGATCAAAGCAGCCAATGCTTGGCCTTCTACTTCCTCTGCTATGATTATAAATGGCCTACCTTCTCTAGAAATGAGTTCCAACGCTGGGAGAATGTCGTGTACATTACTAATTTTATGATCAGTTACCATCACATATGGTTCTTCATACTCCACCGCTCCTCTCCTTTTGTTGGTGATAAAAGCACCAGCAAAGTATCCGGAATCAAAGCGAAATCCCTCAACAACATCCAACGTTGTCTCAAAAGAACGGCCATCTTCAATGGTTATAGAGCCGTCATGGCCAGCTTGTTCAACAGCCGTAGAGATAAGCTTTCCAATTGTAGTATCATTGTTAGAAGATATCGTAGCTATGTGTTCAATATCTTCTTGAGATTCGATCGGCCTGGATATATCCTTTAGATTTTTTACTATACCTTCAGTTGCCTTATCCATGCCCTTTTTGATATCTACGGGGCTCGCCCCCGAAGTTACATATTTATGCGCACCATTAATTAAAGCTCGCGCAAGAATGGTAGAAGTTGTGGTACCATCCCCGGCAACATTGTTTGTTTGAGAAGCCACTTGTTTGATTAATTGTGCGCCTGCATTCTCAAAGGGATCTTCGAAATCTATGAATTTGGCTACCGTTACGCCGTCTTTCGTAATAATTGGATCCCTATCCTTTTGTTGTAAAAGGACATTCCGACCTCGTGGGCCAAGAGTAGATCCTACTACATCCGCTAAATTGTTAATACCTTTTAGTATTTGAGTTTGTAGTTTCGCACCATTTTGAAATTTTTTGCAGTTTATCTGCTCACTCATTATTACCTCTTTTAAGTCTCCTCAAAGAGACTTTGTGTACACACCTTATAGTATAAGCACAATAGTATAGTTTGTCAAGGGCCAATTGCTATTTTATTTATCGGGAGTAACAGTTTTAACTGCTTTATCTGCCGATTCTTTTAGCTGTTGGGCATCATGGATAGCTTGTACACCTCTTTGTTTTCTATCAGTATCTCCTGCTCCCAGTAAGTAAGCATTAATGTTGTTGGTAAACTCTTGAAGATTACCATATACCGGATTGATGACCTCCTGGAGCATCGACGCATATGCCGTCCAGACAGATTTCATATGTTTCTCGCCAATCATCAAGGTGCCGACGACTGTGAAATTTCCAATTTCTTCTGCCTGTTTCCTCGTAAATTCAAACTGTTGTTTATTTATAAAGCCATCAGTCTTACGGAGGGATGCAATAATTGCACCCTTGTTGCCGGATGCAATTGCTCGTTGTACCTGCTGTACAATGGCCATGGATCCAAACAAGTCTTCGGCTTTCGTGCCTTCAAACTTTCTTTCTGCGTAATGAATTGAGAAACCTTTGTCGCCACCGAATTCTTGCAGATGCGCGGTGTCCATAGCGAGTATATATTCAATGAACTTCTTCAAACCTGCGCCATGGTATTTCACCTCTTCATTTATTGCGCCTGGTTCATCCCAGTCCCCACCCGCTTTTGGAGAGAACTTGAAAATATATTCTTTCTCCAGCTTGGGAAGTATCCCAGGTTTACCAAAACGAATCTCTTTGATTCCCATGTTCTTCTCGTAAAGAGAAGCCAAAACTTCTTTAAATTTCGCTGCATCTTTGATGGGGGCATCTTTCTCTTTCTTCCACACTTCTTTTAAAAACGGTGTAACAAAGACATCCAAGAAACCCGGCAATGTAATCGTAAATTCTCCGAATTGGAGACCCTGGTCTTTATCGACGCGGCGGGCGTCTAGGTATACAACATGATCGTAGGATTCAAAGTGATCAACCATGTTTGCAAAAGAACCTTTTACTCCTGTGGTTTCTCCAAGGAGCTTAAGAGAATAATGCCTACCATCTAAAACAACGTCCGTAATGGGCTTTCCAACGGCAGAGCTGCCTTCAATATCTTCCGGCTTTGTAATTTGAATCGATTCGCCGCCAAATAATCCTGCTAAAAATCCTTCAAAAATAAATCCTCCAGCGGATTCCGTGAAATCTTTTAAAATAGAGGACAATATTTCACAAACCATCATTGTCGATAATAATTCAGAAACATTTGCACCAGCATTTTCTCCACTCAAAACAGAATTCAAACTGGTTAATTTTTGTTCTAAGGTGTTCCCAGCAATATTTTTAGTGAAGTTCTCAATAATATCGCGGTCAGCATTCCCTGTGCGCCCCCAAGCTTCAGAGATTTTCATAACTGGAAGCTTGATATCAATTTTACTTTCATCTGTTAGAACAGCCTCTTTTGAGGTATCTCTTTCTATAAGAGATCTCATCCTCTTTTCTAATTCAGCCAGCAAATCAAAAGATGTAGATTTCTCTTGCGATTGCCTTGATGCATTTAACGCTTCTTGTATTTGGCTTTCTGTCATATTAAATCTCACGTTTAAAGCTCCCTTTCTAATTTTTTAATATTCTCTACGATCTCATCTATTTTCAAGCCCACAGTATCAATCTTATTTCTCGTTAAATTATAATGATTGACGATGCCTCGAAACTTGTTTTTTGCTGCATCTTTGTCTACTGTCGTCGAAAGATTACCCTTTTCATCTTTTGGGTAATCCAAAGGAATATTATATACTTTACATAAATAGCGCACAAGTACCTTATATGCTTGAATTTGTTCCGGATAATAACCTAGATGTGCATCCAAATGTCTACCATGAACCACACTATCAGTTATGATAGGCCTAGGCGGCAGACCTTTCTTTGTATATGTATTAAAATATTTGGTATAATACGCTGAAGATATATCAATACCAATAGCATACTTGTTGGCGCTCTTAGCATGCCATGCTATGTGATTTGTATCAACTAGCTGTATAATAGTTCCATCATTATCAATAGCAAAATGAGTTGAAATCCCGCGCTTCTCTAAAACCCGTTTGCAAGATTCTGCGCTTGTGCACACATCAAAATGAGTAACTATTACATGTGGCTTTCTTGGCGTCCTCACGCTTCGATAACAATTGGCGGGCATTAAATCAAGTTTCACTTTATGCCATCCAATAGAGTGTTTCTTGCCGTTAATCAAAATCTTACTTTCATCATCAAAGATATTCAATTGGCGATATAACTGCAGTCGTCTAAACGTATTCACACCCACCATTCCATCTTGTTTAAGATCATGATTACCTTGAAATATCAGTATCTCATCAATCAGTTCTTCATCAAAATCTGAGAGTCCAAACCATTCAGGGATCCATCCCAATTGCTTAGAGGACTTCTTATTAAATCTTATTTTACGCCACATCATACTATTATATCCGCTATTCCTAAATCAATGGCTTCTTGAGCCGACAAATAAACATTAGTTTTCTTCTTAATTAAATTTTTGATATACCTTTGAGTCATATTGGTTTCTTCTGCTAACGCCTCAACATATATCTTTTGGGTCAGTTTGGATTCCTCAAACTCATTCTCTATATCCAAGAGATGGCCCGACTGTCCCGCTACCACTCCATGAATCATTACTCGGCAATATTTTCCAATTCGGCGTTCGCCTTTTGTGCCTGCGGCCAATAACAAAGTTCCAGCGGACATCACCTTGCCTAGGCCAAAAGTCTTTATCTTCACCTTCTCTTTTATATATCTCATCACGTCATACACGCTAAACATATCCAAAGCCGAGCCGCCGAAAGTCGATATATAAAAATCAAAAGGTTCATAACATTCCACTAGTTCAGATTCGGGATCATCAAGATCTATAGGTTCGAAAGTTTTACCAGATTGTGCAAGCACTAGCATAGAATAGATGACTTCAGAACACTTCTCCTCATTGATATCTCCGTATAATCCTGCAACCCTGACGGGGGGCGGATCTGAGTTCAACGAATTTCCGAGATTCATTAGAAGAGAAATATCCTCCGGACTCAAAGATTCGTCTGGCTGCGCGGGTTGGGTTTCAGAGTCTGTTTTGGTTTTTTTATCTTTTTCTTTACTTTTTCCAGGCATATCAATTCTCCTCCATCTCAAAAAAAAAGGCAAGGACGAACCTTGCCTTTGAAAAGGCGACGACGGCGTGGCCTTTGTTATCATTTATATATAATTCAAATTACCTATTGAGAAGTCTTTCGGCTACGCGCTTGGTTACTTCATCAACCAAATCATCCATTTCAGCTAATACGGGAGGAGTACTCTCTTCGGTGACTTCAAGATCTTCAATATCTTCTACCTCATCTTCTTCAGGAGCCATATCTCCCATGTCTCCCGCTTCAAGTTCATCACCGACAAACTCTTCTGCTCCTTCGTCCCCAACTTCTACTTCGTCCCCAACTTCTACTTCGTCCTCAACAACTTCTGCCTCAACGCCAGTTTCATCGGAAATGACTTGCATCAATTTGCGAACCAACTCTTTAACATCAACATCATCCTCAGTAAGGACTTCTTCAGTAATCTCTTCTTCTTCAGTTACAACATCTTCTTCTTCGTTGACTTCTTCTTCGGTTACAACATCTTCTGCAGATACAACTTCTTCATTATAGGCTTTTTCGCCTTTCTTTTCCCCAAAGCCAGGACCCGGTTCGTCTTGCTTAAGCTCGTCGCCTTTCTTCGTCGTATCGTCCTCTTCGCCAGGGTGAGTTTTGGACTTTCCGCCTTTCTTCCATCCTTCTTGGATGGTCTCAACAAAATTGTCTGTTGCGCTGCCATTAAAGTTGGCAAATTTCATAAATTTTCTGATTTCTGATTCGGTTAGAAGGTTCTTTTTCATTATGTAGCTCCTGAGAATAAAAAGATTCACTCATAAATAGTATATAAAATACTAAAAATCCTAATATTTAATCCTTTAAAGCCGATAAATCTATAGCTTTTAGTTTTTTGAGGGCTTTATCTTCTATTTGCTTTACTCGTACAAAACTTATATTTAATCGTTTTGAGCATTCACGAAGAGTTAAACGTTTGCCTCCTGCACTGTTAACTGTTTCTAAAACACAGTTAAATTCAAATGGATAATCAATCCATTTTCTACACTCTTTTTGTTGGCATGGTGAGCCGTTTTTTTTCGCATCTTCTAAGCATTTCATAGTTCGGGAAACTCCTCAGATATCATATCGAAGATATCTTCTATTTCATTATCATTCAGCGCAAATTGTTTTTTTGTCTCTTCGCCTGCTTTGTATGATCTTTCAATTTGCTTTCTCTTGTTTTGGCCTTGCGTAGTATATTTTGCTTTATACTCGTCTAAGAATATCATTATATTTTCATTTTTTTCTAAATAGCCCGTAATCATGGCACGAAAAAAATGAGATTGTGTAAAGCCATCTTGCTGCAATCTTATTCTCAAATCTGCTTGACGCTTATCTGAATCCCAAAACATAAACTTTTTACGATTTTTAGGATCTGGTTTTGACGGATCTCTCGGCATTAATCTCTCCTTAAAATATGTGTTGAACTTTCAATCTGGGCGGCTGTTGACTGTCTTATGAAGGTCGACTTTGAGCGCAGTTCTTTAAGACTCGTTGCTCCTGAGTAAGATAGCCCGCTGCGTATTCCACCGGCTAGATCCCTCAAGACACTTGCAACACTTCCCTTATAGGGGATAGAAGTAGAAATTCCCTCTGGTGTTGAAGCTTTACCTCTCCAGTCGCTTTGTGCGCTGTGCGAAGCCATTCCTCGATATACTTTATACTTCTTGTTCGCGTCATTAGAAAACACCTCTCCAGGAGATTCGTCGGTACCTGCTAACATAGAGCCAACCATAACAAAGTCTGCGCCTGCGGCTAATGCTTTGACCATATCGCCAGATGTCTTTAGCCCCCCATCGGCAATAATTTTCACATCAGATGAACTTTTGGCGCAATCGATCACACTTTGTAAAGTAGGCATGCCGTGGCCACTCACCAATCGTGTAGAACAAATAGAACCACCACCGATGCCCACTCTGATAGAATCAGCGCCCCATTCAGCCAAGGCCAGGAAGGCTTCTGGTGTGGCCACATTGCCTGCTATTACATGTATTGTTTCAGCTAGGCGGTCTTTGATAGTCTTGAGACACCTCTCCATCATAATATGATGACCATGGGCGACATCAATGCAGAGAATTTTGACTCCAACAGCCTGAAGAGCAAGCGCACGTTCTTCAAAATCTCCAGTCATACCGATGGCGGCTCCAATGTTAATACTTTCATCCATCAATAAAACTCTCGCTACCAAACATACTTGATCTTGTATTGTATTATAGCGATGAATAATTCCGAGACCACCCGCCTTGTGCATTTCAATAGCCATTTGATCTTCGGTTACCGTATCCATGGGACTCGAAATAATAGGCAACTCTAATCTTATATCGGGTGCTAAATCACTTCCAATATTTACATGACTTCTACTTTCAATATCACTATATTGAGGAACTAATAATACATCGTCATACGTTAGCGCGTTATTCACTTAAACTCCTTTATTGTCTGTGCTGCCAAGTGCTCCCGCACCTCTCTTGCTAATTGTAAGATCTTGGTCTTCGTACAAGAAACCAGATTTGTTCTCGTGTGCACGAAAATGAACTACAGGTATTAATACAACTTGAGCTATCTTATCTCCATTAGAAATAATTTGTAAATCCAAACCAATATTATGCAAATCGATAAACACTTCGCCATCGTATCCTGAATCAATAATGTGTGCACCCACAACCAAAGAACGCTTGGCCCCCATGCTTCCTCTATTGCAGACCTGTAACATATATCCATGTGGGATTCCAAAACGCAACCCTGTGGGAACCATCTTGTTGTGTCCTGGTTTTATCGCGATGGAGTCAATCAAATTTGCATACAAATCCAAACCCGCATCTGACGGATTGCTTCGCGTGGGAGTAATAACATTTTCATTAACTTTGGTAAATTCAAGAATCACTTCTTATCTCCTTAATAAGATCTTCGGCAGCGCACCAACATTTAGGACAATATAAGCGAACTTTCTCTTCTTTTTCTCTCACAATAACTTTCCAAGTGTTAGCATGTTCTTTACTCTTTTTATCAAATTTTTCATCACAAGTCAAGCACTTATTAGGAAGTTTTCCAAATAAAAACATTTGTTCTTTCATTCTCTTTTGCGATTTCTTTTTTTGCTTCTTTTGTTTGCTTCTTTTTATCTTTCTATTCGTAGTCATTTTTATCCTAATAAAACTAATCTGTTTTTGTTTAACCTCAAACTAAAACCCCATTCATCATTATAATCCAAACGTGCTCCGTAAGGACGATTTAAATGAATATGATCTCGTCTAGGATCGACTCCCCAAATGCGAATGATATTCGCTGTAGAAGTATTATCAATTACTTTTAAGACCCAATATGTTTTATCATTCTTAGTTTTTTTAACAATTTTTTCACGAGGGATAAACCAGGCCGCACCAAGTTCTGGATCC
>Ga0209434_1001088_pt1 | contig 12443 bp, 8 predicted proteins | sample ETNvirnome_2_300_FD_184068 | JGI IMG/M metagenome (GOLD analysis project Ga0209434, IMG submission 184068) | Marine viral communities from the Pacific Ocean - ETNP_2_300 (SPAdes) (version 2) | ecosystem: Environmental > Aquatic > Marine > Oceanic | place: Pacific Ocean | collected 2013-06-22
GGTATTCTCCTCCATCAGGTACGCAATGCAGGGGTTGGAGTTGATGACCAGCTCATAGGCAAGCCCCATTTGTCCACGTTTGTAGGCCTGCTCCACAGAGAGAAACTGCTTACCGAATGACCAGTGGTGATATCCCACTGGCATACCGACGCTGGCGTAGGCATCCATCATTTGCTCGGTGGTAATCACCTCAATTTGATTGGGATAGGTATCCAGCCGATACTCATCGGCGAGCCTGGCGAGCTCCTCATCAAAACGCTCCAGCACGCTGAAATTCCAGTCCGACCCAGTGGCGATGGGCTTGCGGTTTACACTCATGGCGCACTCCTCGACTCGCACTACCGCTCTTGGCTCATGCGGCGCTTGAATAGCTCACGAAAAACGGGGTAGATATCTCCCGCATCGACGATCTGGCGCATGGCAAACCGCTCGGGAAACTGTGCTGCTACGGTTTCGTACTCGTGCCACAACGACTGATGATCGTGCGGGGTAATCTCCACGTAGGCGTAATACTGCAGCTGGGGCATCAACTGCTTTACCAGCAGATCACGACAGATGTTGGAGTCGTCGTCCCAGTTGTCGCCATCGGAGGCCTGGGCCACGTAGAGATTCCATTGCCCGGCGGGGTAGCGTTTTTCAATGATCTTATTGACCAGGTTCAGCGCGCTGGAGACGATGGTGCCGCCGGTTTCTCGCGAGTAAAAGAACTCCTCTTCATTCACCTCTCTAGCAGCCGTATGGTGGCGCACGAACACTAGCTCGACTTTCTCGTAATGCTTTTCTAAAAAAAGATAGAGCAGTAAGAAAAACCGTTTGGCGATGTCTTTATGGTTCTGTGTCATGGAGCCCGACACGTCCATGACACAAAACATCACCGCTTGGCTCGATGGTTGCGGCTGGGCGGCGAGCTGGTGATAGCGCAAATCGTAGGTATCGATGAAGGGAATGGCGTCGATGCGCTTCTCCAGCCGCTCGATCTCGGCTTTGAGCTCCACGATACGCGCCGGGTTACGCAGCACCGGGTCTTTGCGCTCCTCGGCCGCTAGCGCCTCTTGCGCCTCTTTCAAAGCACGTTTGATGGGCGCGCGCATGGCGATGCGCCGTGCATAAGCCTCGCGCATCGATCGGGTAATACTGATGCGTGACGGCACCCCATCTCGCGCAAGCCCTGCCCGCACCATTTTGATCTCTTCCAACGACTTGAGCGGCTTGCGCTGTAAATGGGGAAGCTCCAAGCCATCGAAGACGAACTCCAGAAACTCCTCGCGGCTAAGGGTAAACGCAAACTCGTCGTTCCCCTCTCCTTGGTTAGAAGCGCCGCCTTCCCCGGCACCGCCACCACCCCCTTGGCCGCTAGGTCGACGGATTTTGTCACCTTCCAAAAACTCCTTATTACCCGGCGCGACGATGTTGCGTGCCCCGCCCGGCCCGTGCTGAAACACGGGTTCGGAAATGTCCTTGGTGGGAATCGATATTTTCTCGCCGCGCTCCATGTCGGTGATGGAGCGGCGGTTGACCGCCTCCTCCACCGAGCGCTTGATGTGCTTGCGGTAACGCTCCAAAAAGCGCTGCCGATTGACCGCGCTTTTATGCTTAGCGTTAGGTCTACGATCAATAAAGTAGGTCATTCGACCTCCTCAACACCTCGATCTTAAGCGCCGAACCGTGGCGCTCTTGTATGCGGGCCAAGCAGCCCGCTACTGAGACTTACGCACGCGCAGATACCACTCTGAAAGCAGCCGCACCTGTTTCTCGGTATAGCCACGGTCCACCATGCGCGCCACGAAATCCTCGTGCTTTTTCTGATCCGACTTCGACGCTTTGGCGTTGAACGAGATCACCGGCAACAGCTCTTCGGTGTTGGCAAACATCTTGTGTTCGATGACGCCTTTCAGCTTCTCATACGACTGCCAGCTAGGGTTCATACCGTTGTTTTGCGCCCGCGCCCGCAACACGAAGTTCACCACTTCATGGCGGAAGTCTTTCGGGTTGGAAATGCCTGCTGGCTTCTCAATCTTCTCAAGCTCTTCATTCAGCGATTGGCGGTTGAGCAGCTCGCCTGTCTCGGGATCACGATACTCCTGATCTTGAATCCAGAAATCGGCGTAGGTGACATAGCGATCGAAGATGTTCTGACCGTACTCGCTGTAGGACTCGAGATAAGCGGTTTGAATCTCCTTGCCGATAAAGTCCACATAGCGCGGGGCCAGAAACTCTTTGATAAAGCCCAGGTAGCGCTCGAACACCTCGGAAGGCAGCTGCTCGCGCTCCAGCGCCTGCTCCAGCACGTAAAGCAGATGAACCGGGTTAGCCGCGACCTCCGTACTGTCGAAGTTGAACACTTTCGACAGAATCTTGAAGGCAAAGCGGGTCGAGAGCCCTTGCATACCTTCATCGACCCCAGCCGCATCGCGGTACTCTTGAATCGACTTGGCGCGTGGGTCGGTGTCCTTCAGGTTCTCCCCGTCATACACCCGCATTTTGGAGTAGATGCTGGAGTTCTCCGGCACTTTAAGCCGCGACAGCACTGAGAACTGCGCCAGCATGCGCAGCGTATCCGGCGCGCAGGGCGCAGCGCTGAGGGAGGAGTCTTCCAACAGCTTTTGATAGATCTTGATCTCTTCCGACACCCGCAGGCAGTAGGGTACTTTGACGATATAGACACGATCCAGAAACGCCTCGTTATTGCGGTTGTTACGAAACGCCTGCCATTCGGACTCGTTGGAGTGGGCCAGAATCACGCCATCGAAAGGAATCGCGCCCATGCCCTCGGTAGGATTGTAGTTGCCCTCTTGGGTAGCGGTCAGCAGCGGGTGGAGCACCTTGATGGGAGCCTTGAACATCTCCACAAACTCCATCAGCCCCTGGTTGGCACGGCACAGCCCGCCGGAGAAGCTGTAGGCATCCGGATCGTCTTGGGAGTAAAGCTCCAGCTGACGAATATCGACTTTGCCGACCAGCGATGAGATATCCTGATTGTTCTCATCCCCCGGCTCAGTTTTGGAGATGGCAATTTGATTCAGCCGCGATGGGTAGAGGCGCACCACCCGGAACTGGGAAATATCACCACCGTACTCTTTTAAGCGTTTAGCCGCCCAGGGCGACATCACGCTGCGCAGGTAGCGCCCGGGAATGCCGTACTCCTGCTCCAGCAACTCACCATCCTCTTCCGGTGAGAACAGTCCAAGCGGCGATTCATAGACCGGCGATCCTTTGATGGCATAGAAGGGAATGCGCTCCATCAATAGCTTCAGGCGCTCGGCTAGTGACGATTTACCGCCACCGACCGGCCCCAGTAGATAAAGAATCTGCTTGCGCTCTTCCAAGCCTTGGGCCGCGTGGCGGAAGTACGCCACAATCTGCTCAATGGCTTCTTCCATCCCATGAAACTCGGCGAAAGCGGGATAGCGGCGGATCACCTTATTCGAGAAAATACGTGATAGACGCGGGTCTTTCGCCGTGTCGATCACTTCAGGCTCGCCTATCGCTTCCAGCATGCGCTCGGCAGCGCTGGCATACACCTTGGGGTCACGGCGACAAAGCGCCAAGTACTCCTCAAGGCTCATGTCCTCTTGCTGAACGCGGGCAAATCGGTCTTGAACGTGATCAAAGATGCTCATGGAACTCTCCTGTGGCCCATCCCCCAGCGCAACCGCCAAGCCAATACCCCAGACGGTGTGCTATTCGAGGTGTCGCTCTATCAGCGTAGTCAGCATTAGCAAAAAGTGATGACTAAACCTTCAACGCAGCGCTGTTAACGATATGAGCACAGCAACAGGGGGTTAGTTGCGTGAAATATTGTGGCAACCCCACAATGCAACGCGCCGCCTGAGAAGGCGGCGCTTGAGAGCTCAACGTCAGAGCAGTTTTTAGCGGCGGTATTGCTCAAGCACGAACGTCAAGCACGGCTTTCACATCGGCCAACAGCTGATCGAGCAATTCAACGGTGGTGTTCCAAGCGCAGACGAACCGCGCTCCGCCGGCACCGATGAAGGTATAAAAGGTCCATCCTTTGGCTTTCAACGCTTCGATGGCGTGAGGTGGCAATTCAACGAATACGCTGTTGGCCTGGGTGGGGAACATCAGCGAAGCACCCGGCAACGCCTGTAGCCCTTCCGATAGATAACGCGCCATGGCGTTGGCATGTTCGGCATTGGTTAGCCAAGCACCGCTTTCCAGCAGGCCCAGCCAAGGCGCAGAGACATAGCGCATTTTCGATGCTAGCTGCCCCGCCTGCTTGCATCGGTAGGAGAAGTCTTCCGCCAGCTCGCGATTGAAGAACAATATCGCCTCACCAAACGCCAAGCCGTTCTTGGTGCCCGAGAAACACAGTGCATCGACGCCCACTTGCCAGGTCAACTCTGCGGGTGAGGCGTTCAAGCTGGCACAAGCGTTGGCAAAGCGTGCACCGTCCATGTGCAGCCGAAGGTCATGCTTATCTGCCATGGCGCGAATGGCCAGCAGCTCTTCGCGGGAGTACACAGTGCCCACTTCGGTGGCTTGAGTGAGCGATACCACCTTCGGTTTTGGGTAGTGGATATCGCTGCGCTTGGTCACCAGCGCCTCAATCCCTTGCGGCGTGAGTTTGCCGTTCGCTCCCGGCGAGGTCAGCAGCTTGGCACCGTTGGAGAAGAACTCCGGCCCACCGCACTCATCGGTTTCAATATGCGCCAGCTCATGGCAAATCACGCTGTGGTAGCTGCGCCCCATCGCGGAGAGCGCCAGTGAGTTGGCTGCAGTGCCGTTGAACACGAAAAATACGTCACAATCGTAGTCGAACATTTCACGAAAACGGTCGGCGGCGCGGGCGGTCCAGCGGTCGTTGCCGTAGGCTAAATCATCGGCCTGATTGGCTTCGAGTAAGTACTGCATCGCCTCCGGGCAGATACCGGAGGTGTTGTCACTGGCTAAAAATCGTGGGGTACACTCCGAGGGCATGACGATAATCCTTTTGTCTGACGGTCGTGCGGCGCAGGCTGGGTGCCACCCGCGCCTTAAATCCCTAACGTGGCTTAGTAGTTAGGGTGATCCATCAGTCTATCGCCATTTTAGCGTTAACGTCACGCCCCCCACGCGAGTTACAGCGAGGCCGCCAGCCGGGTGCCTTGATCAATAGCGCGCTTAGCATCCAATTCGGCCGCTTCATCTGCGCCGCCAATCACATGCACGCGGCTACCCGCTTGGGCCAGCGGCGAAATCAAGTCGCGTACCGACTCTTGGCCTGCGCACACCACAATGGTGTCCACCTCGACCACCTGCTCTTGCCCTTCGCGGCGGATGTGTAAGCCCGCATCGTCGATGCGCACATACTCGCAGCCGGCCAGTGTTTCTACGCCACGCTGCTTTAACGAGGCACGATGCACCCAACCCGTGGTTTTACCCAGGTTTTTGCCTGGCTTAGAGCTTTTTCGCTGCAGCATCACAATGCTGCGCGGTGAACGTGGCGGCTGCGGCGCTTTTAAGCCGCCACGTTCGCCCACTGCTAAATCCACGCCCCACTCATCGCACCATGCGGTCACCTCCATGGTGGGGTGCCCCTCGTGGGAAAGCAGCTCCGAAACATCAAAACCAATGCCGCCTGCCCCAATCACCGCCACGCGCTTGCCTACTCGTTCAGGCTGCTCAATGGCGTCTGCATAGCTCAGCACGCTGGGGTGGTCGGCTCCTGGTAACGCCAGTTCACGGGGCACCACCCCCGTGGCAATCACGATTTCGTCAAAATCTGCCAGGGCGCCTACAGTGGCTTCGGTGTTTAAGCGCACGTCCACCGCGTGCTTTTCGAGCATGACGCGGAAGTAGCGCAGAGTTTCGTTAAACTCTTCTTTACCGGGGATTTTGCGAGCGTAGTTAAACTGCCCACCCAACTCGCTGCGCCGCTCAAAGAGCACCACGGCATGCCCACGACTGGCCGCCGCTACTGCTGTGGCAAGCCCCGCTGGGCCGCCGCCTACCACCGCTACCCGCTTAGGTGTTTGCGCAGGCGCCAGGGTGATCTCGGTTTCGTGGCAGGCACGGGGGTTGACCAAGCAGGAAGTCAGCTTGCCCATAAAGGTGTGATCCAAGCAGGCCTGGTTACAGGCGATGCAGGTATTGATCTCCTTCGCCAAGCCCGCCTCGGCTTTACGCACCCACTCGGGGTCAGCCAAAAACGGACGCGCCATCGACACCATATCCGCATGGCCCTCGGCCAGTACGCGCTCAGCCACCTCCGGCATATTGATGCGGTTGGTGGTAATCAGCGGAATCGACAGCGCCGCGCGAATGCGGCGGGTGACTTCGGTAAACGCGGCCCGGGGCACGCTGGTCACGATGGTCGGCACCCGTGCCTCGTGCCAGCCAATGCCGGTATTGATGACGTTCGCGCCAGCGGCTTCAATGGCCTGGCCCAGTTGTACGACCTCTTCCCAGGAGCTGCCCTCTTCCACCAGATCAATCATCGACAGGCGGAAGATCAGCAGGAAGCGCTCGCCAACCGCTTGGCGAATACGCTTGACGATCTCGACAGGGAAACGCATACGCCGCTCAAAATCGCCGCCCCAGTCGTCGTCACGCTGGTTGGTGCGGCGGCAAATAAACTGGTTGATCAAATAGCCTTCCGAGCCCATCACCTCAACCCCATCGTAGCCCGCCTGCTGGGCCAGCGTGGCACAGCGCACGTAGTCGGCAATCTGCTGCTCTACCTCGTCGCTGGAGAGCGCTCGGGGGGTGAACGGGTTGATGGGGGCTTGCAGCGCCGAGGGGGCCACCAGCTCTGGTGAGTAAGCGTAGCGCCCGGCATGCAAAATTTGCATGCATAGGTGCCCACCGGCGGCATGTACCGCGTCGACAACATGGCGGTGCTCCGCCACTTGTGAGGCTTCTGTGAGCGCGTTAGCACCTTGAAATACCGCCCCTTCGGCATTGGGCGCAATGCCACCCGTCACAATCAGGCTTACCCCTGCACGCGCGCGCTCTGCATAGAACGCTGCCAAGCGCTCAAAGCCATTCGGCGCTTCTTCTAAATTGGTGTGCATGGACCCCATCAATACGCGGTTAGGCAGCGTTAAATGTCCCACGGTTAATGGACGAAATAGGTGCGGATAAGCTGGCGCTTGGCGCATCACGGTGCTCCTTCACTGTTATTAGTACGGCGGGCAATCAATGGCTTGCCACTCACATTCAAACAAGCGTATGACATAGCGCTGGCTACGTACAGACTTTTACCACGCAACTGTATCGCCTTTTTATCCAGACGATAGTCGCTATATCGACTACTTTCCCCCTTGCCCCTGGCGGCAAAGCGCGTCAAATTAACCGGCTAACGATCAGGGATTGAATCTAGGGAATGTGCTATGCCATTGATTTACTTTTTACCGCCGCTGGCCACCGTACTGATATGGTCCGGCAATATGACCATCAACCAGCTTTCGGTAGATGCCATTGCTCCTAGCAGTATCGCGTTTTTACGCTGGCTGCTCGCCCTCGTCGTCATGACTCCTTTTGTGCTGCCGGCCGTACTGCGTCACAAAGATGAAATCGTGCGTAACTGGCCAAAGCTAGCTCTGCTAGGGCTTTTAGGGATGGGGCTATGGCAGGGGCTGGCTTATATCGCTGCTGAAACTACCACCGCCACCAATATGGGCATTCTTGCAGCAATGGTGCCGCTGCTCACGGTGCTATTGAGCGCGCTAATTTTGAAGGAACCACCCACATTAGGCGGCGTCGTAGGCGGCGTGCTCGCCTTTATCGGCGTCACCGTGCTGCTGGGCCGCGGCAACCCACTTTCTCTGCTGCAGTTAGAGGTGGCGCAGGGCGACGCGTTAATGGTGGTCGCCGCCACCTGCTATGCGCTTTATGGCGTGATGCTCAAACGCTGGGCGATGAATCTGCCTCCTTGGGTCATGCTCTATGCCCAGGTCTGTTTTGCCGTGTTGTTCTTGCTGCCACCCTACTTGATGGGCCCCATGACGCCGGTGGATGGGAAGAACGTTTGGCTGATCCTGTACGCAGGCATTCCTGCTTCCGTTATTACCACGTTCTTGTGGATGCGAGCGGTCCGCCAAATCGGCGCTAACCAGGCGAGTATCTTTATCAACCTGATGCCGCTATTTAGCGCGCTGATTGCCATGGCGTTACTGGGTGAACAGGTATCGGGGTTCCACTTTATAGGTGGGCTGTTAATCCTTGCCGGGGTGATCATGGCGCAAACGCTGACACGTCCGTTGGTACGCGCGGCAGCCGCCCGTAAAACGCAAAGCGTACAGCAGTGATACAATAGGCCAACTTCATTTTATGAATGGGAACCCCTGACCTATGTCCCTAGAAGACCTGCACCTCAATCTGCGTAACCTCACCAGCGACGACTACGAGCAGCTGAAATCGCTGATGGATGCGGTGTATCACGATATTGGTGGCGCTTGGCCTAAGCACACCATCGATAAGCTGATCCAGGAGTTTCCCGACGGCCAGATTGCCATTGAAGACGACGGCGTACTGGTGGGCGTCGCCCTCACCGTGCAGGTGGATTACGACGAGTTCTCCAACCCGCACAAATACGACGATTTGATCGGCCATCGTGAAATCATCCTGAACGATCCGGAAGGCGATGCCATGTACGGGCTGGATGTACTGATCCACCCAGACTATCGCGGCTACCGCCTGGGCCGCCGCCTATACGAAGCGCGTAAAGAGCTGTGCCGTTCGCTCAACCTGCGGGCTATTTTGGCGGGCGGACGTATTCCCGAGTATCACCAGCACGCCAGCGAGCTACCCCCGGCCCAGTACATCGACAAAGTCTCCCGCAAAGAGATTTACGACCCGATTCTGTCGTTCCAGCTTGCCAACGACTTCCAGGTCAAACGTCTGTTACGCAAGTACCTGCCGGAAGACGAGCAGTCGCGTGGCTACGCCACGCTGTTGGAGTGGAACAATATTCTGTTCGAGCCCGCTGAAAACGTGCTAGACACTCGCCCCACTCAGGTACGCGTGGGCGCGGTGCAGTGGCAAATGCGTGAGTTCGCCTCCGTGGAGGCTGCGCTGCAGCAAATCGAGTATTTCGTCGATGCGTTGTCGGATTATCAAAGCGACTTTGCCGTTTTCCCGGAGCTGTTCACCACGCCACTCATGGGCCTGCAGGATCGCGCCGCGCAGAAAGACCAGACCGCTGCCATCCGCTTTTTGGCGGGCTTCACCGACCGTTTCAAGAGCGAGCTGTCGCGGATGGCGGTGTCCTACAACATCAACATCGTCGGTGGTTCGATGATCGAGGTGGGTGAGGATGACCGTCTTTATAACGTGGCTTACCTGTTCCATCGGGACGGCGAGGTGGAGAAACAGTCCAAGCTGCATATCACCCCGCAGGAGCGGCGCGACTGGGTGATCGAAGGCGGCGACGATCTGCAGGTGTTCGATACCGATGCAGGCCGTGTCGGCATCCTGATCTGCTACGACGTGGAATTCCCGGAACTGGGCCGCCTGCTGGCCGACCAGGACATGGACATTCTGTTCGTGCCGTTCTGGGTCGACACCAAAAATGGCTACCTGCGTGTGCGACACTGCGCTCAGGCGCGGGCTATCGAGAACGAGTGCTACGTGGTCATCTGCGGAAGCGTCGGCAACCTGCCGTCCATCGAGAACCTGGATATCCAGTATGCCCAGTCGGCGGTATTCACCCCCTCCGACTTTGCCTTCCCCCACGATGCGGTGCTGGCCGAAACCACGCCCAACACCGAGATGATCATCTTCTCGGACCTGGACTTGACCCGCCTGACCGTAGTGCGTGCAGAAGGCTCGGTCACCAACCTCAAGGACCGCCGCAAGGATCTCTTCGACCTGCGCTGGCGGGACTGGTCGCTGAAGTCCGGCAGTAGGCAAGAAGACTAACGCTCAACCTGCGACCCACTACGCATAAGTACGCCAACGCCGCCCACCGGGCGGCGTTTTGTCATTCACAAATCGCTATTCACAGCTTTCTATTCACACCTCCCTATTAACCACTCACCCAAGAGCTACTCATCCGGCCAAACAAGGTGGCTCGGCACGCGGCCTTTGGCATCGAACGCGACGCCCTCGGCACGCAGCTTTTCGTGCTGGCGTGCCGCGCCGCCGTGGTCAGCCAGTTTGAGTGACGCGGAAATGACACGATGCCAGGGTAGCTGATGCCCCTCGGGCAGGTGACGCATGGCCGACCCCACCATGCGCGCCGTTGCTCCTTCGGTCATCTTGGCAATGCGGCCATAGGTCGTCACCCGCCCCGCCGGAATTTGATCGACAATAGTGTAAATCTGTTCGAGCAGTTCCGGGCGTGGCATGACAACCTCGTTTGGCTTATGGCGTTGGTTTAGAGCGCTTCGACAAGCTGATCAATGGCTTGGAAGGCTTCTTTCAGGGCAGCATCGCGGTGAGCGTCGCCCATGTTCAAACCTTCAGCAAACACCACTTCCACATCGCTAATGCCCATCAGGCCCAACATGGTTTTCAGGTGCGGCGTTTGGCTATCGAACTCGGTGCCCGCGTATTGACCGCCACGAGCAGCCAGAATAATGGCCCGCTTTCCTTCGATCAGCCCCTGCGGGCCGTTTTCAGTGTAGCGGAAGGTTTCACCGGCGCGCAGCACGCGGTCAAACCACGCTTTCAGCTGGGAGGGAATGCCCAGGTTGTACATCGGCACCGCCAGGACTAGCACGTCGTTAGCACGCAGCTCTGCCAGCAGCTCATCCGAGTGCGCGGCCAGCGCCTGTTGCTCGGTGGTGCGCTCGTCAGCCGGGGTCTGCCACGCGCCCAGCTCTTCGATAGCAAGGTGCGGCAGCGCGTTGGCAACCACATCGCGGTGGGTCACGGCGACGCCATCACGTGCAGCGGCCTGCTGCTGAAAATGGCTCGCCAGCGCGTTGGACTGGCCGTTGTCGCCGAGGATAGAAGAGGTCACTAACAGGGCACGAGTGGTCATGAAAATTCCTTAAAAACAGAGAGAAGGTTGGGCGCTATTCTACGGCGCTTTTCGGTGAGCAAAAGCGCAACGTTTTCCGAGCTACATTCGACAAAATCGAACTATTCACCCATGAAAAAGCCCCACGCGTGGCTGCTTGAATCGCAGCAACGCGTGGGGCAGATGACGACTAGCAGGCAGATACGTGGCTATTTCTTAGTCGGCCAGGCGTTCGGATCTACTTTGTTCGCCAGTTTCGGAAACTGGCTGGGGTCGAAGACCGGTTCTTTACCCGCCTTGAGCTGCGTGTCGTAATCTTTGAACAGCGCAAAGGCAATGGGCGATAGCAGCAGAATCGCCACCAGGTTAATGATCGCCATCATACCCATGGAGAGATCCGCAAAATTCCAGATCGCCCCCAGGCTGGCCACGGACCCAACCATGATCATGCCCAGCACGGCAAAGCGGTAAATCATCACCGCCAGCGGCGCACGGCGGCCCGCCAGGTACTCGATGTTGGATTCGCCGTAGGAGTAGTTAGCAATCACCGAGGTGAAGGCAAACAGCAGGATGGCAATGGCGATAAACATGCCGCCCCAGTCTCCTACGTGGCTGGACAGCGCCGTCTGGGTTAGCTGAATGCCGTTATTCTCTTCACCCGCTAGCAGCTCAGGGCCCGCCATGATGATGATGGCCGCCGTCGCGGTACAGATCACTAGAGTATCCAGAAAAACGCCCAGCATTTGAATGAAGCCCTGGGCCGCCGGGTGATCCGGGCGGGTGCTAGCAGTTGCTGCCGCGTTAGGCGCAGAGCCCATGCCCGCTTCGTTAGAGAACAAGCCGCGCTGAATACCGTTCATAATCGCTTGCGAGATGGCATAGCCCATCGCACCGCCGGCCGCCTGCTCAATACCAAAAGCGCTCTGCACGATTGTCATGATGGCAGCGGGCAGGTCGCTAATATTCAGCGCCACCACGACCAGCGCCAAGATCAGGTACAGCAGTGCCATCAGCGGCACCACTAACTCGGCCACTTTCGCAATCGACTTCAAGCCGCCGAAAATAATCGGCGCAACGATGGCCATCAAGACTAACCCCATGGCCCAGGTGGGAATGGCGAATGCCTGCTCCATGGCCTGGGCGATAGAGTTGGCCTGTACGCTGTTAAACGCCAACCCAAACGCAATAATCAGGCAGATCGAAAACAGCACCGCGAGCCAGCGCAGCCCCAAGCCGCGTTCGATGTAGCGCGCCGGGCCACCGCGGAAGGTGTTGTCGCCATGGTCGGTTTTGTAGGCCTGAGCCAGCGTGGACTCCACAAAGCTGGTCGCCATGCCCACCATGGCGGTCATCCACATCCAGAAAATCGCGCCTGGGCCGCCGAAGTAGATCGCCACCGCAACGCCCGCTAGGTTACCCGTGCCCACCCGCGCGGCGAGACTGGTAGAGAGCGCCTGAAACGAGGAAATACCGCCGTTGGAATGCCGGGAGCCGCGCAGCAGCTTGAACATATGTCCGAAATAACGAATTTGAATAG
>Ga0209434_1001092_pt1 | contig 12412 bp, 18 predicted proteins | sample ETNvirnome_2_300_FD_184068 | JGI IMG/M metagenome (GOLD analysis project Ga0209434, IMG submission 184068) | Marine viral communities from the Pacific Ocean - ETNP_2_300 (SPAdes) (version 2) | ecosystem: Environmental > Aquatic > Marine > Oceanic | place: Pacific Ocean | collected 2013-06-22
GCCATCCTTGCAGAATACCCTCTTATTCATCGGAACCACCGTAGGACAAGATGTCATCGCCGAGCTTGTACAGCTTCGCCTTCATCTCCGCATTCTCCCGTCGAAGGTCGGCCACTTCCACCTCCGAAAAGAACGCCGCCTTTGGAATGGGGAACGCATCCTCTCGGCATATTGCTTCCCATGGAATGTCCTTTGGTTCAATGTGAAGCGTTGCGCCCGCTGGGGCCAGGGTGGGCCTATCCACGTACATTAGCCAATCCGAAGACCCCTCTGGGCGGGCGTAGTAAGATCCGTGCTTAAGATGGTCGTATGCCTCTCTCCAAGTCAGTCCCTTAATCGATCCCATCACCTTCCTCCGTATTCGGGGCAAATGCGTGCGCCGTTGCAATAGCGACGGCCGCAGCTTGCCGAGATAATATCAATTTGACCCGCTCCACCTCAACGAGGTAGCGGGTTGCCGCCTCATTCGGTTCCCCGTAGAAGAGGCGGTATGCGAGGAGGAGATCGATGCTGCCAATTGCGCTGCTCTCTCTCCTCGCCTGCCCCATTACTGCAAACTTATTCATAAGGTATCACCCATCGATTCTTTTGTCAAGAGTTATTTCAATTGCCTTCTCCCGAAAATGGTTCGTCGCCACCTCGAGGTGCTCGCAATCTCCCTCAAAGATGATGGCATGGTTGGCCCGTATCTCCCGAAGAAATCGATCCATATCGAAATTATCCATGCTTGTTCCGAGAAACATGCAATTGGTGCCGTCGGCGCGGAATTCTTCGATATTCCACGAATCATGTTCTTCGCAAAAATATGTCTCCGTTCCGTAATCTCCCATTTCTGCGGCCTCAACGTTGAGCGGATTAAGCATCACCCTCGCAACATCGGCATGATTCCAAATCAACTCCACTTGCCAACCAAGAAGCTCTGACATGTCAAGGACGAAGCTGCTGCTGCTGCTATTCGATACGAACCCATTTCTACTCTTCATCCTTCTTCTCCTTCTTCTTTTTCTTTATCATGTTAATGTACGTATCTCGAAGATGCTCCTTTTGCAGCCCGCTCGCCTTCTTGCTCATTTCAGATTGCGCAGATGCCGCATCCATGCCATTAACCCCATCATCGGAAAGAACGTCCAATCTGCTATGGGCGAGATCGATAAACATGGGGAAGACATTGTTGCTTTCCCCGAATCGGTTCTTGGCGATGAGGCTTTTCCCCGTATTGTTCGCACATTCGTCCAATGTCCGACTTATGGTCATGATGAAGTCGCTCGGCATAGCCTTAGCATATGCGCCAGCAATAGACTCCAATGTAAGAAGCTCGGCATATTGACCGCTTCGATTGCTCTGCGAAGCGGTCCAGGCTGGCACCTTCATGTCGTGTGCTAGTCCTCGAAGTTGCTCATACGTGTCCTCAAGTTCCATGTACCTTTCGCTTCGCTTCTCGATCGGCTTCAATTTATCCGCATAATCGACAATTATCATACCAATGTCATGGCCCATCTGCGTCAATCGATTGAGATGGTTTTCGAGCGTAATTAAGGATGCCGTATTTGGGTTATAATGCTTAATGACCAAGTTATTCTTCATTTCCTTGATCTTTTCAAATACATCATCCTTCAAATGATCGAGCGAATCCAATGCAAACCCAGAGAGGAGACTATCATATCGCTTCCCAATAATTTTGTCGGATAGTTCCAACGTGTAATGAACGACCGTCTTCTTGGCAGGAAGGGTTTGCAATGCAGCCGCACCAACTTGCACCAAGCAGAATGATTTTCCGACGCCCGTCGCTGCAATGAAAGCTCCAAGCTCTCCCTCTCCCAATCCGCCTTGCATAATCTGATCGATCAATGGCCAGCCCGTGCTCACCGCCCGTCGCATATTTTCTTCGTACCGTGCCTCAAAATCCTCAATATACAAATGACCAAGGTCGGCTGGTGCCCCTGCCTTCAAGCTGTCACTTATGATCTTCTGGATCTCGTCGAATTTCACCTTTTGAAGGAGATCGATACTTTTCAGCATTGCATCCTTTACCTTCATCTTTCGCGCAAAATCGAGGCTATTCTCCTTGATGTACTCATCATTCTTTCGATCGAGAGCTTCGGGGAGGACCATGTCTTCCCAAAATTTCCATATGGTTTTCTGCGTTAACTCATTTTCATCATCCAATTCAGTCTTAAGCAGCGTCTCCGCAATAGTCTTGCTCGGGTGCACCTTGTACCGATGCTTATAATCGTAAACCATGCGGACGAAGATGGAGAGGTATTCCATCTCGAAGAAGCTGTAATCAAGCACCTCCCCGATTTGATCAGAAAAGGATCGATCTTCCAAAATGATGCGGGCAAGGCTCTGCTGAAAAGATTCGCCAAATTTGGCAAAATTATCGGCTGCCATGGTGCTCCTTTATTTTTTGTCTTTTTGTGCCTGTTTGAAGTCGAAGACGATACGATTGCACCAGCGGGTAAGCACATCCCAATGATATGCGGCGATACCGTCTTGCATTAGAGTCTGCTGAAAACTTGTTTCGTTAAAGGTTGGCTCCGCCTCATATATGGATGCTTCGACGACTTGCATGCCGTGAGGCGAAATATGGGGAAGGTACAATTGCATGAGACGATAGTTGTCCTCAACGATGAAACGGTTATCAAAAAGAAGATGATAGGCCTTTACCTTACTCCCTCCATCGATTTGCTCCTTGCAATAGTCTATCACATCGTCAATGGACTTTTCAGTATCTTCTGCAAGGAATGGGAGCCGAGACGCCATGGTCTTCATTCCTATGCCCTTTATCCCAATGATTCCGTCACTTTTATCATCAGACGTGGCGGCCCTGGCCAATGCGAAATTAATGGGATGCACGCCGTATTCTTCAAGAACCGTTTTGTAGCTCCAATATTTGTCCTGTTGCGCACGAAAAACGACCGTGCTGCTATCGCAAAGCTGCAAAAAATCCTTATCCGATGAGAGTATGACCTTCTGCCAATCAGCATATTCTTGATGGCGGGAAATGATGGCAATAACGTCGTCGGCCTCAACATTGGATACGGTAACTTGCGTCACGGGGAGCTTGTTTAGTTGCTCGATCAATCTGCCCATCTGCCAGAATTTGTTTTCCTTGTTCTCCTCATCCGTCAAGATCTTCACATTGCGGTTCAATCTCGGCGGCGTTCTAAAGGCCTTATAATTGCTCTGCATGGCCTTCCGACGCCGAGAGCCGCCCTCTCCATCCCATACGATGATGATGCGGTCAGGATTGATCTCCCGCATATATTTTTGGAGGCTCTTAAATGTGCCGAAGTAGCCGCCACATGGATTGCCATTTGTTGCGATGGCGGGGTTTGCTGTAAAATTACGAAAAAACAAGTTTAGACCATCAATTAGGAGGAGTCGCTTCTTTTTCTTTTCTACCAATTTATCTCCTTATTTTCCTCCACGGTAAATTTGACAACTCTGCGCAGCAAGAGGATGTCTTCACAACGCTCGCACATATACGGGTGGCCGTCGACGTAGTACTCCCAATCACAATGCCACCATTCGATAGGCTCGGCGCACTTCGGGCAGAGGGGGCTATCTGTTGGTTCATTCTTTTTTGCCACCATCTTCGTCTCCGTCAATGCTGTAATACGCCTTTGCGCTGCCCTCGCGCCTTGCAAAACGATCAATGAGTTGCTCGTCGAGGATCTGGATTGCTCTGTCATAAAATTTCTGATCATTTTCCAATTTGTCGAGCCATGTGGCGTTTTGAAACTTCATCTCCGTTCCATCTTCCATGGTGATGCTCTTCCACTGCCCGCCAGAATAATGCGGGCTTCCAGCGATAGCTTCGAGCCAGGATTCTCGATCATGGATGAAGACGCCATTTGCTCCCCAATTTATGCGCATCTCGCACTCTCGATTCTCGCAGCCAAATCGGTTCTTTTTCAATTTGCACTTCATGTGCGAGCCTACACGAAACCCATTCTCATCTTCAACCTGATGCTTAATCCCTGCCCGCCGTGTTAACCAAATGCGGAGGGAGTAGCTATACGTCGTCGCCATGCCTCCAGGGGTAAACCACGGGTCATACTTTGTCATGGCAGGGTTGACCGTATTAATCTTGGTCTTCAGTTGATTTAACACCAGAAATGTGCTCTTATGATTCGCAATGGGGGAGACGAGCTTCTTCATCCCCTTGCTGCTCACCCTGGCCAATGGGGCCATGTCCGCCTTCGGATTGTAATTTCCATCCTCAATTTCGGAGAGGGTGGGGCAATTTGCGAGGCTGTCCAATATAAAGAGCGTCTGCGTGTTCGATTGGGCCAATATCTGCTCAATAATCTCAAAAACAAACTCGAGCGATGTAGCTTGCAAATAGATGAACTTATCGAAGTCAATTCCTGCGGCCTTGCAAAAATCGGTGCTCATTGCAGACTCGCTATCGAAGTAAACAACATCCATGCCCATCTTCTGTGCGTTGATCGCAATTTGCAATGCCATGTAGCTCTTTCCGCTGCTCGGCTCGCCTGCAATCTCACTTATGCGACCGACAGGAATGCCTGCCATTTTACCTAGGCATACAATACCATCGAGCCAGCGGGAACCTGTCGGAATCCAAGCAGATACATCACTCGGGTTTTCCTCTCTCATGTCGAATGCAACCTCGCATCCTGCATGCTTATTTATCATGCCCCGAATTTGGTCTATGCTCATTTTGCCAGCTACGGGGGCGTCCTTCTTTTTCCGTGCCATAATTACGCTCCCCGAACAACAATACCGTTGGCCGAGAAGACATTATCCCGATCATTGACATTGAGGTTGAATACGGGGCCCGTTCCGATAGATTCTCGGCCCATAACCCGACGATAAATGCCGTCCGTACACAATATGGCATCATCACCGAGCTTGAGCTTGTCCGTATTTTTCCATGTGCTGCCGCGGCTAGATGCTGTCCGAAATGATGCAAATTTTGATGCGGGGATGGACATATCGTCAATGAGGGTAATGTTAAATATCTCTTTATCGGCTCCGCTTTCTACAAACTCACGGACAAGCACGGTCGTACCATCTGGCTTTTCGACATCGAGGCGGACGGTGCCTTGCAAGGCCTTGGCCTCTGCGAGGGTTAATTCCTTAAATTCTTGTTTGATTTCAAATGTTGCGATTGCATTTCCACTCAGCATGATTTCTCCTAGGGAATTGAATATGCGGTTTGACCTAAAGGAACCGCAAAGGTTTCTACAAACTCATGCAGCACGCTTAATTCTAGTTGCCTTCCAGGCTACTAAAAGCTTCTTCGACGGTAGAGGCTTCTTCTTTACCGCCGACGCTCGTCTGCTCTCCTTCTGCCACATTGAGATGCTCGGCGAGGTGCTCGCTCACTTGCTCGGAAGTGCGACGCTGCTTAAGCATGATATCATCGATATCGGGAATGGTGTCAAGGAATGCTTCTACCTCGGCCTTCTTGGCCTTGGCCAAAAGGGGCGACTCCTTGCGCTTCGGAGAAATTGTGGTAACGGGAAACGCCTTCGGGTGCGGACGTTCATAATCGATATCCAGGTCGAGACCTGATTCCTCATCGACAAGAGCATCAGCATACTCGGGGTTATCGGCGAGTTTGAGCAAATCCATACGGGCTCGCTTTCCATATCCCCAAATGAGGACGGCGGGTTTTTCCGCTGCACGATCAACGACAGGAGTAAACGTTCGTTCCTTCGCCATAATGTCCTTGGCGGATTCACGATCCTCTTCGTTGCCATTAAAAAGTTCCGATACAAGATCGCAGACGGCGCAAGGTTCACCAAAATTCTTCTTGGGACACAAGAAGCTGCCAGCTTTCCCGATCTTGTAGTGGAAATAATACCGCTTGAACGGATTGCCATCCTCGGGGCACACCATTCGAATTGTTGAGGTGACGTCTTCAACGGGCTTCCAATATCCCGCAGACCCGCCACTGTTGTTTGCTTCATCCAATTGTTTCTTCACTTCAGCCATGTTTAGTTTTCGTCCCATTTTAGTTCTGTTCTCCTTTGGGTAGTTTAACTTGTTGTTGCTTGGATGAGTCCATTATAGCACGTGCTGCATGAGTTTTATAGTAAATTTGAGACCTCTTCTTCGAAAGTATCCACCTCGCCGAGGACCTCCTTCCAGTTGAAGACTCGAAAGCCATCAGCGTCTAAGTCGTAGACCAACTCGAGGCCCTCTGGCATGTTCTTTTTCTTGCCTTCGCCAGAAATCTTAGATGCCAAAAACTCCTTGGGTAAATCTTCGAAACGAGCAAACCGCATGAAACGTGGGCTTCCGTCCTTTTTCAAAAATGTTCCTTCATTAACCTTCATTGCACTCCTCCTTTACCTTTTCAATTAGTTCATCAAGTAAAACAGCCACCTGGTCTTCAGCATCATAATCGATACGGCTCAAAATTGCGCCCCTAAGCAAGTCAACCGTCTGTGGGGCTCTGCGCATGCGATTTTTCTTTTCAATCTTCCGAAACATGGGTGGCAATTCATCATCTTCGAGGGATACGACCACCGTGCGTGCCACATAATCAATACCATAAAAGAAGTAATCGTCGTCACGGAAATACTCCATCCCATCAAAGCTGCCAAGAAGGTCAGCTTCAAGAAGCTTAATCTCAGCCTTCGTGAATTTACATGCAGCCACGAACTCATCGAAAGTTTCCGAAAGGAGGCTAATCTGCCAACCATATCCATCTTCGTCGAGATAAATCTTCCACTCTCCTGGGGTCTTCTTAAGACCCATCTCAAATTTATCGCAGATGTGTTCGAAAACCTCCTCTTCGTCGACAGGGGTAGCCAATTGCGCCTTGCTGAGCTTTTTGGTGCACTCCGCCTCAACTTCCTTAACCCGCAGCAGATCCCGAATTTCCTTATCCCTATTTGCCATTTTTTTCCTCCTCAATTGCCAATTTGATGAGTTCGTCTATCCTCATCATGACATTGCAAGTGTCTCCGTCTTCGATCAATTCCTCAATCTCCGACCGCAGGCGATCCATGGGTGGGACGCTCGCCCACGCCTTTTCATGTTCGGCGAAGTCAATATCAAATTTTGGGAGCGCCTTCCTTATCTGCTCAATGTCGCCACCGAGTTCATAAAACTCGGTCCATGGCCATGGAGATATGCAGAGGTGATCCCCTTCGATGTAGAGGCCAAAATCAAGCTCCATCGCCTCATCGTTAACCTCGACGCCATTAATCATATCGGGGGCCAACGCCTGCACGGCTAGAAGAAGGTCGGCGGTAAAGAATTCTTTCAATGTCATCTTTGACACGAGATCGAACTCCTCGTCATTGTGAAATACGAAGGTCCATTGTGTCTTTCCGATATTTTGGAGCAGAAAGGCTTCAATTTGCTTTAGTAGATCATTGGCGATGCCATCGAGCAGGTTTTGCTTCCCGCTGTACTCGTCCATCGCCTTCATATACGAATCCGACGCCTTTTTGTACGCCTTTGCTTTCTTCGCAATATCGTTCATTATGCCACCTTTGCATTGGCTGGGGTTGATTCCACCTTCCGACGAAGGACGGGGGTTCGTAGCATGTTGCGAATAAACCAGTACGGCACGCCCAGGCTCTGCTTTAATGAATCATAGACGGCCTTTCGAATTCGCTTATCGAGATTCGCCTCCGCAAAATCTAGAAGCTGCTCCTCCGTAAACGGTGCCCCGTCTTCGCGGGCCTTTTGAACAATCATTTTCTTTTCATTCTCTATGCCCGCCTCGTTCATCTTGAGGACATTCTTGTGCGTCTTGGCGTAAAGGCCTTGCATGATATATGCGATGGCACCGTAGAGTCCCTTCTGTTCCTTTACAAGCTCTCGGGGGACTGGCAATCGGAATCGATTCTTATCGAGCCTCGCCGCTGCCACCTTTCTCCCAAATTTTTTGTTTACCGTATCACGTGGTGAACAAAATGCAAATGCCACAATGAAATCCTTTGGATCACCTTGATCGATGACCATGGTCGCCCGACCACCGAAATAGTAACGATTGAACCTCTCGTTCTTTTCCTTGCCCATCAATTACCTCGTTTTCTCTTTTGGTTTATAATCGAGCCAGAACGCCCAGTAGAACTACCCTACCACAGATGTGGCAGGTGTTATAGGTTTTTTTTCGGAAACATGACATAGGGACATCGGAAAATATAAGAACAATGCCCAATGAAGCCACGACTTCCCTTTCCCCTTGAAAATTGGTGATGTTCGCACTTCTTACAGGGGAGATAATCGGCTGGGCGGGTGTCAAGCTTCTTCATGTTGCCAGTCCCGTCGATGCTTCCGCTCCTTCCTGCGGACCTTCTCTTTCTTCGTCGGGGTCCTCTTCTCTTGAAAGCGGCCATCGTACGCTCCATCGTCTAGCATCTTCTCGCGGCGGAACTCACGATAAGGCTTCATCTGCTGCGCCCGTCGCTTCCTCTCTTTCTTTTTTTTACCCACGGAAGTCTCCGTTAGATGCCAAAAATAATGGCCGCAATGCTAGCACATTGAACGAGGCCCGTCAAGAACACCAAACCGCACGCTATGACAAGGGTGGCACGCAAGAAGAGCCAGCAGCCATAGAAAAATCCTTCAATGTTAAATTTCACCGCGCTTCATCATTTCAGCCAATTCTTGTTCGAACTTCGGAATGAAAAGGGTGCGATTGCCGTGAACCTCTTGATTGATCGATTCGAAGAGTCGCTCAAGTTTCAATGCGATGAGGTACTTCTGCTCAGAATTCTGGCCGTTGCGCAAAAGCTGCCCGTTATTCCATGAATTCCATTTGTTTACCAGGGCGATTGCCATGCTATCTGGTTCGTACATTTTTACTGCCTCCTAATGGGTTATTGTTCATCTTCTTGTATTTCGCTACTGTACAGTACAGCGTAAGCGAAAGGGGTTTCAAACTCCGATTCATAAATTGCGTACGACGTCTCAACAACCCAAGGTACTCCCTCTTCAGGGGTGACCTTATTGTCTTGATGTCGGACGATCTCTAAAATGGTTTTGCCGTTTTGTTTTACTTCTTTCGTCGGGAAAGCGTAGTGTAGCTCTCTTTCTTTAATTAGTTTCAAGGGATACAAATCGACCTGTTTTTCCCTTTTTACGTCCACCATGGCGATCGTCGCTATCCGATCGACGTCATGCGGCTCCGATATGGTCGACCGAATTGAAGGCTTCTTTCCGCTACGAAAAAGGTCGACGCTGCAAAATGCCCGAGCTACTGCATCTACGATAATGTCGTCGTACTCAAGGATGGAAAGCTCCTCGCCGACGATCTCTTCGATTGCCAAAGACGAGAAGAGCCAAAGACGAGAGAAGAGGCCGCTCCTGGCATACTCCTGGAGCACATTGAAGAGAATCCTCTCGTGCAGCTTCCCGTATCCCGATAGGGCAGAAATATCTGGGCGGACGTAGAGAACCTCTACACTTTTATCTTTGGCATGCTCGAGAACCCGCAAGAGAAGGGCCGTCTCAAGATCGCCGCCTCCGATGGCACAGACCAACTCATCTGCGTCGGAGAGCCAACGTTTGTACGCTCCAAGATCAATTTTTAACTCTTCGTACTTCTCAGGATTTGAAAGCCTAGGAACTAGGATGTCTGCGCCTTCATCTGGAGAAATTGAGAACGCCTCGTATTCTCCGTACCTATTCATGGCCGACGACAGCAATGCTCCCGTCTTCCCGATGGCTAAAACTCTCTTCTTCATTGTTTTTTCATCTCCCCGAAATTGCATCCCAACGATATGTTGGTTAGCCAATGACCAAATCTTGTTTCTGAAAATTCCTTCTTCATCGTATCGATTAGGGGAATGTCTTCATTTGCCAAATCAATAATTACCGAATCGTACATTGTGAATGCAATGAAGCTCTTTTTGTATCGAAGCAATTGCGCCAAAGCATATGCCTTTTCGTGTGTTAGGTCTGCTACTGTAGATTGTAAAAGGTAGCTTAATGCGTCTTTGGAATTTTCAAGTATCATTTTTCTACCATATGGATTGGTAATGGCCTTCGCTTCCAACCGCTTCCCAACAACCACGTCTCTATCATACACCATTTCAAGCCGCTTTTCAAGTCGTTTCGAATAAAGCCATGAAAAAAACCTCGTCTTGGCCTCGTCCCTGTCCATGTCCTCGCCTGCAAAAACATTCTCTATGTTCCACATATGTATGTCAATGTCTGGTTGCACGCCATCGGATAGGGCGAGAAGCGCACGCACATCGGCAGCGTTAAAATCCAATTCCAAAAATTGATCATTCCTAGGTAAAAGGACGTTACGTACGTTTTTCTTCAAATTGTGCACAGGGAAGCTCCACTCATTTGTCGCAAACCTGCCCGTAGCCGTGCGAAAAAGATCATATTTGACCTTCCCACGCCGCCCGTTGAGGACATCCTTGCAAACCTTCGACCCGTCGTACGCTAATCGGCGAAGGAGCGGAGCATCGAATGTGAGCGCCCGCTGCTGAATATCGGAAGCAAGTTCCCACGTGCGCACCATGTGCCCATGAAAATCCTCATCGAGATTGCCCCCGTGCGCCTCCCAGATATATTCAATGGCCTCATTGCGAATACGATAGTAATCGACGAGGAACCATTCTGGTATGTAGTCGTACGTGCATTGTTCGATTAGATCGACGTGCGCAGAGAATAAGCTCTGCAGATGCGCTCGATATATTGTTGCCAACCTTTCGAGTTCGGCTGCCATATCCGACGGCACGCATGACGCTATGCTCGGGTGCGGCGCAACAATTTTGGCATATTGTATATCGGTGTTCCCCCGAAGGTGGCGATTATACGCCCAGGTTACCCCAGCCTCTGGGGTTCCGTCACCAAAGGAGAGGCCGCCCTTTTGAAACACACCAATGCAGCGGCCCTTGTCTTCAAGCATCGAAAAAATCATGTAAACCTGCGCTTAGGATAAATAAAATGTGTTCGCTACTTCTATCTGTTCCCCAATGGTACCATCTTTTGCATCACCTTTCAAGTACATTCCTGCGACGGGATATCTCGTCTCCACATTGGAAAGGGCGTATTGCATGCCCAATCGTTGGTACAATGATACCACCTGCCGTAGCTTCGCGTCAAACTGTTTCTGAGAATAACCGACGCCGAACTCCTTGCTGCGTACAAAAAAATAGATGCTCAAGACCCTCTCTTCGCTCAACAGCGTAGCTGGCGGGAGGGTGAATTTGTTCGAGACGAGGTCCGTGCCGCATTCCTCATGCGTTGTAAATGATGGGTGCCCGCTCCGCCAATTGGCGTATAGTGTAGCAACGAGGTCGGAAAGGCGGGAAGCCTCATCTGACGATACGGGCCGAAGGAAATCCTTCATGACAAACTCGAGGCCCGATTCGGCGTCAAACCCCGCCTCCTTCATTTTCTCTTGCATGACGGGGTGACCAACATCGGCGTAAATTCTGCTCGGGTTGTTGGCGTCTACAAAGAAACCAAAATTGTTCATTAACTTAACAAACGATCGATAAGGTGCGTTATTTGGGTCGGTCGAAAGGAGCTTCATGTCGAGCACGAGGCCACTATTGAGGGGAGAGTAAAATCTAGACGCTATAAACGATGTAAACGTAATTGGCATGATACCCAAATATTCTACCCCAAAAAGAGTAAATTGCTCCAGAAAGGCATCAAAGTTGTTAACCTTTTTTACCTTACCGTTGGTTTCGAGATAATCCTCCAAAATCGGGTAAACATGGGAACTGATGTAATTCGAAAACTCTTCCTCTGGATCAGAATACGCTCGAGCTACGGTGAAGAGATCCTCGGGCAACTTCCCCGCCCCGACCAATGCCCGATATTTTTCCCAGGCGGAGGTTAGCGCAGCAACGACAAAGTTGAGAGCAAATTGCGCCCCGCCCGATGCCATTTTCGATGGAAATTGAGATATTGCCTCATGCTCGGGAATGGCAGCGAGGGGAACCTTGCTCGTCTTTACGAGGCGACCATACCAATACTTACTAGAAAGCCAGGTATCGATTGTCTTGCTACTCGCCGCCTCCTTTTTTGCGGCGGCGTCTGCGAAAAGCAGAAATGACGGAGTGCTCCCATTGAGAATACCTTGATCAATTGCCATTGAATATCTCCAATATGTATGTGTGTTTAACGATTGAAACCAACTGGATCGAGGACAACATCGAGGACTTCATCTGCATAACTCGGCTCCTCCGCTACGTCTGTAGCCTTTGCTTCGGTGCTATCGCCGCCAGATGTGAGCTTGGCACCGAATGCATTGTTTCCCGCTTTTGTGCTAAACGGCGCAACGAATGTACAATGAAGGTCGGTTTCATACTTCCCCTTTTGAATTCTACCCTCATGCGTAATTACGCTATAATACCCTGCAATGAAAATTTCCGATGCCACCTTGAGGTCATCTGGTCCGACGATGGCGGGTTCTACTCGCACAATTTGCCCATTGCAGAAGATGGTCGTC
>Ga0209434_1001093_pt1 | contig 12404 bp, 10 predicted proteins | sample ETNvirnome_2_300_FD_184068 | JGI IMG/M metagenome (GOLD analysis project Ga0209434, IMG submission 184068) | Marine viral communities from the Pacific Ocean - ETNP_2_300 (SPAdes) (version 2) | ecosystem: Environmental > Aquatic > Marine > Oceanic | place: Pacific Ocean | collected 2013-06-22
ATTATGTATATTCTCTGCGCGTGTGGCTCACGGGACGCAAGGCCAAGTCTGCTTTCATCGAGGATGAGAGCGGCTTCCGCATCGGCTCCGAGGTGAAGGTCAAACTTGAGAAGTCTCGCTTCGGAACACAAGGGCGCAACTGTGCGTTCAAGATTCTATGGGGCACCGACGCGGTTGGTATTCAGGACGAGGAGAGTTGGCTGGAAGCCATCAAGGGCTCCGACAATCTTAAGCAAGCAGGCGCATGGTTCTCCCTGGTCTACAAGGACGGAACCCAAGAGAAGTTCCAGAGCGCTCATTGGCTTTCTAAACTGGAAGACAAGAAGTTCAGAAACCGAGTGTTCGAGATCATGGATGAAGAGATCATTCGTAAGTTCGATACCCGCGAGGGTAGTGCTGAGGATTTCTACGACGTAGATAAAGAATAAGACTATTTATAAGTGATGAAACTTATAATGGAAGGCTGGCGAGACTTTTTAAGCAAGGAGCGCTCAGCCCCTGAAAATAAAGATAAAGAAAAGCTTCCGCCTCCTTCCTCAGTGGTAACCGCTCTAATGAAGCGCGCCGGCTTTTCGAGAGACGAGGCCGAAAAGCAGGCAAAAAGACAAGTTGATCTAGAGGAAGCTATGAAGTCCTCCCCAGAGGAAGCTGCAGCAGCAGCCGAACAAATTCAGTCATCCCCCGAAGGACAAGAGGCCCTCGAAGTAGCGGCACAAGACCCCAAAGTGCAAGCAGCATTAGAGCGCGCGGCGGCAGAACTTCAACAGGGAGCCTTGCAAGAGATTGACGATCCCGGCCAAGAGGAAAGGGAAATGGTGGGCGGAATAGTTGCAGGGGGAGCCACCGGTGCTTTTGTCACGCAAGCTGTTGCACTCACTGCGTGGCCAGAATTGATGGCTGCAGTTGCCGAATTACCTCAACTCGCCGCGTTACTAGGCGGAGGCGCAGGTGCAGCCGGAGGCCTTGGCCTCGCGCTCTTGGTCAATCATCTGCGACGAACCGGGAAGATCGACGAGGGCTGGGGTAACGTCAAGAAAACTGTTGGAAAGGCTGTGGAAAAGATCAAGGGCCTGGCGGACCCTGCGGAAGAGGAAACTTCTCCTGGGGAGCCCGAGTGGGAAAAGCATCAAGCCGCATCCTCTCGTAATGTAGCAGATGCCCGGGCAAAGCGCCCCCGGATCGGCTCGCGAAGTAGCTACGAATAAACTCAAACTAAACCCTTGACTCCGAGGTTCCTGTAAGGTATACTCATAGGAGCTTCATACGTTAGGGGATACACATGAAAAGAGTAATGATCGTTGACGCTCTCAACGCCTACTTCAGGGCGTTTATCGTCAACCCGAGCCTGTCTACTCACGGGCAGCCCATCGGTGGCCTGAAGGGCTTCCTAGGCATCTTGCAGAAGCTGTGTCGGGACATCAAGCCAGATATGGTGATGATTATCTGGGACGGCCCGGGCGGAAGCCGCAAGAGGCGAGAACAAAACAAGAACTATAAGGCCGGCCGTAAGCCCATTCGAGTCAATCGCCAGACTGATTTGACTCAAGAGCAGCAGCAGGCTAATATGGCGTGGCAACAGCTACGCTTGATAGAGTATCTTAACGAGCTTCCCGTTGTTCAATTACGTTTCGATGAAGTTGAAGCCGATGATGTTATCGCTTACGCTACTCAGTTGGAGCACTTTGAGGGATGGCAGAAGGTCATTGTGTCGAGCGACAAGGATTTTATTCAGTTGTGCGATAATGAAACTATATTGTTCCGACCAATTCAGAAGAAGATTCATACCAAGTTAAATGTGGTAGAAGATTTTGATATCCACCCACGCAACTTTGCCATGGCTAGGGCCATCGCGGGAGACCCCTCAGACAATCTTAAGGGAGTTCCTCGAGCGGGTCTCAAAAGTATTTCAAAAAACTTAAAATTTCTTAGAGAAGATAAGGATGCGACATTGCAGGAGATTTTTGATTTCTGTCTCAAAAGTGACTCTAAAGCTAAATTTTTCACGAACGTTTTGGAGTACAGAGATGTAATTATAGAGAACTATAAACTGATGCAACTTTACGCTCCTGCACTCTCGCTCCAGTGCCGCGAAAAGGTGTATTATACGTTGGACAATTTTGAATACGATTACAACAAAACTGAGATTATCCGAATGATGAATCAAGATGGTTTTGGAGTATTTAATTGGGATGATTTGCACGCAACAATGAACCGGATTTGTATTGACAAAGCACTTAAAGACGGGTAAGATTAAGTCATGGAGAAAGCAGTGAAATTAAATGGTGGCCCCGTTAACTTTTCGAAGTACGGGAAGTCTTTTCAGGAGAAGCTTTGCATGGTAATCCTTGATGACCGGTCCTTCGCAGATCAAATAGAGGAAGTCTTGGATGTAAACTTTTTAGAATTAAACTATCTTAAGTTATTTCTAAATAAGATTTTTGATTATCGCAAGAAGTACGGCGTTCACCCATCACGCGACATTGTGAAAATAATTTTGCGCTCCGAACTTGATAATGAGAACGAGCTAACCGCCAAGCAGACCAGAGAATTTTATGTTCGTAGCCAAATTACCCAGCTAAGCGATGTGGAGTATATAAAAGACACCTCACTAGATTTTTGCAAGAAGCAAAATTTGAAGTCCGCAATGGTTAAATCTATCGGCCTCCTACAAAATTCATCCTTTGATGAAATATCCCAGGTTATTAATGACTCGCTCAAACTTGGAATGGACAATGAGGAAGGCTATGATTATAAGAAAGATTTTGAGGAGCGATTTAAGCCGCGCCTTCGAAACCCTCTTACAACGGGGTGGGACCTTATCGATGATATCTGTAAAGGAGGCCTAGGACAAAAAGAGCTGGGAGTGGTAATTGCTCCAACAGGCGCTGGGAAGTCGATGGCGCTCGTACACTTGGGAGCCCAAGCCTTAAAAGAAGGTAAGACTGTCGTTCATTATACGCTGGAATTACAGGATCTTGTGGTAGCGACGCGTTACGATTCGTGTCTTACCAAAATTCCTCTCCAAAATCTCGCGGGCTTTAAGGAAAAGATATACGAAGAAGTTCAGGATATTCAAGGAAAGCTTATTATTAAGGAATATCCCACCAAGACAGCATCTACTCAAACTGTGCGAAATCATTTAGAAAAACTTAAGATGCGCAATGTGTCGGTAGATATGATTATCATTGACTATGGAGACTTGCTTCGGCCGGTCCGATACCTAAAAGAAAAAAGGAACGAACTCGAATCTATTTATGAAGAGCTACGCGCAATCGCATCTGAATATGAGTGCCCCGTGTGGACTGCATCCCAGACAAATAGATCGGGGCTAAACGCGGAAGTGATTACGATGGAATCAATCTCGGAAGCATTTAATAAGTGCTTCGTGGCGGATTTTATTTTTAGTATTTCCCGCACTATTGAAGATAAAGTTGCAAATAGCGGCCGCCTGTTTGTGGCGAAGAACAGAAATGGGCCAGATGGGATTGTCTTTCCCATTTTTATGGACACCGCTCATGTGTGTATCAAGGTGTTGGAGCAGTCTGAAGACGGCGAAAGCATCCACGTAAATATTAAAAAACAAAAAGAGAACTTGGTAGAGAAATATAAAAAATTTAAGAAAAATAATGGAGGCTAGAAGATGTTTGATGAAAGTAGTGTGAAAGAGGCCACTCTTGAATATTTTAAAGGCGATGAGTTGGCGACAAACGTCTTTATGACGAAGTATTGTTTGCGCGATAAGAAAGGTCACTTTATGGAGAAGACCCCCGACGATATGCATCGACGCATCGCCAAAGAATTTGCGAGGATAGAAAACAAGTTTGAAGACGGCAAGAATTCTTATCTTACCGAAAGCGAAATTTATTCTTTTCTTAAGGATTTTAAATATATCGTACCTCAAGGTTCCCCCATGATGGGAATAGGAAATGATTATGTTAATGTATCTTTATCTAACTGTGTGGTTGTCGACAATCCACAGGATAGTGTGTCGTCCATTATGGACGCTGGCAAGGACCTTGCTAACTTGTTTAAACGTCGTTGTGGTGTTGGGCTTGATATTTCTGATCTGCGTCCCGAGGGTGCTCCCGTTAACAACTCTGCTCGGACTACTACTGGGGCTTGGAGCTTTGCTGATTTCTATTCATACGTTTGTCGCATGATCGGACAAAATGGGAGGCGAGGAGCACTGATGATCTCGATGGATATTCGCCACCCGGACATTGAAGCTTTCGTTAAAATGAAACAAGACCTCACTAAGGTGACTGGCGCCAATGTCTCAGTAAAGATAAGCGACAGCTTCATGAAGGCCGTGGAAAATAACGAAACGTTTACTTTACAGTTCCCGGTAGATGCTGAAGAGCCTGAGTACACCGCCGACATTGATGCGACCACCCTATGGCACTCTATCATTAGCTCTGCCGCGACGACCGCCGAACCAGGACTGCTCATGTGGGACAACATTACAAAGAACCTTCCCGCGCATGAGTATGCAGCTTTTAAAACTAAGACTACCAATCCCTGCGGGGAGATTCCGCTTTCGGCGTATGATAGCTGCAGGCTCATCTCTTTGAATTTGAAAAACCTCGTAAAAAATTCTTTTGAAAAAAATGCAGACTTTGACTTTGACAAACTAAAACAGATAGCTTCGGTGGGGATGCGACTGTCGGATGATCTGGTCGAACTGGAGTTGGAAAAACTTGAGAACATTCAACGAAGCGCGGACACCGAAGATGAAAGAGTATTATGGAGTCGTCTATCTGAAGCGGCCACTAACGGCCGACGTACGGGCTTGGGCACCCATGGACTAGCTGATGCGCTGGCGTGTTTAAATCTGGCATACGATAGCACCGAAGCCCTTGAAATTATTGAGAAAATTTATGAGACCTTACGCGATGCAGCCTATGAAGAAAGTGTTTATCTTGCGCAAGAGCGCGGCGCCTTTCCTGCCTTTGATTGGAATGTGGAAGAAAATAACGAGTTTATTCAGCGCCTCCCTTCCACCCTTAAGAAGTTAATTGCGAAGTACGGGCGCCGTAACATTTCAATTCTTACAAATGCACCTACTGGCTCCGTCTCTATTATGTCACAGACATCATCGGGCCTAGAGCCGGTGTTTAGAAACTCTTATATTCGGCGCCGCAAGCTCTCCCATGATGAACAAGATCTTGAGGCGCATTATACAGATGACTTGGGAGATCGGTGGATGGAGTATGAGGTTTATCATCATAATGTTCAAGCATGGATGGACTGGCATCCGTTTAAGGATCCAGGCGCCCTCCCGGCATTTTTTGTAGAATCAGATAACATTGACTGGACAGCACGTGTGGCTGTGCAGGGGGTCATCCAGAAAAATATTGATCATAGTATTAGTTCTACCATCAATCTCCCCAAGGGGACTCCTCCTCAATTGGTCGGAGAACTTTATATGGAAGGCTGGCGTCGGGGCCTCAAAGGGTTAACGGTTTATGTAGAGGGCTCGCGGTCGGGAGTCCTCGTTGCTAAAAAGGATGCCACCTTCCCATACCACAGGGCGCCCAAGCGCCCCATTGAATTGAGTTGTAATATTCATCACACCACTATTCAAGGAGAGAAATGGATTATCGTGGTTGGCTTAATGGAAGGAAAACCATACGAAGTTATGGGCGGACTTTCAAATCTAATTGAGATCCCTAAAGACAAGGCGGAAGGTATTCTGGTTAAGAATTCACGCAAGACGGTCAATTCTATTTATGACTTAAAAGTGGGGAAGAACGGAGATACAGTAGTGATAAAGGATTTGGTTAAAGTATTTGACAATGCCAATCATTCGGCCTTCACTCGTATCATTTCGCTTGGGTTGCGTCACGGAGCTAACATTCAATATGTTGTGGAACAATTACAAAAGGATCGTGACTCCGACATGTTCAGCTTTGCCAAATGTGTTGCAAGGGTTTTGAAGGGGTACATTCCCAACGGACAAAAAGCAACCGAAAAGACGTGTGAGGAATGTAAAACTGAAGGTTTGGTTTATGTTGAAGGGTGCGTGACTTGTAAGAACTGCGGTTTTGCAAAGTGCGGCTAGTTACATAGAGATGATACAGTTAACCGATAAAGCAGCAGATCGACTAGTCAACGTTTTAGAAGCCGGCGAAGCCGTTAGGATTGCGGTTCAAGGTGGAGGATGTTCGGGGATGTCCTATTGTTTGAATATAGAGACGGACGAACCGGACGAAGAAGATATTTTGCTTGACATTTCTATGGTAAAGGTATATATTGATCCCACGAGTGCTGGAATTCTTAAGGACACCACCGTAGATTATATCAAGACCCTTCAGCAAGAGGGATTTGTATTTAATAATCCGGCGGCGAACACTACTTGCGGGTGTGGTTCCTCCTTTAGTTAGGAACAACAAACTATGGCATATTCTAAAAAAGTATTAGATCACTTCGAAAATCCCCAGAATGTGGGGTCTTTGGATAAGGATAACCCAAGCGTGGGCACCGGCATCGTAGGTGCACCGGAGTGCGGAGACGTCATGAAGCTACAGATTCAAGTCAACGAGAAGGGCTGTATTTGTGAGGCTAAGTTTAAAACATTTGGCTGCGGATCTGCCATCGCTGCGTCATCTTTGGCGACGGAGTGGGTAAAAGGTAAAACCTTAAAAGAAGCGGCAGAAGTAAAAAATACAGATATCGTGGAGGAGCTATCGTTGCCTCCTGTTAAAATTCATTGCTCAGTGCTGGCCGAAGAAGCCATCAAAGCGGCAATAGAAGATTTGGAGAATAAATGACGCTTACACCAGTTAATAACTACCTTTCGGTTCGAACCGTAGAGGACATTGACACAGAAGAAAGCGGCATCCTTTTGCCGCAGGACTACCGTGCAGTGGAGAGTCCGTTTGCCGTGGTTGAGGTAGTCAACTGCTCCGGGGAGTCCGGCACGTTATGGGGGACGGGACTGCGGGTTGTCGTCGAGGCTCATATGCTGAGGGATATTCAGCATAACGGCGAGACCTTTACGGTCATTAAAGAAAATCATATAATCGGTATATTGTCTGAATAATTCTTGACTTCCCTCATCAGGAGTGCTAAACTAGCACCATGATGGAAATGCCGCCACTTGTATATACCTTCGACAACGTGGTGATAGGTTGGCGAGCAGCGGCAGTTTCTTTTGCTCGTGAACATGGATACCCTTTAATTGTCAATAGTGATCAACGACCTTTCCACTACTTTGTAGGATACCAAGACATTAAACATAAATGGTATGAGGGGATCTTTGATCTAGGTCTCCGGTCGCTGCTGCCCATCCCGTTTGATGTAGAGACGCTAGGTGTGGACGAACGCACTCTTAAAGTTGTTACTAAAGGCAATACCAAAGTCCTTATAAACTTTCAAACACTTCATATTTTTGATTTGGACAACATGGGAAATATAGGAGTGGAACAGGTAGTGGAGGATTATGTGGTTCATGATATGTTTGATATCGTGCAAGGTTCCCGGGTCGGAAGAGACATAGTACTATCACTTAAGGATAGTTTTGTGAAAATAGTAAAGTTTGTTGCGTCAAATCGTATAGATAGAAACACCACGGGTGATTTTAAAGATATCATTACTACAAGTATTATTCGTGGAGAGGACATCAAGAACTTTGATTACTCAGAAACCATAATACGGATTCTCTTGGAGCGAAAGCTCAAAGAACATAAGATCAAGCAACCCAATGGACGCAGCCTTAAAATACAACATTCGTTCCGCCACACATCCAAGAACAATTTTCATTTTAATGTCGTTGAGACGATGGATGAGAGCATAGTCCTGCATGAGTAAATTGAATATGCCCGCGATCATTCCCGTTGCCGGCATGAGCACTGAGTTTGGTATGGAGTGGGATTCGTCGATGATTCCGGTGGGGCCAGATTACACGGCTCTAGAGGCAGCTGTTTATGAATGTCTTCACGCCGGTTGCACTTCCATCTGGATTGTAGCTAATGATGATGTAGCCCCTCTCTTGCGTCATAGACTTGGAGAGTACGCTACCGACATTGATAGTATTCGACGCGGCACATTCGTGGCGTTCGGCAATACAAAACACCTAGAGGTTCCCATCTACTATGTGCCCATTCACCCTAAGCACAGAGACAAGGTAGATAACTATTCATGGTCTGTTATCTATGGTGCAAATGTGGCTTATTGGATACATACAAAGTTTTCTCGATGGGTTCAGCCTGACCGCTACTATATATCATTTCCTATGGGGATGATGGATCCAAAAGAAGTATTAGAGCATCGCTCGATACTACGCAAAAACTCCCCTTTTTATTTCGCCTATAATGGAAAAACAGTTAAGGACGGTTTGCCCTTGAGTTTTGTTATAGATCCTCACGAATGGCGGAGAGCTAAACGAATCATTACAACCAACTCTTCGTACTATAAAGCGCCGCCTGTAGGGGAGATGCCCTCCGAGCCCCTTCCCGCCGAGGAAAGATATGTTTCTTTGGCTTACAATCTAGCAGATGTGTTTGGCGACGCACCCGAAGGGACAGTCCAGGAAATGAATAGTTTTTACGACTTGACTTCCTGGCCTGGATATGTTAAATTTATATCATCGGAATTAGGCGAAAGAACAAAGCGACCTAATACGAATACTATGTATAGAGGGAGAGATAAATGAGCGAGAAAAAGATTCCTTTCGTTGGCCTGCATGCACATAGCGTCGCCGGCTCTATTTTTGATGCCATCGGATATCCCGATGAGCACATGGACTTTTGTTATGAGAATGGGGGCGAAGCACTGGCGCTCACGGACCATGGAAACATGAACGGCTTTTCACATCAATTTTTACACTGGCAGAAGATGAAGGAGGAAGGAAAGGAATTTAAGCCAATCTTTGGTGTTGAGGCATACTTCTTGCCTTCCATCGATGAGTGGCGGGAGGACTACGACCGTATTAAGGAAGACGCAAAGCTGGCGAAGACGTTGGCTAAAGAAGGCGATACTTCTGGTGCTACTGTTGAAGATGAAGATGCGTCAAAGAAGTCAATTAAGTCTGTATTGAACCGCCGCCGCCATTTAATTCTCCTGGCTCAAAACCAAACGGGGTTGAACAATCTGTTTAAGATTGTCTCAGAGTCTTATAAGGAAGAGAACTTCTACCGTTATCCGCGTGTGGATTATGATATGCTTGACCGTCACTCCGAGGGGGTGATTGCAGCGTCCGCATGTTTAGGTGGCCCCTACGCGGGGAACTATTGGGCCAACCGAGAGGAAGGGCCCGATGCTGTTAGGGAAGCAATGCGGGAAACAACCCGTCGATTCGTGGATATCTTTGGAGACCGTTGGTATGGAGAACTGCAGTGGAACAATATCGCTGAGCAACACGAACTCAATCAACACATTATCGAGGTCTGTGAGGAATTTGGGGTTACGCTTATTTCCACAGCCGATAGTCATTACCCTAATGACGATGCTTGGAAGGACCGTGAGTTGTACAAACGACTTGGTTGGCTTGGAAAGGGAACCCCCGCCTGGGCCGAGGATAATACAGAACTTCCCGCCGGAGTAGAAGAGATCGGCTATGAGTTGTATCCTAAGAACGGAAACCAGATGTGGGATTCCTATAAGTATTACTCCAAGACTTGCGGGGTTGAATATGATGATCAGCTTGTAATGGATTCAATTACTGAAACGCACAATATCGCGTTCAATAGAATCGAAGACTTCACGCCAGACACAACTGTTAAGCTTCCAGACTTTGTAGTACCAGCGGGCTTCACAGATGCAGAAGCCCTAGTCAACTATGCTTTGGAGGGTCTGCGGCAACGCGGCCTTCACGAGAATGAAGAGTACACTGCCCGGCTCCAAATGGAGCTTGATGTTATTGAAGATCGTGGATTCAGTAAGTACTTCCTCACTATGAAGGCGATCGCTGACAAGGCCAACGAGGTTCAGCTGACGGGCCCGGGCCGAGGGTCGGCTGCTGGTTCGCTGGCTGCGTATGTGTTGGGCATCACACAGATTGACCCCATCAAGTACGGGCTTCTCTTTGAGAGGTTCCTGCGTAAGGATGCAACGGACTACCCTGACATTGACTATGATGTCGCGGAGCCGATGGAACTCAAGGAAATGCTGATGGAGGATTGGGGCACGAACTCAGTCATTCCGATTTCAAACTGGAACACGCTTCAGTTGAAGTCTCTCATCAAGGACATTTCAAAATTTTATGGAGTGGAGTTCGGGGAAGTTAACAAGGTTACTTCTACAATGATTGCTGAAGCAACCCCGGCAGCCAAGCAACTCCACGGCATCAAGGCCGGAGTCTATGCTCCCACGTGGAAAGAGGTGATGGCACTCTCTCCGTCGTTGCGTGGTTATCTAGTAAAGTATCCTCATATTAAGACGCACGTGGAAGCACTTGTTGGTCAGGTGCGGTCTTGCTCTCGACATGCCGGCGGTGTTTTGATCGCAGATGACTTAAATGAACACATGCCTATTATTAGTTCGGGCGGCGTACGTCAGTCGCCATGGTCGGAGGGACAGCACGTTCGGCACCTGGAGCCGCTGGGCTTTATTAAGTTTGATTTGCTGGGGTTATCCACTCTTCGGATGATTGAGGGCGCCATTCGCCACATCTTGAAGAGACACCACAATAATCCGGAGCCGACATTCGAGGATGTTAAAGACTTTTATACTCAGCATCTTCATCCCGACGTTATTGATTTTAATGATCAGACAGTCTATAAAAACATTTTTAGGAAGGGTAATTTCGCGGGAATTTTTCAGTTCACAGAGCAACGAGCACAGGAATTCTGCAAGAACGCAAAGCCCAAGTCTTTAATTGATATCTCGGCCATCACTTCGATCTATCGACCAGGACCTCTCTCGGCCAACGTGCACGAGCAATACATTCAAGCCAAGGCAAACGCCGGGGACATTGATTATATTAATGAGCATGTGAAGGACGTAACCAAGGAGACCTACGGGTTTCTAATCTTTCAGGAGCAGATCGCATTGCTCGCCCACAAGTTGGGGAAGAACCTGACATTGGATGAGGGCAATCTTCTGCGGAAGGTCCTGACCAAGAAGGGAACTGGCAAGGAATCGAGAGTTAAGAAGGCACTGCGCACCAAGTTTATTGACGGGTGCGTAGAGAAGGGGATTCGCCATGGCGAAGCAGAAGACATGTGGGAGAGGTTTGAGTACTTCTCTGGCTATGGTTTTAACAAGTCGCATGCAGTCTCCTACTCCGCAATCTCATTCCAATGCGCGTGGCTATACAACTACTACCCGGTCGAGTGGATGGCATCATTCCTTGACAAGGAACCCGAGAAGCGCAAAGAGAAGGCAATCAATATCGCGAAGTCCAATGGCTTTGAGATTGTTGAGGCCGATGTTAACACTTCCTCGTTTGTGTGGGAGATCGATCCCAATAACGACAAGCGACTGGTGCAACCCCTCGCCGGACTTAAGGGGCTAGGGGACGCCGCCATCGAACAAATTGTCGCGAACAGGCCGTTCAATGATATTGAGGAGTTCCTCTTCCACGAGGATATTGTCTACAGCAAACTGAATAAGAAGGCGCTCGATGTGCTGGTGCGTTCAGGCGCGCTGCACCACCTGATGGACAAGAGGTTTACCGGACGCAAGCACTTCTGGTCAGCAGTTGCTGTTGATCGAGTGTACAGTCGCAAGAAGTTCCTTGAGAATATCGAAACTTATAAAGATGAGGGAGACTTCACAAACGAAGAAGAGATTGACAACCTGACGACATTGACGGGGATTTTTCCCATGCACTTAGTCATGCCAGACGAAGTAAGAAAAAGACTAGCCGCCAACTATGTTCCTCCTGTTTCGGAGTATGACCCAGAGCTAGGATTGGTATGGTTCATCCCAAGAGAAATCATTAAAAAGAAAACCAAACACGGGAAAGCTTATTGGATTGTTGCAGTAATCGATTCCAACTCAGTGTTAACAAAATTTCGTTGTTGGGGCGTAGTAGCGGGTAAAGATAGGATTCATTTGAATCGCCCCTACATGGCTCGACTAGACTTCGATCCTGCGTGGGGATTCTCAACAAGATCGATTAAGCATAATTTAAGATTATTAGGATAAAGAAAGGATTTTAAAAAATGATATTACAATACCATATGTTAAGAGGAGATGAGTTCCCGCCAGTGAGGGCTAACCCTAGCGATGCGGGATTGGACTTGCGGTGGACGCCTACCGAAAAGGCAGAGAGCGGGTTTAGCATCGCCCCCGGGACGAGTGTTCTTGTGCCAACAGGATGCACTTTTGGAATACCCCACGGATACATGCTCGAGATTAAGAATAAATCGTCCGTTGCCCACAAACGACAGCTGCTTGTCGGCGCATGCGTGGTGGACAGTGGCTACGAGGGGGAAGTGTTTGTGAATCTTCACAATATT
>Ga0209434_1001094_pt1 | contig 12404 bp, 13 predicted proteins | sample ETNvirnome_2_300_FD_184068 | JGI IMG/M metagenome (GOLD analysis project Ga0209434, IMG submission 184068) | Marine viral communities from the Pacific Ocean - ETNP_2_300 (SPAdes) (version 2) | ecosystem: Environmental > Aquatic > Marine > Oceanic | place: Pacific Ocean | collected 2013-06-22
CTTGCCTCTAAAAAATGTTTGGTGGAAACGGCGGGAGTCGAACCCGCGTCCTAAATAAGTCCGATAAAACGTCATTCACAAGGTTAGTTGGTTTTTGGCTCCAACAAGCACATAAGAAACAAGAAACAAAAAATTGCAGCTTTGGTTAACAAGGTTGCTGCCACCCCGTGATTATGCCGCTAGGGCGATATCAGAAAAAGTGTCAGTATTGGCACTTAAAAGTTTCAGCGTTTTTACAGAGCCACGCTGCCCTCTGCCTTGCACGTTTTAGCTTCTTTATCCAGTCGAAACCCTTACGTCCCCTTATAAGTAGTGTAAACGCCAGGGAAGGTGCGAATTTCTCGATCATCGCCATACTAGCCTCTCTTTATTTGAAAACAGCCCTTCGTTAGAGACATGGAAGGTGAGCCTTAACCATACAATCCCTGACGTGTCTTTAATATAACGGAAATAAGAGGAAATGTCAATCGCTTTTCTCAGAAAAGAAACTATGAACGTCAAATTTCTTTATTAATTTTGAAAGACGGTCTTTGTTGAGGCCCAAAAATCGAGCTGCTTCTGTTTGTGTTCGCGTAGCCGATATCCCATATTTCAATACAGCATCTTTTATAATTATTGGTAATGTGTTCCATAAAGGAAGACCATAAAGGCGATTTCCGGCTACTTTTGAAGCTAATTCTAATTTGAGGGCAATAACTTCTTCTAAACTAAGATTATTGAGTATGATTTCAAACTCATCGGAAGATTTGTGTTCTTTTCGCAGTTTTCGGGAAATGCTATAGTATTGATTTTTTCCTTGCAGGCGCTTTTTCTTTTTCCAGGCCATTTATAATGCTATTTCTTCTTCTGCCCCTATTTCTTCCTCTCCGGGTGTGCCTTCTTGGGCGCTAGCGGCTGCTTCATCGTATTCGGGCGTTGTGGGTTCGGGAAGAGTGGTTTTTAACTCATCTTGGAATTTATCAAAGTAAAGCTTAAGATTGGTGATCAAATAGTCATAAAAGAGTTCTTTATCCTCGTCATTTGATAAAACTTCCCAAGAATCCAAAATACTTCCTTGGATTTTCTTAAAAGTGGTGAAAGACATGTCACGACCAGTTTCATCCTCCCCTTGAATCGTAAATTCTTCTTTTTCGGTCTCAACAGGGCTTTTTTTCTCTTTTTTGTCGGTTCCGATGTCAATAAACTCGTCCGGGACGTCAGGAACCTCATTTTCGGGGTCTACGCCGATCTCCACCTCTGTTATGGCCGTAATTTCCTCTTCCGCTTCAATTTCCTCACCCCCTTGAAGGGTGGCTTTATCGGTCGCCATAGCCGGTGCAAGGAGGTTTTTTATCCCCTGAACCATGTGAGAGCGGTAAGATGCCCGCTGTTCTTCGCTTGTTGTAAGCTTTTTGAAGTCAATTTCGATGATTGGAATGACTTTTTTTAGCAAATCTTCCAAAATATTGATGCCTGTAGAGCTATGAGGGGCCTCATCGGGGTCCGGGACGCTCGCTTCTTGCAAAATAAGGTCTCTAATGTACCCTCGGAGGCGATTTTCGGCTAAAATTTCCTCTTTTTGGGCCTTTTTTTGCCTTTTTTTGACAATTTGGATAGCTTCTCGGATAAAATTGCGTAATTTTATCTCTTCCGCGAACTCATTTCGATCAATTTTCATATTTGGGCTCCCATTTCTAATAAATAGTCTGCTATTTCGTCAATAATCGCTTCTTCTCCGACTAATGCCTTCTTCATATTGAGTTTTGAGCGTTTTTTTTCCTCTTCGTTATCTTTTTCAACGTCTGTATCTTGCCATGGGCCCCCTCCGGCTGCTGGAGCACCCTGAACGTTGCCTCCGGCCATGGAAGACATCTCTTCAAGCTCTTCTTGACCCTCTTCCATGGCGCCCCCGCCCGCAGGAGCGCTTTTTATGTGCTTATTTGACGCTTTTTTCATCTGTTTACCCACATTGTACTTGTTTGGGCCTTGTTTTGCCAGATCTCCGACCATTTTAACATATGTACCCCTTGCAAACCGTTGAAATGGCTCTGTTTGCTCTTCTAAATCGCCTTCTTCTTCCATGGAATGTGCAATTGCGACCGCTTGGTCCCGGCTTTTACCCTCTTTGTCAATTAAATATGCTATTTTCTTGGAGATTCTCTCTTTTGAGTTGCTTTCTTCCTTAAGTTCCCTCATGCAGCGCTCAACCAAAGAAAATAGCGTCTCCATAATAGGACTTTTTTTTTCTACGCCTAAAATAGAGAGAACATTTTTGATGTTTACACCTGGAGGGACAAAATCTTTAAGCAAAATCTCTGCGGTTTCGTCTGTTGTGCTTAAATCAGCTATATATCGCATATCGGAAGCATGAAAATCAGCCGGATCTAAACCTTTTTTGATGCTAGGAAGCATATTATAGATGTGCGGGTTCGAAACAAGCATGCTAACATACTCAGGACTATGTTTGGCGTCCAAAGGGCACCCAAAAACACTCACCTTAACATCCTCTCGGGCATAGGTATCGGCACTAGCATACCTTTCTAGGTCTTTACCCTTGTCTCCGCACCCTAAAATGACTGTTGCTCCCTCCGGAGCAGACGCAAAATCGTCCGCAATCGGGTCTCCAATGTATTTATAGGCCGCCGTCAGGGGCGACGGTTCTGAAGAAACTTGAATTTCCACATTTTTTCGCCCCGAGATGTACTTTTTCCATATTTCTTCAGCGTCTTGGGCATTAATAACTCGTCCAGAGAGTGGCATTTTACGAGTAGTTCCCAAAGGGTTAGAAATTAAAACGACAACCTTCTTTGCGCGCTCTAAAAGATGACCAATTACTTCTAAATGGCCCCGGTGAGGAGGCTTATAGGCACCCGGGTACAACGCAATATCTGCTTTTTTTCCTTTTACCCCTTCTGAGATTTGCATGGGGGGAATTCCTTTCCTCCCATATTTAAATAATCCTAAAATTTGGTTGACAGGAGCAAAATTTCCTGTAAACTTATAGGTATGACCGTCGTAATCAAACACAAAGCCTTCTGACGCGGTGGATACATTATCAACATCTTTTAATTTTCTTAATTGTTTGTGTAAAATCGCTATAGCACCTTGGTGTCCAGACTGTTCAATTGTAGCTATAGCATCTCCCACCTCGGTCTTTAAACGATCCACTTCTCTGTCGTTATCCAAAATGAACGCGCTTTCTAATCCACGTAGCATTTCAACAGAAAAATCGTGAATAATATCTTCGATTGGGTCAATCGCTGTTTTTAATATTATTTTAGCATCACCGACAAGCTGTCGAACCATTTGGATAGTCTCGTGGTCTTCTTTGGGAATCAGGCTTAAAATAGTTGTAACACTTGCGTTTTTGCCACTCTTTACAGTCGAAGGCTGTTTCATTATTCGACGCACTAGCTCTTCTTGGGCCTGAGAAGGTAACTTCATTTGGTGTTTAATAATATTATCTACTCGACTTATCAAAAAATCTGCTATGGCTTGGTTATCGCTAATTCCTTCTTTGGTTAAAATGCTTTCTAGACGCTGTATGGCGTTATTTAGATGTTTCTGGTCGTCTAAAGCTTTTAACACTTTAATAGCATTAACTTGAACACCATAATCTTCTAGCGCTAGGTGCTCTTGAACCCCAGCCAAAGCAGATTCTAACATAGCAGCATTTTGAGAGACATCTCTATCGGTAATCTGTGCGCTTTTGCGATCAAATTCGGCATGCCCAGATCGGTGGATAACTAAATTTTTGGTATCATAATTAATAACGTTGGAAGATCGAGGGTCTTGAATTTCAGCATTATAAAAAATATTGGCGTCGGGACCAAACATTTTTATTTGTTCTTCTGGAGGAAAAAATCGTGCTGCTTTTTCAAAAGCCCTAAATGCATCTGTAAAGGTCAATATTAGTTGAGGATTGGGATGTTCAGAAAACTTGGCTGCCAAAGCTTTAGCGTCCAAGCCTCCTTGTTTTATATTGCCTTTATTACGAGCCGCTTTCGCTTTACCATCTTTAACCGAATAGGAGATATATAAATTCTGGCCATCCGTCTTTTCTGTACCCTTTAACTCTCCAGACGCAGCTGCTTGAAATATTTCTTTCATTTTACTGAAAGTTAAAGACGGATTATCATATAAATGGTCCATATGACCAGCTAAAGCGCCCACAGTATTATCTCCTTCTTTATTCTAGTCGCGAGTAAAGCGTTCGGTTAATCTGTCAAACAAACTATGCTGATACCACTCTTTAATGGGCATCTTGTTTTTGTTTTCACGCATTGCCGAAGACGTCTTCATGCGTCGTTCTTCGCCTTGTTCTTCATTTTCACGACGATTGGCTCGGCCACCTTCATCAAGTTCCTCTTCTTCATTCACATAAGCCTCATCGCCCTTTTTCTCGCCCCGGCCTGGATTCGTGGTCTTTTTCTCTTCGCCCTTCTTGGTGGTATAATCTTTCTCACCTTTATGAGTTTTAGACTTGTCGCCCTTGTTGCCACCCCACTTTACAGCTTCTTCTAATTCCTCGTCTTCTTCACCATAATCTAAATGGCCGCCCCCGCCGTAACGGTTGCCACCAGTTTTATCCTCGTCATCGCGATTATATTTCGCGCCTTCGTTGGTTTTCGCACCTTCGGGATATTCCTCAGTACCTTTCTGCTCACCTTCTGCGGCTTCAGCTTCTGTCGATTCATCATCGACTAAAGTTCCCTCTTTCATTACTTTCCTCAAAGCAGCCCGAATTGCTTCTCTTAATTTACTCTCGTTCAAATTCATTGTTTGTTCTCCTCCATATTTAATTGAATCTTCCCAATCTCTAAAACACAAGTTTCCTTGTTCGTAGGCTTCACGCTCCATCTCTCGCAAATGTGGATCTGTTTGAGCATATCCATCTTCACTAGCCGAACCACCCTCAAAATCTCCTCGACAGTTTTGAGTATGATGTACAAGCTCATGAGATAAAGAACGTAAAACATCTTTTGGATGGCGCCCTGTTGTAAATAGAGTTATAGACATACCTGCGGGATCATAAAAAGCTGTTTTTCCCAAAGTATTTTTAGCATTTTCGTTATCTTGCTTCAAAAACAATTTTGGTGGCCTATCGAACCCCATTCGCTTCTGAGCAAAAGGAAAAAAACTAAGAATATGTTTTTTCAACTCTTCCATATAAAAAGACGCTCCAAATCATTATAATTAGTTTCTTAACTAGTTAAGGGCAGCAATTAAATGCCGTTCGGATTTCCGGAAAAACAAACACTTGTAGAAAGAGGAGGGGCGAGAGTGGTGAGCTTCCCCACAATCCACTCTTTCATGTGTTCTTCGGAGTCGAAATCGTAAATTCTATCCTTTTCTTTTATTTTCCACACCCTCATTTGCTGCAAGATATCTGTTTTGTTAAAAACAAGATCCGTGACTCCATTAATTTTAATGGCTTTTTCCAGAGTGTTCCAATTTAACCAATTACATTGTCGCGGTCGTCCCGTGGTGGCGCCATATTCTTGTCCGATACTTTGTAAGGCATCAAAAATGGCGTCGTCGGGTTGAAACTTCTTATTTCCTACATAAGTTTCATATATTTTAGCGACACCCCACACATGACGCACCGCTTGCGGAGGAATGCCATTCAAAAGAGCACCAGCGGAAGTACAATGACTAGATGTAACATAAGGATAATCGCCCCAATCCACATCTAAGCCAAAACCTTGCGCCCCTTCGCAAAGAATAACAGCCTCCTTATTAGATTCTTTATCATAATTATGTAATTCTTCGTACATATCCACTAAAAAAGGCTCTAATATCTCTACTTGCTGCGCTCTCACACCTTGACGGCCATATTTGTCCCTATAGGCGGGCCCATTTCCCCGTTTTGTAGTACCAATTTCATCATCTTCGCTATCTTCTGTCAAATGTGCATCAGTAATAATATGGGCATTTTGAGCGATTTTTACAAGGGACCGGATGTGGCGCCCCAAGCGCGCTTCCAGTTCTTCTAACTCTTTAAAAAATTGTTTTATATTAACAACGCAGCCGGGACCAATAATAGATTTAACACCAAAAAACACACCAGCGGGAATGTGATGGGTCACATACCTCTCTCCATCATGCATAATGGTATGGCCGGCATTACATCCTCCATTATACCGAACAACGTGTGTATAATCCCCTTCTTTACACAAATTATGTGTAACTTTACCCTTTCCACAATCCCCATGTTGAAGTCCTACAATAATATCTGCAATCATATTTACCTCTTTTTTATTGGCAAGCTGTTTCGTCTAAAATTTCCATAAGACTATTATACAACACCGATGGGTCAACTGCAAGTGGAAACCACTTCCCCCCGTTCAGAGCGAGGGGTTCCCATGAACTTTTGATATTAAAATTCGGAGGAGTGAAAAAATATGTTTTCAAATCATTAGAGTTTGTAATCATATCCTGCAGTACAGGTATCGTAATTGGAGGATTCAAAAAAGAAGCACCACCCTCATCTGTAAATAATATAATTACATGATGAGCGTTGGGTCTCCAATTAATAACAAACTGCTCCACCTCTGGTACTGAAAATATCTTTGTCGAATTATAAAGTGTTTCCCACGAGAAAGAAGCCAAATCATATGCTGGAGAAAATGCCAAATTGTATATAGAAAGATATATAGCATCAAAAAGCATTTCGGCACCAGTAGTACTAGACTCAACAAGCGGCTTAAGGGCTGCAAAAGAACTGATAAAATCAGAAAAGGGGTTTAAATTGGAAAATAAGAATAAAAATTCATCATAGTTGAAACAATTATTCGTCAAATCAAATACAGCGCAAGTGTCTGCTGATAATGGACCTGTAACAATACCCCATTGAATTACCTCTTCATCACTATAAAAGTTGGCAAACATTCCTAATGCATTTAAGACAGCTTTGATCTCTAGGTTCATTGATCCCGAGGAATCAACAATAAAAAGGATATCAGTATCCTCCATTTTCTTTCCATCGTCAATAATTCCGTCACAATCGCCATCAATTCCATCACAACTGTCTTTAGCTTTGGGAAGTTGTTGATCTTTACAAAATCCCGGGATAAAAGTAGCAGGAGTTACCTGATTTCCTTTACTCTGGCCCCACTCACCTTTATAGCAAACGACTTCCCCAGCATGGCAGATCCCCACATCCAAAGTATCTTCGGGCCCAGTATAACATTCTTTATACAGATACTCATCCACTTTGCTATCACAATCATCGTCCCAATTGTTACAAACTTCTTCTACGGGATCTCCGACAGTTTTTAAACAATCTGAATCATTCAGCCCAAGAGCCCAACAATGGCTTGTGCATTCAGTCACCGCAGACTTGATACACTCTTCTTTCCCAGTCCAGTTAAGCTTGCTTTCTAGACACACACACGTTTTATATCCCGATCCACAAATAAGCGGATCTTCGCTGCAAGGAAGCATTATGCCAAAAAATGTACATTTACAATCTAGCTCTTCATCAACTTCGCCATCGCAGTCGTTATCTAGGCCATCACACTGTTCCTCTGTGGGCGCCAGTGCTGTACAACTCCAATTCCCATTCACACAAAAAGAAAGATTTTCTTCGCAATCAGTCTCACATACATCAACTAAATCTTCATCTGTAACGCCATCGCAATCATTGTCCACACCGTCACATAGCTCTGTAGGGACTGGACCACATTGATCGCATGCGTTTGTTTGACCTTCATCTATTTCTCCGTCACAGTCATTATCTTCATAATCACAGACTTCTTCTAAAGGCTGTGGTGCATTACACACTTCTTTGCCGGCAATACAAAGCAATGGACCTTTACCACATTCACTTTCGCATTCCCATTCGCCCTCGTCCACAATACCATCGCAATCATCGTCTTTGTTATTACAAATTTCAACTTGAGGTTTAGAGCCAATACATTCCATTTTGCCATCGATGCAGATTAAGTCCCCCAAGCCACACAATGCTTCACACAATCCCCCTTCTGTGTCTTCATCTGTTATACCATCACAATCATCGTCCAGATTGTTGCATAGTTCATCCCGGGGCTCTTTCCCGACACAAAGCAATTTGGCGCCTACACAAATTAATTCACCAACACCACAATCATCTTCACATTCTAGAATCTCGATATCTTCATCTACGAACTCATCACAATCGTTGTCGAGACCGTCGCAAATTTCTGGAAGGCATGGCTCACATACACTTGAAACAAATTTTCCCTTTTCACAGCGAGTTTCTTTAAAGCCTTTTATACCATTTTCGTCTTCGCAAGGTTCTTTAATAATAGTCCTGTCAACTGGATTACATTCGAACTTCTCTTGACATTCTCCAACTTCAACCACCTCCGGAGGATCAGTACAAATATTGCGGGTAATAGGTACCTGCCAAATTGCATCAAGTGGGGGGCAAAAGTACCATTCTTTAATAAGACATTCGTCAGGAATTACATCCTCTTCTTCTTGAACTTGAATATCTTCGATGTCATGCTTCATGGTTGTATCCTCTACAACAACATCTATTCTAACATCGGCATTCTCAAAGGGAATTCCGCTGCCCGTTGTACCACTTTCGCTACAGCCGGAGGCCAAAATCAAAATAGCCAGAAATATTTTATTTAATTTCATTTTTTTTACCTTTAGTCGTTTAATACATCACCGGGCAGAAATCAGCTTCGTATTCCCATCCGCATGTTGGATCCCATTCACACCACTCTTCATAACAGGGGGTGCCATTCATATCATAGACATACCATCCGCAACATGTCCCACCCGAATAGTACTCGCAATAGTCAGCATAGGTATAAAAAGGTGGTTCTTCATAACATACATGCTCAACAGCGAGAATGCCCCCGGCGCTATGGTGCACTTCACAGCCGGCCGCAAACAATAACGCGCTAGCCAAAATAATCCCAAAAATTTTTTTCATAACATACTCCTTTTTTATTATTTTTCTTCCGTAACCATCGTTGGCATGAATTGTTGGTTAATATGCCCACATGAATTACAAGCAAAAGTCTCTACAGGGACGATAGTCTCTTGACCATTGGGGGAAATAACAGCAGATACTTTTTTAATTAAGAAACAAGACCTAAATGCTAATCCTTCACAAGACTCACACTTAATATCTGTTGCCAGATTCATATCAACACTCATGTTTATTGTACGGGGTTTTTTCATAAGACGATCTCCTTATATGATACTATAGTATTATATCAGAGATGTCAAGTTAATTTTAGAAGAAAGATCCGGGAGGGGGTGGAGAGAGCCCAGAGAGCCCGAGAGAGGAGTGCACAAAAAAGTCATCTTGTCCTTTAACAGTCTTCACAAGTACGTATTTGCGTTTTCCCAAAAACTCTCTTGCAGTATCTGCGATACGAAATCCCATAGCAGTGGCATGCTCAAAAGTAATGGTCCTAAAACAATACTCATCAAAAGGTAAATTAATTAAACACTCCAAACTATCCGGGGGCTCTAAATCAATAGTAAGATAATCGATTACCTTGGGTAAAGAATGTTCGTTAAACAATTTCGAAAAATCCATTTCCAGTGCATTGCCAGTTATAATTGGGGTATTTCTCTCAGCTTCCCAAAAAGATTTATATTCTTGGGGATTTGCCCAAGTATTCCATGATGCAAGAGTAGACTCACCTAAATCAACAGAAATGCCGGTCCAACCATATTGTTTTTCTAAAATGTAGGTATTATTAATCTGGCTCGGGTGTGCACTACCCACATCCACAAACGTCCCGGATACTTTGTTATTTAAAGTTTCTAATACAAATACATCTTGACCGATTTGACTTCCCGGGTTTGGAACATAATATTTGTGTGACATAGCCTCTTTCCTTTTTTCTTATTGTATCTTATTTATAAATAATATTTAAGGATTGAGATCGTAATATTTATTTTTAGATAAGACTTCGACATCGGTAAGCCAAACTGGGAATTTGCTACCACTACACCACTGGATAATAACGGTGTCCTGATCGAACAAATCGATGACTACACCAACATCCTTCCAGTTGTGGTACCACCAAGGCAGCTTTACGCTTTCCTCGTCGTTTTTCCATGTTACAAGATCACCAATCATACCATAACTAGGATTGGTATTTTATAATATAACTTATTTATTTTGTTTTAGGTAGGCTTTTTTGGCTTCGCGTTTGTGCTTTTTTTCAGCAGCCATGCTTTCTTTAATTGCGGCCACGCAATCATCAAATAGGACTTCAACCATATCCCCGGCAGAATCGCTGAGTTCATCTAGATGCGGCATCCAGGCCAAACTCAAGGCGCGCCCATCCACCGTAATGGTTTGGGTCTCGCCCTCTTTCACAAACTCAAATATTTTTTTTCTGTATTTTTCTTGCAAACGGTTTAGGAACCGTTGTTCCCTTATACTTAGCATACAGGCACATACATAAACACTAAAAATGCCGCTATTCCACTTAAAAACATTTCCACTGTTACAACATCAAATTTCATCCCATGCACCTCCATAGCGTATACGCTATATCTACCAAACAAACCACAGCTATAACTTGTATTATTCTAAGCATTACTTTATCATGCTTAGAGAATTTACACATCTTTTTTTCCTTAGACACAAAATCTCCTCCTTATTTTTTTAATACAATAAAAGTTAACGTTAATTTTTGATTACGGAAAGCCAAACATTCTTTCTCGTTGCATACACTAAAGTTAACCAATCCCTGGACTGGAAATCGGCCTGTTTGTTCTCCTTTAAAAGGCACACACAGAATTGCGCCTTTGTCATTTATTTTAAATGCGCTATAACCCAATCTTTCTTTTAGGGGGACAGTGGTTGGAAAATTTTTGGACTCAATACGAAATGACGCTGGATAATCTTTATTCCACTTGAAACCTTTAGTCGGTTTAAATATGACCTTGGCTATTCCTTCTTCCCCAACATATCCTGGTTGTGTTACTAACTCAATTGAATAAGGGTGCGCCAATATTGCTCCGAGTGAAACTGCTTTTGGTGCGCCATGGCTAGCATTGATAATGAGCGCTCCGCTCATCAAAGTTATTAACACAGCTAGTATAGTTGTCTTTAACATTCTTCTCCTACCAAGTATACATTAGTGTAAGGTTCGGAATTGGCAATATCGATTTAAAACCCTCGCGTGTATCAAAGAATGCCGCTGCTGGAATGTCCAAAACAACCCCAAAATTCTTGTGCGCCATCCACTCAATTCCGATTCCCGGGCCAATAGCTACCATGGTTTTATCATACTGACTCACCCACCTATTGGCCTCGTGCATGACAGAAGACCCGACCGAAATGAATGTGCTCCCGTAGTTCCCCCGGTGCAAGGTGAATTGAAGTACCACTCCTCCGGTGAGCAATACGTCATCTTCTGTAATAAATGGGAAACCGGCCAATTGAAGTGCCACCGGGCTGTTGTAAAATTGGTGCTTGTAGCCAATACCAAATCCGTATGTTGACCCGGCCACAAACCCAACGCTGTTTCGGCTAGGGGTGACAGGCTCGTAACTGGTACGATAACCACGGCCCGTGGCTGCTTCTGCCGGTATTGGATTAGTAATGGACACGCCCACCAGTAGGGCTAGAATAATTGTTAGCTTAGTAATGATGCTTTTCATGTTAACTCCTTTTGCTAACCTCATTATACACTATAGTAATTACTTTTCCAACTTATTTTTTAATTATCATGTTTTGAGATTTTTTTTAGCGGCATAACGAACGTCCTTAGCTTCGGTGTATAACATAGCGTCATCATTAGTGATTGGGATTCCGGGTAGGGGGGAGGGGGGGAGGGGGTACCCCCCCATTGGTTCCCTTTAGTTCCTTGCGCTCGCGGCAATCATTCCAACAACAGGCAAAAGGTAAACAACGGTCAGGGCAGTAATCATATTCTCTCTCTCCTCTCTCTCTTACTCTATACTCTAACACTCTCTCTCTCACACGCACTATTAGTTAGACGTAATCTATTTCCTTTTATTCACTTTCTTTTTATCTTTTTTCTTTTTATGGCCTCGGCTCTCTTTCTCTTGTCGGTCAAGCGGGTGTGTGTCAGGGTCGGCTGAGAACCGTATTCGCGACCAGGGCGAAAGCCCTTTGTTGTTGTTGCCGCTTTCGCCTTGCTTGCATTGCGTTGCGCCATGCTTCGCGATAAAGTCTGCAATCATTTTATTTCTTGTGGCCTCGTCCATGTTTTCCTCGCTCAAATCCAATGTTGGCATGTTCCTTGCTATAGCAATTGCCGTGCCAAGTGGCCCAGGCTTGCTATTCGGTGCAGGGTGTGTATATACTAAACTTCCCTCCCTTTTCCGTTGCTCCCCGTTACCTTTATTATTGTCGCTCTCTCTCACTTTATAATACCTTTCTCTCTATTCCCACCGTCAACCACTTGTCCCCACTTTGCCCCACAATCCCCCCA
>Ga0209434_1001095_pt1 | contig 12400 bp, 4 predicted proteins | sample ETNvirnome_2_300_FD_184068 | JGI IMG/M metagenome (GOLD analysis project Ga0209434, IMG submission 184068) | Marine viral communities from the Pacific Ocean - ETNP_2_300 (SPAdes) (version 2) | ecosystem: Environmental > Aquatic > Marine > Oceanic | place: Pacific Ocean | collected 2013-06-22
CTGCAGCAAGAATGTTTTTTCAACGTAATTAATATATTAACATGGCAAAATCAAAATTTTTAAAATTACAAGATAAAAATGGCGACAAGCTACTTGATGCTTGTGGGGAACAGCCAGTTGTTCCCGAATTAAAAAAATGCCCTGATTGTATTCCTAATTCATCAGCTATAGTTCCAAATTGGAAGAGGCGAGGAAATGATGAGCCATGGAAAAACGAAAAAGAATGTTTATATCAAGTTACCATAACGACACCAGAAAAATCAACAGCAGATCCTACAGACCCCGCTAACGACGCCGCGGCCAATTTGTTTATGAAAAACTTATTTGCTGAATTTAAAGACACAGCAATTGAATCACTGTTAGTCAATTTTGATAAAAAACAAACCGAAGAAGCAGAAACCACCTTAGATGCCATAATTGAATATACAAAATTTGATTTAGGAGTTCGTGACAACGCCCGAGTAAAGCTTTTATATTCCGTCCCGGCCGACGATTTCGATGCCCTAGAAGATGAAGACGGTACGGAAGAAGAAGAAGACGACGACGATTCCGGCGCCGATATTACTGTTACTTTTAAAGCCGGCACCATGGCTTTAAAGATGATTAAGATTCGCAAAGCTTTAAGACTATATAATCGTTATTATAAGGTATCACAATTTCTTGATAAAACCACTTTTGTTAAGAAAGATTCCGGCGCCGCCTTTAGTTTGGATGATTATGGAGATGCGGGCCTATGGGGTGATTCAAAAACTTCTAAGATCTTGCCTGAGTTAGATTTATTTTTAAACAAAAAAGGCCTTGACATACCAAAAAGTAGTAGTGGCCAGATTGGCTCATCATGGTGGAAAAAGGATATAGAGAAATTAAGAATTACTTTCGATTCTAAATATAAAATTAAAAAAATAGAAGCATTTATAGCTGGATGTGATGAGCCAAAAGTTTTTAAAGGCAAAAAAGTAAGAGCACTCAAAAACAAGGAAGGATTTAAAGATTCAACAGCCATGGCATACTTCGCTCAAATGGACGCAATGGAGCAAGCTTTAACCTCCCGCGTCCCGATGCCATGGGTAGACTTTCTTATAAACTTTACATACCCGGCTATTGAAGAAAAGGTCGACTATAGGTCTGAACAAGAGGGGGATCCGAACGCATTAACATGTGTAGCTGACGCGCTTAAAAGCGAAGGAAAGCAACTCGGATTAGACATCCTAAGCGAAACTTTCGGTATTGGAGATGCAATCGCATTACAATTTCATGAGAATGTTTGCAAAGAATCCCCAGAGGATGAAGAAGAGCAACGTGAGTGGATGGGGCTTAAGCACGCGTGGTCAGAAGAAGAACGAGCGCGAAGAGGCGCCGCCCGCGTAAAACGCCGCAAAGAAAGGGGCGAGCGCCAAGATGCTAGAGGAAAAGCCCGGGCCCACCGCAAGACAGAAGAAGGCCGCGCAGAGCACCTTCAACAGAAAGAAGGCCGGCGGCAAGACCGCAAAGACGCCGGCGCCGCTCGCCGCGCCATGGCAAAAACACAAGCTTTCGCAGACATCGATCCTAGCAGCTTCAGCTTTGAAAAAATTTGCGCTGATTTTATAACTGGAGGCGGGGTTGGGAACACTACAGTAGATGATCTCTTTGACGGTGTTTTTAATAACATGAAGCTATGTGGGTTTCAAAGCCTATTACATGAAGTAATTACGTGTTTAATGGGTGGATTAACTTTAGAAGAAGCCATGTCGAAAATTACAAAGGCTGCATTATCTGAGATGTCGCTTGAAAATTTTGGTATTTTATTTATTGGCCTCCCTCCCGCCCAACAAAAGCGCATAGAAGATTTAGCGAAACAAAAATTAAATAGCGGCGACATTTTCAAGGATTCCGGACAAAAACAAAAACTCTCAGATCAAATGGCTGGTACATCCCCTGTCGTTGAACCATGGAACGACCCAGAAGCCTTGGAGGCATCAGAGCAGTCCCAAGAATCCCAACCAGCAGAAAGAACCATCGCCCAACAATTTGATCTTGACACCGCGAAACAACGATTAAACTCTAAAGTAATCTTTGAAGCTTATATCCAAGCGCTGATAGAAGAATACTCAGATAATCTCTTGGATCTTGTTGATAAATTAAATGAATTCCCCGGCGCCCCTCTTATAGCTAGCCTTATCGCAACTATGAATTGTCCTACTGGCCCCGTATTCGATCCAAGCGTTATGGATTGGATTAAAGACATAGAGCTTCCATTTTGTAGAAACAAAGACGACATAAACATTAGATTAATTAATCCGTTTGGCTGGTATCCAGGAAAAGCGGATGTTTCAGCAGCCTTGTTTGAGGCAGTTAAAAGCAGTATTAAAGCCGCTATAATTGAAATTATGATTAAGATCTTACAGAAAACATGTCAAATATTTGGAGATGCAATTTGTAAACGTTTGGGTGTTATGGGCGATTTGGCCGTAGGAAAACTGACCAGCGATAATACATTTGCAGATATAGTTAAAGATTCTATTTGTGGCGATAACGCGGACGACGAAGCTGTTCAAAAAGCGACTGAAGATATTGTAAGAAGTCTTGGCCCCGGAGGAGCCGCCTTTGCCAACGAAGAAGATGCCATGAATTGGACTAACGATGTGTCTACTTCTACAACCCAAGATGAAATGACAAATGCCTTTTTAGGCGATTGTTCCGACGAATTTTTAACAATCGTAGACACCATAATTGAATATGAGTACCCACAGTATAGAGATGGCTTGCCTGATAAACAATCTATTTGTAGATTTTTTACAAACGTAGGTAATTTGATGCCTGCCGATTTTAGAAATCAGATGAAAAACAACTTGGATCAGGCTGAAAACGAACGTCAACTTACACCAGCAAATCCAAGCCTTTGTATAACTCCCGAACAACAAGAACAATTTTGCGAGCTAAGAGCGCAATTACTAGAGGGCCGCGCATCCCCCGAACAAATTCGAGAAATGTGTGACAATATACAAGACGAAATAGGCGATGATCTAGAAACAACGGCCGGTATGGCCCAGGGCGATCCTTTTCAAGTGGGCCCAGTGGTTTCTGATCCTGGTTGTGACAATGGTCTAATTCCTTTTGAATCAGACGAAGCAATAAAATCTGTTAGTACATCAATTGCAGATGCCTTAGAGAGATTAAAGATTGATTATACCGAAGATATGCTTGGAAACGGTGGCTTCGGACCCTTCAAGGCCGATGATGATTGGGGTATGATTAATCTGATATTATCTGATACAGAAGGCAATCCACTAACCTTGCACAATAAACGCGCTGCCCGCGCTTTCGGGCCCACAATGGATTATATTACACATGAACCAATATCGTTTCTAGATGCCGCCGGTGGCCTGCTTGGATTCGTTAGCCCGCTCGCTTTGCTTTTAGCAACCATAAAACCAATGCCAACCTTTATGCAGACAGCAGCCCTCCCTTCAAAGATAGCAGACTGGCTCAGAAATTCTTTAGCTACTAATATTTGGACGGGTCCAGATCGCATTTCATCACTGTGGGGAACATTTGAGTCAACAAATGATTGGGAGATATATGCCCCCGATAGCCATACTTTTGAAGATTTAGAATTTACTTCGTTTTTTGGTATCGGTCCCACCGATGTTGATTTGACACAGATTGAAGATAAAGGATATAATACGCAATTTAAACCTATGTTCGAAGAGCTTAATTATGATGAAGATGGAAACGAATCTCCCCAAGGTACTCCTGGTGATAATACCGTTCGAGTTATAAGAAGAGGAAGAAAGGGCACCCCAGATGTTACACTTAAGTTTAGAGATAATCATGCCGGCCGAAAGAAGTATGGAGACAAAACGACTTATAACTATGGATTTAATATCAAGTTATTCTTAAGCGACCTAGAAGAACAAAAAGGAGAGCAAAGAAAAAGAAATGTTCCCAATAACAATTCTCGAATCATTATCAATGACGCAACCAACATTAATGCTATTCCCGAAATTCCAAATTATTTGGCCAGCGCTGCATCCTTTGCGGTTAATCCACTTTTGGGAGCCCTCAAGGCGACCAAAGCTCTTGTAGGATCAATTAAAAATATCGTAGAGAAAGCTTCCGACGATAAAGAACTGGAAGAGATGGTATTTGAATTTTTTGCTGTCGACGACACGTTGGATGGTATTCGCCTGGAACCCAACAAATACTCAGAATTTCCAAAATTATTAACAGCATTTCAATCTTATAATGAGAAATATCCTCCACAATTATTTTTGTTACAAGAATTAATTGAGAAAGGAGACCCTAATATCGCCACGAATATGACAGATTTAAAAACTCAATATGATAGTATAAACACCACTCTTTTAACAGAAATTAGACAGCTTATTGCTTCGAACGAAAGCGCATTTAAATTTGGATCCTCCTTTGATGGCTTAACGACTGAAGATTTTGACTATGTTGAGCCATACGAAGAGGGTGTCGAGATGACAGAATACGATTATGATTGGTGGCCGCTGCAGCAAGACCGCAGGCTTGGAATTAGTAGAGATGAATGGCTCAATGAAAAAAATGGAACTCCCGAAAATACAAGAGTTTTTTACCTTAACCCGATGACTCACGGTGGCCGGCGCGATTCATTTAGAAGTCCTCCGGTATATGTAAAGGCGCTAGAAACTGACGGGTGGCTAGGGTTTATTAACGCTATTTTTCCTGATTTTTCTACCTGTCCCGACGCGCAAACAGACTTTGTTGATTTTGGAGTAATTGAAGACAGAGTTGATGAGTCATATCCAAGAATCGCAGAAGATCAAAGGCTAAAAGATGGACCAGACTGCGTGCAAGAGTTGCCATATAATAGAATTTTAGATCGCGCTGCCAAGGCCGGCATTGAAGCAGTTATTTCAGCCACGCTGCAAATTTTTATAAGCACTCATCTTATAAAATCAATGCCTGTTTTTACTTTGTTCAAACCATCTTTTTCTGATAATTATAGTAAAATCTATACAAGCTATTTGGTTGAAATGTTAGAAATTGCCTTAAAAGATGCCCAGGGAGCTTTTCGCGAAGCATTTAACACCTTTAAAGACGAAGAATTTTGGTACGCTTTTCTAGAACAAAGTGTGCAGCTTTATGGGCGCATAGTAGATGACGGTCAAATAGTGGAAGTCCCCGCGGGAATTCAAGCAGCAATTACACGATTAAATGATATGCAGACTGTCTATAAATATCCCTCTAAAGAGGATTTGAGAATAGCCATTAGTATAGGCGAGGAACCTTGGCACCAGATTTTTAATTTACCAGGGTACAGATCAGAAAAGAATCTCGAAGCAGTCCAGGCGACCGAAGAAGATGCTAAATTAATATTGGGCGAGTTAATAGCCAGAGAAATCGATTTAATGGCTGAGAGATACGCAGAGAATCTAAAGGCAATAGGCAATGAGCCCCGTTATAGTAAGTTGGCTTATTGGTTTTTACCCGAGTTGGTCGACGGCGCCGAAAGCTTAAAGCTTAAAGGCACTCTTAAAGACAGCATTGAAGATACCGATTTAGAAACAAGAACCGAACCTTTTTATACAAATGGTGGCGAGCTATATGTAGAAGGTGCGTTAGATCCTGAGAGTATGTTTAGTGATGGAGATGATTATGTTGGTTATTATCACACTTATACTGATGAAAACGGGGAAAAAGTGTTCATGTCCGGCAAGGAGCACATATCGGTACCACACGACAAACTAGGCATATATGTTAGCAAGATTAAAGTAAAGGATAGCCTTTCGGGAACCGATGGTTCAGGCGAACTTATAGGCGATATCGTTGATTTTGGTGACGCCGGCACCTCTAAAGATTTTGCGATTGAAAAATATATCAGCATCGATGGAGAAAAAATGTCAACAAGCGCCGCCAAGGCAAAGATTCAATTGAGAGATCCGCATTCAAATCTTTCAGAACATTGGCCCGGCAACCTAAAAGTTCTTGAAGAAACAGGCCGCTATCGAGAAGTCCGCGCCGAGGAAATTGCTGCAGCAACAGGGCAGCCAGTTGGTCTTATAGGAAAACTAGGCGTTCGTCACGGATTACAATTTTATTATATTATAAGCGGAGAAAAAATTCCTCTTACAAGCATAGAAGTAGATGCCTTGGATACGTCTATAAAAGACTTTGCAACTGCGGAGCCCAGTAGCAAACTATTATTATGCTTGATCGATAAACTCACCACAGATCTACGATTTAGAATGATTACAGAATATATCTTTCCATTAAACAAGTATACAGCCACATCGGCCATATACGTTGACTTGGCTTTGTTACCCTCAATCGGAGAATCGATTTACGAGGCCGCCGTGACCGATACCGAGCTTGCTAGCGCCGCGGCCACCGGCAAGGAGTCGGATATCAGCATCGCCGGCGCCGACGAGAACGACTGGTTTTCCACCACCGGCAAGCCAGGAATGCATTTTGATACTGATGCCCTTATAAAACAAGCCGAAACCGATGAAGGTCTTACTGATATAAACCTGGATGATTATTATGGCGCAAACGATGGCTGGGAATCGTATGCGTCTAGGCGCCCCAAAGGCTTTGGCGCACTAATAGGTATAGTTGAGTGGGACGGATGGGATAAAGAACTGTTAAGAAAATCAAGAAATAGAATAAAACAAATATTTAAAACCTATTATTTTTCGCGCGATTTCAAGCCGGGAGATCGACTGACAGACGAGCGCCCATCAAAAACTACGGTTCGCACACTTAAAAGTTTTTATCTGCCGCAAGCCGGCGCCAATGTGCTTCCTGGCTGGAAGAGGAACAAGCTACGCCCAAATCCATTTGGAAAAATAGGCAAACCATGCAAGAAATCAGATGAATAAGTATTTAGATATAGGAACAGCAAAATGTCTTCATTGGGCGTAAAATTACCACTAACACTAGATTCTGGCGATGGGTTTACCATGATCAAGTCAATATCTGGGATGATAAAGCAAAATTTTAAGATGTTATTGCTTACAATTCCTGGCGAAAGGGTGATGGAACCAAACTTTGGAGTAGGTCTTAAAACTTATTTGTTTGCAAGTATGCAAGAGAATGCCCGGGCAGATATCGATTTTAAAATTAGAGAACAAACTAAGATCTATTTACCTGTTGTAACCCTGAGAGATATTCAGTTTTTTACAAGCGATATTGATATTAATACCTTAGCTATAAGGATTACTTATGAAATACCGGGCATAGGAGTTCTAGATTCGCTAGAATTTACTATTTAATTTGAGGATTTTTAATGGCCGACGATCAAAAAAAGATTTTACCAATCGATTACACTCATAGAGAGTTTAATAGTATCCGTCAAGACTTGATGGAAATTGCGGAAAGGTTTTACCCTGATACTTTTCAGGATTTTAGTGAAGCTTCTTTTGGAAGTATAATGCTAGATGCCGCGGCATATGTGGGAGATCAGTTATCCCTGTATTTAGATTATAATGTTAATGAAGCTTTTCTAGATACAGCTTATCAGCGTTCTAATATATTACGACATGGCCGCATTATGGGCTATAAAGAAACCGGACGCCCGTCAACTTATGGGCAAGTTGCAATGTTTGTAATGGTACCAGCGAGTACCTCCGGTATAGGACCCGACAGAAGATATATTCCAATTATTAAAAAAGGAAGTCGATTTACATCCCAAACGGGCCTAAGTTTTGTGCTGCTAGAAAATGTAGATTTTTCAAACCCCCAGAACCCGATTGTAGTTGCACAGTCTGATCAGGCAACGAACGCTCCCACACAATATGCGATTAAATCTTATGGCAGAGTTGTATCAGGATATTTTTCACGAAAACAAATTACAATTGGACCCTACGAAAGGTTTTTAAATATTAAAGTAGGTGATGCCAGCATTTCAGAAATTATATCTGTGGTGGATTCAGAAGGAAATGATTATTTTGAAGTAGATTATTTATCGCAAGATGTGGTTTTTAAGGAAGTGGCTAATGAAAATTTTAAAAATGATAATGTGCCATCTGTAATCAAACCAATATTGGTTTCTAGAAAATTCGTTGTTGAACGAGATATAAGTAATGTATATCTACAATTTGGTAGCGGAAAAGCAGGCGAAACAGGCATCGTTGCTAACCCACAAAATGTAGCTCTAGATATATTTGGAAAAGATTATGTAACAGACACAACCTTTGACCCTTCCCGGCTGTCCAAAAACGAAAGCTTTGGGTTTGTCCCGTCTAGCACAACATTAACAATAACATATCGCGTAACTAATCCAACAAATTCTAATATAGCGGTAGCAGGAATTAACAAAGTTGCGAACGCAATACTTGAATATGAAGATCGGTCTTCTCTTTCTCTTCCAACACTACAAAACATTAAAAATAACGTTGAAGTTATTAATGAAGCTCCAATTGTTGGAGATGTTTCAAATCCGAATAGTGCGGAAGTTAAGAGGAGAATTTTCGACACCTTCCCAACACAGAACAGAGCAGTTACTCAGGCAGATTATGAAAACTTGACCTATAGGATGCCAGCAAAATTTGGCTCTATTAAGAGAGTTTCAACACAAAAGGATCCGGATTCTTTAAAAAGAAATTTAAATATGTATGTGATTTCCGAAGATCAATATGGCAGCTTAGTAAAAACTAATCAAACTATTAAAAATAACATTAAAACATGGCTAAACCAATATAGAATGATTAATGATACAATTGATATCCTTGATCCTTATATTATTAATCTCGGTATTGATTTTGTTGTAAAAGCTCAAGCCGGCGCCGATAAATTTGATGTACTTAATAGATGCATCAACGCGCTAGCAAATAAATATAATGAAGATTTTTTCATTGGAGAGCCGTTTTATATTAGTGAAATATACGAAGAGCTTAAAAATGTTAATGGTGTGCTAGATGTTGTGAAGGTAAAATTGAACAACAAGGTTGGTGGTTCTTATGCGGACACCATATTACAGATTAACACTAATTTATCAGCCGATGGAAGTTATTTAATGGTTCCTAATAACGGAATTGTAGAAATTAAATATCCAACACAAGATATCCGAGGAAAAGTTAGGTAATGGGAATCAAAAGATATACAGCAGATGCCGACACTACCATTGTCAATGCTTTTAAACCAAACTTAAGATTTCGAGGAACTGGCTCCAACATGGGCGAAGCCGACGTCATGGAAGTGTTTTCGATTTATGGAAGAGAAGCTTCCGGCTCCCAGGAGCTTTCACGCGCGCTCCTAAAATTTCCGATGACCGGAATCACAACCGACCGCTCTGCCGGCACAATCCCAGCAAGCGGTAGTGTAAGCTTTTATCTTAGGGTTTTTAACGCGCAGCATTCTAAAACGGTTCCAAAGCAATATACATTGGTAGTAAATCCAATTTCTCGTTCATGGGAAGAGGGGGTTGGTTTAGACTTAGAAGGCTATAAAGATGAGACAAAAAGTAATTCTGGTGCCAATTGGATGTCCGCCTCAAAAGATGCCGCATGGACTTTGGTGGGGGGCGATTATTTAACATCAAGCACAAATACATACAAACAGACTTTCCCTACTGGATTAGAAGATTTAGAAATAGACATTACGCGACTTGTCGAACAATGGATCGATGGAACATATTCAAACTATGGCGTTGGGGTTCAATTAACCGCAAGCCAAGAAGCATATCATTCAGGCTCTGGTGTAGGAATCATTGGTCTTGCTGCTGGAAGTGTACTGGCACGTCCTAATGGTGCAACAAAGTCTTATTATACAAAACGATTTTTTGCGAGAGGAACACAGTATTTCTTTAAAAAGCCCGTTATTGAGGCACGATGGGATTCGTCAGTAAAAGACGCCCGAGGAGATTTTTATTATAGTAGTTCGTTGGCACCCGCCGCAGATAATTTAAATAAACTTTATCTGTATAATTATGTACGCGGCCGTCTGACAAATATTCCAGGTATTGGTACAGGCAACATTTATGTAAGCTTGTATTCTGGCTCCACCGGACCTTCTAGTTCTGCATTACTGTTACACGATTCTAAATATAATGTAACTGGGGGATATTCGTCAACTGGAATTTATTCTGCCTCTGTTGCGATTACCGCAGCCTCTACTCCCCTTGAAGATCTATTTGATGTTTGGCACAACGATGCTGGGACACAATTTTTTACTGGCTCGATAGTCCCAAAGGTATTGGGAGCATCCCAGGCCGTAGCAACCCCAACTTATTATTTAAATATTAAGAATTTACAGGGCAATTATAGAAAAGATCAAATGGCGAGACTAAGACTCTATGTTAGAAATAAAAACTGGAGCCCCACTATCTATACTAAAGCAACTGCGACAGTAGAAAGCACCACTGTCCACAGCGCCTCGTATAAAGTTTTTAGAACAATAGATGGCTTTAATGCCATACCTTATGGGACAGGAAGCGACTTACACACAGCTTTATCCTATGATGTCTCCGGAAATTATTTTGATTTTGATATGGCGTTATTAGACCCGGGATATTCTTATGGATTTAAGTTTGCTTTTTATGATCCTGTTGTGGGTTCTTGGCTTGAACAGCCCTATACATTTAAATTTAGAGTAGAGGATTATGAGTATTAAGAAACTTTTTGGTTCTATCGATAGTGGTAGAAATTATCTCTCCGATAGAGACCAAAAAGATGCATTCAAAGATGTAGAGTCTGAGCGTAACTTAGAACAGCTTAAGGAAAAGCAATCTAAGTTCGTCCCTCAAGTTGATTATTCTGAACCTGCTTATTTTGCCAAATTTGGCTCTGCTCATTTATATTACAAAGGCGCCATGCAGCGCATCACGGATTATTATCCATATGATGGTTCTGATGCCGAGATCAACGAGTTCTACAATAAGCTTTTGGATGTAGAAAAATACGTTTTTGACAATCTGTACCCACGCGCTAATGGATATATTAATTTAGGAGCCGCCACTGGAGATGGCTATAGCCCAGTTGCTGGCTATCCGGTACCCACAACAAAAGAATATATTGAGTTTAAAGGTGGCCCGCATGCTCTCTCGTCGGACGCAACATTGGCCCAATCCATCAACGATCCGCTCTCAAGCAAATTTCAATATGCAAACATCTACGATACAGACATTTATACGACTGCGGGGTTGCCCTCGAATTATGGCCAAGGAACGCGCCAATCGAACTTACAGTGTAATTTTGATACAGGCGTTACGCTGGAATTTTGGCTCAAAAAGCCGGGATGGATTGCAAGCGAGCCCAAAGCACCGGAAGTTATTTTTGATCTATGGACATCTGGCTCTTTTTCGGGATCGGCAGATTACGGACGCATTACTCTTACGGTGGATCCAGATCCGACATATTTTGTCTTATCTGTACAATCAGGATCGAATCCGGATACCGGAGCCAGTCTCCAAAGCCAGCAGATTGGTCAAAATATCACAAATACCCTTTTAAGGGACTGGAATCATTTTGCGATGGTTCTTTATAATACGGGTTCAAATTTTGTATCGAAATTATATCTAAATGGAGTTCTTAACGATACAAACGAAGAGCCTACTTCAAGCATAGGCGCCTTTGGACAACTTAAACAGAAAGATACTGTCGCGCGAATTGGCGCATATCTTACTGCACCATCTGGTGCTTTAGATGTCTTAGATGCACACTTATTAGACGGAGCGAGCAAACTCACGGGCTCCATAGACGAATTTAGATTTTGGAAAGAAAAGCGCAGTGCCCAGGATATTGGCCGGCATTGGTTTACCCAGGTAAGGGGCGGTACAAACACAGATATTTCTAACACGACCCTTGGTGTCTATTACAAATTTAACGAGGGTATAACGGGAGTCAGCGCTACTGACAGCACTGTTTTAGACTATGCTGGCCGCATTACTAATGGTAATTGGACAGGATATGGAGCCGCCTCCAGAGTAACTAGTTCAGCCATCATAGAGGCTAGTGCTTCCACAAAGGAATATAAAGATCCAATTATCTATAGTGGTCACTCTGATGTTTTAAATTTAAAGACATCGCTATTAGACAAGGGATCTTGGTACGACAATCAAAATAACGCATTGTTTATGAATTACGCGCCTTCTTGGGTTCTTGAAGAGCATGAGAACAGTGAGAGTAGCGATTTATCAATAATTTCACATATAGTTGGCGCCTATTTTGATAGAATCTATCTCTTATCGCAGCAAATTCCGAGATTAAAAGGGCCCAATTACACTAGCGGCTCGGCTCAGCCAATTCCTTTTGCACAACATCTTCCACAATCATTAGGTCTTTATATGCCTGAGATCTTTATTGATGCCAATGTGATGGAAAAATTCTTAAATAGAAATGAGAATTCGCTATTTCAAGATGATCTTAATGAGACCAAAAATTTAATTTATCTTAATCTTTATAATAATCTCGCAAATATCTTTAAATCAAAGGGA
>Ga0209434_1001097_pt1 | contig 12394 bp, 12 predicted proteins | sample ETNvirnome_2_300_FD_184068 | JGI IMG/M metagenome (GOLD analysis project Ga0209434, IMG submission 184068) | Marine viral communities from the Pacific Ocean - ETNP_2_300 (SPAdes) (version 2) | ecosystem: Environmental > Aquatic > Marine > Oceanic | place: Pacific Ocean | collected 2013-06-22
TGGCGCCGAGGACTGAAGGGGCTCACGGTTTATGTGGAAGGCTCCCGCACCGGCGTCCTGGTGACCAAGAAAACCGAGAATACTGAGCAATTCCCACAACATACAGCACCCAAGCGCCCCATCGAGCTGCCGTGTAATATCCACCATACCACTATCCACGGCGAAAAATGGGTTGTTATGGTCGGGATGATGGATGACAAGCCATACGAGGTTATGGGAGGACTATCAAATCTTATCGAGATTCCCAGAGATAAAGCCGAAGGTATACTGGTAAAGAACCCGCGCAAGACAATGAATTCTATTTATGACTTGAAGGTTGGGAAGAATGGCGAGACAGTTATAGTAAAGGATCTGGTCAAGGTTTTTGATAATCCTAATCAGAGTGGCTTTACTCGTATGATATCGCTCGGGTTACGCCACGGAGCTAATATTCAATATGTGGTGGAACAACTCCAGAAAGACCGAGACTCCGATATGTTTAGTTTTGCTAAGTGTATCGCCAGGATCCTAAAAAATTACATTCCAGACGGACAGACGGCCACCGAAAAGACTTGTGGCGAGTGTGGAACCGAAGGATTAGTATATGTGGAAGGCTGCGTGACTTGCAAGAACTGCGGCTTTGCCAAGTGTGGATAGAAAGGAAAACAAATGACATTTACACCAGTAAACAATTATCTCTATGTAAGAACCGTAGAGGACATAGACACAGAAGACAGCGGCATCCTGTTACCTCAGGATTACCGCGCAGTAGAGAGCCCATTTGCGGTGGTTGAGGTCCTCAACTGCTCAGGCGAATCGGGAACCACATGGGGCTGCGGACTGCAACTTATCGTGGAAGCACATATGCTCCGTGACATCCAGCACAACGGCGAGACCTATACAGTTATCAAGGAAAACCACGTAATTGGTATTTTAACGGATAGTTAGACTATTTATAAGAGATGAAACTTATAATGGAAAACTGGCGCGGCTATCTTGCCGAGCAAGACCAGCATACACAGTATCTCCAAAACAGAGCTGTTCTTCTTTCCGACCCTGAATATGTTACTGAAGTATTGGGAGTTCAAATTCCCCTTACTGAGGGCTATCCGTGGTCCCCCACATTAACAGAGCAGATTATTCAAGAGCAACTGCTGTTTGAAGCTTTCTGGGATCCTGTTGTTGCCTGGGGGAAAACGAAAGCTGGTGAAGCCACCGACAAGGTTAAAGAGGTAGCCAAGGCTGCTGTTCAGTGGGGAAAAGACTTCGCCGACATAATGCTGGCGATTTATCAAGCCGTCCGCGGCGCCTCGCGCACCTTTATTAAGGGGGTTTGGGCAGTCGTTATCAACCCCATAAAAAATCTTTTGTTTGGATTTTTGGATTTGCTTATCGAGAAGGGACCCGAATGGGGGATGCCTACTTTTGCGAAGTGGGCAGAGACAACGAAGAAGTTAGTAGAAGCTGGTATCAAAAAGATCGGCGACCTCAAGGGCTGGCAAAAAGTCATTGGACTCACCACTCTGGCTCTGGGTCTGACATGGATAAAAAATCAGATCGGCGAACAAGTAGAAGGCATTATAGAAATTGTAAAAGAGAAATTAGGATTTGTATATGATATCGCCGCCGGCGCATGGAGCGGCTCCCAAGAGACGGTCACCGAAGTCGATCCCCGCGTAAGCGGCGCCGCCCGCGGGGCCGTTAGTGCCGGTGTATCAGCAGTTGTCGAGCAAATAAAAGAGGCGATCAAAAAGCTAGTAAATGAAAAGGTCAAAGGAGCTATCGAGGGGTTCCTAGGAGAGGCACTCACTGCAGCCTCTGCTGCCTACGGAAACGTTACTGAATGGGTTAATCAAGTTAAGAAGATCTTCAACGGGCTTGACTTTGTTGCAAAGGCACTCCTCCCCATACTTGATTTCAGAGGACTCCGCCACGGTCTCGAGGAAGGCGAAGAAGATATCTTAGTGCAAATAACCCCTTGACCTAACCAATCATCGGTGCTATACTAGCACTATGATGAAGTTGCCTCCTCTTGAATACACCTTCGACAACGTAGTCCTTGGGTGGCGAGAGGAGGCTGTTTCGTTTGCGCGAGAGCACGGCTACCACCTGATAATCAATAGCGAACAGCGCCCATTTCATCACTTTGTGGGATATCAACGTATAAAGAGCCAATGGTACGAAGGTATCTTTGATCTCGGAATAAAATCACTACTGCCCATTCCTTTTGATGTTGAGACGGTGGCCCTAGATAATGGGAAATTAAAGGTTGTTACCAAGGGAAATACCAAAGTATTGATCAATTTTAAGGCACTTCACATATTTGACCTCGATAACTGCGGAGATATGGGCCTCGACGAGGTAATAGAGGAGTATCTGGTGCACGATATGTTTGATATCACTGCAGGCTCCCGATTGGGCCGAGATATTGTATGGTCACTCCAAGATAGCTTTGTTAAGCTAGTGGAATTTGTTCCATCAAATCGCATAGATAGGAACACTTCCGGCGATTTTAAGGATATCATCACCTCAAGTATCATAAGTGCCGCGGATATTAAGAACTTTGACTATTCAGACACCATAATTCGCATTCTTTTGGAGCGAAAGCTCAAAGAGCACGAAATTAAGCAACCTAACGGCCGCAATCTCAAGATAAAGCACTCTTTCCGGCACGCCGTGAAGAGCAGATTCCACATTAAGGTGATTTGCGCCGCAGACCTAGACGACAGAATAACAACTCATGAGTAAACTGAATATGCCTGCGATCATCCCGGTCGCTGGAATGAATACAGAGTTTGGTATGGAGTGGGACTCCTCTTTGATTCCTGTCGCCCCCAACTACACTGCACTAGAGGCCACAGTATACGAATGCTTGCACGCCGGCTGCACTTCCATATGGATTGTCGCCAACGACGATGTAGCCCCCTTAATCCGCCATAGGCTCGGTGAGATAGCAACAGACATCGACAGCATCAACCGCGGCCACTTTGCGACCTTCGGGGGCAACAAACATATTGAGGTGCCGATATATTATGTTCCTATACACCCAAAGCACCGGAACAAGGTTGACAACTATGCTTGGTCTGCCATATATGGCTGTAACGTCGCCTACTGGATAATGAGAAAGTTCTCTAAACAAGTAACACCAGATAGGTATTATATCTCTTTTCCAATGGGAATGATGGACCCGAAGGAAGTGCAGACCCACCGCTCCAGACTACGCAAGAACCCACCCTTTTATTTCTCCTATGAGGGGAAAACAGTAAAAGATGGGCTGCCGCTCAGTTTTGTAATAGACCCAGACGAGTGGCGTAGAGCAAAACACGTAATAACCACAAACTCCAGAGTATGGAGGGCCCCCGACGAGGGACTGCCCACAGAAAAGCTTCCGCCCGAGGAACGCCTGCTTTCGAGAGCTTATGGGCTGCAGGATGTGTTCGGCGAAGGACCAAAAGACAACGAACAAGAAATGAAAAGCTTTTATGACTTGACAACGTGGCCTGGGTATGTTAAATTTATATCATCACCTGAGGGCGCCAGGACCAAGCGCCCCAATATCAATACAATGTTCAGAGGGAGAACTAAATGACAAATAAAAAGATTCCATTCGTAGGGCTGCACGCACACAGTGTCGCAGGCTCTATTTTCGATGCCATCGGATATCCAGACGAGCATATGGACTATTGCTACGAGAACGGTGGCGAAGCCTTAGCTTTAACTGACCATGGCAATATGAACGGCTTTTCGCACCAGTTTCTGCATTGGCAAAAGATGCAAGCCGAAGGAAAGGAATTTAAGCCCATCTTTGGCGTGGAAGCTTACTTCTTGCCCTCAATCGAAGAGTGGCGAGAAGACTATGATAGGATTAAGGAAGACGCCAAGTTAGCGAAAACATTGGCAAAAGATGGAACGGCAGGCGCCACAGTCGAAGACGAGGAAGCCTCCAAAAAGGCTGTTAAGTCGGTTGTTAACCGCCGCAGCCACTTGGTGCTCCTGGCACAAAACCAAACGGGACTCAGCAATCTCTTTAAGCTGATCTCTGAGTCTTACAAAGAGGAGAACTTCTATCGTTATCCGCGTGTCGACTATAAGCTACTCGCCAAGTATTCCGAAGGTGTTATCGCATCATCAGCTTGCTTGGGTGGTGCGTACGCCGGCAACTATTGGGAGAACCGAGACGATGGCCCAGAAGCTGTTATGGAGGCGATGAGAGAAACGACGCGTCGCTTTATGGAGATCTTCGATGACCGATGGTACGGTGAACTCCAGTGGAACAACATCCCAGAACAGCACGAACTGAATCAATATGTTATTGAGGTTTGCAAAGAGTTCAATGTTACGCTAATTTCAACAGCGGATAGTCATTATCCCAACCGTGATGCGTGGAAGGATCGGGAGCTATACAAACGACTAGGCTGGCTAGGCAAGGGGGCCCCAGCGTGGGCGGAAGACAACACAGAACTACCTCCGGGAGTGGAAGAGATCGGATATGAACTCTACCCCAAGAACGGTAACCAGATGTGGGAGTCTTATAAGCATTACTCTGATGCCGGCGGATTCGAATACGACGACGAATTGGTAATGAATTCAATTACTGAAACGCACAACATTGCTTTTAATCGTATTGAGTCCTTTGTTCCCAATACTGATGTTAAGTTGCCAGACTTCGTGGTTCCTGCGGGCTTCACCGATGCCGAGGCACTGGTTAACTACGCCCTTGAGGGACTACGCCTGCAAGAACAACACGAAAACCCATTATACACTGATCGTCTACAGCAAGAATTAAGTGTTATTGAGGACCGAGGGTTCTGCAAGTATTTCTTGACCATGAAAGCTATTGCCGACAAGGCTAATGAGACCCAGCTGACTGGCCCGGGCCGAGGATCGGCCGCAGGGTCACTGGTGGCATATGTCCTGGGTATCACTCAGATCGACCCCATCAAGTATGGTCTTCTCTTTGAGAGGTTCCTGCGCAAGGATGCAACGGACTACCCTGATATTGATTATGATGTCGCAGAGCCGATGCACCTCAAAGAGCTTCTTATGGAAGACTGGGGCCAGAATTCGGTCATCCCAATTTCAAACTGGAACACACTTCAGCTAAAATCTCTTATTAAAGATATTTCAAAGTTTTACGGCGTGGAGTTTGGGGAAGTTAATAAAGTAACGGCATCTATGATCGCAGAGGCCACTCCGGCAGCAAAGATTCGCCATGGCATCAAAGCTGGTGTTTATGCTCCAACCTGGAAAGAGGTAATGGAGCTTTCCCCTTCTCTTCGCGGGTACCTTGTAAAGTATCCACATATCAAGACACACGTAGAGGCATTGGTCGGACAGGTTAAATCTTGTTCCCGTCACGCCGGCGGAGTTTTGATCGCTGACGATTTAAACGAGCATATGCCCATTATTACATCAGGCGGAGTGCGCCAGTCACCGTGGGCAGAGGGACAGAACCTCCGCCACTTGGAGCCACTCGGATTTATTAAGTTTGATCTGTTGGGCCTGTCTACGCTTCGTATGATTGAAGGCGCAATCCGTCACATCTTGAAGAGGCACTTCGACAACCCAGAGCCAACGTTTGAAGACGTAAAAGCATTTTACAACGAGCACCTCCACCCGGATAAGATTGATTTCGACAATCCAGAGATATACAAGAACATTTTCCAGAAGGGAAATTTCGCCGGTATTTTTCAGTTTACAGAGCAGCGAGCGCAGGAATTCTGTGCAAACGCCAAACCGAAGAGTCTTATCGACATCTCAGCGATCACTTCAATCTATCGCCCAGGCCCACTATCGGCCAATGTGCACGAACAGTACATTCAGGCAAAGGCAAACCCAAGCGATATCGATTATATCAATGAGCACGTAAAGGACGTTACAAAGGAAACATACGGGTTCCTCATCTTTCAGGAGCAGATCGCCCTCCTAGCTCACAAGCTCGGGAAGAACCTATCACTAGATGAAGGTAACCTGCTCCGCAAGGTGCTCACGAAGAAGGGCACCGGCAAGGAAGCGAAAGTAAAGAGCCGCCTGCGCAACAAGTTTGTTAACGGCTGTCTAGACAAGGGCATTCGCCAACGCGAAGCAGAGGATATGTGGGAGCGGTTCGAGTACTTCTCGGGCTACGGCTTTAACAAGTCGCACGCTGTCTCGTACTCGGCAATCTCGTTCCAATGCGCGTGGCTCTACAACTACTACCCAGTAGAGTGGATGGCATCGTTCCTCGACAAGGAACCAGAGAAGCGTAAGGAACGAGCAATTAATATCGCGAAGTCGAATGGCTTCGAGATTGTAGAGGCCGACATTAACACTTCATCGTTTGTTTGGGAGATTGATCCCAATAATGACAAGATACTGGTGCAGCCGCTAGCAGGGCTCAAGGGTTTGGGTGACGCGGCAATTCAACAGATTGTCGACAATCGGCCATTCAGCAGTATTGAGGAGTTCCTGTTCCACGATGACATTGTGTACAGCAAACTCAATAAGAAGGCGCTGGATGTATTGTGCCGTTCCGGTGCACTGAACAAGCTGATGGACGACAGGTTCACAGGTCGAAAGCACTTCTGGTCTGCCGTCGCGGTGGAGAGAGTCTACAGCCGAAAGAAGTTCAATGAGAACATCGAGAACTATCAAGATGAGGCAGACTTCAGCGTCGCCGAAGAGATTGATAACCTGACGACACTCACTGGGATTTTCCCGATGCACTTGGTCATGACCGATGCAGTGAGAGAACGCCTAGAAGCCAATTACGTGCCGCCGGTTTCTGACTATGACCCAGAGCTGGGCCTCGTATGGTTTATTCCGCGCGAGATCATCAGAAAGAAAACAAAGAACGGCAAGCCTTACTGGATTGTTGCCGTAATTGATTCAAATTCAGTGTTGACAAAGTTCCGGTGTTGGGGTATAGTAGAGGGTAAGGATAGGATCCACTTGAACCGCCCCTACATGGGCCGACTAGACTACGATCCGGCGTGGGGATTTTCCACACGATCTATTCGAAGAAATTTGAGATTACTAGGATAAAAAAATGAGATTCAAAACACCAGAAGAGAAATTTAGTTACCACTACACTGAAATGATGAAGGTCTGCTGCGACCAAAAATGGGGAGACCCATTCAGCTACGCGAGAGCCAAGGAAATCTATATGGCCAATCACTTGGGCCACCGCGTCGCTCGTACTCTTAGTGGGGCCGATGGTTACAATGAAGACAATCAGCCAGTGGAATATAAGTCCACTATTGGGAAGTCTATAAAGGGCACCTATAATGGGATATCTGTTCAGCCTTCGTGGTCTGAACAAGAATCATACCTTCGGAACAAAAAGCTGGGATGTTACCCCGAGCACTACATTGCGCGCTTTAGTCGCGAAACGGCAGAAATAAGGGAACTTTGGATGTTGACAGGGGCCAAGGTCTGTGATATACTAGTACCTAAGTTGGATAAGAAATTCCACACTATGGGAAACAAGAAAGACCCACGCCTAGGTGCAAACCTAACTAAAAAAGAAATTTACGAACACGGAAAGAGAATTAAGTAATGAACAAAGAAACGTACCAAGAGTTAAAGGCGCAGATTCCGAATTTTGACGCGCTGTATGTGAGAGATGTGGATCCTAAGAGTTTAATTTTTGATCCTCACACCTCCCAAATTAGAGCCAAAGGGCATGTAACTAAAAATGTTCCCCCAATGGCCTCGGTGATCCAGCAGAGAGGGATGTCTACGACCCACTTGCCTCCAGTTAGCGTACGCCCCAGCGGCCCAGCCGACGAACTCAAAGAGGGCGCCACGCGTACCCTCGCCGCAATGAAGGCAGGCGCGCCCACAATTCGGGCAAGTGATTATCACTATCAGCTTTTCGGGAACGATAACTGGAAGTGGAAGAAGTTCCAGGCGACACAGAACGAGCACGATGACACCAAACAGGGCAACACTGACGATGACATTACATCCTTTGTCAAGGAAGCTTTTGATTCTGGAGATCTGGCCAAAGAGCTGGGCTTTAAATACCACTCAGATCCCGCCAAGTTTCTCACTGATGGTGCCAAGTGGATTAAAACAAATATATACCCCACTCACCCTCGCACCACGCGATTTATGCGCTCAGAGCTGGAAGCTGCGACCGCTAGCACTGTGTCGAACCTTTATATAAACTACACAGACGCCACCGCGCTCGATCATTTTCGCAAATATAGCGCAACCGGATGCACCTCCACGGCAGTAGGGCCTGATGCGGCAACCAATAACATTATTGTGAGGCTCGTTAAGACAACAAGTCGAATCAAACCCAACCTTTCAGGGTATGCGGTCTTTGACGATGATGATTATCCGCACCTCAAGACCCACGTGGTATTCTGGCACGATAGTTTGTCGAGCATCACAGATGCTAAGTTGCAACAATACCGTCTCGACATGACCAATTTGTATGACCAACTAGATAAGAAACTGAACAACCTAGGTGGTCTTTGGGTGTTGCCGCAGATCCGTGGGGGAGCTAACAAGGAAAACCCCCTCTCTATAAACAGGGTGCGCTAAATGAACACAATTCAACTAGCCAATATGGAGGGTCTTGAATACCTCAAGACTATAGAAAGCAATTCTATTGATCTTGTTTTTACGGACCCTCCTTACATTACCTCCCGAACCACCGGGATGGATAAGTGGGTGGATCATGTCGCCAGCCGCGACGGAAGTACTAATAATTTTAGGACCAATGCGTCGTGGCACAGTCTCAAAAGCGCCGCCGAGTGGAAGACTTGGTGCGATCAGGGTGGTTATAAGCCCGGGCGCCAGCGGGTGACTGCCCTGAAGAACGCTAAGAAAAACTATCTTAAGTATGGATCGATTTATGGGAAGAAGTACGCTGTTAAAACAGACTACGGTAAATGGGACTCCGAATTTACTATGGCTCAGATGCAAGAATTTATAAATGAGTTCCATCGAGTATTGCGCCCGGGAGGCACTTGTATCATCTTTTTTGATATTTGGAAAATCACTCCGCTTAAGGCCATGCTGATGGGTGGATCTGTGGAAGGGGGAGCGACTGGTCCTGGGCGTCTCGTCACTCGCCCCGGTACTCCCCACCAAAAAGAGGGTGAGACGGACGAAGACTTCGCCAACCGGAAGCACAAATTAAAAGATGAGTTCAAACCACACTACAAAGGATTCCAGGGCATTCGATTTATTGAGTGGATAAAGACCAACCCGCAGCCCCTGAACAGTAGTACAAATTATTTGACTAACTGCCGAGAGATCGCCCTAATGGGTGTTAAGGGCGGCTCTCCCACATTCAACAGCAAATATGATAATGCCATTTACGAATACCCAATTCAGGGTGGCAAATATAGAATTATGCCGACACAAAAGAATACTAAGTTGTGTGAGGCTTTAATTAAGAAACATTCCAATGAGGGCGATCTAGTTTTAGATCCCTTCCTCGGATCCGGCACAACTGCCGTTGCCGCGGCAAATACAGGCAGACGATTCACGGGGTGCGAACTCCGAGAAGATATGTTCAACCAAATGATGGAAAGGATTGAAGGTGAACTAAATGGCAAAGAAGAACAGCTTTAGAGTACAACGACACACTAATAAGAAGAAGACCTCGATTGGCAACAGTGTCCGGACGAAGACCGGAAGACCGGGCCCCAACGGCGGTAACAAAGGTTACAAGAAGCGCTACAGGGGACAAGGAAAATGATCGCAGACATCATAGTAGGGTTGTCCTTCGGAGATGAAGGGAAGGGTAAGGTTACCCACCACTTATTAAAGTCCGGTGAGTACACCCACTGCATACGATACAACGGCGGCTGCAACGCAGGGCACACCATTTACCATAATGGGCAGAAGTTTGTCACCCACCATATTCCAGCAGGCGTCTTCTTTGGCGTCCAGTCAATCATAGGCGCAGGCTGTGTCGTGAATCTTGAACAGTTCTTCAACGAAATCGAAATGCTGGAAGATGCCGGGATCTCAACTGAAGGGTTGATTTATATCGCCAACAATGCTCATATTATTACGGATAAGCACCTAAACGAAGACGGCGCCGACACCAACATTGGCACCACCAAGCGAGGCAACGGCCCCGCCTATCGTGATAAGTATAATCGCACTGGCATGAGGGCAGAAGCTGTCCCGGCACTGAAGGACTATCTTATCGATATGTACCTGGAATTGCACGGTAGCATCATCGAGCCTGTGATCCTCTGTGAGGGCGCTCAGGGCTTTGGGTTGGACATTGACTGGGGGGACTACCCCTATGTCACCTCAAGCCACTGTACGACCGCTGGGGCGCTCCTGAACGGAATCCCGCCACAAGCTGTGCGCAAGGTGTACGGAGTTGCCAAGGCATACGACACCTATGTGGGCACGAAGAGTTTCCACGGAAAAGGTCGAGTGTTTGATTTGCTTCAACTGGTCGGCAACGAGTTTGGTGCCACCACTGGCCGTCCGCGCCAATGTAACTGGCTGGATGTCAGAATGCTAGACGAAGCAATAAGGATAAACGGGGTCACAGATCTAATCATTAACAAGGTTGACATTCTCCGAGAAGTCGGCAAGTGGAACCTTCGCTCTGGTACTAATGGCAGCATACACATTCAGTTGGGCAACGAAGCAACGTGGACCCAATACATAACAAGATATTTAAAAGACCTAAGAGTAACATTTTCAGATAGCCCAGAAAGGATTTAAAAATGATTTTACAATACCACATGCTCAGAGGAAATGACTATCCTCCCTTAAGAGCAAACCCCAGCGATGCTGGATTAGACTTGCGCTGGACACCCAGCGAAGAAGCCGAGGTCGCTCTATCAATTGCGCCCGGAGAAAGCATTCTGGTTCCTACCGGATGTGTTTTCGGAATCCCTCACGGTTATATGATGGAAATCAAAAACAAGTCAGGAGTCGCCCATAAGCGGCAACTGTTGGTCGGCGCCTGTGTCGTTGATAGTGGATACGAAGGGGAGGTTTTTGTCAACCTCCACAACATCGGAACAGAGACCCAGATTCTATCCCGAGGCGATAAGGTTGCACAAGCCGTCGTTGTCCCAGTGGTGCATGCACGCTTTGTAGCCAGCGCAACACCAGACGTATATGACTGGTATCCTATCACCATTTCCAACAGGGGCGACGGCGCCCTAGGGAGCACTGGAGAGTAATGCCTGTTACTTTACCAAAACCAAAGGCAAGAAACCTTTACTTGCCTGAACAAGTTAACCAAGAGTCAATGAACAAGTTAACCAAGTCCATCATCGAGATTAACGAGGACGACGCGTATCTTAAGAAGCTGTATGGGATACACGATATTAAGTACAAGCCCCAACCCATCCAGATGTATATTGATTCCTATGGCGGAGCAGTTTACCAGTGCTTCGGACTCTTAGGTGTAATGGAGAAGAGCAAGACTCCAATCCATACTATCGTAACGGGCGCGGCAATGTCTTGCGGGTTTATGATCCTTATCAGCGGACATAAGCGCTTTGGCTACAAGCACTCCACTCCTCTCTACCATCAGGTGTCCACCGGATTCTATGGGAAGGTTCAAGATATGGAGGAGAAACTCGAAGAGTCAAAGAGACTTCAGAAGAAGATCGAAGATATTACTTTCGAAAGAACTTCTATTTCTAAGAAGAAGCTGACCGAGATCCTCAAGAACAAGAAGGATTGGTATATGACTGCCGAAGAAGCCCTCACCTTGGGAGTTATTGACGGCATCCTATGAAGAAGCTGCGCAATATAAAACCTGGACAACGGAAGCGAGAGCGCAGAGATGCAGCCGCCGCCCTGGAAGCCAAGACTGCAGCCTTTTTGGATCACTCTAAAGAATGCTGTGTTTGCACAACTCCTTTTGAGAGAACGAAAGAAACAGTTTCTAGCTGGCACGTTTCAGTAATAGAAGGACGCGTACGAATTGCGTGCCCTGATTGCTGGGATCTAGTGAAACAAACAGTGGAGAAAGAGCGATGAGAGAAGCATTAACATACAATGACGTACTGCTTGTGCCTCAGTACTCAGATATTAGAAGTAGGTCTGAGGTCTCGATAGAGAGCAGCTTAGGCAACATCGCGTGCGAGATACCAATCATCGCGAGCCCAATGGATACCATAACCACGTCGCATATGGCTGCAGCTATGGATTCTTGGGGGGGACTAGGGATTATACACAGGTACAATTCTATAGAGACTCAGTGCGACCATGTGGGGTGTATGTCTGCCGAGGCGACCGTAGGAGCAGCGATCGGTACTTCCGGTGACTATTTAGAGAGAGCAACGGCGCTTGTTAATACGGGTGTTACTCTTTTGTGTGTCGACGTAGCTCACGGACATCATATTCTGATGAAAGAGGCGTTACGGAGTCTACGTGTTACCATCGGTGACACGGTTCACATCATGGCAGGCAACGTTGCAACCTTGGAGGG
>Ga0209434_1001099_pt1 | contig 12386 bp, 21 predicted proteins | sample ETNvirnome_2_300_FD_184068 | JGI IMG/M metagenome (GOLD analysis project Ga0209434, IMG submission 184068) | Marine viral communities from the Pacific Ocean - ETNP_2_300 (SPAdes) (version 2) | ecosystem: Environmental > Aquatic > Marine > Oceanic | place: Pacific Ocean | collected 2013-06-22
TATTAACCCTCGCTCAACCTATAATACTCCCACTGGCATCTACGCCTTTCCTCTCAGCGACGAGATCTATAGACAACTTGAGAACGGCGATTTGCCATTCGCACAAGACGAGCCCTTCATTTTGTTGTTCAAACCAAAAGAAACTTTGCCGATAATCTACACTTCCGAAGATATCCCCGACGACGAGTATCGAGAGTACATTGAAAAACTCTTCAGTCAAGAAATGATTGATGCAGAATTTAAGGGGCGAATGAAAACCTCAAAGGTCGCCCGAGGTCTAGGCTGGGAAGAGATAGATGTGAAGGACTCTCTTGAATTCCTTGAGAAAGGTAAAAAGGAAATAGAGGAGTTGAGTACGAAAGGAACTTGGGACGTCCGAACCGGACTTCGCGCGTCGAGGTGGGAGAACCTAGCAAAAATACCCCAAGAGTTCTTCGGAAAGATAGTTAATAGAGCCATCCGAATTTATGCGAAGAAAGCGTATGGGGCTAACGCCCCCCCTCCGGAGTTCATAATACCACCCTACTATCAAAAGGCAGGACTCACAGACAAGGAAATTAATATACAACATCTGCGAAATGTATTCGACAACTCCAAGCGCCCCGTAGAGTGGGCAGAGACATCAATGTCACAGGTGGCGCCACCTCGTACCATCGAGGCGATGATGTATGATCGGGCAGGCGCAATAATTATACAGGATATCGTTGGACCATTATATAGAGATGGTGAGCCCAATTGGGAAGAAGCCGCAAGAAATTATGTAAAAGAACTGAAACTAGTAAAGAACCCCAAATATAACCGCACTCACCACAGCAACATAGACTTTCAAGAAGAGGGCGAAAGTGATGAAGATTATTATCTCCGCCTGATAGATCAATTTCAAGACTTTCTCACAAGCGCTGTCACGGGAGATATCGCCTTTTCATTTGTTGAGGCGACAGAAGAGATAATGGAGAAGGAAAAGAAGGAAGACAAGTTTGGTCTCTATACTCCACCACTTGGCGACGAATGGCACCCTCGCGATCTAGCATTCGTTCGCGATTCAGAAGCCTCCGCTAAATCATATGTTGCTGATTCGATGAACGGCAAATTCATTGAGACCAACTCAGGCTATCTCTGGAATCTAGCGAGACAGGCCGCAGGTGGGTCGTCGATGTCGGGAGGGGACCCAGTTCGCTGGAACGTTATCCTAAGGAAACTTGGAATTGGCGGCATCGTAGATGACCGCGGAACAGGATACATCCACTCATCAGAACCAGAGCAAGCAGTATTCTTTTCAAAGGCTGATCCTGAAAAGAACGTGGAACTGATTAAAGTATTCCCGAACACTCACACAAAAAAGAAGATCAAGAGGCGTAGAATGACTGGAGTCACTCAAGATCTCCGGGACATTATCAAACTCATATCATCAGAGATTCATCCTCAGCAAAACTTCAGGATTAGTAAAGACTTAGTTGATGGCGTTGTACAACACATCACGAATTTCTATGATGACGCTTTCTTTAACTTTGATGGGCCCACTACTGAGTCTTCCACTCTGGAAGCACTTAGAGAATTGAAGAATGTCGGATACAGAATTATGCATGACTACTTCGTTCGTTATTATGCCGAGGGTTCATTCAAAGAAATTAACCTCATAGCAGATGAGATTCTTGAAAAGGGCGAGGAAGTTAACTCCGCTCGATGGAAGTATGGCGCTCGTCAAGAAGTCAACAGCGCGCTGGGCATGGCTGAGAGCCAACTCAACTACTATCGGCACAGTCTCACAACAAGCGATCAGATTGTGAACAAGATAATGGACGAGGATAAAGGCGCAGCAAAGATTAGGAGTATGATTGTTCAAAAGTTTGAAAAAATAGATGACATTGTGCAAGACTTCAAGGAGATTGCGGCTGATTCACTTGCGGGCGCGCTAAAGAAACCCGGCGAAGAAGATGAGGATAAACCCTCAACGTGGGAAAAGGACCTTCTCGATACTACTAGTAAGGATGAGTTTACTACCGAAGTGATGGATGAAGTTAAAGTATTGTTAAAGAAGTATATATCAGATCAGAAAACGAGAGAATATATTTATTTAGATATTGAGGATGATATTGTTGCAAAGTTGACAGGCAACACCACTGAAGAAGCCCGAGCGCGCAAAGACGAACTGATTGCTTATGCGGAAAAGGAAATAAAAAAATCGATTGATTGGAAAGACGTTGAGATGGCGGATCTATTTGAAGACGTGGGGGAGAAGAAAACGAAAAATACAGACTATTTAGATAGTAAGTGGGACTGGGTGGTTGAATGACGATCAAACTTGATTTAAAGACTTTATTGACATTGGGTGGGATCATCGCCATGCTCGGCGGATTCGTGTATACTACGAAGCTTCGACTGGATTTAGCAGACCAGAGAATTGACAAGATAGAGAATGATTGCTCCCGGCTTCAAAGAAAACTCGGCCGCCCGAAGAAAAGTAAGGAAATAAAATGAATGTGTTTGATATGTGTGGAGTTGCCAAAAGATAGGCTAACTTTCCGAGAGGCTTGGAGAAATTTCAAGGAAATGGAGAGAGAACTTGATGACAAACACGCCACGCAGGTCAAGCAGAAGATTATAGATAAGATGGTCGCGGAAAAAAAGAAGGTTTATGAAGAGTGAGAATAACAGAACAGCAACTTAAACAGATTATTAGGGAAGAGGTTCTTCGTGCCATCAACGAGATAGCCACTGGCAATTTCGATGATCCTGTCACCATGAGTTCGATTACTGCGGCTAGCCAGCACGTCAAGAACGTCAAGAGGGGGGAATATCCAACAATCAAGGATATGGCTCAGGGCATGAAGGACGCAATGAGCCTCACCCGGGCCGATGAAAGAGGAGAACAAACCCAATACGACGCTTTTAAAAGCACCCTTCAACACAATTTGAACAACGTCGGGCTGGCCCAACAGTACAAGGCCCTCGGCATGGAGGATTGGGATAAATCTATTAAAAGAGTGTGGCAACTCATCGAATTGTTAGGAACAGGGCCCGAGACTTTTAAAGAAATCGTGAGCGCCATGGCAGAAGTTGAGGGCGAAGACTCTCTTGCTAAGGCTCTCAGGGTTTGGGAAAACACGGTGGAAAAACTATGAAATTAACAAACTCTCACATTAGACAACTCATTGCCGAAGAGAGAAAAAGAGTGGTAAACGAGGTCCCGTACTCTGGTAGAAGAGAGGATATCCCAAAGACTCCTCCACAACCAAAGAAGAAGAAATGGTCAACCCCGGATGCTGTAGATACCACCACCCCAGACACGGAGTTCTGGCACGCGAGCCCGACCAAGGATCTGCATTATATACGGACCATCCGGATCAATAACAGAGAAATCGAGGCGTCTGCTGCTCTGGACCCTATGAAACGAGAGTGGGGGCTGACACTCAACACCCCAAGGGGTAACCCCAGGAACCCTATCGCTAGCGCAATTATTAGTCGCGAGATTAGAACGGTTGAGGACATAGTGAGAGAGTTGGAGAAGGGGAAGCCGCACGCTCCGTCAAACCTCAAGTCTTACGAGGAATTGTGGGATCGGATCTATGGGCGGCCCGTGAACGAGGAAGAAACTATGACAAAACAACAACTTAAGCAGATCATCAAAGAAGAGCTATCTTCGTTGCAACAAGAAGCATTGAAGCTGTCGTTCCCGGAAGGCCAAGTTGGCCAAGCCAACAGCGCCACGCGAAAAAACTATTGTGGCGAGAAATTCTCGGACCGGGTCGAGGAATGCGTAGCGTTGGAGGCAGAAGATAAAGAGGATCTGGACACGCGTATGAACACCCCCCTCGGCGGACAAGGCGCGCTCTGGGCCGGCGGCGGCGTCGGCGACTTCCCCCCCAAACCCCGCGATCACACCCACACCTCCTTAACAAAACAACAACTTGAACAGATCATCAAAGAAGAACTTGGGAAAATGTTAAATGAGAAACCGGAGGGCCGGCCGATCGTGTGGGGCGGTGGTACAAGTGATGCAGAAGCAAACGTAGCCGCTATAAACACGATGCAAAAAAATTGGGAGGATGTGAAGGACGACCTCCGCCAGCGAGGCATCACAGAGAAAGATGTGTTGCTGGGGTACAAAACCGTATGGAAAACACTGCCCCCCAAGGTAACACAGGACACGGTGAACAGCCTGAAAGCTACGTACCAATTTCCGGTGGAAAACAATCCGGAAGGTCGCTCCCTACACCGCGGCCAAAAGATGGCTATTGAAGATCTTGATGCTTGGTTGGCAACATCTAAAGAGAACCCACCATGGGCTGGAAGTATAGGAGCGTAAAGGAACTCTAAACATGAAAATAACAAAACAACAACTTGAACAGATTATCAAAGAGGAGGTCAAGGCCGTTTTGGGAGAAGGAGACCGGCCCTCGCGCCCCTCCGTACACCAACAGTTTGTTAACAATCTTCTTGCGGGCCACAAAGACTTCGAAGAACCCCGGAAGGCGGGGTGGTCCCCCGCCGCACTCGCCGCAGTCGGAAAGGCATGGAAGCTTATCGATGAACTGGCTAACGACATCGCGGCCGCCGCCGGCGCGCATGTCCGCCACCACGGTACCGACCAGCCTCTAGAATACGGGGACACCTGGCAGATGGCCAAGGAGATCGGCGCCCGCGTCGCCGCGGGCGTCGACAAAGGCGGAGTGGACGTACACGGCACCACCCCGGAACCCGCTGCGCCTGGTGTAGGCGGAGACCCCGTATCGGAGGCGAAGGTTCTGCGGCATGTCGACGGCAGGTGGCAGCGGGTGCCCGCCTTCGACGACGACAACGACAACGACCAACTCTACAGGGACATCGAGGATCTCCGCGACCCCGACGAGCCCGACGACCCTCTCGCTGCGCAGATTGACGCTCTCGGCCCCGACGACCCCGGAAATCGTGACGCCGAAAAACCTGATGAAGAGTTCCCATGGGGGATCTCCGGTAAGAAATTCCGAAAGCTCAGGGCCGACGCCACAAAACGGCGCGCTGCTCAAGATCGGCGAAGGCCCGGGCCGAAAAAGACATGAAAATAACAAAGCAACAACTTAAACAAATTATCAGAGAAGAACTTGCGAGAACAATAAGCGAAATCGACGACGCCGTCCGCGTCCACTCGGGCCCGCACGAACCCCACGTTGCTATTGAAACTAAACTAAACGAAGCAACCAAAATATTCCTCGCTGCTCGCGGCGAAGCAATGGAAATGTATAACGATGATGATAACAGAGGTTTCGAAGTAATCAAACAATGGCTCGGGGTATTAAATGATAGAATGCAGAGACACGCACAATACCAGGATGCCACACAGTCAAGTTCAGATCAAGAGGGGTTAGAAGATCCGTGAAAATAACAAGGCAACAACTTAAGCAGATTATTAAAGAAGAGCTTAATGCTATGGTAAAAGAAACTGTCTCGGCCGAGGGAACCACGGCCGCCAACGTGGCCGCGAAAATAAACTCTATGGGCCTTACTGATGACGCCGCCATTGATGCGGCCATCGCGAAGGCCCGGAGTGGTCTTGCATTACATAAGGATGCGTGGGAGGCCTTCGAAGCCGCGGTGTGGGCGAAGCTGGATGATAAGGACGAAACGCACACAGAACCTCGTGACCTGTGGATGCACAAATACTCAAATTTAATCATAGGCGCCATGCAACAAATCGGAATACCACCTGACGTTATTCGCCCATCCGAAATTCTTAAACTCGCTATTGGACTCATTGGCGGGCCCGAGGATGCGGAGAATGAGAGTGTCTTTCGCGGTGATATTGAACTCGCTAAAAAGGTAGCGAAAGCAGGCGGCCAGCAACAATCTGCACATGGTTATGAAAAAAGTCCAGAGTGGAGCTGAAAAAATGAAAATAACAAAGCAACAACTTAAACAAATCATCAAAGAAGAGATTAATAAAATGATCTCCGAGGACCCGGAAGCACTCACTCGTCCGCCGCCCGACCAATGGTTCGACCAGGAACTCGGCGACGACGCGATCGACCACACGGCGACGACTCTAACAATCCCCAGGTTGCTCGCTATTAAGGATGATATCGAGGCTCTCAATGTCAAGGAAGATCCCAAAGTGTCATCAATGATAGATGATATGTTAAGGAGACTTGGGTACGATGAGCTTGGTGATGAGGATGTCATGACCGGCGGCCCAGCCGCCAATTACGATCCCAAACTTGGGTACGAAGAGTAGCGCGAACATTAAAACAATAATTTTACATCAAATTAATAACTTGCTATAATTAGTGTAATGGGCAATTGGTTTGATGGCAACGGCAATCCCGTAGAATACCTTACAATTTTAGACCAGATTGAAGAACACCATCTTGGCGATGGCACCGTGTATATTGGCTCCGATAGTCACTTGCATAGTCACGGGTTTATCTTATCTTCCGCTATCGTCTTACACGGCGCCGAAGATCAGCGAGGCGGCAAGTATTATGTATCATCAACCAAACTTGATAAAAACTCTTACCACTCTCTAGCAGAAAGAATATTAGCAGAGACAGAGAAGACAATTATGATGGCGCATGATGTTGTTGCCCTGTTCCCAGAAGTCAAAATTGAGCTGCACATCGATGTTAGCAATACAGACAAAAATGAAGCGACAAGCAATTTAGCCAAAACAGTTATAGGATATGTGTCTGGTAACGGGTTTTCATGCAAAGTTAAGCCGAACGCTTTTGCGGCGGCGAGCGTTGCCGACAAACATACGAAATGACTTAAAAGTAAATGTTGAAGTTCACAACTACTTATAGATATGAAAGCCATACTGGAAAACTGGAGGGGATACTTGCTTAAAGAAACACCCCGCTACGATGCCTCTTTTCAACTTTATGTTGATTTGGATGGTGTGTTGATAAACTTTGAGGGCGGCGTGGTAGATGCGATCAACGGGGATATAGAGGACCCATCCAGAGTTTCATTAGAACACAGGCCGGCCTTCGACAAAATGATCGGAAAGATTAGTGATGTCCGAGACTACGCACAGATTGTCAGGTCAGACATTAGCAGGAAGAAAGCTGAGCGTGGCGATGTTGGAAACGCAGTTCGAGATTACATGTACAGACGATTTCAGGATGACGTTAAATTTTGGGCTGGTCTTGAGTGGCTACACCCCGAGGACCCCGCTAACTTGAACCAAGACGGTCAGAAATTGTGGAACTATGTCAAGGGGTCAACGCCTCCACCAATAATTTTAACTTCTCCCATGAAGGGCGATCCGAAAGGTGGAGATCATAAAGGCAAGGAAGAGTGGGTCAAAGAACATCTGGGAGACCACGTTAGAGTGATCGTGGAGAGGGATAAGTGGAAGTATGCCGTGGCTGAGGACGGGACAGGAAATATCCTTATTGATGACACGGAGAACAAAGTGGTCCCGTGGAGGGAGCGAGGGGGAATTGCGATTCATCACGTTAGTGTTAGCCGCACCATTGAGGAATATGAAGAGAACAGGGTGAGACTCAACGATGAGCGGAGAGGAGTTTCTAATCAATGAATAAAAAAATGATGCAGAGATGGAAAAGTTATGTGAACGAATCGCTTAATAACAAAGAGCCCGTGGTCGTTATATTCGGGCCCACTGGAACTGGAAAGACTTATTATAAAGAGTATTTCGAAAAAAAGGGCTGGCGCCCGGTTAATTCCTATACCACTAGAGAACCTCGACCCGGCGATGACCAGGAGTATCACTTTATCAATGAATATGAATGGAACCGGATGTTCTCCAATGGGCTGTTAACCAACACGAACTCTTACCAGGGGCACTACTACGGAACGAATATAAATGATTTTGTACAACCAGGAAAGTCTGTTATGATTTCCGACGTTACTAGTCTAAACAAATTGAAGAAAGTCGCTGAACAAAACAGCAAAGAAATGTACTTTATATACGCAGCAACAGACAACCCGGCAGTCACAAGGGAGAGGCTGTTTAGTCGCGGCACTCCAGACAGGGCCGAAGTGCTTGAGAGAGAGCTGGAAATGGAAGTGTACGATTTAAACATGTCAAAAGTGTTAACATTACCCAACGTGAGAGAGAGTCTCTACCTTGCTTATGATTTGGAAGATATTAAGGAGTTCGAGGAGCAATTGCGCGGATGAGGGCGAACTGGAGGTTACTAGTAATCTCTATGCTTGCTGCTATAGTATTATCCGTACTCATCCGCCCCTCCTCCTCAGCTAACGCTGGCTTCGATACTACTTCCCCAAAACACTCCGAAGTATCTGTGCTTACCAACGACTATCAGGTTGGTTTGAGCAACCAGTTTATTTTAGCAATTAGATTTAGGGACCAGTACAAGTTCAATGATCAGTATCCCGCGAGGGTTAAGATTCTAGGAGCGCCTCGACTAATCAAACACTCCAATCATTACGGAAAAGACCATTTCATTAAAGAGGGAAAGTATATCTTAATACCGATAACTTTTGCCGCCATCGCTCAAGGTCGCGAGAAAGTTATGGTGAACATCAGGTACTCGGTGTGCAACGAGCAGGAGTGTGCGCTAGAAAATGTAGATTACAGTGTGGAGCTAGAAATTCATGAGTGATTACTACCAAACACTACAGGTCGCCGAGGATGCTACTCCGGAGGAAATAAAGAAGTCCTACAGAAAGTTGGCGCAGAAGTACCATCCTGATAAAAACCCGGGCTCTCATGAGTACGAAGAAAAGTTTAAAACGATCAGCGAAGCTTATTCTGTATTATCGGATGGCAAGAAGCGGGCTGAATATGACGCATCGCGACACCCTGCCTTTGGCCGCCCTCCGCACGCCGGCCCGCCGTGGCACGCCTCTCCGTTTGTGCCTCCGGAATTTGCATCAATGTTTGAACAAATGTTCGGACAACCCCACCCACCTCCTCGCTCACCTCGCTCGGAGAAGAAATCCCCGGTCATTAATTTTCAGATACCTTTCGATAGATTAAAGACCACTGAAAAGATCAGGCAAATTTTTAGAGTTAGCGAGGAGACAATTTGCGAGGCATGCTCTGGGATTGGCGGCAAATTTGCAATCGAGTGCCCAGATTGTCACGGAGAGGGGTACGTGGTAGATATGACTGATATCGGAGGTATAATGCTCCGTTCTACGCACGCATGTTCCAAATGTAGGGCGAGTGGTAAGATATTTGAGAATCCATGCGGAGACTGCGACACAACGGGAGTTGTGGTGACGAAGGTCGTCTATGAAGTGGATATTAAATGCAAGAAGAAAAAATAGGGATATGAGCCTAGCATCTATTAATTCTTTAGAGCTCTAGACACCGCGTGCGCAAGCTCAATTCTTCAAGCCTCCTCCTTTCGCTTCATTTTTGGTGTCGCCGGGTTTCACTATCTTTAGTATGATATCATTCGTGTTACGATCAAACAGCATAACAACCACATCATTTTTTACCACAGAAATTAATTCTTCTTCTGATATCTTTACCGCTCCGCCGGCTTTCTTGATCAAAGCGGCCAGCAGGGTGAACACTGTTTCCTTGTTATCCAGGCCTTTCTTTGCTTTCATACCCATTCCTGTTATTAACTAGTTGCATAACTGTAAGAGGCTCACGACGCGTTGGCGATTTCCAAGAGATCGGTGTGAAAATTCATAACAACCTCATTTGTGAATCTAATCTTGCAGATACCCGAATCTTTTAAAGATGGTAATACGCTCAATACAATTCCAAGTCTGGTTGCTGGAAGCTGTTCGTCGTGAGTGCTCTCCTTAACTCGGACTAGATCACCCGCTTTTATTACGTGTTTACGCTTGGCTCGCACAACTCTTCCACTGTTCTCTTGGGGTTTGTAATGGTGGTGTATATGGAACCAAAGGAGATAGTTTTGAGGTAGCGGAATTCTACCGTAACCCCGGTTTCGTCGACAGAGACGTAGATTCTTTCAATCTTGGCGCGCCTAATCTTTTCCTTTTCGACGAAGTAAACTTCGTCCCCGATGTCATATTCTGTTTTGATGTTCATAACTATCTTGGCACCCTCGGTAGGATTCGAACCTACGACCTACGGATTAGAAGTCCGTTGCTCTATCCAGCTGAGCTACGAGGGCTTCTCATCAACTGCCAATTCACGCTTTCTTTGATCAACCTATGTCTTAAATTTTTTTCATAGAAGGCTCGCAGCTCACCGCAGCTAGAAACCGTGTTCCAGAAATATCGACCGTTGTTTTTGTACCTGCTTACTAACAGGAAATTTTTACCAGTCCCCCTGTTCACAATGAGATCGCCCTTCGCTAGCTTTATTTTTTTCAACAACTGTTGACTTGTGACATTTCTTCTTCTAGTTCTTCCAACCTTCTTGTGAGGCGATCGAACTCCACAACGCTCAGGGTATCAACAACATTATTTTCGAACCACTCTTCTTCAATTGCAGCGAGTTTGAGTTCTAGCGAGCCTTTCTCGTTAGAGAGTCGTTTGGTCAGTTCACTCATTTGTGGTTTCTGTGACATCGATGTCCTTGCGTTCCACTAGAGAGGTGGCTTCCTCTCCGTCCCATTCGACTTCATAGAGCCTGTTTTCATATACTGATGGTGCATAGGTGTACACTATCGTCCCCAGCACTTCCTCGTATAATGTATTTCCATATGTTGAGGTGCGGAGCCTGACGCGCGTGCCCTTCTTCAGCATCCTGCGCCCCGGCCCGCGGGCGATGTTTCCTTCACGGGTTCTAACAGATGAGCCATTAGTACGGATTCCTGACCTGCTTTTGTTCCTGATTGCCACAATACTCTCGCCTTCGGTGAATACACTCTGCCCCATTTCCCGTGATCACATGGATCAAATCCACAACAATCTGTTGCGGGGTCAACGGACAGAACGAGGCCGATCTCCCCGCCCGGGCCACTAGTTACTCTGACTAATTCTCCAGATTTCAACATTGATTCATAGTAATAATACACTATCGCGGGCAGTTTGTCAAGAGTTATTTCGCCCGAAGATATGGGATGCCTTTGGGAAGTTCGCCGCTCACAATTCCACCGTGCTTGGCGCAAATTAGCGAGATAATAGCCGCAGGCACCCACCCATAAACAGTTCCTGTTGGGTTTGCTGGATCCTCTGCATACTCAATAATTAGCGTTTCTTTTTCAGAGGGGTATCCAATTTCGACAGAGAAATATCTAGACGCATTGTTTACTCGGGGGTGACTATAATTGTACTCCCCAGCTTGAACGCTCATGGAGAACCCATCAGCGCAGATAATTTTTTTGCACAAGCCGGCCATCCAGTCATGCCTCCCTTGTTACCGCCGGCCGAAGTTCTAGAGTATCGATCCGTTCTGACTGCACCATTATTCCGCCATCGTCTAGTCTCCACAGGACTCTTGCTAGATCAGAGTTTTCATTGATTCGGATGATTTCTCCGTTCTCTGCGACACCGATGGTCGACACGGTTTTTCTGACACGATCGCCGGCTTTCAAGGTTTCACACATCTAATTATACCAGATTTTTTTATTATACGTCATTCTTTGGTACGTCCGGTAGGAATCGAACCTACAACCAATGGGTTAAAAGCCCAGTGCTCTGCCTGGTTGAGCTACGGACGCATTTTTTTTATTAGAAGAAGATCACCAACTGAACGCTAGTGAATGATGCAAAAAGAAAAGCGCCGGAGGACAAAGGAATGATCATTCATCTTCCTTTTGACACGTCAGGACATTTCCCTGTACGGTCATGACTACGCACTCGGTTTCGACCTGCTTCTTCCCATTGAATCTGATATCTGTCACTCGGTAGTTGCCGGTAGGTAGATAGCAGGCAGCAAGAAATACCAGTGCGATCGCTAATACAATAATCTTTTTCATTACTTCTTCTTACACTTTTTGACAAACTTCAAGTGACTTCGCATATGTCGCGTCGAAGTCATCCCCTTGGGGTTGGCTTGCCACGCGATGGAGTAAACCATCTTCTTTGGGCTCACCCACCGTTTCAATTCAAAGTCCCACTGGGCGCGCCCATCGCGCTCGACCTTCGCTGTCACTAGCCCGACAGCCCTGTCGTTCTGCCAGTAGTCAAAGAAGCGATCGAGGTCATCTGCACACAAACCATAGTAGCTGCTGCCAGGACCACGAAAAAACTTCTTATGCGTGTCAATGACATGCTTTGTGTCTTTCCCGACAGCCGACAGCGTAACCAAATCACCTACGTTCATTTTTTATTCCTCTCCAAAGAGCAGGTCTTGACAGTATTGACAAAGACCGCTAATGGTAAATTCTTTCTTGGAGATCGCATCGCGAAACTCCGTGGCTTTACGCCCACACCCGAAGGGAGGACCAATACAAACGTCCGTTCTGATGGAGCGAGTCCGCTCGGTGTATTTGTCCAGAAACTTGATAATTTCCGGAGATTTTCTTGAAGGTTCAGCCATTTTTTTTATC
>Ga0209434_1001102_pt1 | contig 12377 bp, 18 predicted proteins | sample ETNvirnome_2_300_FD_184068 | JGI IMG/M metagenome (GOLD analysis project Ga0209434, IMG submission 184068) | Marine viral communities from the Pacific Ocean - ETNP_2_300 (SPAdes) (version 2) | ecosystem: Environmental > Aquatic > Marine > Oceanic | place: Pacific Ocean | collected 2013-06-22
GCGGCGACCTCACAATAAATTTATATAGCAACGCAACTGTGCAATATAAAAGGCCCGGCACAGGTGGGTATTCTATGGGAGCCTATCAGCGGGGAGGTGGTTATGCGGGCGACCTTGATAAAGTCGACCAAGTTCCATTTTCGCTGGCTGTAAAAGGGGCCGCGGGCCTCCGCAAAAGAACAATCCCCTACTGTGTTAGCAAAGGGGGGGATCCTTCGACTATAATTTCAACAGGCTCCAGCTAATGGGGTCGTTTCTAAGGTCCGCCACTATTTAATGTAGTCGCGTTTATTCGTGGCGAGAAGGAGAAAATTATGGAGTATTTACAAAAAGCCGGTAGCTGGCTTAAAGAGTTAACAGCGATGGCGCTTTCAGTTTTAGCGTTAGCCGTTGTATTACAGGTCCTTTTTGGATCAGGTGTCGCGTTTTTCCCAGTTGATGTAGTGGGAAATGTCGTTGAGCTTACTAAATCACTGGGTAGCGAAGGCCTTGTTGGCCTAGTGGCTTTGTGGGTTTTGATATCCCTGTTCAACAGGAATCAATAGTAAATTAGAAAATTTTGTTATGAGGCGGGCAACCGCCTCATGGCAAAAACAAATTAGGAGTTTTCATGAGACAGGTATTAGATAAAACTTTAAATAAAATATTGTCGCGCAAATTGATGGTGTGGGTTACGGCCACAAGCTTTATGTTTTTGGACGTTGTACCCCTAGAATCGTCAGACTGGGTAGCAATATCATTGGCGTACATTGGCCTCGAAGGCCTAGCTGACATCGCAGCTAGATGGAAACATGGGCCCGGCTGATATGAACAAAACAACACGTCTAGAGGTTTCTTTCGAAGAAGTAATGGAGATCGTCAGAGAGGCACACCAAGAGGCATGGAAAAACACCATTTCTAACATCCAAGATGAAGATATGAAATTGAAAGCCTTTGCTGATACTGCCACTATTAATAACTTTCTTAATATGTGCGATATTATACATCAGCGTTTCGTGCAAATATATAATATAAAGGAATGATTTATTTATGAAACTTACAAAGTCAAGATTAAAAGAACTCATTAAAGAAGTAGCAGAAAGACATCTTCCAGACATGGGAGATACTTTTTCATCTCTTAATGAAATACACGAACCTGACGAGGAAGAAAGGCGAGAGTGGGCTGACATGATTGATAGAGATGTCAGCGCTCTGCAAACTACACTAGAAGAAGCTTCCGAGGCCCTCGGCGGTTTGGAGCCTCACCATGAACAATTGTTGGATACCTTAAGCCAATTGGAAGAAGAGCCTGAGCCCGAAGATGATTACGAAGAAAGTCTTAGGCGACGCTATGATAAAGAAGAGGCCACGGCGCGCCGAGAAGGTCCGTCCACTCCGATGACACCAGAAGAGAGCGCGGCCCTTTGGGGCGACGACGATGAAGATTGGTAAAATGAGTTTCTTAATTATTAAAAAGTTTCTAAAAAAATGCTGGGCATGGCTAAAACACAATTGGAAAGCACCCTTTGTTGTGCTGTTTGTTTTATTTACATGGGTCGTTCTACGAAGAAAGAATGTTGCTGAACAAATTTTAAAGATTCGAGAGGCCAGTTACAAAGCACAAATTGATGAAATTAGCCGCCTTCACAAAGAGGAGCTTAAGAAAAGAGATGAAATCTTAGAACAATATAATAAAACAGTTTCTAACCTTGAAAAAGAATTTGTCAAAGACAACAAAGAGCTGGATGAAAAAGAGAAAAAATCTGTTAAAAAACTTGTTGAAAAATATTATAATGATCCTGATACCTTAGCTAAAAAGATTAGTGAAAGCTTCGGATTTGATTATGTGGAGAACGAATGAGATTAATGATACCGATATTAATTGCTATGCTGGCCTTCCCTGTACACTTGTTTGCTGATACACCAAGCACCCCAGACGAGACAGCAAAAGTTACTGGCATTAAAAAAGGAGAGGAGGCCCCTTACAACGGAGTGCTCTTAAATACCGCGGCCGCCGCGAAGATTTTTGCAGACAAAGATTTTTCAGCACAAGAGTGTATATTGAGAATCAATTACGAAGTCGAGAAAGAAAAGCTTCGAATGCAATTACTTCTAGACACTACAAACGTTAGCCTGGAGACGCTAAATAAAAAATACACAGCAATCATTGACATTAAGAACAATGAAATCGACAGACTAAGCAAAGTAGCTCTTGAAAATTCAAATGATTATTCTACTTGGTGGGCTGTTGGGGGTGTCATTGCGGGTATTGCACTAACAATTGCTGTTGTTTACGCCGTGGAAGAGGTTAAGTAATGGCACGTGGGGGCAGCGGCAAATTTTCATTAAAACAGTTATGGAATTTCATATTAACAAAGGCAAATATAATTAAAATCGATCAGATTGAAGAGAACACGGCCGCGCAGCCTGGCGCGCGCATTTTATATCATGGAACTGGTGACAATGCTGATGGAACGGTTGATGCAGGCTATGTGTATTATTTGTCTGGTTCCGATAACTGGGTTAAAACAGATTTTACAACTTACGCAGCGTCCGGAGGGGGAAAAATATTGGGCTTCACATTGGGTACCCCTGCCGATACATTGAAGTGGTATAATGGAACGGGAACGAGGCTAACACCAGCCGATGGAGGGATATTATTAAGAGGCCAGGTGCGCGCCCACGTATGGGGGAATTCCACCGCCGGCCCTTTCGTAGGAAGCCCTGTTTATGGCATTAGACATGCCGTTTATCCGGGGCATATGATATATAGCCCACCAACGCAATCAGATCTTCTTTTTCCAGCCAAGCAAGAAGTTGAGAAGCCGCTAGGAATAGTGTTGAAAATTATAGATGATGAGTTCGCCCCATTCCTCCGACACGTGTTGCTAGATTTTAACCCTGATCATTCTTTTAACACAACACCACAAGAAGCCTCCTTGCGTTATTCCGTCGCTTCAGATCAAGGAGCTAGCTCCGCAACTATTTCCGGCCTTGAAATAGCAAGAGGTGTAATTAGAGGGGAGCCTAGTGGCGACGTAAACTGGACAACAGACTCTAAAACAGACATACAGGCTGTTCTTGATATGAGCATCCCCAACTCTATGTTACAATTTTCAATTATTAACGAGGCCACTGACGGAACCTCAGACATTACATTAGTGGCAGGAACAGGCATGTACGGAATAACAGGCAGCGCAGTAATTAAGGCACGAGATACGGCTGATGATGCAAACTCTTCTGGTTCGGCCCTGTTTGGGTTGCACCTGCGAGCCAATGCAACTGATATGGAAATATTGCGTCTGGCGTAAATAAATCTTTTTAAGTGAAAATCGTGAATCCAAAAGATCTTAATAAAATAGCAGAAATTGAAAAAGCCATTGCAAAAAAATATGGCAAAGAAACAGTTGCTAATCCTAAATCATTCTGGACGGATGAGAAAGAAGAAGAATATTTAGAGCAACTCAAAGAATTTTATAAAGAGGAATATAAAAAAAGAGAACAAAAAGAGAAAGTTGAGAAAGACGGCTTTTTCCTTCCCAAGAATCTAATTACTAAGAAGAATAAAAGGAAATGCCCCGTTTGTGAAGTATTTTCTTTTGAGATCAAAGACGATCTCTATATGAACAAGTTTGAATGTTGTTTTGATTGCTACATCAAATATGTTGAAGGTCATAAAGAAAGGTGGCTAGAGGGCTGGAGACCAAAAAATGAAAAGACGAATAATACGAAAGAATAAAAAGAGAATTGATCCACGATATTTTTTATACGAGCAGCTTGAAGATGAAGGTGGTGTGGAAGGCTATGATGAAGATGCTAGTGAAGGCGACGATGAAGGTGGCGAATCTGATAAGCTAATATTTTCTCTAGCTCAACTAGTTGCTGGTGACATTTGTAGAAACGCATTAGAGGTTTCCAATGCACTGCGGGCTTTGCGCGATCATCGCCCACAATGCCCACCAAACAAAGCGGAGTGCGACGTCGAGGAATCAAAGGACCAGTATTATAAATATATATGGGATACAGAAAAGATGACTGATGAACTGAAAGGGACCGACACACCAAAAGATGCTGATGAAGTAGCATGGTCTTTTATTAATCAAAATGTAAGACATATAGAGCGCATGCATAGAGAGTCGGATGTGATAGATCAGGATCATCTAAGTCAGAAAGTTAAAGAGCTAGCAATGTGCCCCGAAGGCGACAGGCGTTTCCGGTCCCATGACGCCTGGGTTGAATCCCATGGCGGCCAAGCAGAAAAATTTTAAAGGAGCAAAATTAAATGGCAACAGTATCTGTAAATGACATCGTAAAAGGTTTAGCGCAAGCAGCGGCTAATGCTTATGATGGCTCACAATATGAAAAATATGCTGCTGATGGTAAAGCACGAAAAATTGGTCTTAAGCGCGAAGAAGGAGATGCCGTTCTTGATTCGAGAGTTATGGATGGTTTCAAGATTCGCATCACTGGCCCGAAGCTTATTGTCACTTATCAATGCGAGTTGTCTATCAAAGAATATCACAACTCTAAACTCGATGAAGAAATTGAACATACCTATAAAGACATCGCAGCGTTTTTAAAAAAAGAATATAAAGCAATCACTGGCAATACGTTGACCCTCAAATCAGATGGCGATGCTGATGTTTTAGTGCAAAACATGTCTAAGGTTCGTACCTGGGCCCAAGCTAAAAAAGTTTATACTATTGGCGGTGTGGGCGATTTAGATACTGTTGGGGATAACAAGCTAGAGACGCCCGAAGAAAAGTTAAGATCGGCGGTTGAAAAGTTTTTAGCGATAGGAAAAGATAAATATCCTGGCGCTAAAAAGCCCAGCAACTCTAAAGCACCAAAAGATGCCAAGAAAACAAACAATGCCAAAGCGTAATGAGTTACAAATTAACAAAAAAAGAAGTTTTAAAAGAAGTTTTAAAATGCGGTAAAGGCTCCCAGTACTTTATTAATAATTACGCTAAAATACCTCACCCTGGCCATGGCCTAATTCCATTCAAGACATATGATTATCAAGATGAATTGTTAGAAAATTTTGATGACCATCGCTTTACAATTGTTCTTAAGGCGCGCCAGCTTGGCATCTCTACAATTGTAGCTGGGTATATTGCCTGGATAATGCTCTTTCACCGCGATAAAAATGTTCTTGTCGTTGCAACTAAATTAAACACAGCGGCAAATCTAGTTCGAAAAGTTAAGGGAATTATTAAACACTTACCAACTTGGTTGAAAATAGCCAAAATTGACGTTGATAATAAAAATTCATTTGAATTAAGCAATGGATCCCAGGTTAAAGCTTCGTCTACCTCTGCTGACGCCGGTCGCTCGGAATCATTGTCGTTGCTAGTGGTCGATGAGGCCGCACATGTCGACGGTTTAACTGATTTGTGGACTGCGCTCTATCCTACGATTTCTACGGGTGGTCGATGCATTGCTTTATCAACTCCAAATGGTGTAGGGGAGTGGTTTCACGAGACCTATATTAAGTCTGAGAGTGGCCAGAACGAATTCTTTCCTGTTCGTTTGATGTGGCACCAGCACCCAGACAGAGATCAAGAATGGTTTGAAACAGAAACTAAAAATATGAGCAAAAGACAAATTGCACAAGAATATGAGTGTAATTTTAACACATCGGGCGAAACTGTCATTGATGGAGACGATATCCAATGGTTGAAAAAAAGAATTCGGGAGCCAAAATATAGAACTGGTATCGACAGAAACTATTGGATTTGGGAAGAGTTCAATCAAGAAAATACTTATTTGTTAGTTGCCGATGTTTCTCGCGGAGACGGCGCCGACTTTTCTGTTTTTCATATTTTTAAATTAGAGACCATGGAAATCATCGCAGAGTATCAAGGAAAGGTAACACTAGATTTATTTTCTGAGATAGCTTATAACGCTGGCCGAGAATATGGAAACGCCATGATTGTCGTAGAAAACAATAGTGTAGGGTTTGCTGTATTAGATAAGTTGGCGGACAGGGCATACCCCAATATATATCATTCAATTAAATCATCTCATGAATATATTGATCAATATCAGGCGGAAACAACTTCAAGCGCTATTGCTGGGTTTACAACATCCCTTAAAACTCGACCTTTAATAGTAGCTAAGTTTGAAGAATTTATAAGAAATAAATTATTAACTATTTATTCTAAGAGATTAGTTAATGAACTAGATACTTTTATTTGGAAAAATGGAAAACCCCAAGCACAACGAAGCTATAATGATGATTTAATTATGGCTTGTGCAATCGGGTGCTGGGTGCGCGACACAGCTTTAATTGAAAATCAGCGAGATTTAGAGTATAAAAAAGCATTTTTAAATTGTATAATAACTAATAATACAAAACTTGATACTCGAATACCTGGTATGAAAAAGCCAAATCAAACAGAAGCGTTTGAAAAAATGGTTGATGAGAAAAAGAAAATGAAAGAATTTCTTTGGTTATTAAAAGGATAGGTTAAATGGCCCCCAACAATAAAAACAATAAAAACCCTCGCAATGCAAACACCCCACTTTATAAAAGGCTAACTAAGCTTTTTTCTGGCCCCCTAGTTAATTACCGTTCACAAAATACCAGACAATTGCGTCGCCGCCGCCTAGACAAATATTCAAAAACTTTTAAAGACGTTTCTGGCCAAAAGTTTGAAAGAGTCGGCTATAGTCCGTTTGATAACCATTCATCCTATATGATGGGAACGCAGTCGCGATTACAACGGTATGCAGATTTTGATCAGATGGAGTATACTCCTGAAATATCTTCTGCATTAGATATTTATGCCGATGAAATGACTACTCACACGAGTATTAAAAAAGTACTTCAAATCGATTCGAATGACGAAGAAATAAAAGGCATTTTAGATACACTTTTTTACAGTGTTTTAAATATTGGATTTAATTTATTTGGCTGGTGTCGTACAATGTGCAAATATGGTGACTTTTATTTATATCTTGATATTGATGAGAGATTAGGGGTCAAGCAAGTTGTTGGGCTTCCGAGCCAAGAAATTGAACGCATGGAAGGGCAAGATAAAACTAATCCCAATTATGTGCAGTTCCAATGGAACTCAGGAGGAGTAACATTTGAAAATTGGCAAATCGCGCAATTTAGAATTTTGGGAAATGATAAATTTGCTCCCTATGGAACTTCTATTTTAGATGGTGCAAGAAGAATTTGGCGCCAGCTAGTCCTTTTGGAAGATGCAATGATGGCATATCGTATTGTTCGGGCCCCTTCGCGAAGAATGTTTAAGGTAGATGTAGGAAATATTCCACCGCAAGATGTTGAGCAATATATGCAGCGCATTATAACTTCTATGAAAAGAAATCAAGTCGTTGATGCAGATACTGGTCGTGTAGATTTGCGTTATAACCCATTAAGCATTGAGGAAGATTACTTTATCCCAATGCGAGGCGGAGTCGGTACCGAAATCACCACCCTAGAGGGTGGCACATACCAAGGCGACATTGACGATGTTAAATACTTAAGAGATAAACTTTTTTCTGCATTAAAAATTCCAGCTTCTTATTTGTCTAGAGCAGAAGGGGGCGAAGAAGATAAAGCAACATTAGCACAAAAAGATATTCGTTTTGCAAGGACGGTACAGCGCCTTCAAAGATCTGTTATAACTGAATTAGAAAAAATAGCGATCATTCATCTTTACACCCTTGGTTATAGAGGAGATGATTTATTATCATTTAATGTTAAGCTCCATAACCCATCTAAGATTGCTGAAATGCAAGAGCTTGAGCAATGGAGCACCAAGTTTACTGTTGCAGGTACCGCAGTTGAAGGAATGTTTAGCAAACGCTGGATTGCAAGAACTTTATTTGACATGTCCGAAGAGGAATTTTTACGAAATCAAAGAGAACTGTTTTATGATAGCTCAGTAGCCGCTGCGCTTGCCGCAGCTGAGGCTGGCGGTGCAGCACCAGGAGCGATGGGGGGCGCCCCAGCCGCCGGCGGAATGGGCGGACTTCCCGGAGGAGAAATGGGCGGAGAAATGGGCGCAGAAATGGGCGCAGAAATGGGCGGAGAAATGGGCGAGATCCCCGAAGAAATCCCCGAAGGGCCACCACCCGGCGCCGAAGGCGAAGCCGGCGCCGATTCAGCTCTTCTGGCAGCGCCAGGTAAAAGAGATGACGAAGCCTGGACAAAAGCCTGGGTTAGCGCCAAGAAGGATGGCACTTATGTTACACCACGGTCTAAAGGCAAGGCTTATAGACGCACACGAATGGATGGGAGATCTCATGGGGGACCCCGGAAGCGCCACTATACATCACAAGGCTCACATGAACTAGCTCGTTTGCCTGCGCGCCAGCTAAGGATGTTGCCGGCCGGCGCTTCTGAATTGCTTGGCCTTGGAAAAGGTATTTCTGAAGACAAAGAAACTAATTATAATAATGAAGAGCGCAAGTTGCTTGAGGTAAATCAGACTATACAAGATTTGATACAAGAATTGGAACAAAAAGACGATGTTAAAGCACAATAAAAAGAGAAATACAGCCCTTCTTTATGAAGTACTCGTACGAGAAGCAGTTAAGCAAACTATTAATAAAAATAAGGCGCAACGAAATAAAATAATATTCACCCTAAAAGAAGGTTTTAAAAAAGGAACTGAGTTGGGGAAGGAATTACAATTATTTAAGAACTTATTAGAGACCCGCGGCGTACTCCCCCACACAGCTGAAAAACTTATTCAAGAAAGTAAAAAAGAATATAAAAAACTTGACACAAAAAAAATATTTAACGAACAAAGCGCACTTATCAAAAAAATAAATAAAGAATTATCAAAAGATGTTTTTTCTAATTTTGTTCCGAGCTATAGAAGCATCGCGACTTTATCGCAGATATTTGGTGAAGATGTAAGCACAAAACAGCGCGTTATTCTAGAGGAAAGCCTCTTGAAAAAAATAACACTAGAGAGGATCAACAAAAAGAGAGGAGGCAAAGATGTTACCGGCCTTATTGTAAACAAGTTTATTGAAAAGTTTAACAATCGATATAATGATGTTCTTCTAGAAGGCCAAAAAACGCTTCTTAACAAATTTATCCTTTCTTTTCTAGACGGCGGCGCCGATCTTAAATTTTATTTAAATGAAGAAATTGAAGTTTTAAAGAAAAAAATAAATAATTCTTTTGAACTAGAAGAACTTGAACGGGACCAAACGATATCTGTAAAAATGAAGGAAATTAAAAAGCTTTTAGAAAATTCTAATCAAAAACCGATAGACAAAGAGTTTTTACAACAGATTCTAAAGATACAAACTTTAGTTAAAGAGATCGAATCATAATGACTATTAAAGTAACACTTGAGAATCCCATCGATGCCAGAATAAAACTCCAGGCGCGCCGCACCCTGGATGGCAACATCCTAATTTTAGATCATCCGGATATCGATATTATTTTATCTCCCAAAAATAAAAAAGTTTTAGCCGTAGCTAAAAAACAGTATGGCGATCATATTTATGCTACACAGTCACGTCTTTTTGACCACCTTAGTCGCCGCGGAGTTGTCGACCCGGGCACCGTTCATAGTGGGAATGTTTACGGGTCTTTAGAAGGAATAATCTTGGAGTCCACCGACCCTAGCAGGGCAGATCCAATTCAAATGGTCTTATATTCGGTGGTCAACTTCTTGTTAACAGAGAAGCCACATTATGACGCAATTAAGAGGTACGAAATGGACTCCGACGAAGAACTTCTAGAACCCGACAACGAGTACTCGACCGAACTTGGTGAAATACCACACAAAAAGCGCCAGGGCACTATGACACAATATGCTGGTATTAATACTGCTTACGGTCTGTATGGAATGTACGAAGAATAACAAGAACAAGAGGTGTTAATGGAGCTAATTTATTTTATTCTCGCCGCGTACGGCTTAACTCAAATTTTAGTTTTCGGTTCAATTTTCAATAAAATACGCCCCCCAAAAAGCTGGTTACATGGTTTTGGAAAACTATTCCACTGTCCCATGTGCATGGGCTTCTGGGTCGGGATATTTTTGTTTGGGATTAATAGTTATACAGAACTATTTACTTTTGAGTATAGCGCGGCCAGCGCGCTTATTCTGGGATGTTTGAGTTCTGGAACTACTTATTTAATGAGTGTTCTGGCTAATGATTTCGGGTTGAAAATAACCCACAAAAACGAAGGAGAATGTAATCATGATTAAGAAAAGATGGATGTTGCGACCGGTTGCCCATTGTTGTGGCGGCTCTACAATCACGCGGGTTGCGCCCGCTGGAGAAGGAAAATAAATGTCAAAAACACTTTTACGAGAATTTTATCAATTAAAGTGCGATGAGCGCGGCTGTCAAGACCTTTTAACAGAAGGTGAAAAGATACAAGTTAGCAAAGGGGCATTAATATTTCCAGCCAAACTACAAGAGTCGGACGCAGTAAATGGCAATGGACGCATATACCCTCACAACACATTGACTCGCGAAGTCAAAAATTATATGAAGCTTGTCAAGGAAGGCCGCGCAATCGGAGAATGTGATCACCCGGATGAAAGCGTAATCAATCTTAAAAACGCCTCTCATATGGTTAATAGGCTTTGGTGGGACGGTAAAAATCTTCTTGGCTCTATTAAAGTTTTAAACACCCCATCTGGAAATGTTTTGAGAGGACTATATGAAAGTGGCGTAAAGTTTGGCTTTTCCTCGCGCGCCCTAGGCTCTTTGAAAGAGGACAAGGGATCTCAAATCGTACAAGAAGACCTCCAATTGATTTGTTTTGATGCAGTCTCTGAGCCTTCCGCCCCCGGCGCCTACATTATGCGCGAAGGTGTTGAGAAGGGCTTGCGTCAAATCTTTACAAAGGGCGATAGAATCAATCGCGCTCTAAACAATATTTTATAAGAGAAAAAAATGAAAAAAACAGAATTAAAAACCATCCTTAAGCCACTAATCAAGCAGTGCGTTAGAGAGGCGCTTTTAGAAGAGGGAATTCTTGCTAACATTGTTACAGAAGTTGCCAGAGGTTTTTCGCCTTTGTTATCAGAAAGAAAAGAAGTACACACACAGGGCAACCTCGAACAGCAAAGGCGACTTGAACAACAAAAGCAACACTTAGAAGAGGAAAAATATCAAAGATTAAAAGAACAAAAGAGAAAAGTACTTGATGCGACTGGTTTCGGTAATGAAATATTTGAGGGAGTAAGTCCCTTGGCAGAAGGAGGATCCCCAGGCGCCGACCCTTCACCAGGGCCCCTCGCAGGTACCGACCCTGTCGATTCGGGTGTTGATATATCCGGGATCATGGCGCTGGGAGGGCACAAATGGAAGAACCTCATTTAAGCAAGGAGTACACTAGATGGCTGTAAGATCTATTAACGTAGAAGTTAAACCAAAATATGAAAATGAAAACATAGAAAGAATGGTCCGACGATTTACAAAAAAATGTAAAAAAGAACGAATTATTGAAAACTTTAGAGATCGCATGCGATATGAAAAGCCTTCCATTAAACGAAAGAAAGAGAAAGCGCGCCGCAAAAAAGTTTTAGAGAAGTTAAGAATCGAGAGAGAAAAGAAATTAAACTAACTATTTAATAAGAAGGAGAAATAAAATGTTTTATCCAGGCGGAGGAGTCGGGCTAAGAAATGTCGGCTCGTATCAGATTTCAGGGCAACCGTTTATAACGGGGTCGACATTAGGCACGGACGAAGAGGTTCGTATCCAATTTCCACGAGTAACAAGAGACTTTACGGTGATTAATTCGGGATCGACTGGTGGTGGTGCTGTCTTGAGAATACATTTTAATTCAACTTCTTCCGGCTACGTCGTAGGTGGCCACCACTACGTTACATTGGAAAGCGACGATCAAAGCATGACTTTTCATCACAAATGTAAAGAGGTTTATATTAGCTGTCCCTCTGGGGGTACCGCCGATAACGGCTTTGAGGTGGTTGCCAATCTAACAAACATCGAAGCCGATCATATGTATGAACTAACTGGCTCCGGACTAACGGATTAAGGAAAAGTAACTATGGGATTTGGTTCAGATTTTTCTCCGGGAGACAAAACAACAAAAGGCTCGACGCAAGCAGCCGGCAGCATTGATTCAACTCATCAATTTACAGGAAGTGTTTTTATAAGCGGAGCGCTTACATTGGTTGGAGCCGTCAACAGCGCGCCAATGTTGGTGATGGATGATCTAGATGCTTCCGCTCAAATCGGTCGCACACACTTGGGGTGGGATGGCACAAACTCTGACATGGCAGTTTTCGCCCATCAAGACAACGCGACTCAATTCAACTATTGCCTGCGGCAACGGGCTAACGGACAAACCGAATTAAATGCTAAAGCCTTGCAAGGCATCACTTTTAAAAATGCCTCTAATATTGATATGACATTAGATAAAGACGGTCAGCTGGGTATT
>Ga0209434_1001103_pt1 | contig 12374 bp, 9 predicted proteins | sample ETNvirnome_2_300_FD_184068 | JGI IMG/M metagenome (GOLD analysis project Ga0209434, IMG submission 184068) | Marine viral communities from the Pacific Ocean - ETNP_2_300 (SPAdes) (version 2) | ecosystem: Environmental > Aquatic > Marine > Oceanic | place: Pacific Ocean | collected 2013-06-22
TTTTCCGAGACGTTCTCCTGATACCTCCAGAATTACTTCTCGTTTGCCTGCAGATTGTGCAGCTGCTACTTGGGTAGCGGCGGGAGCGGTTGGGGCGGCGGGAGCCATCCTATTGCCCGTGGTAGCAATTCCGGAAGCAATTCTTTGGGCTTGTGCATTTGCCCCTGCAGCGCCAGCTGCTCGTCTTGCACCTCCGACGCCAACGGTTTGTACTGGTTGGTTCATCGCCGCAGCCGGTCTTTTTGCTATAGCCGTATAAAAGTCTGTTAACCCTTCAAGCTTGTCCTCATCGAATTCATCTACTATATCTACTAATTTTTCAAGCTCGTCTGTAACGTTCCCTAAGTGCGTTTTAGTTTGGGGGCCAACCTTAACTATACTGTCGATAGTAGCTCCAAACGCTTCCGTAAGGGATCCCATCCCTCTGGTTACCCACTCAATTCCTTTCCCCATCATCATAAAAGCTGCGCCGACAGCGACCAAACCGATCGCCCCAGCTGTTCCTGCGGCACCAAGAGTTCCGACTGCGCCTGATAAACCAAACATCATACCAGTAAGGCCAAGAATAGTTGTAGCCATTCCCACAATTGCGCCGGTCATTTCTCCCCCCGTCAAATCCTTAAATGATGCGACCAAATCAGCCAAACCAGTAGCTGCAAGGGCGATGCCCCCACCGGCCATTAATACTGCACCACCGAAAGCTAGCATTCCGACCGCCGCAGACTTCAATGCAGTACCCACTGTTGTAATTGTTCCAGAGAGAGTTGTTCCGGCTGAAGCTGCAACAGGCATCGTCTTGGTGGCCAAACCCAAAAGAGACGACCCGAACTTCCAAATAGCACCTGTGACGGGCGACAGCACCTTTCTAAAAAGCACAAAACCACCGGTTAATAAAACAACCCAATTCCACGCTGGGCCTAACTTCCGAGCCACATCGGCTAGCGTGGACACCATCCACTCGAAAGCTGTAATCAGGGGCTCAGCCACTATCTTCATATTTGCCATGGCTGCATTCAAATGATCGGTAGGAGTCAATAATTTATACGCTTCATCGGTTAAATCACTAATGTTTCCGCTGCTTACTGCAGCTGCAACTGCTTGATTTTGTAATGCTTCGTCGCTGTTGCTGAGTGCCTTATTGAGCAGATCCAAAGCATCAGCACCTCCCAATTGAGCAGCAATTGCTTGTCGCAGGCGATAATTCGCGCCGTCCCAACTAGTTCCTTGTTCTTCCAAGGCGGTTTGAATACGACTTGTCATCAATTCCATTCTTTTCGGGGCTTCAGTTGATACCATTTCTACGGTATCAAAATAACCGCCCCCCAGCAATGCATTCAAAGGTGCTACTTTCGATGCTGCATCTTCAAAAGTATCAAAACCTTCTGTAACACTAATAAGCTGTCCCATTTCTATACCAGTAGCTTTTGTTTGGGCCTCTAATTGTTTAAAAATATCAATACTTTCTCTACCAAATCGAGCAAGATAGCCACGCGCTCTAACAAAATCTTTAGCTATTATTTTAGGGGGAAGCTGTAAAGCTTTACCTAAATTAATTAACTCAGATTGTGTTTCTGCAGCTTCAGCAGCAGTCATGCCCAAAGACATTACCAAGAAATCTTGCGATTCAACAAAATCTTGCGTATCTATCCCAAGGCGTCTGACGGTAGTGGCCAGACTTATCATCGATGTCTGAGCGGCAGTAGAAAATCGCGTTATTCCCATAATACCAAGCCTAAGTGCTTGGCCAGCTTCTGCGGTCTCAGCCATTTCAACACCAAGATTTTTGGTTTGATTCCAAGAATCGATTAAAACCGTCTTCAGTTCTTCATTAGCCATGGTTGCTTGGCGAGTGCTAGCAGCTAGCTCTGCAAATTCTTTTAAGCTATTAACTGTATTCGCAATAACATGCCCTACTATATTTAAGGGATTAAGCATGGCCGTAAGTTCTGTACCTATTGCCGCCAGAGTATCACCAAAATTAGCCCCTCCGGCCACAGCCTGTCCCAATATACCACCAAAGCCTTTTTTGCCCAATTCTTCATTTAAGCCAAAAACGCTGCCCGCTAATTGAGCGGTTGATGATCCGAGCGCATCCGAATTCTTTTTAAGCTTGGCTTCGGCAGTCGTTAATTTGACAACCGACTGTTCGGCCTTCTTCATTGCTTCAATAGCTTTTAGCAATGCTTCACCATGAAGATTCTCAAGTTTTTCTAATTTTTCAATTAATTCTAAATGTTCTTCGGTTTTTTCATCCAAGTCTCTAAGAGCGTCGAGCTTTTCGTTAATAGCTTTAATGGCCAATTCATCATTTTCTCTTGCCTTTTGTTCCAAACTTGCGAGGAGAATTGCATTGTCTTTTGCTTTAGATGCCTGCTCTTCTAAAAGTTCAATTTCAGTTCTTAAACGATTATATTCCAGCTGAGCGGTATTGGCTAATTCCTTACGCATCTTGAGCTGTTCAGTGCGCGATTTATTTAGCTTATCAATAGCTTCTTGAAGAGAAATGACTTGTGTTTTATCATCTGGTGGCATCTACGGGACCTCTATTTAAACGGCCACTTTATGCCCGTTTCTCTTTCAAATGCTGAAACAGCGTTACCAAGTTTATATTTATTACTTAAAGTACGTGCATCATTTAAGCCGTATTTTAGGTAACTTTCCATATATCTCTTTTCGCCTGCGAGGGCAACAACAAATTTATCTATTTCGTTTCTTGTCCCCCGAACAGTTAAGCTGGGAAGGTTCAGGCCAAACATACTTTTCAAAGTATACTTAAGCACTGAACCAAGACTTGCCAAAGATTGTTCTTTTAAAAGTTTATATTTTTCTAAATCAATTACAACTTCTTCCATAATATAGACCTCGCCTATTCATTATAATTAGTTTTTGTTGATAAAAAAATATTATCTTCTTCGCGTCGAGGAACGCATAGAATCCTCATGACGTCTTTTTTCTTCTTCAAACTCATTTTTTAATCTCTTTAAAAACCAAGCCCGCAATCCTACGGGAAGATTATAAGCCTCTATTAGACTAAGTTTGCCGTGAAACACTAAGGCGAACATTTGTTCATAGACGTTCGCGCTATATTCATGATCGAGGCCAAAAAAAGTCCGCACTAAGCGGAACCTCCATTTCTTGCTCATATCCGCAAGCGTTGCATTCGAAAATTTGACTCATGTCGATATTGGGTACAATTTCAGCATATGTTTCTCTCAAATATCTAGAATCAGCCGCAGGCATCACTTCTAAAAATTGATTAATCATATTTCTATCAGTGACATTGTTTAAGGAAACAATAAATCTCTTAAACATCTCAATCAATCCCGTTTCTGCTTTCTTGTTCTTAACATTCCGTGCTTCGTCGTGGCCATTTAATAGCTTAACTTCAGCGCATATACCTGTTGTGGGAAGATTTAAAATAAAATTTTTCTTCTCGTTTACCTCAACGTTTGTAGGTATTTCAACTTCTTGGCTACTAGAAAGCAGTTCATTCAAATCAATAACCTGAGTTTGCATATTACCGCAACCTGGGCATGTAACATTGGTTTTATAGTCCGGACCATAAGCAGAAGCCCTAGCAGAGATAACTATTGCATTCTTGTCGCCCATGAATAAATCTTTAACATTAATATTTTTATCGACCAATAAACTGCTAACCACTCTATCAATCGCAACACCCTTTTTGATTAAGGAACGATTTGTAAGAACGTCTTCCTCTTTAGCAGTCATCATACTAATCTCAATAGAATTCTGACCGTAGAGAGGATGACCCTCCGAGTAAAACCTACCCTGAGAAGGAAGATCAACAAATTCAGTAGGTTTTATAAAATTTAATAAACTATTGTTATTTGCGTCTTCTTGGTGAGTGTTTAGGGGCGTTGAAATATCGTGCTCTGTCGCAGCGGGTTCTGGTGGAGCAGGTACCGCTAGGCGAGCACTATTATTTCTTGATTCCATTTTTACCTCTTTCTATTTCCTTATCTTATCCTACGACCCACTACAACCTCAGCGAGCCGCCAGCGGTTTGTATAGCATAATCATAATCGATATCAAATTTGACTTCTAAGAGACCATCGTTTTCATAATTCAGGTCGCCGCCAAAATCAATGGTGCCGTTAATAAATGGGTTGTGCAAGGTCCACTCAGAAAGGACGTTCGCATTAGGGCTTATAACTTTCGGAACGCCGCCGCCTGCTGGTGCCGGTGCGCCAAGATGCCTAATGATAATTTGCCCAAATGAGCGTGCAGCTGCAGCTTTAGAAATATTCTTGGCTGCAGCCTTCGCACTCTCCGGTACATTGTAACCTGATCTTTGAAGAACCTTGTAAATTTCTGCTCCCATATCTGGCTGCGCAGTATCGACCAATACTACTGAAATAGGGTTCCATACTACTCGATTAGGATATTTGAAAGTGTGATTCAAAAATTTATGGCTGGTCGAATCCAACGTAGCATTGGGCATTGTTACACTTCGGCAAGCAAACGTTGCGGCGGAACCTACTTCTCCTACCGCGCTAATAGTAAGTAAAAACCTGAATTGCCTTTTAGGTTCTAATGTTTCTGTGTTCCAAAATGTTGCTCCCATGCGAATGGTCTCCTATACGTATAGCATCTTATCTTTAAATAAATAGTGTTTTGTTTTATTAATCTTCAAAAGAAGCCCCTGTTGAAGTAATAAAGAAATCCAAAGCGATATATTCAATAGACCGAGCAGGCTTCAGCAAAATCTTTGCATATAAGATATTTCTATCAATCAACTCGGGTGTTGTCGTCGTATCATCAAGGATAAACTTGTAGTCAGTTAAACCAAATTTTGTTTTTACATCGCTAAGGAGTGGTTCAACTTCGCCTGTAAAGCGATCCCATGTAGCTTGAACATTCTGTTGAAACAGAATATTGTTAGCAATAGTAGAAATTTGCTTCTTCAAGAAGATTAGTAACCTTCTTACATTAATTCTGTCTAAAGCAGTCGCTTGAATTTGGCATGTTTTCTGTCCAAAAACTACGATTCCTTCAGCTGGGAAAGAAGCAATGGGATTAATTCTGTGTTCATAGAGACTATCGCGATTTTTCGATGTCAATCTCCTACGAACATTAACCACTGGAATTCCTGCCGAACCTTGTGAGAGTCCGCCGCGATTAAAGCCAGCGGGTGCAAACCAAAGTTCTGAACGTGCAGCTGAAGAGCCCATAGTACCCATTGCAGCAATCGATGGTGGAATCCAAAGAAGCTGACCAGTTCGGGAATCGCGTGTTTGGACCCAAGGGAAAAATGCACTACCATAACTTGAATTGGTTTGGCGCGCTTTCCAGGTATTAACTGCATTTGTAACATTGGGAAGTTTCGGATATCCAGACGTCGTGGACGAAATTGGATTCCCTTCTGCTCTCGGTTGATAGTCGTTTTCGATATCAACAATAGCCAGAGCATCACCTCTTTCTTCACATATATCAATCAAATCATCCGTCAAAGACTCATTCGTAAGACCTGGCTGAGAAGCTAAATTATAATCTACAAACTCAGGGTCTCGAATAACATTCATTGCTCGCTGAATAGAGTGTACTGCGTAATTCGTTACGCCAGTACTACCATATCTAGAGCCTACACTTTCACCTTTCAGTAATGTATTTCTGAAAGGATTCATTTCGGTAATGTCGAGTCCATCGAAACCACCATGAAGAACAGTCGTAAATTTATTTATTTTTGAACCTGTTACAACAAAAGCTGCGCCGCTCAAAGCACTAATAGAAGTAGCATCGGCGCGGGAGCCGGAATGATAATAATAACTTAACGTTTGGCCTTGAACCGCCCTAACATTATCAAGCGTAAAAACATACTGATTCGTAATTGAAGCCGCTGTAGAGGTTACGCCTCCTGGTAATACGCGAAGTAATTCAGTCACGCCGGGATCAATACGTTTTCCACCAGAAGATTCCATTAGATCAACACCAAAATAAGCATTTTCTTGACCCGCTGCGGATGGTCCCATAAGAGTACTAGCTGATACTACTAATGGAATAGCTGGGAAGTCAATGGCCACGCCGGTTAGACTACTGGTGACGGCGGTTGGCAGGCCCCAAGACCACTGAATCTTGTCGTCAGCATTTCCCAAGTATGTTGGCCTGTTTACGATATCACTAGCTAGACCCCATGAAGATCCTTCAATAGATCCAGACTCCCAAAACTCGCCACCAGCACCGCCTTGTTTCAGTGTCAAACGACTAAAGGTCGGTGGTCCGATGACGCCAAAAGGCATTAAAGTAGGCAATGCGCCCCCTTCGGCAACGTCTGGATGGACTTCTACTCGGATATAATTAGATTTGTTGCTATAATCTCCTTTAGTTTCCAATCGGCTTTCGGTAGAATTATATTGATAATATTTATCGCCTATAGCGGCAGCAATATAATGAGGAGAGGAAGGATTAAGATTTAAGCCGGTGAAGCTTTCCAAAACATTCTTGTTTAGATCTGTATCATTCAATCGGCGTACTTCTACAGTAAAAGATGGATATGGATCAACTAATTGTTGTGCTGATCCAGGATAAGTAATATCTCGAATTGAAATCTTAACTTTCTTTTGAATATCTTCTCCTGTTTCATAAAGGCCATGAATTTTAAATAATTGCTGACAATCCGCTTCGGCTACAAATGCCGATGAGGCAAGATTTAAATCTTGAGCAATAAACCAGCCGGTTGAAGCAACCGGAGGACCATTATCAGCACTGTCTACTATGTTAGTAAAATCATTTCCTCGGAAACTCGCCTGATCAACTCTCAACACTATACCAATCATTGGTCGATCAGTTCGCTGACCAACTAGGTCATTGACGGCTCTCTCATATGTTTGCCCAAGAACATAGCCATCATTAGAATTGTGGATATTAGAATTTAATTGAGTAGGATCGGTAGCAAAAACATTACGAATATAGTTCGAATCATTTCTAGAAAAATTAAACGTTTTTATTCGATCTTTGTCCGAAAATGCCGAGCTGCTAACTACCACTTTAAATGTCGGTGAGCCGTTTGTGGTCGAATTCAAGAGGGCTGCATTAGAACCGGTGTGGGCAGCCCCGAGAGACCCGTGGATAGTGCCGGATAACGTGATGGAAGTCGCTGCGTTGCAATACCATATAGCTGCTAGCGTACCGGTTGTATAATTAAGAGTTCCGCTTGGAATTACGTAAAGTCCATACGCACCGCCGCCATTCATGGCCGCATTTGGTACCTTCCACCCATTAACACCAGTGGTGGCGTCGTTGTTAGGGTCTTGAGCACCTAAAAGTCTCACATATGTGAAAGGTTGATTGTTCTGTAGATATGCTTGTGCAGCGAAGGTACCGTACATTGGAGCTGCAAGATTAGGATTGCGCCAACCATCACCAGTGGTGCCGCCTGCGACTGGTTCTCCGAATAATTGCACAAATTTTTCATATGAATCTACCCTCATGGGTAAAAAAGCGGGACCTTGAAGGGCGCGGCCAATGACGACCGGGCCTCTTTGAATTATCGCCACGTTTTCTACTTCTGATTGGTCAACTTCAGAAGTGAAGACACCGGGTGATATAAAACGATACTTATCTGCAGGCATTTAACAATCTCCTATTATATTGATATATTAAAGATATTATAGACTATAATAAATAGTAAATAACTTTATGAAAAGAACTAACCTCTGAAAAAACCGTCATCGTTATTTGGGTTTTTCTCTCCAAATAAAACCCTTTCTCTTCCAATTCTTACCTCAACAAAATTTTGCTTCTTAATTATCTTCGGCATATTGTCGTTAGGACCAGACCCAATGGTGTATCCTAAAACTTTTGTTGTTATGGTAGTCTTGTAAACTCTCTCGTTTTCTTGAAGAGTAGTAGTATTGTCAAAAGCGAAATCTGGCTGCACAAATGCTTCATATGCATGTCCGTTTCTTTGCATAACAAAGTAATTGCTAGGGTTGGTTCCATCGATCATAGCGGTCACAATCTCATTCATTTGTTGTTGGTATTCAGTGAAAATTGTCAACTTGTATTCCATATCCATATATATTGGATACGGAATCGTAATGGTTTCATATACAACCTTCTTGTTGTTCCTTTTCATATTCGGATCATTAAGCTTGCTCTTTCTATAAGCAGTTGCAGTAGCAAATTTATTCGTTTCATTTTGATTTAGTCGCCGTGCTATTGTGAGTTGCCCTTCATTGAAATTGCGCATTCTATCCACGGCAGCAAAAAATTTACCTCTCTTGGCCCGATCTTTATTGATGTTAGCTCTCTCTATCGTCATTAGCGGATAAATGACCATCCCATTAACATCTCTCAATTCTTGAAACTTCCTAGCAAAGGATCGTTCTGGGGTTACCCAATATACGGGAACTTTTTTGAAACCCTCATTGGTACTAGTGAATACGTTCATTTCCTTATCAAAAAAATCATGGACAGCAAAATCAATATTTTCCAATGTAGAAGGAGTTATAACCTCTTCTTCAATAACGCCAGGATCACCTACTTCGGTATAAAAGTAATCAATATTCTTTTTTTCATTATCTGGCATCGAAAAGCCCCTTTCTTGCTCTTAAGCATTTAGCACTTACTTCTACTTGATGATTAATTTGTCCAAATAGCTGTGCTGGAAAATCTACATTAACTATTTCATAATATATTTGTCCGTACAAAATAAAGTCACCTTCACGCACAAATAAGTTTTGATCATCTGATATCCTTCTATTATGAAAATGACAAGTTAATTCACCTGTCTTGTCTAGACCATACGTATTGCTGGTCTCGGTTGCTATATTGCCCCATTCAACAAGCGCCATGACCCTTACGGGAGACAAGAATGTTTTTTCTATCGCCTCGCCATATAAAGGATGAAAATTTGTATTGTGTGTATCAATCGGATAATAAAGTATTGTTTGCCCGATTACTCTCTCGATTAATTCATCATTAACTTGCTTTACTAAATCACGCTCTTTCTTATTAAAAAACAAGGGAGGGGGCGGGGCGGGAGGTTGTGACCATTTATCTTTATCATATGACATTTATTTCACCCCACATACACGCCAGCTGGGACCGTTTGAAAAATCTCATTTGCTGATTTAACCATGCTGGCTTGCTCTTCCTCTACTTTCGCATAGGTCATTTCAGCTAATACAGTTTTAAGTTCTTCTCTTAATTTCTCTTGTTCATCTTTTGCTTGGCTCAATAAATCAGAAGCATTTAAATTAACATTACTTCCTGGAATAGGAATTGAAGTAAATTTACCTCGAACTTGTCCTAACATTTCTTTTGTTAACGAAAGTCCAAATCTTCGTATCCATTGTTTACCAATAGAATTAATATTATTATAGGGAATATTCGCAAATGGTAACGTATTCATATTGTTTACGCCACTAATACCAGTATCTACAGTCGCTGTTGACTCATTCCATGGATCTGTTTTTACAGTAAACTCCACCCAAAACTTTGCAGGAGAATAAGTTCCTGGTCTAGGAAATAGACGAAGCTGATTATCTTTTAACTCATAGGAATAATGAGAATTTCGTGTATATATTGCATCTTCATAAGCCATGGCTTGTAATTTATTTTGCCATGTAGGAATAACCTCAAAGGTAGAATCATCAGCGTACATACCATATGTGGATAAGTTACCGATTGTATTGATCCCACCGTAATAGCCATAAAATCGCCACATTGCATGAGGTGTTTTATAAAAAACACGTCGGATTGTTACGCGCTTGTTTCCCACTTTTTCAAAAAAAGCAGAAGCGCTGAGAGAAAGGGAGGAAGACTGAATTATGGTCCGTAGATCGTAATCTTGTACTCCAGTCACCGTATCAAGTGAAGCAGAATATATTGGATCAGTGCCGCCCACATCTGATTCTGTTGCTGTTCTATCACCAATTTGTCTTACATAACCAAATTCAAATTTAGGATATTTAAGAGCAATATTGGGATTAGCAGCTAGTGGAGAAGTTGATTTGTGTTCTCCATCTTGATCAAAAGTACCGGTCGTCATTCCCAACGCAGAACCAAGAGAATTTTTTGCCTGGTGTATGTTAACGATATAGGAATATTCTAAAACGGCTTCTTCATAAGCCGCAAAAACATTCTTTTCAGTTAATTCAATATCGAGAACATCGCCGCCTAATTTACGATATGTATAATTTACTTGATCAACAGCACCGGAAACAAAATCCGTGTTAGAAACGTAAATACCATAAGGATAATTAGCAACAGTTTCCGCATTAGTTAATGATCCTGTTTCAGGTAAAACTACTGCAGATGTCTGTGAAGCAGGTGTTAGAGTTGGGACTGCCATTCATTTGATCTCCTTGGTTTACTAAGTAAATAGTATTCAGAAAGGAGTATCAAGCTTTTTTAGTTGTAGACTTCTTTGCTGCAGCTGTCTTTTTCGGAACCTTAACCTTTTTTATCGTTTCTAGTGAAGCAACCACTTCTTCAACAGCTACAGTTGTGGCTTTTAGTCTAGCTAATAAACGTAATCTCTTTTTCTTCCTACCCATAGTAAAACTCCTTTTATGTAAATAGTTAATAATAAAGGAAAAGCCCTGGTCTCAAAGAAACCAGGGCTTTTTTCTAGGCTTAACTTAATCTATCATCCGCCAGCGCTACCGAGCAGGCCTCGAATAACGACCAAACCATACATATCAGGTCTGACCATCTTCTTAGCATACCGAGTCATGACGCCTTTACGCGGCACAAAGTCTTCCGTACCAAAGATGGTAGGAGTGACCTGTAGCGGCACGTAAGGAGCGTATACATAGCCACTTTCGAGGAAGCTGCCTCCCTTGCGACCTACAAGCACCAAATTACGTGGGAAGTAGGGATCGACATAGAGATCAAATTTCTTCGAAATCGAACCAACGTTAACAGCACCGATAGTGCCTCGATCAGAATCAACCGTAACATTAGCACGGAATCCAGCAGTAAACTCAAGGATATTCGCAACCTCTGGGGATGTAACCACAAAGTTTGCTCCACCACGGAGAGTCTTACGATGAATGGCCGCGCTTACGTCGTTCATGGTTTCGACAAGTGTCTCATACCATTCACTAACGGTACCGGTGAAGTCAGGAGCAGCCGTAGTGGCTCCAATCTGTTCGCCGGTTAAGCGATCCACGAACAAGCCAGGTGAACGAGACCAGAAATACGTACCAGCAGTAGCCTCTTGAATGAGGTCATTGAGAATCTCACGATCGATTTCAAGAGCAATTTGCTCAGAAAGGATCTGTGTAAGCTCAACTTCCGCATCTAGATTGTGGTAAGCATTTAGATCTTGACCCAATTCTGGGGTCCACTTAGCCTTCAGTTTCTTAGTCATCGCAGTGACTGCAACCGAATCAACCTTAATATCAATCTCAGGAATAGTGTTTCTTACTTCCCCATCAAAGGAATTATCCGGAACATTTCCAGCTCCTTCAAGTGGGAACACATCACCCAGAACCGAACCTACAGCATTACCTGCCGAAAGTTCATCAGCAACTGGATACTCTAGAGCGATAGTACCAGATATCGACGTCCATACGGAACCCTTTGCTAAGGTAAGAACGAGTTTTTCAGTACCGGCAACAGTAACCAGTTTTGTAAGACGACGTACCACATTAATATCGCTAGTAATATCGGTAGTCTCCAACGTGAAACCAGTAATGGCTGAAGCTGTAATAGCAATCAAATTCTTACGATTAAGTGGTCCATTAGTTGGAGTACTAGCACCTGGAACCGCACCGGTAACCTGCAAATAATATGCAGTGGTATCGGCCAAAGAATCAGGATCCCAACGCATAGAACCTTTTTGCAAATCGGTCATTGTTGCAGCCAGGATAGATGCTGTAACTAGAGCATCATAGCCAGTTGTGTGGGTTGCGCCAAAATTTGCAGCTGCTTGTGAACCACTAGGTGAAGAATAACCACTTTGGAGATTATAAAAACCACCACCATTTTCGGTAATGTCTGTAACACCACCGGTTAATTGTGATCCAACAACTCCACCACCATACAGTGACTCATTAGCTTCAACACCCATACGTGAACCATTGTATTGGAAATCCATAAAGAAAATGAGGCCGGATGGCAAACTCATTGGCTGTACAGAAACCAGATCATTGGCTAACAAAGAGCCGAAAACACGTCGGACGAGTGGAAATGCTACTGAAGCAAATCCTGCAACATCGCCTGCAGCCATTGAAGAAGATTCCTTCAAAAGCTGGGCTGCTTGGTTTTCTAACAAGCGAGCCATACCATTTTTTGCGGCATCTTGTTCGATGCCTTCGAGAAGACCAGTTGCTTCCCATTTTTCAACAATGGCAGCACCTTCTCTAGAGAGTGACCTTTCAGTAATACCCTCAGTTAATTTATCT
>Ga0209434_1001104_pt1 | contig 12373 bp, 11 predicted proteins | sample ETNvirnome_2_300_FD_184068 | JGI IMG/M metagenome (GOLD analysis project Ga0209434, IMG submission 184068) | Marine viral communities from the Pacific Ocean - ETNP_2_300 (SPAdes) (version 2) | ecosystem: Environmental > Aquatic > Marine > Oceanic | place: Pacific Ocean | collected 2013-06-22
AAACCAAAGGCGTCTGAATATGATCCGTTATGGAGAAGAAAACCCACCTGCAGAAGGATCTCCATTCCGGTGGAAGCAGACCGGGGTTTCTCCAGAAGGGATAAAGCAATATCGGAAAATCTATGGATATCCTGCTGCAAAAGTTAAGGATCTGGAAATAGGACCAGACCAATTTTTGGATATTTATGCATCTAAGAGGATGACCTGATGGCAGAAAACCAGAACGAGCAGGTTGATCTTACGTTTCCAGCAGAAGATTTTGGTCTGGAAACCCTCCAGGCAAAGCAGCCAATGTCCACGGTTAGGAAAGCTGCTGCAAAAACTGCGGCTCGGCGTGTTTTGGGTGGCCCTGGGCAGGCAATTATGGAGCTGGCCGATCCACCAATGGCAGCAGCGCCAACGATTTCACCAATAATGCTTCCACCGGCGTCCGAGTCTTCCACAGACAAAGCCTTAACCCGGTTAAAAGCCTCAATGTGGGCAGAAGTCCCACCCACTTTGAGTGGTGATTTTGAACAAGTCCTTACCCCTTCTGCAGCATCTGCGGATCGGGCCACAAAAAGGAAGAATCGAGAGAAACAAAACCAGAAAAAACTCCTTTTGGACAAAAAGGCAACCCTTCCAGGGGCGCCAAAGAACAAATCTATACTTCTGCAGCCCAAAAGAGGGGTCTTATTGCCGCCTTTGAGGATTGGACCACAAACCGCAAAGGATTGGATACGCCGCGTTGAAGGGGTTTTGCCCTCGGAACGCATTGTGGACTCTTCCAAATGGTATCGGTCCAACAAAATGATTGAACCCTTCCTAAGTACAGTGGGACCAGAGATGACTCCAGAGATGGAATCCGGGTTTTTGGTGGGTTCACAGCAGGCATCTCCTAGTCAAGCAATCCGTGCCTATGTGAAGCAGCGGGAACAGGCACGGCGTGGAGTCAAATTTGATGATCCTGGCAGACAACAATCCGGAACCGCCGATTATCCATTGTTTAAGATTGCAGAAGGTGAGCCGATTGACAAAGGTGCCGGTCAGAAAATCCATGATTTCTATGATGCAGCAATGCAGAACAAATTCCGGACCTATTATGACCTAGATCCGGACGCAGGCGCCCCATTTGTGGTGGATGTCCACACTGGCAGGGACATGGGTTTTGTGGATGACACCTATGCGAAGTTCATTAAGAAAAATTATAGAATCCCAAAGGGATATGAACTGCAAATTGATCAACCTAAAGGTGGATGGAGTGAAACCCAATATGAATGGGCTGCCAACCAGGGACGCCGCATTGCTGGTGAATTGATAAGTCGTGGATGGGGGTTAGATCATGGGATTGATTTTGAGTTAGAAGCACCCGATGTCCAGGCGATTGGCTGGATGGCGATGTCAGACCTGTATGGGGCGCCTGGGGAGGATGTCCCAGAAGCAATTGACCAAAATATCCAGCGTGTCAGTGCAGAATTGAGTTTTGGCGAAGGATCTCCATTAAGTGTGGAATTCCCGGAATTTGAAAACCTTCCAGGCCCAGAAAAAACCAGGGTGACGCGGGAAGTGATGTCCTGGGTGGGTGATGTTGCTAATGAACTGGCGGGAACCGTCAACATTGGCCGAGTCCATGGGCATGGAGGGTGGCAAAGTTATGATCCTGCACCTGCCATGGTGGAATCACTGCTTGCATCCCCGGAAGGGGCGGATCTGTATGCAGATATTGTGGGATATCTCGCGCAGCAGACGGAAGTCTGGGCGGTGCGTCCGGTTTCTGAAGGTGCAGATGATGGGAACGGGATTGCAGTTGATATTCTGGAAAATGGTACAGACCGAATCACCAAGGGGGATAATCTCCAGAAGATCTGGGCGTCAGTGAACCAATTGAATCCGGGTCTTTTCCAGGGTTTTCAACCAATTTTGGAAGATGGCAAGCCTGGAATCCGGATGATTGTCACCACTCCAGAAATGGCCGCTCAAGGTGGAAATACCGAGCTGCTTAGATGGTTACGGAAGAAACCATCCCATGTTGATCCTGGAATATTGGCCAATATACAAAAAAGCAAAGATCCAGAATGGACCCAGCAGCTTCTTGATGCATTCCCGCCAATGCCGAAAGGCGGTTTGGAAGTTAAACCGAAAAAAGGGGAGGATATCCCCGGTACTAAGGGGGCGCAAGAGGCACTGTGGCAAAAAAGCAATCCAAAGCAATTACGTACATACATCGAAAATAATGCACAAACCATAGTTGATGCCGTCAATGAGATATTTCCAGGTAAAGGAATCGACTTTGAAATTGAATGGGAAGATGTTAACATAAGAATTCGACACAATGATTGGACAAAGGATAACAATGGCGAACGTTACAGTGAAAGGATCGAAGCAGCGGCGAAAAGATCGCTTGTGGACGACCTACGAAATAATTACCGGCCAGAACTTGAGGCCCGCGTTCGGTCAGCTCTTGACCAGGCAGCCCGTAGAACTGGTGGACCAGGAAGGGAACCAGATTGGTCCATCGTCTCCAGAAGCCTCCCCAGAACAAAACAATTAGTCCTTCCCGGAGATACTGCTTCCACCGTCTTTGGTGAAGCACCTGGTTCCCCGGAAAATCAAACATATCTCCAAAACGCCCTGCGCGACTACGAATCTGCGCGGGAACTCCAGCATCCCATCCTAGACAAATCAAAACGCCAGCATAATTTTGAACGTTGGTGGAACTGGGACTTTGAAAAGGACCAGCCCGGTGACACTCCATCTGCTGCAACCTTTGAACTATTTTTTGATCATGACAAAAACGATTTTGTCACCGTAATTGGTCCGGAGCAGATCGAAATGAATCAATTTTCCGACAGTACCATGGAGGATATGGAGCTGACTGATCCAATGCTGTTTTTCCATGGATCTCCGAGTTTTGAGGGAACCAAATTTGACAAGGAAAAGCAGGGATTGCGGGATCATGGATACCATGGAAAAGGGTTTTATTTTTCTCCAAAAGCATTGACGGCGGAAACCTATGCAGAAAGCATTGATGAACACTTACTGTCGCAGGATATCAGTGGACCGGTTGCCAAGGTCTTTGCAGATCCATCTCAGGTTGGTTCTGATGAACTCACAGAACAAATTGATGAATTTGATTTTGATAATGTGGATTTTTACAACGATGACAATTATCCAAAAACAGCAGCCGGGTTGAAACAATATGCTGAAGATCAGTATGCAGGTGATATGGCCGTTGTGGTTATGGAAGATAAAGTGTTTTCTCCAGAAATCCTTCCATTTTATTTGTCAATCAAAAATCCTTTAAATATGCATAAAAGTAAATTTAATGATGAGATGCTGCAAAAATTAAAGGAAGGGTTTTTCCAGGCAATGACTTGGACCGATCATGAGCTGACTATAGAAGATGCAGAAAACCTTTTTGATAAAAAAGCATCTGACATCAAATTACCCTGGCAGTTTGTTGAAAATCTGACCGACACCCTTGGAATCGACATGTCAGAACTGGCAGAGGAATCTGGGTTTGATGCAATTGTTGGTGGGAATGAAGTTGTGGTTTTTAATCCGAAACAGATCAAATCTGCAATCGGGAACATTGGTCTTTTCAATCCTCAATCTGATGATTTCCTAACCCAACTGGAGCAGCCGATCAAAAAACGAAACCAGCAGATGGCACAGATGCAGGCGCCCCAGATAATGAGGAGAAGAGAACGTGCTGCGTAAAGTAACAACCCTGGAAGACTCCAGAGATTTGATCAAATACCTCAGTGAAAACCGGGTGGCAGAGTTTGAAGGACATGGTTTGAAAGTGAAATTTTACCAGGAAATGCCGGAACTGAAAATGCCTGCACTTCCTTCTGAAAATAGTCTAATCCGAGAATACCAGGAGTCATAATGGCATTTTGGTGGCAAGCAGATACTGAAGACGAGCTGGGAAACCGCCTAACCCAGACAATCAACCAGCTCAAAGAGGACCATGCGGGCCGGATGCAGCTGAACATCGATATGCTCCGGATGTACACCCAAAGAAATTATGAAGCACTCGACAGGTTTGAACCATCGATGCGGATCGGCCTGCCAATGGCGGAGGACTTTAGGATGCGTCTTAATGTGGTAGGAAACATAACTGACACCTTGGTTTCCCGCCTTGGCAAGTCTCGGCCACGCCCCATGTACATGACCAAACGTGGTGATTATCGGCTGCGGACCCGTGCAAAGAAGCTGACGGATGCCATGGAGGGTCTGTTCCACCAGGTGGATCTTTATGCTCTGATGCCTAAAATCTTCCAGGATGCGTGCATCTTTGATTTGGCTGCAATGAAAGTAGGACGGGAGGGTTCTGAGATATTTGCAGAACGTGTTTTTCCAAATGAACTTTTGTGGGATCTCAATGCGGCAATGTATTCGGAAACTCCACCATCCCTGCACCAGGTGAAGCGTGTGCCTTTGCAGCAGATGATTCTGAACTTTCCAGAATATGAGGAACAGATCATCTATTATTCCAATTCTTCAGACAGTGATTATTTCGGTGAAGAGGGGCATGATGCGGAAATGGTTGAAGTCGTCGAATCATGGCATCTGCCGTCAATCAATGGTGCCGATGACGGCAAGCACGCGATCACCATGGATAATCTGGTCTTGGTGGATGAACAATATAACTATAATACTTATCCATTTGTCACCATGACTTGGGGTGATTCAGTCCTTGGATGGTCAGGGATCTCCCTGGTGGAATCCCTCAAATCAATCCAGTTTGAAATCAATAAACTCGCCCTCCGCATTCAGCAGGCGATGCACCTGGTCAGTGTGCCTTGGATCTTTGTGGCACATGGCAGCCGTGTGGTGGAATCCAGTTTAAGAAATAACCCTGGAACGATAGTCAACTATGTAGGTCAGCCGCCGATTTCCTACACACCCACTGCTATGTCATCCGAAGTCTATTCCCATCTGGATCGGCTGTACCAACGTGCCTATGAAATTGCAGGCGTTTCTGAATTATCTGCAACCGGCAAAAAACCTTCCGGGTTGGACAGTGGTGCTGCATTGAGAACGTATCATGACATTGAAACTGAGCGTTTTATCACGGTAGGTCAGAAGTATGAAAAAGCATACATGGATGCAGCCAAATGGTTCCAGGATCTTGCACGCGAGATTGTCAGTGAATCCGGATCATTTCCAGTTAAAGGATTTAAAAGACGCGCCCTGGAGGAACTTGATTTTAAAGATATCGACATGGCAGAAAAAGATTATGTGCTGCAAGCCTACCCGGTCAGTCTTCTACCATCAACCCCGGCAGGGCGGCTGCAGGCTGTCACCGAGTTGGTCCAGAGTGGAGTGATAAAAAGACGAGAACACATCATCCGGCTGTTGGATTTTCCAGATCTGGAAAGTGTCACATCCCTTTATGATGCACTGGAACGTGATGTCGAGTGGCGGATTTCCGAGATCCTGGAGGATTCTAAATACCATGCACCAGAACCGATGATGGACCTCATTTATGCAAAGGAACGGATGACCATTGCCTATCTGGAAGCCGAGCAGGATTCATTGGAACTTGATAAACTGAACATGATGCTGCAGTTCATTGATGAATGTGATGCCCTGATGCAACAAGGCCAGGAGGCCACCGGGCCTGAGATGCCAGGAGGGGAAGCCGCAGCAGCTGCTCCAGGAATTCCTGGATTAGAAGGATTGGAAGGTGCAGCCATTCCAGGTTTGGAAACACCAATGACTGAAACCATTGACGCGGCAATGCCGCAGCAAGAAGGATTGCCAGTATGAGTGAAGAACTAGAAACTTTACCACCAGAAGACCAGGCCGGTGTGGATGCATGGCTTGAGTCCAAAGGACGCGGGGCCGAAACCACAGAAGTCGAAGATAGTGCAGAGATTGAAGAAGCTCCAGAGGTGGATGATCCTGCAGAAGTTGAAGCTGAAACTGAAACTGCAGAAGTTGAAACCACAGAAGATGCAGAACCGGAGCAGCCTAGAATCAGTCGTGCATTTTCAAAAGTGGCTCAAAAAGAACGCCGACTTCAAAAAGAAAGACAAGAACTTCAAAAGTTAAAAGAAGAATTAAAACCATTCCAGGAAGCAAAAGCAGCTGCAGATTCTGGGGATATGATGACTGCAGTCAATAAAGTGGGTTGGAACTACCAGGATGCAACCAAACAAGTCTTGTCAGATGGGAAACCAGTAGCCACAAACAAACAAAGTCCCGAAGTCGAGCAGCGTTTGGCAAAGCTGGAATCAATGGAGAAACAGAAACAAGTTAATGATTATGTTGCAAAATTAAAAAACATCGTTGAGACTGACGATAAATACGAATTGCTCCGCGCGCAATGGGACAATGCATGGCCGACTATTCTGGAGATGCAGAAAATCACGGCCACTACATCTGGAACCATTAAGCCGGAACATGATATCCTCCGGGAAGTGGAGGATTTTTATGAAGAGCAGACGCGATCCTTGGCATCTTCTGCCAAGATGAAGAAGCTCTTGGGCCACACCGATGATGGCCCATCTCAGGACACGCCATCGGAATCTCAAAGGACACGCAAGAGAACTTTACGAAACAAAGTCTCTGCTTCTACGCCGTCTAAATCGCGGGCGCCTCTAACCAAGCGGGAACGCCTGGAAGAAGCACTAGCAGTATTTGATACGAGTGTGAGAAGCTAAACAGTCCAGGTGGCGCTTCCATGCGCCAGAAAGATTCTCATGGCAACTGCCACGACCCTCGCGGCGTGGGATAATGCCCTCAAACAATACTACCGTGCTGCGGAGGTGGCAAAGGTAGTGTATGACTCTCATCCTTTTATGGAACTTGTTCCAAAGGATGAAAAGTTTAGAGGGAAAAATGCTCCCATACCGGTATATTTCAATCGCCCACAGGGCGTTTCTGCAGTGTTTTCCACTGCACAATCCAACGCAACTGCATCCAAGATTGGTGAATTCCTCATGACGCGGAAAACCGCGTATGGAGTTGCAACCATCGCCGGTGAAGCAGTCGCAGCATCAGAAGGTGATCGATTCAGTTTTTTGAATGCGATGACCACTGAAATTGATGGTGTTCTCAGATCAGTTGGTGATTCAATTGCCACTGCCCTTTATCGGGATGGATCTGGTGCCATAGGTCAAATTTCAACTTCAACAACGGTTGGATCTGCTGTCATTGACTTGGTCAAGGATACGGATGTGACCAATTTTGAGGTGGGAATGGTCCTGCAGGCATCCGGAACCAAATCAGGTGGATCAGTTCGATCTGGAACCATCACCATCCAATCAATCGACAGAACTGCCACAAGCGATCAGATTACCTGCACAGGAAATTTGACTGCAGGCATCGCCGCGGTTGCCCAATCGGACTATTTATATGTCCAGGGAAATTATGATGAAACAATCACTGGAATGGAAGGGTGGCTGCCAACTACTGCACCGTCAGGTGGAGATAGCTTTTTCGGTCAGGACCGTAGCACTGATGCAACCCGCCTGGGTGGCCAGCGCCTTGATGGTTCCTCGATGACTATCGTGGAGTCGCTCATCGAAGCAGCCGCAATCACAGCAAGAGAAGGTGGAAAGCCGGATTATTTATTCTGCTCGTTTGCCGATTTTGTGAAGATTGAAAAAACGCTTAATGCACAAGTGCAGCGTGAGGTCAAGCAAAGTGATTCCATCAGTGGATATCGGACGCTTGATTTCTATGCACCGCATGGAATTGTGAAAATCATCCCCGATAAATCATGCCCCGAATCAACGGCATTTTTATTGGAACTGAAACGCTGGTCTTTAATGTCAATTGGTCCAGTGGTTCAGCTCACAGAACTCGATGGCTTACGCGTTTTGCGGCAATCCGCAGATGACGGCGTTGAATGTAGAGTTCATTCCTACGGACAACTTGCTTGTGAAGCTCCAGGTTCCAATTGCGTGATCACCCTTCCATCTTGATAAGGAGGTCTGATGGCCAATAAAACATTTTATGGAACGCAGGCACTGCAGCCGGAACTGAAGATCCTTCCAGGATCATTTGTGACTAAAGGCACATCTGATCCCTCGGTTTACACCGGGACAGGATTTTCTGTGACACGCACAGGAACAGGAAAATGGAAAGTTACCTTTGCTGATTCCTATCCAGGAATCCTCTCGGTACAGACCACTTTTGAACTGGATTCTGAGGCGGCGTCCAACATCGTGCTGAATACGAGTGATGTAGGTACATCAAGTTTCATCATCCACGACTATGATCTGGAAGACATCGGCGGGACACCGCCGGTGGATCTCACCGGACCCATAGTCCACTTTGTGGTTTTTATGCGGAATACATCACTCACCCAATAAGGAGGGTGTATGTATGGACCAAAAGAAACCGCCATCATGATTCTGGGGAAGGGTAAAAAAAATCCCCCGGACATGATGGAAGAAGAAGAAATGGAATTTGGTGAAACTGAAGAAATGGAAGAAGAGGTTTCCGAATACTCTGATGAACAGCATGGCATGGCAGAGGAACTGGTGGCCGCCGTCCAAGACGGTGACACACACAAGATCCTTGAGTCCATCCATGGAATCTATATGAGCTATTGATATGACTGATTATGTAGCTTTGAGCGAATTGAGAACTTTATGCCGGCAGCGTGCCGATATGGAAAACTCTCAATTCATAACAGACACTGAAATGCTGCGGTACATAAACAGGGGATATGCGGAGTTGTATGACTTAATTGTCACCAGTGCAAACTCCGAAGATTATTTCCTGATCTCAAGTTCCGTGCAGTTGGTATCTGGCACTCAAAGTTACGATCTTCCATCTGATTTTTACAAAATGCGAGGGGTGGATTTGAATGTAGGTTCAGACTCCATCCCTTTGCACCGTTATAATTTTAGTCAACGTAACACTGGCAGCCGCTATTCCGTTGCAAGGCGGATGCGCTACCACATCCAAGCATCAACTCTGCGGATTAATCCGAAACCCTCAACCAATGACACCCTCACCGTCTGGTATGTTCCAAGTCCGAAAAAGCTTCTTGAGAAAACAGTGACGGCGATTACACGCGGGTCCACGACCATGTGGACCGTAGGATCAGCCCATGGTTTTGTGGCTGGAGATACCATTACCGGAACCGGGTTTTTGGTTGCTGCCGATTATAATGTGGATCAAACGATTTCTGCAGTAGGCGCAACAACCATCACAACGGATCTCGACAGCAGCGGCTTGAGTGATCCCACGACTTTTGGGTCAGTTGAATCCCGTTTTGACTTCTTCTCCGGATGGGACAGCTTTGTGATTGTTACCGCCGCAACGGATTGTCTGGTTAAGGAAGAGGCAGATATCACTGCACTGACAATGGAGAAGGAACAGTTGAGGGCAAGGATTACAGCAGTTTCAGAAATGAGAGATTTAGGAGAACCAGTCACCGTGACTGATGTGTCTTCCTATTACACCGGTTCCAATTATTTTAACTACCTATAATGCCGAGGATACTATGAACCCAGTTCAATATAGGAATGTCACTGGCTACATAAGCAGTGGCGATGCATCCGGTGATGTCACCGGGGACACGATTGATGCAGCACAATTCCGCAAGGTTTGTATGGTTGCAGTCAATACCAGCACAGGAACTCCAGTGGCTGAAATATACATCCAACACTCAAATGATGATAGCACCTGGGTCAATGGTGCAACTGCAAGTATTTCTGGAGGTGAAACAAACCTCCTGGAAGATGATCTGTATGCCCGGTACACCCGGTTCTTTTATGATCATACTTCAGATGGAACTGGGGCAACCATTTCAGTGACTTACACCCTGAAGAGCTGATGAGCCGCGTTAATTTTACTCAAATATGGTCACCAAACGAGGAAGTTACAAGGCTGCAGTCACATATAAAAACCACTCTAAACCCGCTGCTTGAGCTGCCGATCTCAGATGGTGTACTTCTCACTGACCTTTCAATTGCAACCTCAGACACGGCGATTGACCACAAACTCGGAAGGCAATATGAGGGTTTTATTGTTACAAGACTTAAATCAAACTCGGTGATTTATGAAAGCAGCAGCACAAACGGCACGCCGGATCGAACCATTATTCTGAAAGCATCGGCCACGGCCACAGCAGACATTTATTTTTTCTAAAGGAGTAACATGGCCACCACAAACATGAGCCTCACCCAGAGCAGTGTAGGCGTCACCTCTGGACCAGACTGGGCCACCAATACCGAAACGAACTGGGGACTTATCGACACTCACGACCACTCTAGTGGAAAGGGTGTTCAAATTACTCCAGCGGGCATCAACATCAATGCGGATTTGGAATTCAATGCCAATGATGCAACGGAGTTGCGAACGGTGGCATTTGACTCCAGTGCCGATGCCACCACAACCGCAGATCGGCGGTGTATTTATGAAAGCAGCGGGGATATCTACTGGAGAAATGCATCCGGCACGGCGGTTCAAATAACATCCGGGACAGCAGTTGGATCTGGTGTTGGATCTATAGATGGCATGGGCAGCACAGACGCCGAGGTTCAATATAACGATACCGAGGGCCAAAAGTCTTTTAGTTTTATACATAATAAAGAAGTCTCGCCAAAAAGTGTGGCGAAGATGGCGTTTTCAGATTTCAGTATTTACAACTTCTCAAATGCTAATGATCTGGTAACCGTCAAATATACAGGTAGTGGAGCCGCAGGGGTTTTAACTCTTCCAGATGAAACTGGGACTTTTGTTACATCAGCATCTGCTCTTGCAGATATTTCCATTACCTCGACAACTGCGTCAAAACCAGTGTTCATATTGGCAAACAATGCTGATGATGCAACTGCGCCAACGATCAGTTTTAAGAACCTCCGGGATTCCAATAATGGAGTAAATGGAGATGATGCCGGAACAATTAATTTTTATGCAAATGATGCTGCTGGGAATAACCAGATATTTTCACAAATTCTAGCAGAGATTTCAGATGCAACATCTGGAGGCGAAGAAGGGAAAATCAGCATTGCCGTTGCTGAGTATGATGGGACCGTAACGTCTGGATTTATCCTAACCGGGACATCCACTGATGGAGAGGTGGATGTTACGATTGGTGCAGGAGCAGCCAGTGTGACCTCAATTGCTGGGACTCTGGACCTTGGAGATCGAAATATTACCTCAGTAGGAGATATTGAACTCGATTCACTAACGGCAGAATCTTCCTCCATCTCGATATTATCCAGCTGGACAGCATCCGGTCAAACTTGTGCGGATCTTGGTTCTGTCACCACTTGTGATATTAATGGTGGAACCATTAACGGGATCACGGACCTTGCAGTGGCAGATGGAGGAACTGGGGTTAGCACTTTAGCTGATGGTGGTCTTGTTGTAGGTAATGCAGGAAGTGCTGTTGAAGTAGTTGCAGCAGGAGCAACAACAGAAGTTTTGGTAGGTGGTGGGGCAGGAACTGCTCCAGTTTGGACAACTGCAACAGGATCTGGAGCACCCGTTAGAGCAACAAGCCCGACTCTTACAACTCCAGCATTAGGAACACCTAGTTCAGGGACTTTAACCAATGCGACTGGACTACCGTTATCGACAGGGGTGACAGGAACTCTCCCAGTGGCGAATGGTGGGACGGGAGTTACAAGCTCTACAGGTAGTGGTAACAATGTTCTTTCGGCATCACCTGCATTCACAGGCACTCCAACAGCGAGTGAAATCCGTGCTAGTGACGGTAATGGCCTGAAGCTCTATGATTACTCAGGAACCGCAGGAGTTTTTGTGGAGGACGGAGGTCAGGTCGGCATTGGTACTGCCACTCCTGCATACGATTTGGATGTGTCGGGCAACACAAGGACAACTCGTCTACAAGTAAATTCAGCAAACACGGCTTATCAGGTGGAGTTTTACGCTGATAATAGTGTGTTGAAATCGTCTGTGCTAAATGATGGAGCAAGAACTCACTTTGTTTTTAACAACACTGCAAATGTCGGCTCGATTGTTACATCTGGTGGTGCAACGGCTTATAACACCTCCTCTGATTACCGTATTAAAGAAAATGTCACACCTTTGACTGGTGCACTTGATCGACTTAATCTACTGAAACCATCTCGATTTAATTTTATTTCAAATCCAGGAACAATTTTGGATGGGTTTTTAGCTCATGAGGTTTCTGACCATGTGCCTGAAGCAATCAGTGGTGAAAAAGATGCAGTAGATGAAAATGGGGGGATTGACCCGCAAGGAATCGATCAGTCAAAGCTGGTTCCGGTGCTGGTTGCATCAGTCCAAGAACTGTCCGCAAAAGTCGAAGCACTGGAAAACGCATAATGCAGTTAACACCACAAGAATGTGAGGAAAAGATTCAGGGTCTGAATAATCAAATCCAGAGGTTGATTGGTTACAAACAAGCACTTAATTGTAAAGGAGTCGAATG
>Ga0209434_1001105_pt1 | contig 12368 bp, 19 predicted proteins | sample ETNvirnome_2_300_FD_184068 | JGI IMG/M metagenome (GOLD analysis project Ga0209434, IMG submission 184068) | Marine viral communities from the Pacific Ocean - ETNP_2_300 (SPAdes) (version 2) | ecosystem: Environmental > Aquatic > Marine > Oceanic | place: Pacific Ocean | collected 2013-06-22
CCAGTCGCCCTGGGCGCGACCACGAGGCCGCAGTCCTTGCAGTTGGGGGCTTCCCCGCAGGCGGCGCACATCCCCTTGTCCGCAAGGACCTGCACCAGCCGCCCCACCTCCGCGCCCAGTTCCTCCAGCAGATCAGCAGTGGCTGTCACGTCGGTGGGCAACATCTTGACGGGAACCCTGCGCATGCTCGCCTGGGCGCTCGCGTCGTACAGGCGGCGAGCCGTGGTCTCCGCGCCGTAGCGTAGGTTGTTGGCCATCTCAATCTCCTCGGAGGGTCGCAGAAAAGACCTCCTGCCGTGAGTACCTCACAGAAAACACCCCCCGGTCAACTATCTGACCGGGTATCTCCACGGTCTGGCGCGGGGGGTATTTCGCTCACCCCTGCTCCAGCGCCTTGCGCACCTCGCGAGGCATCTGCGCGTCCTCGGCGGTCAGTTTCGCTGTGACGATCTCGCGCAGCTTGGCCATGTCCACGGTGGTGGCGGCCTTGCGGAGGTTCATGGGCAGGGCGCGCGTAGAGTGCTGTAGCTTCGTTGCCTATGGTAGTCCAGCCGTCCCGGCCGCCTCTCGCAAACAACTCAACATGCGGCCCCGGCGACCAGTCCTTGATCTGTTCGTAGCACCAATCCGGCTTGGCGCTGTGCCGGCCAATGCGCGGATGCGCAAACCACGTCGGCACCGTGCCGTTGATCTTTACCGCCGGCCCCTTGACTGCGAATACCAGATGCTCGCTAGCTCCACGGAAATAGAACCCGGTTTTCATGCTGGGGCGTGAAGGGGCGCCTCTGTGGTGCTTTGCCCACGTCACGACCGTGATCGCGCGAAAGCCCCACGCCGCACACACCTGCTGCACAGGGCTGGCGGGGTGGACGAGGATGCCGTTGGTCACCCAGAGATAGAGGTGCGCTTGCTCTCTGGCAAAATCCCCCACCCGCAAGGCTGCGATGTCCCCGATGCTCAAGGTGCCCTGATAGACGCGCCCCGCCTGCACGCCGCGCTGATGCGCCTCGTGCGGGCGCTTCAGCGCTTTCGCCACGTCAGATCCATAGCGCCACGGGGGGTCCACGACAATGGTGCCGAATCGCTCGCCGTGCGCTGCAAAAGCAAACTCCCGCAGGTCGCATGTGATGTTCGCAGACATCAGCCCGCCACCTCCTCCTCCTCGCGCAGGCGTGCGCGCAGGGTACTGTAGCTGACGTTGACCATGGCCGCGACCTTGCGCAGGCTGTGCCCCTGCTCCAGCAGCAGCCGCGCGCCGGTCAGGTCGATGTCCTTGCGCGGGCGTCCCCAGGTCGAGTTGGGGTTGTTGGCGATCGACCGGGCGATGCCGGCCTTGACCCGCTCCCGGTGAAGGTCGCGCTCAAGCTCGGCCAGCGCGCCCACCATGGTGAACATCGCCTTGCCCACGGGCGTGGCTGTGTCGATCTGCTCTTGCAGGCTGTAGAACCCGACGCCAGCGAGCCGCATGCGGTCCAGATCGTCCAGCAGATGCCGCACGCTGCGGGCGTAGCGGTCGAACCGCCAGACCATCACCACCTGCACGTCGCCAGCGTCGATCGCTGTCCACAGGTCGGTTAGCCCTGGCCGCTCGCGCTTGGCGCCGCTGACCTCGTCGGTGAACTCGCCCGTCACCAGCCAGCCGCGCTCGCGCGCAGCCCGCCGCAGCGGCTGCATTTGGTTGTCGGTGTCCTGGCCCTTGTCGCTGGTGCTGACGCGGGCGTACAGAGCGGCTCTCAGGCCGACGCCACCTGCCACGCCGTCACGATCCCGTGAGGGGTGGCCATCAGCCGCGCGTCCACCATCTTGTTGGCTGACCACTTGCGCTCCTCGGCCTCGGCGCGACACGCTGCGGCAGCCTCTGCCGCCTGCTGAACCCCTGCGCCGGTACTAATCTGTCGGATGCGTTCCCAGTGGTCGGCGCGCTCCATGGGCTCGCGAATCCACATGACCACAGCCGTGTGGAAGAACTCCATCTCACTCGGTGTCAGTAGCCTCTGCTGCTCCATTCTGCTGCTCCCGCACCCGCCGTAGCGTTTCAGCGAGCAAGTCCCCAGGGGCCAGACCCAGCGCCTGCGCCCACCACGCGAATCCCTCCAATGGTATCCCACGCCCGCGCTCCCAGCGCCACAAAGTGTTGCGGGACACCCCGATGCGCCGCGCCAGGGCGAGCAACTCGACGCCCCCCGCCTTGCGGCGCTGCTGAAGCTCGCGGCCCATCTGTCGGCTGATCGTGTCGAAGAGCCGCATCAGCCACCCCCCGCTTTGCGATCAGCGGCGTCGGATGCCGCTGCGGCCACGCGCTTGGCCCACCACGCCAGCGGGTCGTCCTCTAGGTCGCGTAGCGCCTTGGCGTACCAGCCAACAGCCCGCTCCTCATCGACCGGAGGGGCCACGAACGCATCCAGCAACTCCATGCAGGCGACAGCCGCTGCCGTGTAGTGCGCGTTGTACTCATGCCACTTGACCCATTTGGGGTCGTCCTCATGTAGGTGCGGCGCATGGGGGCTCTCTGGCGGCTGGAACATGTCACGCGCCTGCCGCAGCGAGCGGGCCTTGCCGAACGCCCGCAAAAAATCGACAAAGCGCTTGCGGCGCTGCGCCGGGAACCACCGGGCGTGCTGCCCGATGACCGCTGCCAGCAGTAGCGGCGTCACTCCAGCGCGCCGCAGTAGACGTAGCCAACCCCTGGTGGTCACGTTGCATCCCCCTCGCGGATCTTGTCGATGCGCCGATTGAGCCTGTCCACCTCGGTCTCGCCCTTGAACCGCTTCAGCTTGACGCCCTTGGCGCGGTAGCGGGACGCGCGGGCAGATGCCCAGCCGCGCCGCATTAGGAACAGGTCGTCCACGTCGTGCGGGTGGCCGCACTGCTCCCACGCATCCACGAACTCGTCCATCGTCGCTGTGTGGGTCATGGCAGCACCTCCCTGGTCAGGGAGACATCATCGACCAACAGTCGTGCGTGCGTCAATGGATGACAACGCACTCTGAACGCGCCTTCAGCCTGTGCGGGGCGCTCTGTGGTGCATGTCGATCACGGTCGCTTCAGCGCTTCCGCGCACGTCGTCAACTTCCGGTGCGTCCGCACCATCCAGCCCGCTGTCACCGTCCACGTCCCGTCTGGGTTCTTGGTGGTCTCGCTCGCCCCCAGGACCACTGTCGTCGGGCGGGCCTCCTGCACCGGGCAGCAGCCCGTCAAGCTCACGGTCAACAGCGTCAAACATCGCGCCAACGTCATTCTCACGACCGACCTCCAGGGCGTCCACCAGCGCCGCCTCCCTGTCGGAGATGACACCGATGCGGGCCTCGATGGTCTTGGCGTGCAGGTACGCCGTCAGCACCGGCAGCAGCTTCTCAACCACCTCCAGCAGTTTGAGCAGCAAGCGCGTGAATGTCTTGCCAAGGAGTGCTTCAAGCACTGGTTGCCCCCGTTTTGTGCTTCAGATACTGCGCCGTGTGAATCGTGACCACCGCTGACCCGAACGCGGCGACACCGGGGGATTTCAACTTGATCCCCTGCCACGCGCAGTACGCGCCGCCCGCGAAGGCTAGCACGTCGGTCATGGAAGACGCCAAGTAGGAGCAGTTCGCCTCTTTGGGCACTGACGACTCGCTGACTTGCCAGAACACTGAGCCCACCAGCGCGCCCAACACCAGCCCCGTCCTAGCTCTCATGCCCCGTGTCCTCGCCCGCTGCGTTCACCTCGGCCTCGGTGGCTGCGGGCGGCGCGGGGGGCGGCGCAGGCGGCGCAGGCGGTGTCATCGCGGTCAGCAGATCTGTCATCACATCGCTGAACCCGTCGAGCGCCTTGGGCTTCTTGGGCAGTTTGCCGGCGAAGTGTGCCGCAGCGTCGGTGAGTCCCTGGCTGCCCAGGTACGCGAGCGCACAGGTCTCCCAGGTCGCCTCGCTGATGACCTTGAGCCACAGCAGCGCCGTGGCGAGGAGGAACGCGGCCAACTTCTTACTCAGCCAGCGATCTTTGAGTGCCTTCCAGTCCATGTGCCCTCCTGGCGCGGCTATGGCTTGTGTGTCTGCTGCTGCGCCTTGTGGTAATGCTCCAACAACATGACGCGCCTGTCCACCCCTGCGTGCCCCCCCAGCGCGTTGTGCGCTTTGATGCTGGCCTTGATCTCGTTGACATCGCTCTGCATGGTCGCCTGGGCGTTGCTGATGTTGGTCAGCATGCCGCCGAACCAGAACGCGAACACCACGATCGGCCCGATGATGGCCGACCAGCGCAGCACGTCTGGCCATGTGATCGCGTCCATGACATGGATGCCTGACGGTTCATTGGGGGTGGGCGCGGGCTGGAAGTCCTGCTCATTGTGTGGCGACATGATCTCCCCTGCACGCAGACGCACCTACGCAGGGGCAGATTAGCCATCAAATGGGACTGGGTCCAACCCTAGATGTGAAACGTGTCAGGGGTTCCAGTTGAGCGCCAGGAACTCGGTCATCAGCGCGGTGTGCAACCAGACTCCTGCGCTCTTGTGGACCGTCGCTGGGCCGCGATCTTCGCGGACTACCAGCAGCACCTCGCGGCGCCACTCAGTGGCGTGCTTGTCGCGGGCGGCCTCGGCCTCTTGTAGCCACCGCATCCGCTGGCCCCGCGTGGCGTTGCGCGTGCGCTTGCACTCGACCCAGAACGGTGTGCCGTCCACGTCGGGCTCATGGCCCTTGCCGTCTGCCTGCGCACCGCCGCGCCGCCTAGCTTCGGGCCAGACGGCGCGGAACGCCTTGGCGACCTCACGCTCAAAGCGAGCGCCCTTGTTGCGGGAGTTGATCACGGCGCAGACTCCCCCTCCATGGCGCGCAGCACCCTGGCCGCGTCTTCCAGGCTGTCGGCGCCGCACGCCATCATCGCGTGCGCCATGTCCAGCGGTACGCCAGACCCTGCTATGTGCCAACCGAACGCGACAGCGTGCTTGGCGTGCCCGTTGGCCAGCGCCGACTGTGCCTTCAACTCCTCGATGTAGCCCTCCAGGGCGTAGATGCGGTTGAGGCGCTGAACATCAATGTTGCGGTGCCGGCGCACGTCCTCCTCGGCCTTGACCGCGCGCTCCTCCTGCTCGGCGGCCATGGCCAGCGCCTCGTCGATGCGCGTCAGGTCCACCATCTGGCGGGCGGGCTCGACGGGGATGACCACGGGTTTGGGCACCTTGGCGCCCTTGGCAGCCACCGTTTCCGGCGCCGCGCCTGCCTCAGGCCGCCCTGCGCTCTGCTGTCGCGCCCAGCGCGTCATGGTCATCTCCACCGCACCTCCCTGGGCCACAAACGCCTCCAGGCGCGCGTGCAGTCCCTGGTGTTTGCTTTTGCTTGAATTGATGCGCGCCTTGAGGCTGTCCGCTCGCACGCCCAGCTTGCCCCCGATCTGCGCCCACGGCTGCCCGTCCGCGCGCATGCGCAAGATCGCCAGGGTCTCACCCGCCGTCCACTGCCGGCGCTTGTTGCTTTTCTTGCTCATGTCGTTCTCCTTGTTGTCGCTGGTCGCCAGGGGTTCCAGCCCCAGCTTGTCCAGCATGTTGGTGACGCCGTCTGCGGCGCTGACCAGCACCAACAGCACGTCACCATCAGCGGCCATGCTCTTCGCGCGCTGGTACGCCGCGTGGCTGCACCACGACACCAGCACGACGATGGCGTCGGGGTTGGCGGCCCTCGTAGAGTAGACGGCGTCCCCTCGTCGGTTATCGCGCTCCCTGCCGCTCCACCAGCGCGATGTCATGACTCCCTGGTGCGCCATGCGCTGAAACAACGCTAGCACTTTGTTGCCGTCGCCGCCCACCACCCACACGTTCTTGCGCGCCGGGGGGGCGTCCTTGGGCCAGTGTTGCTTCCGCATCTTTATGCCCTCACTCAGTTGTGCGATGCTGCCGCTGCGCTAGCGCCACGCGCGCCACGCCCCCAGCCGCCCCGCCACTTGACTGCCCTCAGTGGCGGGGCGGCACGCGGGTGCCCTACTGGGCAAGCGCATCCTCCATGGGGTTGATGGTCGGGGTCGGCAACGCCGCCGGCTGCACGACCTCGGTGAACGCCTCCAACACCTCGGCGTCGATGGTGGTCGGGTGCCGCGTGACGTGGCTGCGCGTCTGGCCCAGCACGAACCCGTAGGCGCCCGTGTGCGCGGACATGGACTGCCCCGCTGCGCCGCGCTTGGTCCCCTGGGTCATGGCTTGCAGCAGCCCCCAGTGCGAGCGGCCAGCGTCGTGCCAGTCCTCGTCCCACGCCTTGTAGGCGACGGTCGCCTGCTGCGGGCGCAGCACCCTCTGGCCCAGCGCAACGCCCAGCAGGGCGTGGCCCATCACCTGCGGGATCTCCACCTGCCGCATGGCCGCGAAGTGCGCCGCCATGATGTCCTCCACGTCCATCGCGTCCACCAGCGCCGCCTCCAGCAGCGCCGGCAGATCGGCCCACACGTTCAACGTGTGCTTGCGCATGACGTGCAGCTTGTCGCCGTACAACTGGAGGTTGCTGCACGCGAAGACGTTGCCGCCGCCCGCGATGGCCGCCGCCAGCGTGTAGTTGTAGGAGTTGCGCATCGCGAGCGCGAAACCAAAATCGTCGTGCTTGCGCTTGTCCCAACGCATCACACCGAACATCTGCTTGCCGTGCTGGCTCAGACCGTACTCCTCGCTCGCCGGGGCCGGCAGCCCCAGCACGCCCTGCGCGGTCTCGCGCGCCAGGGTGATCAGCGCTTCGTGCGCCACCGGGCAGTAGGTGTCGGTCGCGGGTGGAACCTCCACCGCTGCTACATCGTCAAGGGTGACCACGCGGTCGCCCTCCTGGGAACCCATCATGAGGCTCATGTTGCTCTCCGTTTCAGTGTCACTGTCAGCGGGCCGCACCGTTGCTGCCCCCGTTGCCCGCGAGCCCGCCAAGGGCCGACTCGCGGGCAGCGAGGGAACAGCGCTGCCTACAATCTGGCGATGGCTTCGCCCAGCGCCTCGTAGAGGGTCCAGGGGGACACGCTCTCAGCCAGGGTCGAGGCGTCCAGCGTGGTCAGCTTCTCCTCGACCTTCTCGGCAATGGTCTCCGACAGCGCCTCCACCACGCGGTCGCTGTCCTGGCTGATGCACGCAGCGGCCACATCGCCCACACTGTGGTGGCCCACGAAGTGATCGATGTCGATCTGGCCGATGACCTCGTCCTCGTCGTCACTGAGGCAGCACTCCGCGACCTCGCCAACGCCGTGGTGGTCAACGAAGTCGGAGACCTCGATCGCCTCCAGCACGCCGTAGGCGTCCACCGACAGGGAGGCGGCCATCACAACGCTGACGCCCACGCGCTTGACGACGGCGTGGAGCGCGGCGCCGGTCAGCGGGTCTTCGACGCCACCCTGCGGGACCATGCCCAACTCGGCAGCGGCGCGCTTGACGGCGACCTCGTCGTCAAACGCGAGGTCGCTGTACGGCGTGGCCTCGATCTTCTCGTTGAGCCACCGCAAGATCACGTCGTCGTCGTGGTCGAGCCGGGACTCGATCTCCTGCAACAGGCGGGTGGGCAGCGCGGTCTCGATGCCGGTGACCGGCGCCATCTTGGTGATGGCTTCCTCGACGGTCTGCGCCGTGGCGGCCTTGATGGCGTTGATGAGGTTGGTGGTGATCTGCTCGCCCACGCTGACGGCGGGCTCGATGGATTCGATCATGGTCTGGGGCTCCAGTGCTTTGGTGATGATGTCGGTCATGGTGTCGGTCTCCTTGTTGTTGTCTTGCTCATCGCTCAGAACGCCTTGTAGCGCACTAGGTGTCGGCTTGTCCAGCCCTACCGCGCTCTCCAGTTGAAGTAGAATCGCGGACGGTGGGTGAACTCCAGGGAGCCCTCGGCGCCGTCGCTCTTGCGCGTGGCCACGACGTAGGGGGCGGCGAAAGCCTGCACCGTGAAGTGCTGCCGCAGTTCTGCGGTGTCCCATACGTTCTCCTCGCCGTAGGCGGCCTCCAAGGTCTCGCGGGTGCGGTGCTTGGGGTCGGTGTTGATGTCGGCCAGCGCCGCGCGGCGGGCCATCTCGGTGGGGTCGTGTGCCATGTCGGTCTCCTTGCGCGTGCGTGGGATGCGCGCCCCCCCGTGGTGATCTAGATGCGGGTGTAGCTGGCCTCGCCGTCGCCGTACCAGCGCCCGTCGCGGGGGTTCTCTTTCCAGGGGTGGTGCTTGTCGCAGTAGCCGCACTCCTCGTCCTTCTCGCAGGGACCGTAGGTGCGGACCTCCTTGATGTGCTGCGCGGCCTCGCGCTCGGCGCGGCGCTTGTCGGCGGCGGCCTCGATGGCGTCGATGGCATCGTCGCGGTGCATGACGATGGCGTCCCCATCGACGGTGTACGCGCCCAGCGCCAGCGCCCAGGACGCCCAGGTCGGCATGTCGAGGTTGAAATTGCTGGCGATGTGCAGCCCGTTGATGGGGTCGCGCTGGTACTGGTCGTTGGCGAGCGGCGCCACGCCAGGGGTGTAGATCATCGGCGCGCTGCCGATGCGGACGGTCTGAGGAAGCTCGTCATCGGGGGTGGGCTCTGGGTGCTTGGGCGGCTGGTCGTCGCAGAAGCCCTGGCAGTCGGGACCGCACTCGGCGCACGCCGGCTCCTGGGTCGGCGCCGGCTCGTCCTGCTCGCAGCCGTCAGTGGCGCCGCAGTAGTTGTAGTCGGTGGCGTAGTAGGGGCAACTGTCGCAGTCGGGCGCCGGGGGGGCACCTCTCTTGATCACGCGCACGCGGGTGACCTTGCGCGTGAAGCCCGTGGCAGTCGGGGTGTCGATGTGGGCGATGTAGTTGGAGGCGCTGTCGGGGGCGTGCATGTGCAGGCTGAACTCAACGTCGTGCCCGTTGCGCAGCCGCGCCCAGAGCCGGGTGGCGCGCTCCACCGTGTAGGTGCCGACTTTGACCCTCTTGGGCGCGTCGTCGTTGAACAGGGCGATCACGTCGCCGGGGTAGACCGGGGTCGGGGTGGGGTTGGTCATGGTGGGCTCCTTGGTGGTGGTCTTGCTGGTCATGGTCTCGGTCTCCTTGCGCCCCCGTGGGGTGCTGTCTGCGGCCTGTTGTGGCGCCCTGCGGGCGACCCTACAGGGCCAACGCTCTGAGCGCCAGAACTATTCAGTATCTTTACAAATGCTCACATGTTGAGCGGCTGCGGCAACGTGCAGCTTGTCGCTGCCGCGCGCTTGTGTCAGCCTGCACGGCTGCCCCGGTTGGGCGTGGAGTCTGTGATGCGACCGTTTGCTGCTGCCCTGCTGGGCGCGCTGCTGTTCCTGGGTGTGTGCTGCAACAAGCCCGTCACCAACAACATCGCCACGCCGGCTGCCGATGGTGCAGACGTTGTGCCCTTGGCTGGCGAGGCGACACCCACGGGTGCCAGCGCCGACGCTACGCCGACCGGCGGCTAGCTGTCGTCGTCGTGGATGGTGACCACGAACGTGCCGTCCTCCGCTGTGCGGGCCACCGTCACGTCCAGCCCGTCGATCGTTTCGGGCATCGTGTGGGGCTCCTCGGCGTGGAGCCCTGGGAGGTCTGCCCCGGCGACCTTCAGCGCCTTGCGCGTGATCGGCCCCAGCATGGCGTCCCGCTTCAGCCCCAACGCCGCCTGCGCCGCGTAGGCGGCCCGCGCGATGTCCACCGGCTCTAGCGCTGCGCTGAACATGCGCGCGTAGCGGGTGCCGTCCCTGATCGTCTGGTCGTAGCTCATGCGTCCTCCCCGTAGCCGCAGATCTTGTTGGCCAGGGCGGTGATCTTGGCGCAGTGCTGCCGGTTGCGCTGCGCCCACAGGGTGGAGCCGATGGGCACCGCGTCGTGGTCGTAGCCCAGCCACCCTTGGGGGTGCGGCACCACCCAGGGCTGGATGCCGCGCGCCTTGCAGATGCCCGACAGGTTCACGTCGAGCCCCCAGTGCATCAGTTCGCCGTCCACCACGGGGAAGTCGTCCTGCCGCATGCGCAGCGTGCCCAAGCGGAACGCCGAAACGCCCGACCCCAAGAACGGCACCGAGGTGAGCGCAGGCACCGTCTTGATGCACGGGAAGTCCACGGTCTGCTTGTAGTAGTCGGTCATGGGTAGGATGAACGGCGACCTGCCGTGGGCGCTCACCATCGCCGGGCCACGCCGGGTGACCGCATCCAACCATCTCGCCATCGTGTGCGCGTAGCTGTACGGGTATTCTAGATCGTCATCGCAGCCCAGCCACAGCGCGTCGTCAGGGTCGTCGTCGCGCCACGACAGGAACTTCTCCAGGCCGCCCCGGCGGTTGTCGCTGCTGCGCCAGGACACGTTGGGATGCTCGGCGTGCCAGAGCGGCCACGGGTAGCCATCGCTCTGCCAGCAGACCCGCACCTCATCTACCTGTCGCGCGAGGGACGCCACGGCGATGCGCGCCCGGTCGGCGCGGCTCGGCATGATGGCCATACCGGCGATGGTCTTGCTCATGGGGCGGTCGAAGTTGGTAGTGGTCACGCGGCATCCTCCCATGGGATCAACAGGTCGTCCCGGTAGACCGGCTTGGCCTTTTTGCTCCAGCGGCGCATGGCCGCCACCTCGGTCGGGCACGGCACGTTGCGCACCACGGTCTCCATCTGCTCGGTCATCACCTGCTGGAGGCGCACCGCGCAGGCATGAATCACCTGCGGACGGTCTACCACCTCCAGCAGGAACTCGTCATGCACAAAACCGGCGATCTGGGCCACGCCGTACAGCGGGCTGCCCTGATCCCACCGGGTCTCGCGCCACAAGGCGTAGGCGGCGCGTTTGGCGCCGTGGGCCGCGAGGTGCTGGAACACGAAATTGAGCCCGCCGCAGTAGGTGCAGTCGCCGCGCACGAACCCCGTCAGCGGGTGGATCATGCGGCTGGTATCACGCAACTGGAGCGCGCCGGAACGCCACGCGAAGAACTCCACGCTGCTCGGCCACGTCTGCTGCCACAGGCGCAGCAGGGCCGCGCATGCGTCCACTGAGCGCTTAATTCCGTAGCCGCGCAGGTAGCTCACCAGCGAGTGCTTCCCCAACCCGCCCCACGCTCCAAAATTGATCGGCTTGCTCAGTTGCCTCGCAAAGGTCGCTTTGGGGTCGCCCATCTCGTAGAGCATCTTGGTCTGGGCGTAGGGCTTGCCCAGCAGCGTGGACGCCATCACCAGATGCACGTCGGCGCCTGCGCACAGGGCATCGAGCAGCCTGGACCGCTTGCCAAACAGCTTGAGCATGCACTCAGCCAGCGTCCTGAGTTCCAGAATCGAGTAGTCCGCGTCGATGAAGACGTAGCCGGGGCGGGGCACGAAGCACTCCCGCACGCCGACGCCCTGGGGGGCGCCCTCGATCTTGCGCGGTTGGTTCTGCACGTTCAGCCCGACCACCAGCGGCGGCGGGTCGCTCGCCTTCTGTTTGCGGTAGCCGCTGGCGCTCGTCCTGCCCGTCCGCACGATGACGTTGTAGCGGACGTGGAGCGGCTCCATGGTCCCACGCCAGAGGGGCGTCAGGTACGTCGAGCGGATCTTGTCCAGCTTCTGCCACTCCGCGAACGTGTCCAGCACGGGATCAGCCGCTGCTGCCTGCAAGACCACCTCGCGCTCGGTGGAGATCTGCCCGGTCTTGGTCAAGCGCACCTTGATGCCCTGCTCGACCAGGGCAGCCTTGACGCGCGCCTGGAGAGGTTTGGTCAACTTACCGAATCGCCCGTGAGCCTTGACCGCGCCGATGCCCGCCTCGGTGAGCGCCGGCTCGCTCTCGGCCATGCCCGCCAGCACCAGCTGCTCCACCCTGCGCACCATGTCGCCATCGGTGCGCAACCCCCAGGCGCCCGCGTTGTGGAGCGCCCAGGCACCGCTGCACTGCTCGGTGTAGGTGGGCGGCAGGCGCCCATCACACTCGACCATCAGCCGATCCCACAGCGCCCGCGTGTGGGCCACGTCGTCCAGCGGGTAGTTGACCGCCTCGGCGGGCCACTCCTCGATGCTGTACGGCTGCAACTCGTCGTAGCGCGTGCGCCACGCATCCTGGGCCTTGTCGGCGCTCAGATCGAGCCCCAGCCACCGCTTGGCGCACGCCTCCAGCGAGATGCGCCCCGGCGGGCGCCCAGCCGCGATGTGCCACATCTGATCCAAGATCGCCGTGTCCCAGACCAGCCCCGCGTCGTACAACGCCACGATGCTGCCGCGCAACTCAGGACAGTGCTGCCACAGCACCGCCATGTCGTAGGCGACCCCGTGGCCCAGGGCGCCATGGCCAGCCTTCAAGCACCTGCCAAACGCACCCAGCAACATGCCCACAGGGGCGTGCTGGTCATCAGGGTGCCACGTCAACAGGCGCGGCACGTTGTCAGGGAGGGCGCTGCCGGCAACGCAGACTGGTTCGGGCGCCATGTTGCCGGGGCTGAAGGGCACGGTCTCCAAGTCGAAGACGAGGCCCAC
>Ga0209434_1001106_pt1 | contig 12357 bp, 19 predicted proteins | sample ETNvirnome_2_300_FD_184068 | JGI IMG/M metagenome (GOLD analysis project Ga0209434, IMG submission 184068) | Marine viral communities from the Pacific Ocean - ETNP_2_300 (SPAdes) (version 2) | ecosystem: Environmental > Aquatic > Marine > Oceanic | place: Pacific Ocean | collected 2013-06-22
AAGCGCGTAAAAGCAGGGAGATTAGGAGGACAAGCGAACAAGCAACGCTATAGCAATGCTTTAGCAAACAGGGAAGCAAACGGGAAGCAAAATAGTAGCAATGCTGAAGCTAATAAAGTAAATCAAAGTATAGTAAATAACCCCCCCACCCCCCTTGCAAAAAAATTAAGCACTGCTGACCGGATAGGCATGGAAAAGTCTCATGCTCTCATCGTCGAAGAAATCAAAACCATCCTGAACAAAGCCGGAAGGAATGCCATGCAGGAAGTCATCTCTTGGGGTTCCCCCGATGATCCTGAAACCCTCCGTAGCCTTCGCTCCCGCGAGCGCGAGATCAAACATCAGCTAATGGGCTTCACTCCCCCCGAGCGCGAGGAACCTGTTTCAGAAGGGATGAGCGAGCTTGCCAGTGGGATAGCTGATGAGATGCGACTTTAATATGAAAACACCAGAAGAACAACCAAGTCCACTTGTGGACTCAACCGAAATGGCTGCAATACTCCAATGCAGCACCCGAACAGTCCAAAACCTACGCAGACGCGGGGTGATCCCCGCGATAAAAGTCATGTCAAGCAACCGATTCCAACCAGAGGAGGTTATCAAAGCCTTAACTATGGAAGCAGAGGTAAAACAGGAGTAGCCCTGTTTGCCCTTCTTTGCCCTGCTCACGGCGTTTAAAGTGTCACTTGGTGATACAGTGGCGGGAGGGCATTTAGGATGCGTTAGAGAGCGCTTAAGGGCTTTTAGGAAACAGGTGGGATTTCAGGCCCATGACCTAGTTTTGCCAACGCCTTGGCTCGCTTCATCCGCAACTCAAATGCGCGGTAAAACGCATCAATTGCAGCCATCTCCATTTCGCCAATCGTGTCAAGCGTGCGCGGCTTTTTAGCCTCATCAAATCGCTCGCGAAAGATACGCCCGAAACGCGCAATCGCCATCTCGCGGATGTCATCACTCGTCCATTCCTCCCGCCAAATAAATGGCTGATTCTCATACCCGCCCACCGGTTCGCATATTTCGCAATACCACTTCTCCTTTGCCTCATCCCAACTCTTCCACACCGGAGCATTCGCTGTGCTGCATTCCTCGCAGCATGGGGGATCGTGGGGGTACGGTTCTTCTCTTGTTTTCACAATATACCTTGGAAGCGTTAGAGGGGCGTTTAGGGGCTATTCTTTGCTTTTAGTTTTAGCAACTGCAATTAGCTTTTTAATTTCCTTTTCGGGTGCGCCTAGGATTTGTTTCCCCACGATCATTGCTTCATCGTATCTCCCCGCGAGAATCAATTCCTCAATGTCCCGCCGAAGTAAATCGTGGAATCCATCAATCACTACTTGCTCTATTTCCGCGTTAGTTTTCTTGGTTGTCATTATTCAGCCTTTCCTTTCTGCGCACAACGTACAAACGTAACGAGTGAAAGGGGGTTTACTTATGTCTATTCTCCAGCCGTTTTCAGCAGCAATGTTGTATGATTCAGCCGTCCCGCAATCGCAATATATTTTCATATTCGCGGATTCCTTGTGTTTGGCAGTCGCATTAAATTTTCTTAAATTTTCCATGATTTCACCTTTCACCCAGAAAGGGCCGACCGCTCGCGCAGCCGACCCGACTAGGATTCCCCCCGAAGGGGGAAAGGGGTTAATCTTCGTCCTGTTCAATCCAGCCTAATTCAATTGCTGCTTTACGGACTTCTGTTAGCTTTTCAATAGCCTGATGCCCGCGAGTTTCTTCTTTTTCAAGAAACTCTAAAGCCTCACTTTTTGAGAGTTCTTCGTAGGAGTGTAAGTCCCTGCCGATCCATTCTAGACGGTCTGCAAGGTCTGGGTTTGGTTCTTCTAATTCAAAAGCCGATATTTCCTCGACCCACTCAATGAATTCACGCCTAGAACCGAACGCGAACGCTTGCGCTCGCCGTTGTGAAGGGACTTCTACAAATATAATGCCGTCGTCAATTTCAGTTTTGGTTTTCATAAGGTTTATTTTACTGGTTTTTGGTTTGGGTTAAAGGCTAACTGGTTCCTGGTGAAAGATCCGTTGCCCAGTTGGACTTGTAATATGGTAAATGGCCCTTGTGCGGGGGTCATAGGCGCAAAGCTCGCCCCTCCGGATTGAGTAGCCGGTCTCTAGGCATCGGCTAATAAATCGCGCTTTGATTACGCGGGGGTCTGTTACGGTTTGGAAGCGGGTTAACATAACTGCATCCCTTTCCCGTCACCGTCATGGTCAAACCCGAAAAAGGGGTTTTTCTCGCTATGGTCAAAAGCAAGCCTGTCTTGACCGTAGTACGCCCCTTCCCGCTTGTCAGGCGTGTGCTTTCCTTTCCCCTTGAGCGCGTCCGAAACCCATTGGACGGGGAAACCGCTTCTATGGCCGTCATAAATAACCGCGCCTTTGCGCCCGTTATCCTCCCACAATTGGACTAGGCTTTTAATCCCTTCCCGCGTGTAGGGTGCAACCTTTACAATTTCCCAACGCACTCCGCCGATACCGTCAACGCGCTCCGCGTAGGCGTAAGGATAATCCCAAGTTAGCCAATCCAATTGCCAACCTTCCCCGCGTTGACTGTTTCGGTAGTTCATTATTCGCCCCCCTTTTCACTGGCCCGATCAATTAAGGCCTTCCCGATTTCAGGCCAATCCACATCTTTCAATCCCTGAATAGCAAAGTCGGTAAACAATCCCGCATTTTCCGGTAATTGATCCTTCCAGGATTCATTGATTTGATTGCCCAATTCCTGGGGGTCGGTTGCTCCATCGGCAAACTCCATCCAATAAAGGTAGGTTCCTTCGCTTTCCTCCATCCACATCCAGACAAGCCAAGTTTCCCAATTAGTCCACCCGTTATAGGTTTCCTTTACCGGCTTGTGAATCGTTGCAAGGGTTTCAAGGGCGGCAAGAATTGGCTCGCCCTTTTCGTTTACATATTTTTTGCTCATGGTATCCTAGTTTCTTCCTTGGGGCGTGCGCAAACACGTTTGCCGGTTGTTCTTATCCTAGTCAGCCGGCTTCCCAAGGACTTTGCCGACTAGGTTTATTAATCACACAAGGCAAACACCAGTGTTCCTGGTGATTGCACAATGGGATTAATACTGACGGCAAGGCATTAACACGCCTTTCCCGCCCGTGGTCTTTTCTTCAATTATCACTGGGGATGCAGGATCATTGGTTGGAATTTGCAAGGTTACTTGGTTACTTACTGCGCCAATAGCTTGCGACAATTCAAACAGGGCTTTTGCGTCAATCCTGACAGTCATATATTCAGGGGTCGGCCCATACTTTCTTGCTTCAGGCATTACAGCACGCCAATTAGGAAAAGTTAAATCAGTCCTAATGGGATAGACTTCCCCGTTTGGCATCTTGGCCGCGCCGTTCAAACCAATTGTGCTTTCATTAGCTCGTTTGGCTTGCTTGCGTGCTTCAGTCAATGCCTTGGGGGCAATTAACTTTTCCCCGTCAAGTTTATCTTCAGGGGTGGTATCCACTGGCACAATTGCTAGCATACGGCCATTAGTGGCAATGGCGTGCGCCTGTTTGTTGCCGTGCTGGTTTAACGCCCCTTTGTAGTCCTTGGGGTCAATCAAAATTAAATTGATTGCCTCGCGGCTTTCATCTTTGCTCGCAACTTTTTCAAGTTTGCACGTTTTTGGTATTTTCATTATTTATCCTAGTTTTATTGGTTTTGGTTTTATTAGAGTGTTTCAAATTCTGGCTTGTCTGCCAGGGTTTCAAGTTTGCTTGCTAGTTTTTCCCATTGCTTGGCCGCGTTTTCATCTTGCCAGTTTTCCCGCAAGTGGTCTGCTTTGCCATGGGCAATTTGCACAATACAATTCAAGACAAAGTTTGCGCTGGTTTTGTCAATGAGGGTTTCAAGATTATCCTGCATATCTTCAGGGGATAATACTACGTTTGGTGTAATCATATAATCCTAGTCTTTCATTAACCAGCGGATCCATTCCGACCGGCTGAAGTGAACCTAAACCCTAGCAAGCAATACGTCAATAACTATTTATATATAAGGTGATATCTTATTCACAAGTTAAATTGAATAAATGGGTTGATTCTCCAGTCCTATAGAGCTATATAGCTCAAAAGCTCTTATTCCACATGGCTCAAATCAAGATAGTTAAACCAGTGTCCAAGCAAATGGCCAAGCGTAAAGGCGGGAGAAAACCCGCCGCGTTAACCCTGACTGATGAACAGTTGAATGATGCTAAATCCGCCTTGGCCGTAGGGTTTCCCCAGTCAAGGGTTGCTGCTCTCCTGGGTATCTCCGAAGCTGCATTCAGCAGGATGATAAGGAAAGATACAGAGCTTGCGAATACTCTTTCCGTAGCAAAGGAAAGAGGAAAAAAAGAACTATTAGACATCATTAAGGGTCACTCACAAAAGACGTTTTTGGCAGCGGCCTGGATTTTGGACAGGTGTTACCCGCAGGAATTTGCACAGCAAACCAGAACCAGTTCAGGTTCAGGAGTCACGATCAATCTCCAGAATGTCTTGACCGCACAAGCCAAACGACCGGCAGAATCTGGCAGCAAGTCAGTAGACGTTTGAGAATATGCCTGTAATTGTGGGTTATTCTAGGACTAACTTGCTAGCTATGTAAACTAGCGTGTAGATTATGCCTGTTAAATCCTCCAAGAATCCCAAGGTCCAAGCTGATCCACCACCGGCCACCACCACCCCCCAGCCAGACGGAAGCAGTAACAGTCCCCCCTCTTCCAATAGACCTAAAACAAAAAGGGTTTCCAAGAAGGCTTTGGAGCAGAGCAAGACGTATGACTTGCAGTGGTTTCCGGAGCGGTGGTTGGGGGAGAAACCGTATGGTTGGCAGTTTGATGTATTGAAGGCATTGAACTATCGGGAGAGTCGGGTTGCTTTGAAGGCGGCTAACGGGTCGGGGAAGACGAGTATGATAGCTGCGAGTGCCGTGGTTTGGCATGTGGTGAACTTTCCGGAGAGTTTGTGTGTTTGTACTGCTGGAGTGTTTAGACAGGTTGAGGGGGCATTGTGGCCTGCTATTAGGCGGTTCACGAATCAGATGACGAATGGGGATGGATTTGAGGTGACACAAAGTGGTTTAAGGTTTGTGAATGGAGCTAGGGCGATAGGGTTTAGTGCGAGTGACGCGCACAAGGCGGAGGGTTGGCATAGGCAAGGGCCGACGGAGAATTTGATGTTTATTGTGGATGAAGCGAAAGGCATACAGGATGAAGCGATCTTCCATGCTGTTGAGCGGTGTCAACCCAGTCGGTTATTGATGATGAGCAGTCCTGGGGCGGCTAGTGGGTTTTTCTATGAAGCCTTTACGAAGCAGAGAGACAGGTGGGACACGTTTACTGTCACGGCATTTGATTGTCCACATTTGACGAAGGGCTGGATTGAGGAACAGATAGCGACTTATGGGGAGAAGAGTCCGTTGATCCGGTCGATGATTTACGGGGAGTTCGTGGATGACAGTGATGATGGTGTGGTTTTGAGTTTACGAGAACTTGAGGAGTGCCTTTCCCAGCCCCCACCAAGGAGTGAGGGAATGAATGTGGCTTTTGTGGACTTCGCTGCTGGGGGAGATGAGACGGTGTTTTGTTTGCGGAAAGGCAATGAGATCACGGAGATGGAAACTTGGAAGGAACGGGACACGAACAAGACGATAGGAAAACTGATAAACCTTTTTGATAAGCACGGACTTGTGCCGGACGAGATTTACGGGGATGAAGGTGGATTAGGATTACCTTTGTGCGATGCGTTGATGGATGCGGGGTATGATATTCACAGGGTGAACTTCGGGGGCAAACCTTTTGACCCGCGTTACCAGAACAGGGGCGCGGAGATGTGGCACACTGGAGCGAGGACAATAGCGAGCAAAGAGGTGGTGTTACCGGAGGATAAGAAACTTCATCAACAGCTTGTGACCAGACGGGTGGAAGTAAACCGGCAAGGCAAGTTGGGGTTGGAACCGAAAGACAAGATGCGACTGCGGGGGTTGGCTAGTCCCGACAGGGCTGACGCGGTGCTGGGAGCGATAAGTTGTGGGGGCGGTCTGGGAAGTAGCTGGGAAAGGTATGATGCACTTCAACGCCCCACCCTGACGCAGTTATACGAGGAAGCAGACGCCATGGCCCAGAGCGACATCGCACCTGGGGGTATGTTCACAGGGTATTAGACAATCATTTTCCCTGCTTTTTGATTGGCAAAGAGATTTGTCGATCATGGGAGCCTTATTCGTCGTTATACGCTCCTACGGAGTTAATCCCCCCAATTGATCTTCAACGAATTGCCCGTTATCCTCAAGAGCAACAGGGAGACTTACACGACCTACACGCATGAGAGTCATACACGTCATAAGAGACACGAGACACTCACACACACCCTTTAGGGGTGTGAGTGTGTGTGTCTCTCTGTGTGTGTCTGTTAAATGATGAATACCCTGAAGCTCTTCCACACTGGGCAGGCACCCTGCCATTAAACCCGTAAACAGATGGGAAAAAACCAGACCCCTGTTTTTTGCCCATTAAAACCCTTGACGATAGGGGCGTATAATAGGGGTTTTCGTCCCCTAAAAATGCCGACGTAACTAGATTACTAAAAATGCCGACGTAACTAGATTAGTTACTGACGGATAAAGGAGGACGTAATTAGCTGTAATAGGCTCCTTGACAGTTTCCGAAGTAAAAAACTGGAGGAATTTCGGAATACTTGAATCTTTTCTGAATAAAAATCGTCTATCCAACTATTGCGTTAACGTGTCACATTGTGTTAAGGGGGTTTTAGTGAGTGACGATGTGTTGGGCGTGGAGATCGCGTCAACGGCAGTCTTGGTGAGATATTACTTCAATTCGCCGCATGAATCAGAGTCACCCACTTATTTGAATTTATGAAACAACCAAACAAATACGGGCATATTAAGCCCACCAAGAAGGACATCAAGGAGGGGAAACCCGCGAAGGGGGATCGGCGCGGAAGGAGACGGGGCCGATGAGTAAATTTACCAAGGCACAACAGAAAGCCAGAAAGAAAGCGGGGGGTTCCAATGTGGGCGAATACCCGAATGTAAAGAAGTTCGCTGGCCCCAGTGGCGGCGCACCTAAAGGGAGCTTCCCGATTAACACGAAGCAACGCGCAAAATCAGCCATTAAACTGGCGCATAATGCCCCGAATCCTGAAGGGATAAAACGCGCTGTCTGGAAAGCGTACCCCACCTTAAAGAAATGAGTCAGAAACTTTACAGCCTCATCATTGACGACATCAAAAGCCGAGCGCGTTGGGAGAAACGGCAGAGTTTATGGTATCGGATGAGGACAGACGGTTTGCGGCGTAAAAGCAAACCATGGCCCAATGCAGCGGATATGCATTTCCCGCTGATTGACACCACTGTTAACAAATTAAAACCGGCTTTCTTTCAGCAAGCCATGGGGTTGGATGTGCTTGCCACCTTTGTTCCCATGCGAAGCCAGATGGGCGGGTTTACCACCGCAGCAGAACAATGGTTTTCCTATAAGCTCCATGAGAAAAGTAATTACTCCACGGAGGTAATGAGTTGGATTGACCATATGCTTGTCGGGGGTCACGGGGTTATCAAGACCATCTGGAATCCGGACAAGAAACAGGTGGAGTTTCAAGCCATTGATCCCATGCACATTATTGTGCCGCCGTGGACAAAGGAAATTGACGGGGCAGACCGCATTACACAGGTAATTCCCATGAGCTTGGAAAGCTACAAGCGAGCGGGAATCTACGACACAAGCAAGTCAGTGATAAACCGGATTGTCGGGAGTGAAGATGATGATTCAGGAATTAGTAATGAACTGAAGAACGACAAGCTCCTGCGGGAAGGTTTAACCTACTCGCCGGACAAGGATCAAGTGGTGGTCTGGGAAGTCTACCAGCACAACGAGGAAGGTGAGTGGGAGATGGATTGCTTTTCTCCCCAAGCCCCCGATGTGAAGTTAAGGGAATCCATGAAGGTTCCCTATGACCACGGCCAACCTCCTTTCTCCTCTGCAAAATATGAGATCACAGACGGTGGTTGGTTCTCTCCACGCGGGGTGTGCGAAATGCTCGCACCATTTGAGGAGTCACTGACCAAGGCATGGAACGAGCGAATGGACGCATCCACCCTGCTCAACAAACCTTTGTTCAGGGCCGAGCGTGATTTACCCAACTCCATCAATTTACGGCTGAATCCTGGGCAGATTCTTCCCTTTGGAATTGCTCCGGTAGAGATGCCCAGTACCCCCATTGATTTTGACAAGGAGATGGCGCAAACGCAGTCGATTGCCGAACAGCGCGTAACGGTTCCGGACTACGGAATCATGGCAGACAGAGACCGCCGCACGGCCACGGAGATTGAGTCGGTTAACGCTCAAGCCCAACAAAACATGGACTTGCGTCTGCGCCTTTTCAGGCAAGCCTTGGGGGATTGTTTCCGTCAGGCATGGAACCTGTTGCTCCAGTTTGACAAGAAAGATTTACAGTACCGTTTCCTTGAGGACTCACTGGCGATTGATCCTGCGGCATTGCACGATGAATACCAGCTTGAGCCACGCGGAGGCATGGACATGGTAAGCAAAGCCATGCTGCTCAACAAGGCGGTGCAAAGAAAGATGCTTTTCCAGAACAGCCCGTGGATTAACCAAGTTGAACTGGACAAATCAATTATCGAACTGGAAGACCCGTCATTACTGCCGCGTCTGGTTCAAGACCCGAACCAGAAACAGGGTGATGAGGTTGCAGACGAACAGAAGATTATCCCCGCTTTGATTATAGGCCAACCGTTCCCCGTGCAACAGGGCTTGGATTATCCGGCTCGCATCGGGGTTATCATGGCGTTCCTTGAACAAGCCAGACAAACGGGGATGCAAATTAGTCCACAAGGACAACAAGCCATTATTGGACGCTTGGACGGGTTACTGTCAGCCATGGAACAGGTGGACACGAACAATGCGCGGTCACTCCGCAAGGATGTTCAGGGCTACCTTGAGTCACTTGGGATGATCCCATCAGAGCAACAAGTGCAGGAACAGCAAACCATGGAAATGGCACAGGCAGTTGCTCCCCAACCCCCTGCCCCACCGGCCCCTGCGCCCGTGGAGGAAATGGTGCAGGAAACCGAGACGGTTGAGGAGGTTGTCGTGTGAGGATTTTAAGATTCATCAAGACCGCTTGGGCGTTAAGCCGGAGTCTGCCTTGGATAGATGAAGCTGAATGGGAGGCTGGTGATGTTAATTCACTACGCAACTTTCTGGTGTCCGGATCGGGGCGTAGGTTTCGGAGGATTATGTTGAACATGGTGTTGCGACAAAACGCGGCTGTTGTATCACAACGTGACACCGACCAGTTGACGTTTGAGGCAGGGTACGCCAACGGAATGAGAACCACGGTTCATGCAGTGGAGTCAATGGCTCGCAACTTGGAACCGGAAGAAGATTTACCATCGGATGTAATCGGGGTCGGACGTTCGATGAGTGAAGACCCCACAGCACGGTCTGTCTTTTGATTGCGTGGACAGAACGAGGATTAAGCGATCATAGGGAAGTATTGTATGCCAGAAGAATCCAGTGAAGTAACCGCTGAACAACTATTGGCCGCTGCCACGCAGTATGACGCTGCGATGGAAGCGGGTGAAGAACCGAGTGTAGTCATCGAGCCTCCAGAGGAGGACGCGATTCCGCCGGTTGAAGAAAACAATGAGGAAGAAGCGGAAGCCCCACCGGAGCTTGAAGCAGACAATACGGATAACGAAGAGAGTTCATTGACAGAAGCCGAAACTCCGGAACCGGAGCAGAAGCCAAAGAGTAAGTACGCCAAGAACCGTGAGCGTTTGAACAAAACCTGGGCCGAAGCCAATGAGGTGAAGGAACAGAACAAACGCGAGAAGGAAGAGATTGCAAAGGAAAAGGCGGAGATTGAAACCCTCCGCACCAAGTTGCAGTCCGGCTCCGATTACCGTGATGAACACGGTCACACGGCGAAGGACTACGAGGAAGCTGCCGAGAACTTCACGACTGAAGGTGATGCAGACCTTGCCAAAGCCGCCAAGGCCAAGGCAGGGGAATTGGAAAGCAAAGGCAAAGAGGTTCAGACTGAAAGGTTAAGAACTCAAGCCCAGCAGGAATGGAACGCGGGACGGGAACAACTCTACAAGGAGATTCCTGATCTGCGTGACGACTCCCATCCACTCACCATCGCAGCCAATGAAGTAATCAAGTCGCATCCGGACTTGCTCTATGCGCCCCGTGCCGAGGGACTGCGCCACGCAGTCAAGGCGGCACAGGACAAGCTGGAGGCTCAACAGGTTACAAAGGTGAAGGCTGAAAACAAGGAACTCTCTGACAAACTAAACGAACTGGAAAAGAAAACATCAATCACGGGTGGATACAGCAATGGGAAGCCGGATGGTGAGAAAGCATTTGACGACATGAGCGACGATGAGCAGAAGCAATCATTATTGCGTGCTGCCATGGCCCATGACGACAATCTTTAATGCCTACGGTGTCACATTGTGATACGTCAATGATTGTTTAGGAACTAGAAAGTATGGCAACAACAACCACTACTACACTGTCCAACCAGTATCAGAACTATTTCAGCAGGAAACTGTTGTCCTATGCTGTTCAAGCACTGGTTTTGGATCAGTTCGCCAATAAGGCTCCCCTCCCTGCGAGGGCGGGTCACAAGGCGATTACCATGTTTCGTTATGGCGCACCTTCAACTTCTGCCATTGAGGCATTAACGGAAGGCACTGCACCTAGCGGAACTCGCGCTCTCTCTCTTGCAAAAGTGGAGAAAGCATTATCACAACGCGGACAAGTCATTCAGTTGACTGATATTCTGACGGCTACTGATTTATTCAATAGCCTTTCGCAGAGCATCAAGACTAATGGACAGGATGCCGCGCTAGACATGGATACCATCACCCGCAACACGATTGTGGGATCAAACGTGGCAGGGGATGCCATGGAAAACACCTATTCCACCTACGTTCTGGATAACAGCGACGAACTCGTTGAGTTGTATGCTGACGGAACGAAGGAGACATGGGCTTCGGGTTCCGGCTCTGCCGAGTACACCACGTTTGAGGCAACCACGGGGGCAGATACCCTGCTTGATGCTGCGGCTGTCCTGAACGCTGTTACTCAACTGAAGGTGAACCGCGCACAACCCGCCAGAGGCGGAATGTATGTTGCAGCGGCCAGCCCACAGGTGATTAGTGACATCATGGTGGATACTACCTGGGTAAACGCTGCACAATACAGTAATGTTGAGGACTTGTATAAAGGTGAAGTTGGCTCCCTCTACGGGGCGAAGTTCATTATGACCACAAATCCGTTCATCACTGGTGACACACTTGGCACTGACGGTGACAGGTTTGTTTATGATGCGTCTGGTGGAGGCGGTACTGCCGCAACCAACGACATTCATGCAACACCATTCCTCGGCTCCGAGGCTTACGGTTGTCCTGACTTATCAAGTCAGTCTCCGTTCAGCCCCAAGGTTGAGATTGTTGACACGGCTGACAAATCCGATCCGCTAAACCAACTAACGACTTGTTCATTCAAGACGTTCTGGACTGCGTTGCGACTGAATCCGAATTACTACGTTGTTATGCGTAGCAAGACGGCTTCCACTGCCTAACAGCTAATCAAGTTATGAAACCTAAAGGTGGAGTAACCCTTATTATTGCCGTGGGAGGGGGGAAACCCCCTCACCACGGTCGTTCCAATAAAGACGAGGAGGGTTGTGAAATGATTAAAGTACCATTGACCGCACTGGCTGCGGGTTCAGAGGAGGGCGAGGATTTATCACCTGAAGTGGGTGATTCGGTTGTCCTTGAAAATGTTGAAGGGGAACTGGTTGGCCTTGATGGCGACCACGCCCATGTTGACTTGAAAACGGCTAACGGCGAACCACTGGAATATGTGGAGCATGACGACAAGGAGATCGAGAAGGATTCCGAGGAGGATGTGCTTCGCGCCATGGCCGCAGAGAAGGACGAAGAAGAGGGCTATTAAATGCCAATCTATTCCTTTGTCTCTGAAGGCGGGGAGGTTGTGGAGGATATTGTTCCATCCAAGACCACCCGTATAACCCGTGATGGGGTGGACTATAAACGGTGCATCGCCAACGAGGGTTTTACTGTCGCCAATCAAGTAAAGATACCTTCCCAAGCTGAACAGGTTAAGGGCGGCTACTATAAACTGGAGCAACAAGAAGGCTCCAGGTTTATGAGGCAATCACAATTTACCACAAAACAAATTAAGAAAGCATGGGGGTTTTAAATGGCTAACAAGAAAATTACCGCATTAACCGCCCTAACAAGCGCGGCAGATGACGATGTATTGGCGATTGTTGATGCAAG
>Ga0209434_1001108_pt1 | contig 12346 bp, 5 predicted proteins | sample ETNvirnome_2_300_FD_184068 | JGI IMG/M metagenome (GOLD analysis project Ga0209434, IMG submission 184068) | Marine viral communities from the Pacific Ocean - ETNP_2_300 (SPAdes) (version 2) | ecosystem: Environmental > Aquatic > Marine > Oceanic | place: Pacific Ocean | collected 2013-06-22
ATAGCATATCCGGCCGGACCGACACCTGCTCCTGTAGTGCCTGTTACCGAGTGCCCTGTCCCTGTCGACTCCGCTAGCTTCACATATCCATTTCTACGAGGATACAGATTGTTAAAGATATACTTTTCTATATCTAAAAGATTGTTATAGAATTTATTGATTTCAGCATCAGAGCCATCATACGGATAATAGTCCGTAATCTGATTCATTGCGCCTTTATAATATAGATACGCCGAGCCAAACTTTGCAAAACGTGAGGGTAAGGTATAATCGACTTGAGGAACGAAAGTAGATTGCTTATCCTTAAGCTGTTCTAAATTACGTTCAGACTCTACGTCTTTGAATGCATCTTTTTGGTCTGTGTCGGAAAGGTAATTTCTGCCATCTTCTACAGATCCAAAAAGCTTTTTAATACTCATAATCCTCTACTCTAAATTTGAATACATAAGGCTGTTCAAGCCACGAATCGATCTCGGGATCGTAAAAAGCAAACTGGAACCCATACGCATATCCAGCATCTAGTAGACTCATATTAAAGTCAAAATAGTTACCCGAGAGATCGTAGGACAAAAGAGTGTGCAATTCACTGCCGGTACCGTAAGGCACGACATCTAATCCATCTAAAATTCTATAAACCTTGTACGATGCGCTATAAATGGTAGTAGCTTCTATCGTCGAGTTCGCTTTAGTATAAATAGTTGGGCTCCAGAATTTATCTCGAACATATAATCTTATGCGCGCGCTCTGGTTCTTGCGATATTTATCTTGCAAGTTTTTAATATTCATATAATAGATTTTATTATGAGCCGTCTGTGAACCGCTTAGCGGCTTGGGAACTATGGAGCCACTAAAATATTCGGTCCCACTGTCATCATGCCACACATCAAAAAGATACTTCAAGGGCGTGGCTGCGCCCGTGAGACAAACAGAGGCTGAATAAATTCCGGTGGAAACATGGCCGCCTGTTACGTTATATTTCGAATCATATAATAATAACTTCGATCCGGTGGGACGTACAGAGCCGGAATATAAACTTACATATATATTACCTGTTCCAATTCCAGGGGCGTTTCTTAAACGGCCTCTCACATAATTATATAAGTAAATTGTATTTAGATTCATGCCGGCGGGAGCAAGAGAGCTACTGTAGTAGAACTCGCCGCGCTCATCTTTGGTTACATCGTTCCAGCGCGCTTCGAGAACGGGCTTCTTGAAAAAATATTGAGTTCCGCGCGCAAAAAAACGCTTAGTATAATAAGATACTGTGGCTCCGTCTGGGCGTACCAATACGCTTCCGCTAGCATTGCCAACGACACCCCACGGCGTAGCGGACTTAGAAAAATAAGCCTCCTGGCTCGCTGTTAAATGAATACCGACTCCATAGTTGGAATAAGTACCATCAATCCATTCTTCCACAAGTTTAGTAATGTCTATTTCTAAATCTTCGAGTCCGGTGGTAAAGGTTTGCTTGTAGGTGTTGGCGCTGGCGCTGTAATAATCTCCCCCAACAAGTCCCCATGGCTTCCCCTTAGAGGAAGAAATCCAGTTAGCACCGGTATTGCCCTTAACCTCGTCTTTGTATCCTTCTAAATCTAATCCAATACCTTCTTGCCATGAAGTTCCTGATACGGGCTGTACAACTAATGTATAGTTGACGGGCACTGTCTTTGTGGTTGCGGCGCCGAACATGCGCAGATAAAAAGTTACGCTGCCGCTAGCGGGAAGAGTGCCGGCCGCGCGGTCGGTTGTAATATTAGACATGGGGAACTTAATTAAAGCTCTTGATAGTTCTTGAGAACCTGTTGCCTCTCTACCATAAATGGAGAAAATCTCTACGATATCAGCTTCACCCATGTTGGAGCCAGTGCCGCGGAAGCGTAAATTAGGTTTAAACGCATTAACAATCGTGGTATCCGCGTCAGCGTTATATCGTTTGATTCCCATTATTTAATCTTTCCTCGAACATCATTGGAAGGGAACTTAAGTTCTACAATCACGTTTTTTGGCACCATTAAATAGCTGCCATCAGGTGAAAGATTTTTGCGTATATCTAATGCCGTATCGGCATAACTGCCTCCCACTTTATTATCTACCCTAACCTTCAATACATCTAAAACACCGCGGACGCTTTTCAACTCATTATAAATATCACTAATATAAAAGGGCTCTCCAATAAAAAAGCCTTGATTATATTTATTGCTTAAGCTATTGATGCAGCGATTTAATACATCATATTTATCCGCTCCCGCTTGCGCTTTTACTACAAAATCAATTCCCAAATTGACAATATAGGGATCTAAAATATCAATAGTATCGTTCATCATACGATATTGATTAAGCCATGTTTTAACATTATTTTTAATTGTTTGATTTGTTCGCGTTAATTTTCCATAGACATCTTCTGAAATTACATACATATTAAGGTTTCTCTTTAGGGAGTCAGGATCTTTTTGGACCGAACAGCGTTTAACGGAACCAAATTTGCCCGGCATCCGATATACTAGATTTTCATAATCAGCCTGAGTTACTGCGCGATTCTGGGTGGGAAAAGTATCGTATATACGGCGCTTAATCTCTCCGCCGGTGGGATTAGTAACATCTCCCACAATGGGTATCTCATTAATAACTTCTATTGAGCTTTGAATATTCCTAACTTTAGACGAAACCAGGGCGGTCCTATCGCTAAAATCTAGTGTAACTCTGCCCACTGTGGTCAGAGCACCAACGGCCACATTTGAATTATTAGGATTGGTTGCTCGATATACTACCGTTAGAGTCGTATTGCTCGGAACTGTTCCAAAGTTTTCATTTTTAGACAGACGTGACGGATCAAAGGTGGTGTCGGTTACATAATCTTTTCCAAAGATTTCCATTGCTACTGATTGGGGATTAGCTACAATTTCAGATTCTCCGGCTTTGCCGCTTCCGAATTGAAGATAAGTGTTAGTGCGGTCTCTTTCTACAATAAATTTTCGTGATACTAAGGTGGGCTTAATGACCGAGGGAACATTATCATTTCTAAAGTTTTGATTGGCAACTTCTTTAAAAACGATATCTTGGGATAAGTAATCTACCTCAAAATATTCATTTCCTTCTGAGTCTATCACCGATATAATTTCTGAAATATTGCCGCCAGGGATCTTTAATCTCAGAAATCGTTGATAAGCTCCAACCATAATTTCTTTTTGCGCGAAGTGTCCTGAGACTACATTCCCATAAGCTTTAATGGCATAATGAGTTGGAGATCCTGTGTCAGTGTCAGTTTGGGACACAACAATAGGATTGCTTGGTTGGGCAAAATCTACATTTTCTAATAATACAAAATTTAAACCCGTTTGTGAAGTAAATCGTGAGCCGCGCTGTAAAACGGGTATGTATCTAGAGTCAGGTCCCATACCAGTGGTGGAAGCCGGAACCATCACAAAAACGGCTACTTGACCAAAGGTCGAGGGCCGGCCGGGGTTTTTATATCCTAGGGCTCGTCCGTGTCGTACAATGTTGGAATATTGATAAGCCGTATCCAAAAAGGACTCGTTAACGTTGTAGTCTAGATATAAGGATAACTGATCGCCCACATAGGCGACGGCATCTAGCATCATGCTTCCAAACGACGCTTCACTAAAATCTTGGAACGTATCTGGGTAAAACCTTTCGGCAACTTGTAACAATTCATCTCGGATTCCACTAAAATCTCTTTTAGTATAATCTATCGGAAGAATCTTTTTCTGATCATCTGGCATTAAAAAACCTCAATTTAAATAGTTAAGTCGAGCAAATCTTGAAGACCTATGGCTGGGATACTGTAGACAATACGTAGACCCATGATATTCTCATCCATTTGGCTATATCCAAATTGAATATCGTTTAAAACTATGTTCGGCAAATAGGTTCGTACTTGATCTCTGATCCTTTGTGAAATTTGTCCTTCAACTCCTTCACTGGGTGCGGCAAATAAATATTGCTGCATTCCTACTCCAAAGTTAGGTTCCATAACTCGTTCGCCCGGATTAGTGAGGATAAGCATCTTCAAATTCTGATTTACCATCTTTTTAATGGTCTTAATCATAGTCTGCCCATCAGCAGAATTGTTTGTTATTGGTAGCTGTATACTTAATGAGGCCATATTATCTTGCTCTTATACCTAAATATCTATTCATCTGAATTATCGTCAGTTTTTTCACATACGATAAACGGATTTGGTCGGAACCTTCTCCGTTTCCAAAACGGAACAATATTCCAGCCGGCGCGTGGTTTCAACAAATCTCTCAAACGTTGCTTGCGGACCTTCGAGGGGCGCTCTTCATAAAGAGAGTCTCCCGGCTTAAAATCACGCGAATAATAATAACTCTTAAACATCTGTTTTACTCGATTCTTCGAATTTCTTAAAAGAACTTGATCCCACTTATCCCATGTTGTAACTCCAAGGGCGTCGGCTATTCCTTTTGGTTTGCGAATCATATATTTCTGCCAGCCGGGATTGCCGCCGTAGTTTGGCTTGTAGAGATCGATCTCGACGTCAACGGGACCACCGTAGGTCATGGTCTGGCCTGTGGCCTTATAGTCGGTGGTGCCCCCTGACAAATTAAATGGATCGGGTAATTCATATGGGGCGCCGATGGCGGTGGCATCCGCTATATATTCCGCATATTTGACCGTATCGAAATAAGCGCCGGGCTTTAATTGCCATGGTTCTTTGAGGAGGTTGCCTTCTTGATCAATCAAGTTCCCATCGCCGTCTTCCTCCCTAAATACACGCTGGGCTATTTGATTTGCTGCAGAGTCGACATTTACTTCCGGGCCGAACTCCGGGAACGGATCCGGGGAGTTCTTGCCAATCTTGGCCACCGGCCAGTCTTCAGGTTGTCCTTCATAAGGAAAGACCGGCGGCAATTCATAAATCTTTTCACCAATCGAAGGCAACAAGGCCAAATCATTATAGATTGCGAGGAGTGCTGTAAACTTGTTAAGAGGAAAGATGTATTCTGTGAACAATCTAAATTTTTCGTCTGTTATCAATGCATCAATAAGGCATAATAATAATTTGCTGCTGCTGGTTGCATATTCAAAGTTTTCAGCCAACACATCTAAAGCATCAATTTCCACGCTGGTTATTTTCTGTCCGTTATAATAAAACACCAAACCATTGCGAACTCCTAATTCTCCCTCCAAGCCTACCACGTTTCCTTCCTCATCGGTAACTTGCGCAAGGGTGCCGGGATAAATCTCGGAAAGGCTTTTCGCGCCATGGCCGTTAATCGTACTTTTTGCGGTTGCTGGTGTGGTACGGATTCCATTGATAGAGACATATTTTCTAATAGCAAACGGATCTTGAACGGCATCTGACGCCCATGCGGCAATATCCCCTAATGGAGCCCCATCGGCATCTATCAGGGTGATTTTATTTTCATAAGGCTCCAAAATATTATGATCTGCCTCGACGTGTTCCTTGCCGGCCATATACGTCGTATTACCTGATTGATCCGTGTTTACATGATAATAACCCTTATAGTCATCTCCAAGCCCATATGGGCTCCCTGCGTCTAAAGCGTCTGCTACATAAAGCTCGCCCCCATTTGTATAATAAGGAGAAGGTCCATCGGCGAGGCTAGGAGCGGACTGCGTGAAGGGAGTTTTTAAATTTAGGGTTTCGGAGCCATCTACTTGAGTTTCCAAAAACCAATGTGCCAGTTTGTTATATTCACTGGGCATGCCGGCGGATCGTAAATTCTCTTCCATTCTTTCTGACATGGCATTGACTTCTCGGGCAATCAACTCTGTTAATACAAGTTTGGCATCTTCATCCGTTGCTTGAACTGCTTCCAAGTTCTTTTCGGATCGAAAGCCTGGAAGATTAAAAATCTGGTACCATGGCTCATCGCCTAACTCAATGGCTTGAATAAGGTCCTCTTTGTTGGGATAATCATACACAGTTTGCATGTCATTAAGGCGCGTGATGGCTTCTTGAACGTGCATCGGGACATCTATTATCTGCCCATCGTCTACTAGACGACCGTATAACTGAACACTTTGCTCCAAGAATGCGTACCAAAATTCATTATCTTTAAAGGTATTAAATAATTCACGGAAAGGACCTTGTGCATCCTTAAGTGATTCTTCCATAACTTCTGCTATATAACTCACAATCATATTACTATAGTTGTCCGAAACAGAAGGCTTAAGGAAGGTATACATGGCCATACATTTTGTAAAATGAACTCCCACATATATTCGGATGGCCGCGGAGATGGTGGACTCTAAGCCGGCTTTAGAGGGCCGCTCTAAAATTCTATTATAAGGAAGTTCTACCGCACATTCTTTAGGGTGTTTTAAGCGGTAATCTTCTGGAATTCGCGAATAAGAATCATCTATTCTTTTCTTGATCGATCCAAAATTCATAAGATCATTATCCTCGTCGGGGCAATCTGCGAGGGGAGGGAAAACAGCGTCGAGGAACCCCATCCATCCTCTATTTTTAAGTGGTTTAACAGCCATGGGTGGCCGTTTATAGGAACCTCCGTATTGAGTCGGGTTAAGATAGAAAATACGAGTTGCTTCAAAAATCTTTGGACCATCATCTGGATGGGCTATGTGTGCGTTGTATGCGCTTCGACTAATTCCTAGGATCATATCGCTATTTTTGACTCTTCGATCATCAACGCCCACGGTGCCGCCGCCGTAGTTCCCATCCTTCTCTTTGTCGGAATCGTCGTCGCGCCATGGCCACTTGATGAGTGCATCAGGATCTTCTAATTCTAAGTCCGCATAAAGCAGTCCCGGGAGTCCGGTGTCTATATTCCTATATCGCTGGACGCCATCGATGGTGACGATCTCATAGCCGTCGTTCCAAAATGCCCAGGTGCCCGGAACATTTACTGCGTGTCCAGATCCTGGTGTCTGATATTCCATTGGTGCCAGGTAATCAAATTCTTGATATGTTAAGTTGTCATAGGCGGCGCCATATTGATAGGAACCGCGGTCTTCGTCGAGGAACGCATCACGAAGCAGGTTCAACAGTTCGCTATTGGTTGTATCATAAGCGGACTTCAAACTGGAAAGATTAGCTGAGCCACCTTGTTGTTCAATAATTTCTTTCAATAAAATCAACTGCGGAGGATAATCTTCTTTTTTCTCAAAGGTTCTTAATAATTTAGGATATCGACTCATATCGATTCCATCAAAAGTGTCATCAATAGCAAAGAATTCGTATTTTCTTTCTTCATCTGGGTAATCCGGCAATCCTCGATTGAGAAGAGCCAGCAAAGCTTCAACGTTCTCCGACATAGCCATAGGATTATATAAAGAAAAGATATTCGGCGGATCTTGGGGCGCTGTTAAGTTTTGAACATCGTCAATGTTTACGCGGACATTGTTACTTTTCATATTGGAAATTGTGCCATCCTTTTTATGCAACTCGCTCAGATACATATCAATTTTAAAGCCATGGTCAAAGGTGTTGGACTTTGACGCGATTTTAGGTGGCCAGCCGGGGGGGTCTTCGAAGATAATTTTTTCTCTACCCTTGCAGTTATCTCGATATGTTATCGAAGCATCAGGGTACATCTTGCGGCCGGCTCGAATAATTTTTACTCGATCATCTTCAAAATTTACACTATATCTTATATTAAATCCTTGATCCGGAATTTTAGTGAGATCTACATCATCCCCAAACCATCCATCAAACCCTAACTCTTTAAAGGTTCGCGAATAAGCATCTGGTCCTACCCATTCATTGCCGGCAGAACTATTCCAGAGCGTTGGGTTTTCAGCTATCAAATATTCGCGCATCCATAGTGCCACGCTAACGGGAAGGGCAGAATTCTGGAATTCTGCCGGCATTGGTTTAGTGAACAACATCCAGAATGTGTACGGGGTCAAAGTCGCCATATCTTTCAAGGAATACATGGGCTCATTGGTAATGAAATCCATTGTGGGTCCGAGGGCAGCATTAGCCTCTCTGTTGTGAACAGTTAAAGGGTTGCCGTGGGTGTCCGATAGAATCATGTTTAAGAGTCCCCAATCGGCATCGGTAAAAGGTGTTCCCCCGTTCCCCATCATATCTTCAATATATTCTAAATGAAGTTTTTCGAGAGCATCTTGCAGAGTGATGGTTGCTGTATTGATTGCTTGGTCCGATTCGAATGGGATCAGGCTATCCTCACACGGATCTTCAGAAACCAACGCGGGCATATTGCTGCCAATATAATCGGGAGTATCTTGTAATATATTGCCCAGATCTGTGATGTTGTCGGTAAGTTCGTCTTGCAGGTTTTCGCACATTTCTCTCACTTGTTCTTCGGTTGCTCGTCCTTCCAATAGTTTAATTCTCATATTACAGAAATTTTCTAATTGCGCTGGATCGGCACACAAGCTAGGATTCGCGGGGAGTCTATCGTTTTCAGGCAATTGGTTTGCCAAATCTCGCATTTGATCTTTAACTGATGCTGGGAAAAGATTTCCCGACTGCGTAAAGAAAGCACAAATTTTCTCTTTATTGTACAGTCCAACACGCAATTCAGGATACTCATATTCAATAATAGAGTCTACAATATTAAGAAACTCGTTGGAACAGTTTCCAAGAAACGCGTCGGTCATCTCTTTGCGCGTGGTGGCTGACGAGACATCTTGTGTAAATTGTATAGCTGATTCTTGATCGGAGAAGGCGGTTGCGCCGGGTCCTAAAGTGTTTAGCATATCTTCAATAGTATCATTAACATCCTCATCAGATGCATCCGGTCCACAAATTGATGCCTTAACAATATCAGCAAATTCATTAGAATTGCCGGTCACAAGGGCCGCTGCTAAATCTCCTGTTACCTCTAGCGCTTTGCAAACGAAGCTACCGAAAAGCTCACATATCTTAACCATAATCTTCATCATGATTTCAATGAGTGCGGCTTGAACTGCTAAGGTAACTGCTTCAAATAAAGCTGCAGAAATATCCATCTTTGCCGGGATCCATCCAAAAGGATTTTGAAGAGCCGGAAGGGTGATATCACCAATGTCTCTACAAAATGGCAATTCGAGATCTTTAATAAAGTCCATAATAGGCGGGTCAAAAAGTGGTGCTACCGGACAGTCTAGGGTAGCAATAATATTAGCGATAAGCGGTGCGCCGGGGAATTCATTTAATAAATCAACTAGGGCCAATAAATCATCGCCATATTCTTCTATTAAAGCCCGAGTATAGGCTTCCATTACAATATCTTCATTTAAGCTATCATGAGCACCGCCAAGATCAAATTGTGTTGCTAAGGTTCTTACGGGATAACTACGGGTGGTCTGCCATGGTAACTCGATCTTGGCGCCGGAGGCTATCCGATCAGATAGCGCTTGGTTTTGACTATCGTCCTTGAAGAAGTCGCCACTGGATAATTTGGCTTGAACTAGCTTATTTAATGCGTCTTGTTTTGCTGGTGGGAGCCCTACGAATAGGCTTCCAAAATTATCAATTGACATGGCGCTTAAGGCTGATTTAGTAATACTAGCCAGTGAAGCTTCTAATGTGGTCCCCTTCATCAAGCATCCGATGGTATCTAAGAGAAGAGCTTGCAATCCACACAGTTTTATTCTATCAAAAGTTGTAGCAAATATATCGTCTATTGATAGACTGCCTGCTGTCTTGGCCATTATAAAGTTCATGCACAGCATTTCAAAACTATTTTGATTTGCTTCAATTTGTTTATAAGCCTGCTCTTGAGCAAATGCATAAATACTTTGAGAATTTTGGGGATTAGATGGATCCTTCACCGTGGTTATACTACTTCCCAAGGCCCGGGCGCGGTCTGCATAACTTTGCTGTCGTTGCTGCTGAGAGGCTTGCAAACCAAGGGCTTCTTTTTCTTCTTGTGCGCCTTGAGCATTTTTGCACACATTCAGATGGAATTTATAGGATATCGCATCCCCAAGACTAAAAACGGGATCTAAAATATCTTGGCCGAGTTGCTTTCCTTCTTCTAGCAACGCATCCGCCATGCAGGTTAAAGTAGATTCATTAGAACCACTTTCATCATCTTCATCAATTCTATAATTAACTTTTTCTATGATGGTGGGAAATGTAAATTGTACTACATAATCCTTCCAATCCATAGGGGTGCGCGCAGTGAGAGCTTGGTGCATTTCTTCTACTTGTGCAAAATATGCTAGCGCTGTCGGATCTTTAAAAGATTCTCGGGTGTTTAGCGAGCGAAGGAGGCGCCCCTTGAACACAACGGGCTCTATACATCCTTCAGTTTCAGCTTCAATTTTCTTAAGCCGGCTATAGCCAGGGGCAAAAGTTAGAGTAAGTTTAATAATCTTATCTTTGGACCAGCCCGAACCAATTTTGCCGCTATTGGGAATATCTAATTGTTTTGAATTCAAAAAAGAATCTAGCGCTGGAAGAACTTGTCCTAATGTGGAATCTCCAAACATGGTCATATCCCCGTAGGGTTCAAGATCAAAGATCTTGCCAGAGTCTTCAAAAATTAAATTTGCACCTTCTAATACACGAAAAACTTTATAATAACGACCATACAAAAATAACGCTTTGCGAATACGGATAAGTTTAAGATTAAGGTTTTTTAATCCTTCAAAGACCACTGTAACATCAGATCCATCTTCGGTGGACTCTTCGTCGTCCTCTTCCTCTTCTTGGCTTGTTCCTTCCAGGGGAGTAAAATATTTTTCAGGGATAGAATATAATAACTTCAACCTTGAAGAGGTCCGGGCATCTAGATCGTATTGTGTATGTTCAATATAGCTATTGACTGTGGTGGTTGATTCATCTGTTACCTTCTTGTCTAAATTAACGAGCAATGAGTTAACTGCTTCGGACTGATAGTTCTCGAACAAGGTCAAAACATAGTCTCTCGACTCTTCCTCGCTCGCATCTGCAGATGGTAACAAAGAAGTTTCAGGAGTTGTTATCGTAACCTGATAGGTGCACTCTTTGCCATTAAACCATGGCTCATCATTACCTTGGGTTTTCCAATCTGGGACCAGGGCACTCGAATCTGGAATGCATTCAGGTGCAGAACAGTCTTCCCCTTCTTCGGGAACAATAATCTGCTCACCACACTTGTCGTTCAGCGCATCATTATTTTTATCTTGATATTCGAGGAATTTTGATTTTGCCATGATTGTCTTTAATAATTATGTGGTGAAAACATTCTTACTACAAATATACTTGTATCCATAAGGTTCTAAATAATTAATTTTCCACATAATTTTATTGATTCTAGTCTGCCATAGGGGATTTATAACTTTAGATAAATATTGTGGAGCCAAAGTTCCTGCTGCCGCGGCGTGGTGGGGAATAGGAGTAACTCCCAGCACACTATTAAAAGTAGTCTGTAGAAGAGCCATATTAAATAGAGTACCTATAATTTCTTCCACTATCATCCCAAGTTCTCTTAAAGCATCACGAGTATTCATTCCTTTGGTGACTGGCTGCAAACCTTTGATTGTTTCTTCTTCGCCGCTGACGGACTTAACCGTAGTATCATCCGTGTTGTTGCCGGCAATAAGCTCAATTGGTGGGGCCGGCGAGAGTCGGCCTCCTACTGAGTTTGTTTCTCCGTCTTTTCCAAAACCACGAAAGGCTGATGATTTGCCGGTAACGATTTTAACTCCTTCTCGGCCGATAATTCGAATCCCATCTGCTTTAATTCCTATGCCGGAATGGCCATTGATAGTACCGATGTTTCCTGCCGCAATACCAAAATTAGTATCTATGTCAGTCATCTGACTAATATAAATACGTGCAGCATCGGCGGATAGGCTTGGATCCACTACTGCACCATCGGGGGGACCTTTGCCTTTGCCAGCGCTCGACATGCGACCGACAACTATATCAATAGCATTCGCTCCTTGCGCACCTTGTGCTCCGTAACCAGTACTAAGTCCGGCGGGGCGATCTGTTCCCAATACGATAGCTGCGTTGTCAGTATTTATCTCTAATTGATTGGGAGCCGCATTAAAGTTGACAATTGGAGCTTGGAGGTGTGTATGAAGAAGCCCACTACTACCTGGGATTGTGGTGTAGTTGCGTGCGCTCTCGGCGCGTTGCTTAGCTGTTTGTTGTTGGCTGCGTCGAAATTCTTCGAACCCTTCTGCAGTCCATAATGGTCGGTCGTTTGACATAATCTCGTTTAACTCGTGGATTCCGTTGTATTCTCAGCGCTTTCGGGGGCTTCCATACCAGGATAGGTACTAGAGGCTACATCATAATCTAAGTAACTGATAAGAGTATAAGTAAATGTGGCAAATTGTCCGCCTTGATGGGCAGCTAACTTAGGGTGATGATAGCCATTTGTTAAATTGGACAGCCCGGTAGTTTTGGGCATTTCCGACATTTTATTAATAATAA
>Ga0209434_1001109_pt1 | contig 12337 bp, 16 predicted proteins | sample ETNvirnome_2_300_FD_184068 | JGI IMG/M metagenome (GOLD analysis project Ga0209434, IMG submission 184068) | Marine viral communities from the Pacific Ocean - ETNP_2_300 (SPAdes) (version 2) | ecosystem: Environmental > Aquatic > Marine > Oceanic | place: Pacific Ocean | collected 2013-06-22
GATCTGTCAGCTCTCGACCAGCCCGTGTCTTCTCTCAAGAAGGCCCTAAACTCCGGGTCGCTCGACGAGATTCTCATCGACCTGCTCGCGGCTGAGGAGAACGGCAACACGCGCAAGACGGCAGCTCTCGCTATCCGGGAACGCCTCGCCGAGGTTTAGCTAAGGAGATCCATAGGGGCTATAATAGGGGCCGAGTTCCATCTGATAATCTCTGTGGTCCTTGAACTTCATCAGCAGTTGCAGGTCTGCCTTCAACGCTGGGGGTAGTTGAATGTAGCCCATCCCCTCTTGATACAGCAGAGCAGCGACGCCATTCTCTAACTCTTCCCAGTGGTACTTGGATCGGTTGATCTCAGATGGTGCGTGCTCGAAGGCCGGTTCGCTGATGTCGGCCCAATCGTCATGCGACATGATTCGCTTTATTGCTTCCTCGTAGGTAACGCCGTCCATCTCTTTAGCTGACTTTTGGCCCATCTCGCTATCCTTCTGCAGGCGAGCGGCTTCTTCCTCCCAGTGTGGGTCCATGCTCGATTCGATCTCACGAAGCTGTTGAGACCCTATAGGTATGACTTTGTCAGGGTCTTCCTGGAGGTCTTCTCTCTCGGATTTTGGCGCGGTTGTGGATTGGACGGGGCTCCCTGCCTTCGGGCTTTTGGGGTCTTCAGGTATCCCATTGCCGGTGCCGCCGTTTTCGGTCTTCAGCTCTTGTTTAAGCTTGTAGTACTCTGTCGCGTTAGCCATTACTGTGCGCACTCCGATAGAACCCCAACGATTGCCTGGAAGGACTCGAACAGGGCATCGTGTTGGGCTTGCAAAGTCACAACCTCTGTCTCGAGATCATGGCATTCTGGGTATTCTGTATCTGGCGAGAAGAAAGTCGTACCTGCCCCGAGGCCCCCACCACCCATGACATAGAGCAGCGGGAGCATCCAGGGCGGGACCGACTTGGTAATCTCGTCGGTCACTGCCCGAAGATCCCACCGTTCTTCATCATGGCGTCTCGGCGCATCTTCTCCATCATCTCCTCGTATGATCGAGAGTCACCCGAGACTGTGCCACCTGCACCGTTGTCCATGTTCATGAGCTTCACACTGGCGGGGGGCTCCTCTGGTTTGGGTGGTGCCGCCTTCTCGGGTGCGGGGAACTTGGCGCGAGTCATGGTCAAGGCGTCGTCCACGCTGAAGCCTACCTTGACGATGTTGGCAAACGCGAAGAATGCCGCATCGTTCTTCATGACATCCGGGGCCTTCTCGTTGAGTTCCTTCTCGAGATTCACTACGGCTTGCTCATGCGCTGTCTTCTCGGCAGCAGCCAGCTGGGCCTTTCTCTCGACTTCGGCTCGCTCGAACCCCTGGATCTTGTCCATGAAGTCCGACTTCTCGGTACCGTGAGTCTCGTTGATCTTCGCCACGTTGGCGTCGTACTCCTCACGGAGCGCCTTGATGGCCGACTCTCGGTCAGACTTCATACGGTCGATCTCGGCTTGCTTCTCTTTCAGCGGGTCGACGTCTCCGTACAACCACTTCTGGACACGAGCCTCCTGGTCACGGATCTCCTGTTCCCTGGCGTCGAGTGTCTTGCGACGATCCGAGTTTTCCTGGAAGGACTTGGTGTAGCCCCTCTGCCAGTTCTTGTACTTGTCCTCAACACCGTTGAGCAGCGTACGCTGGACGCGGTCATCCAAGCCGGCGAACCACTCGGAGGACTTGAGGTTGTCAATCTCCCCGCTCCACTCGAATGGAGAGGGCGGCTCTTCAGGGGTGGTGACGGGTGCTGCCTCTGCCGGTGCTGTGGGTGCTGCATCTGTAGTCGGTGCAGCATCACTGGTTGTTGCAGGGGCGGTCTCCTGGGCGGGCTCCGGTGCGGCGGGTGCCGCAGCGGGGGTCCCAGACTCTGTCGCCGGGGTCTGTGCGGGGGCTTCTTGTGCTTCCGTGCTCATACCATCTCCTCTTCATTTCCGGGTGCGGCCTCAGCGGGAGGAACATCAAAGCCTGCTGCGTCCATGGATTCGGCAGCTGCGCGGTCAGACTCGCCAGCAGCCATCGCCTCGAGACGCATCCGCAGTTGCATGTCGTCTGCCAGTATCTGAGCCAGCTGAGCTGGGGGCAAGCCACGGGTCTGTTCGATCTGCTGGGCAGCGTCATAGAGCGACTGGGCGCGAGCCTCGTCGATACCAAGCTCATCCATCAGAGGTTTCATATCGGTGGGAGCCGCGGCATCACCTGGGGGTGCTTCCATGGGCATCTCACCTTCTGGTGCGGGGGGTCCACCCGGCCCGGCATCCGTGGGTTCGCCACCTGCGATGAGACGATCCAGCTCGTCGAGCATCGGCTTGAGATCCCCTTCAGGGCTTACGGTCTCTGGGTTTTCTTCGACGACGCGGTCAGCGACATCGTAGGGGTTGACTGGTGGGGTGGCGGGCATGACGTCTCCAGAAGCGCTCTGCGCTATGTGTTGGACTTGGGTTGAAGGTCTGCAAAAGCTGGGTCGATGTCGGCCATCTCGAAGCCGGCGGCCTCACCGAGAACCAGTAACACCTTGTTCGGGATGACTCGGCGTTCGCCCGTCTCTCTATCCTCGAACATGACGGCGTCTCGGCGCGGAACATCTTTGACCCTACGAAGAGAGCGCGGGTTGTTTTGCGCGTTCTCTACGGCCTCGAAGGCGAGAGTCGGATCAGAGAAGGATGTTGCAGCCATAGTGACTCCTACGAGGATCGTACCAAACTGGAGGCAGACTGCGTAGCTTCCCGGTGCGTGGGCTTGACCTCAGTTGGATTCTTGTTCTGCTTGATGGCCTCTTTGCGAGTTTCAGCCTTGAGCACCTTACGGTTGCTGGAGATCTCCTTCATCATCTTGTCGTCCAGGCTGCGCTGTTTCTTCCCGAGCCAACTACGATGCTTGATCTCGTCGAGGGCGGCTCCCCGAGCGGCTCGGTTCTCGCCTTCGATGTTGATGCTGTGGTTCGGGAAACGCTCCTTGACCACAGAGACGGCACGGTCGTACTTCTCTTTGGTATCGCAGTAGCCCAGCACACCCATGTCTACAGGAGTGAATGACCCGTGGCCGTGACCCTTGATGGCGAACGCGGAGGGGATACGAACGGTCTGGGTGCTCTCGCATCGGGGGCAAGAGGGCCACTCGTCACCATGAGTGATCTCTTCAAAGATGATGTCGCAGTCTGAACATCGGTAGTCGTGGATTCTCATTCACTTCTCCAGCTATGCAATAGGCTCGACATCTTTGCCCCACTCTACGTGGGCGGGGTCAGGGAAGGACTTCCAATCCCCTCCCCACACGAGCCCGTATGTCTTGACGGCCTCACCAAGAGCGGCGAAGAACTCTTCGGCTTGCTGCTTACGCCAGGCGTTGATTCCCTGCCCGGTAGGGGCTCCCCACCACACACCGAGACCCGTAGCGTCCTTTGTACCGCAGACGATGTCCACGGCGAGACCTTTGCAGTGCTTGGATAGGCCGCCCAGCTGGCTGAGGCCCTTACCCTTGAGGTACTCGCCCCGCTCTGGGGTTCGGTACGTCTCGAACAGGAACGGCTTGTACCCCTGGTCGTGGAGGTCCTTGATGGCGTCCATCAAGTAGTTAGCGAAAGGGGGGTAGAGGTCGTTGATGTCTCGACTGGTCGGCTTGGACAGGTCGTTGTCGATGACCTCGAGCTTCGGCTTCTTGTCCTTGGCCCCAAGAGCACGCCAGGTGGCAGGACCCACGATGCCGTCAGCATCCAGGCCTCTGACATCTTGGAACCCAATGACCGCCTTCTCGGTACCTGGACCGAAGACACCATCCACGTCGACGCTGATGACGCGTTGCTCGTTCAGCAGCTCTTGTAGCTCCTTGACGGCACTGCCTCGGGAACCACGACGGATAGTAGATCGACCCATTACTTAGCCTCGAGCGGTGAGCCCTCACGGATGGGAGCCCCACCACCTGCGGCAAGGCTCTCTTCTGGGGCTGCTTCCCCACCCTCGCCCGCCAGCATGGCAGCCAGCATGTCGGGTGGGATGTCGCCTTCTGCCCCCATGGGCGGGCCACCAGCGGCAGCGGCTCCTCCAAGGGCTTGCTGTTGGGCTGCAGCAGCCTGGACAGCGACTTTCTGGGCCACGTCCATCTCAGGCATGATGAGGTTGTGCGGTAGCCCAAGACCCTGGACCATCTCTTCGATAAGTCGGCGGGTGTCCACGTTCGGATCCTGCATGAGTATGGGCAGCACCTGTAGCAGTGTCTCGCTCATCACAGCGGGGTTTCTGCGGATGGGGTTGTAGCTGACCATCTGGAAGTCTACCTCAACATCTCGAATCAGTTCATGCGTCACAGGCAGCCACTTTCGGTTGCCCGTCACATGGACGAGTCGTTCCTTCTTCATGTAGCGCTGACACAGGTAAAACGCCTTGGCAGTGGCATCCTCGAGTGCGTCATTGAGATGACCCTCTCGAGTAGCGAGGCGGTTCTTCATCTGCGAGTCGATGATGGCCATCTCGGTAGCGGTTCTCGCTCCGACGACCTGGCCACGGGCCGCCTCGGCGAGGGCGCTGATGAACGCTGCGTCTTCTTCCTGTCGAGCCACGAACTCCTTGACCCCTGTGGGGTTGCTCGGGATGGGCATCTCGTAGAACAAGGTAGCCAGGGTACGGAGGGCCTCGCTGTTCTCTGGGGTGATCCCGATGAACGAGCCTGCTTGAGCCTCCATCGCCTTGTTCAGGTCTTCCTCGGTGATCCGGCCTGCATCGTAGAGTACGCGTGGGACCATCAAGTAGGTGATCTGCTTCATGTGGGTCAGCAGGTCGTTGACCGTTTCCTGCTGAGACAGGACAAGCTGTACTTCGGACAGGCCCAGGCAGTCGATGCCCGAGTGGTTGAGGCTGAACATGGAGTAGGGGACGTAGTCGATGGCGTCTTCAAAGACGACGGTGTCCGACTGCTGCACGTAGTGCTGCACCTTGTTGGTGATGCGGTCGTAGTGCTCCCAGACGGTGATCCACTCGAAGGAGTCTCGGACGGAGTCTGTTGAACTCTTCTGCCGATCCCCGAGCATCCACTTGGGGTAGCGGTCGGGTCGGATGTCCTTGATCTTCGCACCGCTGTAGCGACCCGTCTCGATGCGGTTCTTGAACTCGCTATAGGGAAGTACGGTCGCCTCGAGCCAGTATCGGATGTCGTCTACGTCACGGACGGTGAGGTCAAAGAACAGCGACGACGGGTCCACAACCTTAATGGTGGGCCGGTCTTCCATGACGTTCCAGCCGGTCTTGAAGATTCCCCGCTTACAGAGAACCGAGTCGATCAGTGCTGTAGCGGCTCGCCTGCGCATGCGGTTGGCGTTGAACGTGTATTCAATGAGCCCATTGACGGCTGGGGCAGCTGCCTGGCTCATTCGGTTGCGCGGGTTCGCGGCGACCATTGGGTTGGGTCCCAGCAGGGCGCTGATGGCTGTGTCGGCAATGGCGTAGATTAGGTTCTTGCTACACAGCATCGAGGACTGGTCTTGACCAGAGAGGTGGTCTCGACCTGACCAGAAGTCGCCCCGGTAGAATCTACGTGCCTTATCGAAGTTCGGCTTCTCTTGGCTCTCGTAGAAGTTGAGGTGCCGCTCGATGAGTGTGGATAGCTTGGGCATAGTCCGATGTCCTGGGGCTACATCCAGCTACGCGGTGGCGGCTGGAATGGGCTCTTGGCCGCTTGCTTGAGCTTGTGGTTGAACCGGTCGAGATCGCCAATGGTAATCTTCCCCGCCTCTCTAAGCTCAGGCTCGTCGATATTAGCGCGTGTGAAGTGACGACGCGAGAGGATGTCGGCTGCCATGATGGCAGTTCTCGCACGGTCGAAGTGGTGAGTGACGCCGTCGTGGCCCTTGACGCGCTTCTTTCTCGACCCGTCGTAGTTGACCAACTGGTGGAGCAGGCCCTTAGACCTGACGGTGATTTCGTCGTCACGGAGCATCTGCACAAGTCGCGCTTCTGCTTCCTGGATTCTCTTCTCGGTGGCGTACCAGCCGGGGTGGTTCCGGTTTGTCCACAGTAGTTTCTTGCATCCGTGGTCCTTGAGCACGGCGATGCAGGCTGTGGCGTTGGACTCTACGGCAACCATGGCGTTCTTGTATCGGGCCTGTACGCGCATGACGCGTGAGGCAAAGCGCCCAGGGTCCTCACGGTCTTCCCAGAAGGCGACCTCACGTCGCTCGAACGCATCCCACACGGTCAGGGCGCTCTTGTCACCCGAACCACCGAAGCCAGCCGGGTCAGCTGTGATGAGGTAGCGGCCTTCGGCCAGGGGTGGGTCAAGTTCGCAACACCCTGAGGGGGACAGCTGGGGGTCGACGATGGCCGCTGCGAGTGCGGGCTTGAGCACATCGGACGGCATGATGGGTGCGTAGGTTCCAAGCCAGCCATCGTATGGATCGCTGGGGTACTTACTGGAGAACAGTCGGGGATCGCCAACGAACTCTGTGTTTAGGGCCTGTCGACGGAACGCCATGCTGGGCAACTCCATGCCCTCGTGCCGTTCCCAGTACTTACGCTCCTCTTCTGTGGGGATGAAGCCCGACCGGTCGGTTTGGCAGCTGTTGTCTCTCCACCACTCGAGGAATAGGGGGTGGAATCGGCCTTTCCCCTCGAGTGAGGATTGCCACATCTGCTCGTGGTGAGAGCCCGCACGACCGGGTGTAGACTCCAGAATCACTCGAGCGTTGGGTCGTTTGTTCACGGTTGGGAAGATATTGATGGCCGCCTTGCGCTGCCATTGGGCTTCACCGAACTCGGTGATGACCAAACGGTCAATGGAACGACCAATAGCGGGTGAGCGGCTGCCCGCAGTGAGAATCTTGATCCCACCACCGTGGCAGAACTTCATCTGAGTCATGCCTGCTTTACGGCCGGGCTCCAGGGGCATCCGTACGTCTTTGGGCATGCGCTGATACGAGAACAGGATGCGCTCGAAGATGTCTTCGGCAGTGTCTTGGCGCTCTGCGATGAGCAGACCCTTCACGCCTTGCAGGTACATGCAGTCACGCAGCAGGAGCAAAACCGAAACCGTGGTGATCTTGGCTTGCCTGAACTTGTTGACCAGTAGCCACCGATGGTTGTGTGCTGCCTCGAGTACCAAGCGCTGGGTGAACGTTGGTTCCATGTAGCCCAGAGACTCGTCCTCTCGGAGGATCTGACACATCGATACAAAGGCGATGGGAGAGGAGAACATGGCGTGGATCTTCGCCATGTTCAGTCCGGGTGCTTGTGCCAGCTTGGCACCATCGGGTAAGACAGCTGGCCGGTTTGTACGTCTCTGCCTTGCTGTTGCGCTTGCCGCCATAACACCTCCCCTATGATGCGATGGTATCACGGGCTGCCAGAGTACGCAGAACCGCTACCAGCGTGATATTCTCGACTGGGGGTGGCCTAAAAGATGGAAGACATCATCCTTACATCACTTACAGAATATGGCGGCCTCACAGGGTTTGCCGTCTTCTTAGTGTACCTGCATTTTCGGATGGTGCAGCGGTTCGACTTGTTGACGGACAGCTTCCAGTCCCAAATCAACGGGCTGCAAGAGCGGCACGATGCTCGAGAGGATGACATCCGCACGAGGTATGACTCGGTCATTTCAAACTACAATAAGGAACGAGACGAGTTGATGCAGGGCACTGGGGCTAAGCTCGACGCGCTGGTCATTGAGATTAAGGCTGGGCGCGAAGACATGGACAAGCATTACGAGTCCATCAATGCCGAGTTTGTCCGCAAGATCATGGAAGAGAAGAAGTAATGGCTAAGAAGTACAGGAAGCTGACGAAGGCCCAGCGAGCACTGATCAGCAAGTGCATCAGCAAGTACTCCGCAGACGAGACGAGTAAAGACCGATTGGTAGCTAAGTGCCACTCTATGGAGCGCAAGGGCACGTTGACCAAAGACGGAAAGTACAAAAAATGAAAATCAAGGTGTTGCGCTTTTACACCCAACCATGTAAATCTGAAACAGCACCTGAAGGTACGGGTAGCCCGCGAGGGTCCGACAGCGAGAGCTGGCAAACCTATAGGCAAGCAGAGATCCAGTTTTTCTTTACCTGACTTTTGGTCGGGCAGGTCTCTGCTTCATGCGTTGATCGTGCTCGGACCACTCGAGAGATCAATGTCTATTTCGACTGAACTGCTAAACACGACCTTCGCAGACCTGCGTGGGCCGCTTGTGAACGCGTTCGTCCGTAGCAACGAGCTTTTCGAGGCGCTCTCCAGCAAGGCCAAGATGCCCATGGAAGGCGGTACCTATATCGAGCGTTCATTCGCCGGTGGTGCCCCCGCTCGTGGTGTCGGAATCTATGTTGGTGATGAGCTTCTCAACATGACTCGTCGCCAACAGGTGAGCAAGTTCCAGGTTGAGCCACATCGCTTGGTTGTTGCGATCAACATCCCCAAGCGGGAACTCCAGATGAACAGCGGCAAGCTTGCCGTGATCCGTCTCATTGAAGAGTACCCACAGACCACTATGGAAGGCGCCAAGGGCGACATCAACAAGTATCTGTTGACCGGTGTGAGCCGGGGCCTTGTCTTCCAGACTGCTGAACTTCGCGGCCTTTTGACCCTTAACGGAGAGATTTCTACGGGTATCGGTCAAGGTGTGGGCGATGGTCTGCTGGACTTCGCTTTACCTGCTGCACAGAACCAGACGGTGCAATCTGTGCAGAAGGCCACGGCCTCTTCCCACTTCAACCAGTATGCCGACATTGGCACCTGGGCAGATACTGGCATGCTGCAGTTGCGGAAAATCTATCGCAAGTGTGCGCATTATGCCGGTGGAATGGGTAAGGGTCCTGACTTGGTCATCATGGACGATGATACCTACACCCAGTTCGAGGAAGACCGCCTCAACTTGGTTCGGATCAGTGTTGTCGAAGACAAGACTGAAAAGACCAACACACTCGGACTCGACCTTGGTGTTGCCAAGGTTTACTCCTCCATCGATCTGGATCGTAACGACTTTGCCGGTGGCGGCCCCGTTGGCGACGCCAGTGGCGGTGTGACCTACTTCCTCAACACGGACTTTATCGAGTTCCCGATGCACGAAGCACCGGTGATCTCCGAGTTTAAGGAACGTGTTGGTGACCAGGATGTGGTTACAGCGATCTTCTCGATGCAGGGCAACCTCATTTGCACCAAGACTCCAGCCCAAGGCTGCGTGTCTGGTGGTTCTGCTTAGGAGATCATCATGTCTGGAAACCAAGTAAAGACTGACGCAATCAGCGCAACCTACACGTACGAGGCGTACCCTCTCGGAACTCGATTCACGCAATCGCCGGACGAGAATAACGCCGCCAACTCGACTCATTACGGTGAGAAGACTTGGGTGTTCGTGTACAACGACGAAGCATCGACTGCCTTTGCCGAGGGTGACGTACTATTCCTGGATAGTGACTACGCCGCCTTCAATGCAATCCTCTCCACCACGACACTTCATGTGCATCGGGTTCTTGGAGTGGCTGGCCATGCGATTGCTGCTGGATCGTACGGTTGGATCGTAGTTAAGGGTGTATGTGAAGTGAATACTGTCGATACCGTGGCTCAAGGCGACCGTTTGGTGTCTGCTGCTGACGGTGACGCGACGACACTCACGCTCGCTGCCAGCGCAACTACGGATAACCTCGAGTGCGTCTTCGGTATGGCTCTTGAAGCCAACGACGGCGCCACTGGTACTCCAATCACTGCGGTCATTTCGATGCCTGTGTGGTAAGTAGCTGATTCATGATACATTGGGGCCAGGGCCTTTCGGGGCTCTGGCCCTCTTGTGTGTGGAGTTAGCATGAACGTATCCCTTGGGTCGTTAAGGCAGCGGCTCCTCGACTTCAGGGCTTGGGACAGCTCAGGTGCGACGTTGAACGGTCGTATCCGGGAAGCGCTCAACACTGCCTTAGATCGACTCGCGGGGGATGTGCCCGAGGCACTGATCCCTGACAAGGCTTATGCTGTCTTGTTGCCTGACGTAAAAGGCAGCGATGCAGCCGTGGCCACAAGGCTGCGGTCTCTGGCCGACCGCCGTGTGCTTGAGTTTAGGAAGGCTTCTGATGGCTCCGCTTTAGGCGACAGCCACACATGGGCGCCTACCATAGACGGTACATGGGACGGCCAGATGCATCTCGAGGTTCAGAACCCTTCGGGTGTATGGATTCGCCTCCAGTCTCGAGAGTGGTGGTCTGTCAGCTCCGGGGGTTCAAAGGCCTTCTACGTCAGTATTGAGCAGCCGTGGGACAACTCAACAGACACGGGGATGGACTTCCGTATTCATCAGCCAGAGTTCTTCCTGCATGACGACGTGATGCAACTGCTGGAACCTGCCAAGGTTTGGGACGACACCCGCCAACAGGTCTGGGGCATCGACACAGCCGGTGCGTATCGGCAAGACATGATCGACTTCAGAGGGGAGTCGAAGGGTCGACCCTACCGCATGTGGAGAGGTCGTCACTTCCAGCTGCCACCTCCCCGTAAGGCCCCAAAGGTTGTCAGCACGAGTGAGTTAGTGAGTGGTGGTTCCGCAACGGCATGGGCCGGTCCGGTGGCTCCAGGTAAGTTCAAGATCTGCTACACCTACGTGTGGGGCCGTCGTCCCCAGTCTCGCTCGCCCGAGTACATCTCAGATCCTATGTGGGAGAGTGCCCCATCGCCGGTGACTGGATTCGACCAGAAGGGCACGACAGGTGCGGCATTCAGCATACGAGGCGTGAACATTGACCACATGATGGGCTACGATGTTGCTGGGTCAACGCGTGAGAGCCGTACAGGTCTGCGATTGCGGTTCTACGTGGCGCGTGTCGGAACCTACGACACGGGAACGGGCGAGTCGAATGTGGAAGAGGCTGGGATGTTCTACCTCCTGACTGAGGTAGATCCGGCTACGGTCTCACCTACAGGCAGCGTCACCTGGGATGGCTCTACCGTTCCTGACTACCAGCGCCCCCTGAAGCACTCGACTGGCTACTACGCTTGGGAGGTCTACCCTCACCAAGACGCCCGTTATGTGCTCGACCTTCGTGTGCTGCGGTTGCCGCCGAAGTTCACCAGTGACCAGGACACTGCGCCGATTCAGCGCGATGCCGTGTCCGCATTGATTGAGCTGGCGCTTTACTACATGTGCCTACTCGACGGTGGTGACCAGTCGGGGGCAACAATGCACCTTGATCGGTACGAGCAGCTGGCTCGTAGGTACCGGCACCGATACTCAAACCCTGGGGGGATTGTGGAGCCTACACCACTTGGAGGCTTCACGAGACGCTCACGATACGGTACATTCAGTTCGTCATAGAGATGACAGCCCGTTATGACGGGTCCATCATTGGAGTTCATTATGCCCGCGACTGCTAAGATTCTACGCCCAGAGATTGGGTCCCACGTTCACCGCTACAGCCTTAACGGGATGTATGAGATTGCTACCATCCTTAGCATCGTCGGACCAGAGGACAACCCCGATGTCTGGACAGGCGTGATCATGACTCGGAATGGTCACGACTTCTTGGGGTCTGACCAGGAGCTTCGTGGCAAGTTCGACTGGGTTCCCTACGACTGGGCCTTCGACGAGAAGCTCAACTACTGGCTCTCTCCTGAAGAAGTAGCAGAAGCCGAAGCAGAGGAAGAGGAAGAAGAGCCCGTCGTCGAGATCAAGCCTACCCGCAAGCGGGGCAAGAGCACGGCTGCTGCGCTACCACCGGCACCGTAGATCATGCGGCGCCTTAGACGCATGGCTCGGGCCGATGCGGCTGCCGCGATTGCGGCACAACCAGAAGACCCGCTGGCTCTGCGCGCCTTATCAGAAGCGAACCTTCTGAAGCACGACCTGTCGACGGCCAAGCTGACCGTCACAGGCGATGCTGCCGTGAACGGTTCGCTGACGGTCACTACAACGACCGGGGCGGTCATTCTGCCGAGGATGACAACCACGCAACGCAACGCGCTCACAGCTGCGGCTGGTATGATGGTCTACAACACAACCGACTCTAAGTTTCAGGGTTATGACGGTAGTGCTTGGAGGGATCTGCACTAATGGCTGGACCGGCACAACAGACACCACTCAGCCTTGTTGTGCCCCCCGGAGAGGCGCAGGTTCTCTACTCTCCCTCGGCGCTGTCCCAAGAGGTTCGGAACTTCAAGGTCACCGATGAAGGGACCGTCAAGACGATCACCGGCCCCTGCCCTTACGAGGTGGATCGAGGTTCGGGGTACCAGAAGCTGGGTACGCCGCATGGCTTGTTTCATGCTGGCCTGCTTGGTGGTGTGGCCGACATGCTTCTCCTAAGGGCCGGAACCCAGCTGTACCGACACGCTGGGTGGAACCGTAACTGGGCGTCGATCCTCA
>Ga0209434_1001111_pt1 | contig 12332 bp, 12 predicted proteins | sample ETNvirnome_2_300_FD_184068 | JGI IMG/M metagenome (GOLD analysis project Ga0209434, IMG submission 184068) | Marine viral communities from the Pacific Ocean - ETNP_2_300 (SPAdes) (version 2) | ecosystem: Environmental > Aquatic > Marine > Oceanic | place: Pacific Ocean | collected 2013-06-22
GTTAACCATTTGGGTCCCACACCGGGTAGCAATTGATCTGGGCACCTTAATCTGAGGGGTGGCCGGTGGCCGGAATCTACATCATCGTTAGAATAAAACGAAAGGCGCAGGTGCTCAGCGGCGCCGGAGCGAGACAAAAATCGATAAGTCATTCGTAAATATCCATACTCATCGGTCGTTGCATCCTTAAACATTTTCGAATAAAAAGTAGTTCGGTCGCCGGGGGATTTAGTTTCTGTAAGCCAAACATCATTAGGCTTAGAGGTACCGTAAATATCAATATATTCAGGAGGAGATTGTTGAGCCATCGCCGCGAAGTTATTATAAAAACGTCTCGGGAAAATGTAGGAAACATAAGCCGTAGCATCGTCGCCCGCATCCTCAAGACCGGTTTGGATATCATTCATTGTTGCAGTTAAATTAGTAATATCCGCGCTGGACTGGCTCAAAGCGTCCCTAAGTACTACACTTAATATAGGGAGAGAATCCATAAACTCTTCTATAGTAACACCGAACTTATCCATATTCAGGTCGGGACAGACATCTGGATTAATTTCGAAATTGGCGTCTTGCAGCTGATCGAAGATATTGGCCACAAGCTTAACGAAAGAGGGGTCCATCTTGGGTGGCTTGCTACCCTCTTGCTGCGTCGCGGCGAGGGCCTTGAATACCCCTGCGGCGCCGCCGCCATTTGGACCGCCGGCGACCACCTTTGGTTCCAACAACGTAGTTCTGGCTGACTCTACCGAATAAACAAATTGCATTTTGGCATTATCCATAATGCTATTAAACAGTCTGGGTATTACGCGGCCAATAACTGGGCTCGGTATAAATCTATCATTATCCGGACAGAGAAAATCAATAGGTGGTATTTCTACAGGTATGCCGCCGGTTAGAAAATCAGCTAATTGTTGGATGCTCTCTTGATCAGCTAGGGTTCCAAGATCTCCTTCTTTTAAACAATAATTTTCTATCCCTGCCTTCAGGTCTACATCATTAATATAATCGTTACAGATGGGAGTAATATCGCATAGAGGAGACATACTGGTGAAAAAAGAGATGATTTCATTTCGACTTACTAAGTTTTGAATATTAGACGCATCCCAGCCGCGGCTCCTGGACGCACCTGAGTCAACAGTATACTGTTTATTATAAATGCTTATCTTTTGAATGGTTTCGTCTGAAACTTGGGCTGGAGTGTTATACAGCTGGCATATTTCGAATGGTGTGAGGCCGCTAGACACTTTGGCCAAATAATCAAACCCTTCATCTTGGCCGAGGCCGTGCTTCCCGAAGGCCTCGTCAATTCGCCCCTGCATGCTTGGAGTTTGAACAGGGGAGGGCTGCCCGGCGTCGTTAAGTAAATTATTTTTCATAGCGTCGCCAAGATCTACAACCCCTTGTTGCTCGGGACGATTTAACAAATTATTACAATTATGCTTGATCATCTCTGCCAATCCCTTAATGATATCGAAGACTAATTCGACTAAAGCTTGCAAAATTATATCACGTATTTGTACGGAAAGAGGAGGATCTCCCATAATGTTGAAGCCCAGGTTCATCGGGGGCAATTCGGGCATTACCAACATTGGCCGGGGCAACTTAGGACTCTGATAGTCTTCTATGAATTCGGCAATGCTAAAGCCAAAATCCACTGCTTGGTTGATTCTTCCTAATGAAAAACTACTTCCCATTGTTAGACATATTAATGCTTCATTAATCAGTTCATCTATCCCAAACATAGCTAAAATTTGATTTATAATCTCATTAACATCACGAATATTGTGAGCGACTCCTCCTTTTTTCTTTGATTTTTCTAGTTTGGCTTCAGCCTTGGCAAGCTTTCCCTCCCAATATATTTCATCTGTACCTCCGGGATCATTCTTTTCGGCTTTTGCAAGTTCTCTTTTGGCCCAATCAATATCAGATTTAATCCTTTTTCTATCGGCCGCGGCTCCGCCCGCACCTTGGGCACTTTTGATCATTTCAAGAATCTTCTCCATCAATGTTTCTAAATTGATTTTAGTACTATATTGTTTGTTGGCCCCTTTTTGGTATAGTTTGGCTAAAACGTCCGGATTTTCAAGCATGCTTTGAACCGCGCCAACTTCCTTGGCGCTCATAAATGTGCTAATCTTCTTTGCAAAACTTGCTGGGTTTAATACATCGACGGGCGATGAGGCATCCGGGGCAGCGAAAATCTTAGAAAAAGAAACCGGGTCGATGCCGGGCGCCGGTGGGCCGTCAAAAGATACGGTCGATTTACCGGCGGAGGGGTTGGCTGTGCGATCGTTGATCAATTTGCCATAAGTGCCTTCTATAAAATTTATAACACTCGGGAGGCCCGGGCCACTAGTGCTGTAAGGCCTAGCATCTCTAATAATTCTCTGGTGTTTGGCGATGGTGGTCATCAGCCAGCGATCACTAGATGCGGTATTATACTTAATAATCGAAAAAAGGCCTATTTTCAAAGGTTCGCTAGCGAAGGTATCTCCCATATCCACCTGATAGCTGGCACTCTTAATTTTTTCCTTCTTATCTAGCTGAAGCACGAGAGCATCGTCTCCACCAAATGGTGTTACGTCTAAGCCGGACAAATTCATATCCCGCTTAACATGGTTAAGAAGCAAGCTCATATATCTTGTAGCATCCAGTCGAATTGATTCCAAATTAAGAGGAATTTTAAGGGGCGCCGGAAACATCTTAATCTGCTGATCGTAAGACTCCAAAGTAGTCTGAAGAGCCGTCGTTGTTTGAATAATGTCGCCTAATACAATATTAACTGAAAGACCGGGTCCAGATATTTTTTGCTGGTCATTGAAAAAAGATTGAGCAACAGAATAACTAGGAAAGCCTGACGGATATGAGGGCACCGGCTCATTGGGATCATCATCTGGGCAATCGAAAGTACTGGGCCTTACCGTATAGATTTCTTTTAAGAACTCTTTTTTAGCTTTCTCGGCTAGCCCATGGGTAAGCAGGCCAAGACGAATCTTTTTAAAATTAACATTCCCAGCAGCAGTGCTAAATAAGTATTTAGGAACGGGCGTCAGAGGGGACCTCATTGAATCCGCGTCAGTGTCTGTTTTAATATAGTCTAAATTATCGCTAATCTGTTGACGAATCTCTTTATACGTATTGGCATATCCTTTGCCGCCCGTCCCCTTGTCATAAATAAAAGGATAAAATTCGGGGAGATAAAACTCTATAAGAGCGTCAATAGCTTCACTTTTTCGGGACGCCGGGTCTGTCTCCTTAGCCTGACGACCTTTGACCGCTGGCTGTACTATTACTGAATAGTTGCCCCCTTTAGTACTAAACCAAGGAATATATGAAGGAAACTTCTGAAATATGTTCAGGCTATCAAAATCAAGTGTCATGGTTAATTGGTGTTGTTATATTTGCTTAAAATATACCGTTTCCCGCGCATTCCGGCTGGACTTTGGAGATATCTAAATTCAATTCCGTTGGCTCCCTTTTCACCGTCCATTAGATCTGATATCATTCCAGGCAGCTCTACATTAATACCAACATTTAGCATTGTATCTATCCCTTGTACCATCGCGCCAACGGAAGGGGCGGTCGAGTTGCCGAAAAAAGGCGAAAAGTGTGTGTGACTCATTAGCTCCTGATTAAAATTTCCCTGGTAGTCTATAAAAGTTAACATGCGATCTCGTAGTTGATTTACGTTAGCTACCATAGCTTTCAAACACTTTACTAAATTTTGGCCCTTTACTAGGGGTTGCATATCAGAATCATCATTCATCGCGATTAGATCAATTCCATATTGAGCTTGCCACGCCGTTCCAAGCTTACCCCCTTGCGAATTCTTGGTATCTGTTCGGGTGACCAGCTTAATATTCTCGCGCGCAATAAACCTTAATGTATCTGCTTTTAATGCAATAGTAGAACGAGGGCTGTCTTCCTCTATGCTGCCCACCGTACCATCGGGTAAGCCAAAATAGGTTGGTGCATCCACCGCAGCCTTTTGACTTAAATAGATACGAGCAGCGTCTTTTTTGAAATTTGGTGGAACCAAGTTTTGGGTGCTCCCCTTATGGCCTTGGGCTTGATATCCAAGTCGACCCACAACGATATCCATCGATGAACAACGTGTCTCTCCGGCCGCACCATAACCACTATCGCGGCCGTGCGGGCGGTCATATCCCAATACAATGAAAGAGTTCCCATTTTGAATAACTTTTTCATCCTGAGTGATATCATATTTGGGACAGTCATAGGTCTTACGCCCCGTGAAGCCGACTCCGAGCATTTTTGCTCGCATAACGGGAGGAAGAGATTCATATTGCTCTCTTACCTCGGGGGGCATCGTATCTAAATCTCTAGCTGGCGCGGATGTCATGTCTTCTTCTTCTTGTCCTTCTTCTTGTCCTTTTTCTTTTTGCGCTTGGGGGGTGCCTGGGCCATGGACTCGGGCGGTAAAACGCCCCCCGGTGCGGGGACAGGACCCCAATATTCAAAGTGCCAAATCTCATCCATGGTACCATAGCCATCAGCCAAACGAGAGGGGTTATACCAGCCGTACTTTGGACCATTCATTATGAGCCAGCGATACGTTTTAGATTGGAGGTTTGGCATATCTTTCCAATCTTTATCCAAAGCAACATCTGCACAACAAGCAATCGCATTATCAAGAGGCCTTGCTGAGCCCGGAGAACCTTTGCCGCCTTTGGTCTTAGAAGCCCGGTACAGGCCTCCAATGTCGATTGCTCCTCCCCACCCATGGGGCGATGTACCAACTTTGGCAGCGCCATCATTATTGGAGACCCTTCCCTGGTTTGCTCTATCTCTATACGCGCTGGAAATTCTCCAAAGTTGGCCCGTCTTGGAGGTCGGATCCTTGGGAACTCCGTCTGCTTTTGCTTGAGCAAACATCGCCATATATTGTTTGTGAGCATCTGGGTGTATAGAAAATGGCTTCTTTGAAGAATTATTGCCAGTGCCCTCAATAACAGTGAGCATACTTTGGGGTATCATAGCGTTTTGCTTCCCCTGTGCTCTCCAGTATTTTCTGACCGGAGAATATGTATAACTGGCTCCTCCTATTTTGTTTGGGTTCCATTTCTTCGTGTCTGGCCGCGTTTTTGCTACTTGAGCATCGCCGGTATAAGGTAGGTCATTAAGATTTCCTCCCTGTGACGAAGGATACCCTCCTACAGTTCCTGCCGAGCCCGGGTACCCGAGAGGAGGGTTCTGTAATACAAAAGCTTTCCCAGGCGGGTCAGGGAACATAGTGCTAATATCAAAAAGTTTGTTCTCAATTTTTACGATTTGAGGATTTTTAAGCGTCATTATGTCGGGAAACTTCACCCACACTAAAGTGCCGGGCGGGATCGCTCCTTGCACATCGTTGGCGGCCAAGGAAACCGTGACGTCAGACATTGATGCAACTTTTTTGAGAAATTGTTTTTTATTTTTTTCCTCAAAATCAATTACATCGAGCTCGGGTTTAACACAAGGAATCCAAACTTTATATACAAAATTAAACATCTCGAAACTCATTCGGTTTGCCGACTCATACTGTGCATATTGAGATGGATTGGTTATACGAGGAGTAGCTGTGCTGTAGTATCCCACCACAATCCCCGGAGCGGGGTTTGGAAAGGCGGTGTCCGTTCCGTAGGTGTGCCCCGCCTCTACGAGTCTAAGGGCAGTTGTTGGCTTGAGTGTGCGTCGATCTCCTATTATGCTTCGCTTAAGGGGCGTACCATCTTGAAGAAGAAAATTACAATTTACATCTTTTATCTTAAAAGGCGGCTTTCGAGAGGCCTTCTTGAGCTGTTCGGCTATGGCGGCTCCTTTCGTCCCGGCGTTGCCGGGGGGCGGGTTGGTTTGTGGTGCGGTCATTTTTTCTCCTCCTCTTCGTTAAGCAAATCAAAAATTTGAGCCTTATCGTCAGATGTTAAACCGAAATATTCAGTTTTTTGTTTTTGTATTAAGGAAGCCAGTTTAACCATTTGCTCGTTAGAGCGCTGTAAATTTTCTATATATTTAGCAGCTATCGATCCAAGCTCTCTCCGCGCAGAGTCGGAAGCCTTCATATCACTTAGAGCGTCTATTAATAACGATTTAGCCATCGCACGATCCTCGCGGATATTGGTGGTTGTTTCTTCGATATAATCTTCTAGATTTAAATCTCTCCGTTTTCCCATTTTTCTTTAAATATCCTATAGCGTTTACGTAATTTATTAAGATTGTTAACGACCTGTTTAGTATTAAGGCCCGTGATCTCCCTTAAGTATAAGTAAATAGCTTTTTTGTTGAAAATTTCTATCGTATCGGCAGAGTCTAGAAGAATACGGACCGCCATTAAAACTTTTTTTTCATTTTCCTTAAGCATAAAAGAGTCCCACGTTTTCATTTCAGACCCAAAAGAGGTCCAGAATTCTATATCCTCTCTTTTAGATTCATAGGTAGGCTCTTTAGAAATCAGATCTTCATCTAGTTCATTAATCAGATCTTCCAAGTATACTTCGGTACGATTTCGTTTCTGAGTTTTTTTTACTTTATGGATAAACCAATTTTTCGTCACAACCGAAAAATAAGAAAAGGCCTTAGAGCCTTTATTGGGGTCGTATTTATTTAATATGGTTGTGAGCCATATTTTACATTCATCCTTCAAATAATCGATATTTGGTAAAGTAGTAAATCGATAGGTATAAATGATCTTATCCACCATTTGATCAAAGGCCGGCTGAATGTATTCTATATATAAAAGCGTACGCAGTTCTTTATCGTTGGTGTTGGCGTACTTTACTATTGCCTCTTCATGAACTTTTGTAAAATAATAATTTTTAGTGCTCTTCTTCCGCTTCTTTCGCAATGTCATTAATTTCTTCCTCTAACTCTTCATCGAGAGTATACTCAAATACATCTCTAAATACTTCTATTTCCTCTATAACTATTTTTGTCCTCCCAATAAGATCTTGAATAACGGGTTCTCCATATAGTATTTCCATTTGATAAATGGATTTTACAAATGCCTCAAATGACTTAAAAGTCAAAAACAGATCAGAAAAATTCTCTGATATATAGAGAAATTTACGTACCATACGTATTACATACCACACAAGAAAAAGATTAAGCAATACCGACACTAGGGCAACTGTTATTATAATCATCTATTGCCCTCCAGGTTCTTTTTTTCTTTCTTTAGATCTTCCCGCGCAGAATTGATAAACTCCTCCGTCACCTCTCCTACCTTTTTCTTAGAAGAAGAATTACGGCGAGTACTAAAAACAGATATCTTCCTTGTAAGGCTCTGCGCAGCGTGGCACTCAGGGCATGAGTCCGCTGTCTCGTTCGAAAGGTGTTGAATTATTACATCTTTAGAACAGACGTCGCAGCTGTATTCGTACCGCGGCACATCTATTCCTCCAACGATTCGATTACGTCGTCTAGGGCAACATTCTCTAAAGAAACAACAGGTGGGTTTGTGACCACCAGTTCAGATTGACTTGTCCCCTCAACTTGAAAATTCATTTCTTTAAGAACTGGAACTATATCACTTTGTTCTAGAAGCGATTTTTGAAGAGCCATCATAAGGGCTCCCATAGCCTGACTTGACAATTTCATCTAGCGTTTTCCTTCAAGCTTTTGAAGTCGAGAATCAATATCTTGTAGATGTTCTTCCATTTGTCGCGAGTGCGTTTGAAAAGCACTGGTTAACAGCTGGCTTACAACTTCCTTTACCTCGGACTCTGTCAGAGCCGGCGGTGTAGTGGTTTTAGACTTTTTCATTTTACCTCCGTATTTTTAATAAGTTTATAGTCGGCATCATACATCATTTTTGCCAACTCTCTAAAGTCTGTTTTAGGTTCCCATCCTAATTGTTTCTTAGCTTTCGTTGGATTACCCAACAGGTAAGGAACTTCGTGGGGCCTAAACAATCTAGGATCTATCTTAACATACTTTTCTATGTCGTTTAAACCAGCATAGTGAAACACATAGTTTAAGAACTCTCGAACTGTATAAGATCGTCCTGTGGCGATTACATAGTCATCTGGCTCCTCTTGTTGGAGCATCAGCCACATAGCCTCTACATAGTCTCCGGCGAAACCCCAATCGCGCTTTGCGTTAAGATTGCCTAAGCAAAGCTCTTTTTGAAGACCAAGTTTAATGCGCGCAGCGGCTATAGTTATCTTTCGCGTTACAAACGTTTCGCCGCGGCGTGGTGACTCATGATTAAAAAGTATGCCACTTGAAGCATGAAGCCCATAACTTTGCCTATAGTTTCTCATCAAATGGTGCGCAAAGACTTTTGCACAAGCATAAGGAGATGCAGGACGCAAGATAGAGTTCTCGTTAAAGGGCACCTCCAGATTATCTCCGAACATCTCCGAAGAAGATGCTTGATAAAACTTGGCGCCGGGGCAAAGCTCTTTGTATGCATTCATTAGCCGCAACGTGCCCATTACTACGGAATCAACCGTTTCCTCGGGAACACTAAAAGACACGCGCACGTGAGACTGAGCTGCTAGATTATAGATCTCGTCGGGCTTGTATTTGTTCAGGAGCTTCCAGAAGCAGCCGGCGTCGTGTAAATTGCCATATTCTAATATTAAATTAGGATTTGTGAATATGGTATCAATCCTATCTGTTGTTATCAAAGAGGTTCGCCTCTTAATGCCAACTACTCGATATCCTTTCGAAAGAAGCAATTCGGCCAAATAAGAGCCATCTTGTCCTGTAATTCCTGTTATTAAAGCTGTTTTCATTTGTTACTCCTTATTCATTGATATGGTCATCAAATCTTGAAAAAACTCTCGATTATCACACTCTCGTTGAAAAAAAGCCACAGTTTGATTATTAAAATTCTTTGACATAAACTTAGCTACGTGTTTTCGAGGATCTGCTTCGCTAAGGATGCCGTGGCCATAATGCCAAACTTTTATTTGGTGGCCATCAGCAGTATATAACTTTTTGTTTTTAACTTTAAGCTCCCTCAAAGACAAGCTGTGATCAATCTTCAAGCTGATTCCTTCTTCCATAAAAGTTTTATTCCATTGGTCGGCCCACTTCTTGCTCCTATAGCTTCTGGTATTATAAATTACACCGCCGTCGCTCTGGCAGGCAATCTCATCAGCGATTTTAACATTGTAATTAAGCAAGTTTTTGTAACCATAGATTTCAGCATTTTGGGAGTACTCGAGCAGCCCCTCACACAGAGACAGCGCAACCAATAGATTTAGAACACCCTGTTCACCATAACAGGCTTTGCCCTCGGCTTCCCAGGTCGACCCAGCAGGAAGATTGGCGGGGGGGCTCTCTCTTATAGTTTTAATTCTTTCTGCCATAAATTTATAATCTTTCATATACCTAAAATAATATTCAATAAGATATTTTAAGCAGTTCACATTGTTAAAACATACAACATCTGAATTACAGTGGGTGTACTCTAGCTCTGCGTTTGAGTTTTCAGCCTCGGCCTGGATGACGTAGTCCCCGGTCTGGCCCCCGGGAATGATATGTGTCCTTTCCCCATCCACCAAAACAAGAGGAGTGTATATTTCACGAATCGGCATCGATGTAATAAACTCACCCGTTTTAGTATCCCGTGGGACAGCATCTATAGATATTTGATAGGGATCATCCAAAGTAAGGACAACATCGCATTCATTATTGTCTGTAAATTCTGTAAGGCGCGCGCAAGTAATTGTGTCAGCCCCCAACATAATCACTTTATCATACTGCTTTTCTTTCCAAATTTCTAGAGCTACGGCCCATCGATAGATTTCATGGCGCCCGTTGAATTTTGTTTCGAAGCCCTTTGCAACTTTGAATGTATTAAAATTTTCGTTTGTAATATGATGCACTTTAATATCTGGGTGATATTTCTTAAAACTTTTAACTGCACATTCGGATATCCATTCATAGACATCCCCTACTGCATATATCACACATCCAATTTTCATCTAATATCCTAAGCTAAAACGGCATATACCAATTATAAGTTTGTGCTATGCCCTTGTCAAATGGCGTAAATTCGTAAGCGCCGATCGTTTCCAGCAATAAATCATTTGCTCCATCTTTCCGGTACTGTCCTTCTAGATCGTCATTATAAACAATATTGAGATCAATATTTAAGTGTGATAACAAAATTGTTGTCATTTCAGCAATACTTAAATTTTCATTAGGGGCCACGATAAGTGGTTCCGCGCCATGATGTTTGTCCAGTAGGAGAGGGAGCATCTCGCATAAGTCGTCTACATACAACTGTTGACGCAGGGGCTTGCCGGTTCCCCACAGTTCTAGTGTATCGCCCTCTTTTAGTCTAGAAGCTTTGCTAATCAAAGATGGTATAAAGTGTGAGTTCTCGCTATCGAAATGATCATCGGGGCCATACACATTAGAGGGGCTAAAAGTAGAGTAGTCAACTCCGTATTGCTTTCGATACGATAAAATCAGCGCATGCAAAAGGCGCTTTGAATATCCATAGGAAAAATTTGTCTCTGCGGGGGGGCCGCTAAAAATATCTTTCTCAGTAAACGGATAGCGGTCTACAACATCGGGAAAAGCACACGTACTGAGTGCGGCCAGCAGGCGCTGGACACCAGCTTCATAGGCAGCCCTTACTACGTTGATATTCATTAATACATTCTGCTCAAAAAATTCTACTTGATTAGAACTATTATCTTTAATTCCACCTACACGAGCCGCTAAATGCACCACAGCAGTAGGCTGGACATCTTGGAACATCTGATTGGTGCTGTCAATATCTAATAAATTATAGTCTTTTGAGGAGACATACATCCAATCGGGTTGTTGGAGCTTAAGGCGTCGCCCTATAAAGCCAGAGCCGCCCGTTACAAGGGTTGTCATTTATCACCAAATAAAGTTGTTTTTATAGTATTCCACAATTTTAGGAATTTCTTCATCAAAATTTTTCTTAGGAGACCACCCTAGGGCTCTTAGTTTAGAATCATTTAGAGCGTAACGCACGTCCTGGCCCGGGCGCACTGCAGAAAAATCTACATGTGTCTCCCAGCCCTTGGCGGTATTATTAAAAGCCGTTATTACCTTTCGAACTGTTTCTTTGTTGGTTTGTTCAAAGCCTCCGGCTACATTATAAATTTGATTAGTTTTGCCGCTATCGATAATCGTCATCACAGCATCAGCGGTATCCTCAGCATGCAACCAATTTCTTATTGGAGTGCCATCATTGTGAAGATGAATATTTTTCTTTCTAAGGAGATTTTTGACTGCCAAGGGAATAAGCTTTTCAGGATACTGCCCTATTCCATAATTATTGGTGGGCCTTAGAATAACGTACTCGATATCATAGGTGCGAGCCCAAGCGTGAATGAGCATATCGCCCGCAGCCTTCGCAGCAGAGTACGGATTGCTAGGCTTAAGAAGGTCTCTTTCGGTGTGCGCTCCATCCTTGATATCGCCATAAACTTCATCTGTGCTCACGTGAAAAAAAATGGGGCGCTCGCTACAATTAACCGGCTTAAATCTTATTAAGTCCAAAAGATCCCGAACCGCTATAATATTACTGTTTATAAATTCATCACTATTAATTATACTATTACCAACATGGGACTCGGCTGCAAAATTAATAACGTAATCGCAATCATATAGGTGCTGAAGATCCCTGATGTCTAGTTCATCAAAACTAAAATTGGGAGACTCATTAAACTCGTTTAACAGATCCGGGTTTGCAGCGTACGTAATCTTATCAATCCCGCGAACCATCCATCCACGCGCGAGGGCCTTTCTTACGACATAAGAAGCCATAAACCCCAAACACCCTGTGATATAAACTATTTTCACATTAGCACCCGAAAGTTAAAAAATTCTTTTACACACCTCTCAATATAATCAAGTTTTTCATCGGTAAGCCCGTAATAGGTTCCCAAAAAGAAACTGTCATGAGTTACCTTGGCAGCTATTGGGAATGTTTTCTCTAGAACTCCATATGGTTCGGCCAAATGGATGTAGCCTGGGTGTGCCAACACAAGGCCTGTGAAATATGACCTGGTCTGTATCTTTTTGCTTTCCATAAAATCAACGAAATCCTGTCTCTTAACTGGGGCTCCATCACGGACTGTCAACAAAAAGCCAAACCAACATGGATCAGCCTTATGGGTGGGCTCCGGAAGGTGGAATATCTTTTCGTATGGGGCAAATATCTCCTTCAATCGTGTGAAATTCTTGCGCCGGGCGTCGTCCAACATTGGAAGCTTTTTAATTTGTTCAAGCCCCATCGCTGCAGCCAAATCTAAAGGCTTGAGATTATACCCAATCTCATCAAAAACATACCGATGATCAAAAGTGGTGGTCTTCATTCCGGGCAACCATTTTTGAAA